>Ga0316189_10006319_pt1 | contig 11295 bp, 13 predicted proteins | sample LowCovwburrow_MG_FD_204930 | JGI IMG/M metagenome (GOLD analysis project Ga0316189, IMG submission 204930) | Coastal sediment microbial communities from Maine, United States - Lowes Cove worm burrow | ecosystem: Environmental > Aquatic > Marine > Coastal > Sediment | place: USA: Maine... | reverse complement strand
CTTTCCCGCGCCTGGCCCTCACGCCGAACGGCGCCGGCGACACGGTGGCCGCCCTTTTCCTCGGCTTCTATCTGAAAGCAGGTTCGGTGCCGGCGGCACTGGGCAGCGCCGCTTCCTCGATCTTCGAAATCCTGCAGACCACCCTGGACGCAGGCGAAACCGAACTGCAGCTCATCGCCGCCCAGGAACACCTCGCCATGCCGCGACGGCGCTTCACCGCCGTGGCAATCTAGGTCGGCGCTCGACCCTCAACTCACCACTTGGCAGCGGCGCCACATCTCCGGTTCGCCGCCGGCGACCGACACCAGGATCTCTTCATCGTTCAGCTGGCGCATGTCGATCTTTTCGCCCGCCCCGGGGTCGCCCGAGGGCACCACGTAGGAAAAGGCGTGCCGCGTATAGTCGCCGGAGGTCTGCGTGCCCGCCGGCGTGACGATGCTGGACCCGGAGATGCTGAAGTGCGAGACCTCCGCCGTGGCGCACCAATCTCCGTCGATCTGGTCCGCAAGCGCGGGCGACGAAACACAGATCGCAAGACCCGCGATCGCCATCCCTTTGAACAAGCTCTGACCGGTCATCGTCCTCTCCCCTCTTCGTGGAAACGAACGTCGTTCGGAACGTCCAGGCGTAAAGTTACCCGAAGCGGTCCTGAGCTGTCGGTAGATTCTTCGTGACCGGCCGCTGATCAGTGGTCGGAGCGGTGCAGCACCTTGTCGGCCAGGCCGGTGTCGTAGGCCAGGGCCTCCGCCGTCAGCATCGCGCCCATGGGAAACATGGAGCGCAGCAGGCCCTTGCGCTCCAGGATCGCAAAGACGTTGGCATTGGCGAGGCCGCTGGCGTCGCGGGCCAGAACCACGGCATCGCCGACGTGGAAGTGGTCGCCGTGCGCCGCCGGGAAATTGCTGACCATCATGCTGCCGTCCTCGTCGCCCGGCTGGGCGTGGTTCGGGCTGCGCGCCATCTGTTGCAACAGCGTCAGGGTCTTCAATTGCAGCGTATTCAGCTTAAGAGGGTTCTTCTTTGCCATGGCCGAGACATAGCGCCTGGGCGCCCTTTCGCCAAGAGGGATGGATGGTCTAGGACACAGCCATGTCAATTTCCCGACGGCGCCCAAGCCGTGTCATCTCATCGACAAACCACGGGTCTTGCTTGATCTGATGCCCGTAGTGTCGGCGCAGCGCCGCCGTCAGGCGGCCCTCGCGCCCAAGCTGTTCGTCGGCATAGCCGACCATGAGGGAGTTCGGCCAGGCCTGCGGGCGGATCTTTCTCAGCCTTGCGAAGAGCCGGTCCTCGGCCTCGTCCGGATGGACCTGCGCCAAGAGCGAGAGCATCGCCGCCGTCGAACGCGACACGCCCATATAGCAATGGACCAGCAGGTGCCCCTCCGCGCGGTCGTCCCGCGACGCCGCCAGCTCGGTCCCGAAGCTCAGCACCTCGGCGACATGCTCAGGGCCCGGCATGACCTTTCCCTCGATCGGCTCGATGATGTCGTGAAAGTTCATCGTTTTCCGCTGGTGGCTGTCATAGCTCTGAAAAGTCTCGATCTCCGGCCAGCCGGGATCGATCAGGGTCAGGACATGGGTAACGCCCTGCGCGCGGTGGTCCGGCAATTCTTCGATGCCACAGATGGTCAGGGCGGAAATCGAAATCGGCTTCATTCAAGAGGTTCCACAGCAGATGCAAAGCTGACCCCGGGCGGACGCGCGGCCCGCCCGGCACTTCGCGTTACATGTAATCCTTCACCAGGGTCTCGGCGATCTGCACGGTGTTGAGTGCCGCGCCCTTGCGCAGGTTGTCGGAGACCACCCAGATCGACAGGCCATGCTCGACCGTCGGATCGCTGCGCACGCGGCTGACATAGACCATGTCCTCGCCGGCGCATTCCGCCGGGGTGACATAGCCCTCATCGACGCGGTGGTCGATCACCGAGAGACCGTCCTGCGCCCGCAACGCCTTGCGCGCGTCGTTGACGCTGATCGGACTCTCGAACTCGATGTTCAGCGCCTCGGCATGGCCGACGAAGACCGGCACGCGCACGCAGGTCGCCGTCAGCTTGATCGCCGGGTCGAGGATCTTCTTGGTCTCCACCATCATCTTCCATTCTTCCTTGGTGTAGCCGTCCTCCATGAAGGTATCGATGTGGGGAATGACGTTGAAGGCGATCTGCTTGGTGAACTGCTCGGTCGTTATCGGATCGTGCACGTAGATGCCGCGAGTCTGGTTGAACAGCTCGTCCATGCCGTCCTTGCCGGCGCCCGAGACCGACTGGTAGGTCGACACCACGACGCGCTTGACCCGCGCCAGTTCGTGCAGCGGCTTTAGCGCCACCACCAACTGGATGGTGGAGCAGTTCGGATTGGCGATGATGTTGCGCTTGGTGTAGCCGGCCAGGGCCTCGGGATTGACCTCCGGCACCACCAGCGGCACGTCCGGGTCCATGCGGAACTGCGAGGTGTTGTCGATCACCACCGCGCCCTTCTTCGCCGCCTTGGGCGAGAACTCCGCGGAGACCTTGGCGCCCGGCGAGGAGAACACGAGATCGGTGCCCTTGAAGTCGAAGGTCGCCAGGTCCTGAACCTTGATATCGTCATCGCCGAAAGAAATCTCGGTGCCGACCGAACGTTCCGAGGCCAGCGCCACGATGTCGTCGACCGGGAACTCGCGCTCGGCCAGCGTCTTCATCATCTCGCGACCGACGGCGCCCGTCGCGCCGACAACTGCTACCTTGTATCCCATATCCCTCTACCTACGTGCCTTTCGCGTCTGCTATTTGCTAGGCTGTGCGACCGAAACCGGCCCTGAAACCTTACTTCCGGATATGATCCGCTCGAAAAATTACGCTGAGTTCTGGCCGCGCTACCTCGGCGAACACCGCCGGCCCGCGACCCGCGCCCTGCATTTCATCGGTACCTGCCTCGGTCTCTTCCTGCTGGCCGGCGCCGTTGCGGCGGGCGACTGGCGCCTGGCGCCGGCGGCGCTGGTCTGCGGCTACGCCTTTGCCTGGACCGGCCACGCCTTCGTCGAAGGCAACCGCCCGGCGACCTTCATCCACCCCCTGTGGTCCTTCGCCGGCGATTTCCGCATGCTCTTTGCCTGGCTGGCCGGAGCCCCATCCGGGCAAGACAGGGCGAGCTAGCCGGGCTCTGATGTTGTTCTGTGGTCCCTGAAAGACAGCCCCCAAGAAGAAAGGCCGCCCAGCGGGACGGCCTTTCATGACGTCCATGGGTGTCCGCGCCTAGTTCTTGGCAGTCTCGGAAGTGGTGGTCTTGACGACCGGGGTCGACTGCTCGGCGTCGGCGGTCACGATCGGTTTCGAGCTTTGGGCAGTGGTAGTGTGCCCGGCGCAGCCCGCGAAGGATGCCCCCGCGAAGCCAACGACACCTGCCGCAACCATCAGGGCGGTAAGGGTTTTCTTCATTACACTCTCTCCCACCGGAGCTTTTCAGATCGACGGACTCTAATCCCGCCGCCGCTTTGCGTCAATTCACTGATTCCGGCGCCCCGGATCCGCTCTAGGCCGCCCGCTTGTCGAGCGCCGCCAGGATGGCATCGCCCATGTCGCTGGTCGAGACCACCGGCTGGCCGGGCGCGGCGATGTCGCCGGTCCGCTTGCCGTCGGCCAGAACGTCCTGGACCGCCTGCTCGATGAGATCGGCGTCCTCGGCCAGATCGAAGGAATAGCGCAGCATCATGGCAAAGCTGAGCAGCGTGGCCAGCGGATTGGCCTTGTTCTGGCCGGCGATGTCGGGCGCCGTGCCGTGCACCGGCTCGTAGAGCGCCGGGCGGTGGCCGTTTTCGTCGACCGCGCCGAGCGAGGCCGAGGGCAGCATGCCCAGCGAACCGGTCAGCATCGCCGCCGCGTCCGACAGGATATCGCCGAAGAGATTGTCGGTAACGATGACGTCGAACTGCTTTGGATTGCGCACCAGTTGCATGGCGCAGTTGTCGGCGTACATGTGGCTCAGCTCGACTTCGGGATACTCGGCCGCATGCAGCTTGGTCACCTCTTCGCGCCACAGCACGCCGGATTCCATCACATTGGCCTTTTCCACCGAGCAGAGGCGGTTGCCGCGTTTCTTCGCCAGATCGAAGGCGGCGCGGGCCACACGCTGGATCTCCGGGGTGGTGTAGACCTGGGTATTGATGCCGCGGCGGGTGCCGTCGGGCAGGGTCTCGATGCCGCGCGGCTCGCCGAAATAGACGCCACCGGTCAGCTCGCGCACGATCATGATGTCGAGGCCGGAGACCAGTTCGGGCTTCAGCGTCGAGGCATCGACCAGGGCGTCGAAGCAGAGCGCCGGCCTGAGGTTGGCGAAGAGCACCATCTCCTTGCGCAGGCGTAGCAGGCCGCGCTCGGGCTTCTGCTCGAAGGGCAGGTCGTCCCACTTCGGCCCGCCGACGGCGCCCAGCAGCACCGCGTCGGCCGCCATCGCCTTGTCCATAGTGGCATCGCTGATCGGCACGCCCTCGGCATCGATGGCGGCGCCGCCGACCAGGCCCTCGTCGATATCGAAGCTCAGCGAGCGGTGCTGGCCCATCCAGTCGATGACCCGGCGCACCTGGGCCATGGCCTCGGGACCGATGCCGTCGCCGGCCAAAACCAAAAGCTTCTTGTTGGACGCCATGGCGCGCCTTCTCCCTTGAAAACCTGTCTTTGATAACTCGAAAGCGAAAGTTGGCCGGAAAGCGGCCGCTGCCCGTCAGACCCCCCGGATCACAGCCACGGCTGGCTGGTCTCGCGGGCCTTCTCGAAGTCGGCGATCTTGTCGGCCTTTTCCAGCGTCAGGCCGATATCGTCGAGCCCGTTCATCAGGCAGTGCTTGCGGAAGGGGTCGAGATCGAACTTGACCGTGCCGCCGTCGGGGCCGGTGATCTCCTGCTTCTCCAGGTCGACGGTCAGGATCGCGTTGGCGCCGCGCGAGGCGTCGTCCATCAGCAGATCGACCTGCTCCTGCGGCAGGGCAATGGGCAGGATGCCGTTCTTGAAGCAGTTGTTGTAGAAGATGTCGGCGAAACCCGGCGCGATGACGCAGCGGATGCCGGCGTCCAGCAGCGCCCAGGGCGCGTGCTCGCGGCTCGATCCGCAGCCGAAGTTGTCCCCGGCCACCAGGATGGCGGCGTTCTGGTAGGCCGGCTGGTCGAGCACGAAGCCTTCCTTGGGCTGGCCCTTCTCGTCGAAGCGCATCTCGTAGAACAGCCCCTTGGCCAGGCCGGTGCGCGCCACCGTCTTCAGGAACTGCTTCGGGATGATCATATCGGTGTCGATATTGACCAGCGGCAGGGGCGCGGCGACCCCGGTGAGGGTGGTGAACTTTTCCATTTCTACGCAAGACCTCCTTGGCGGCCGCCCGCTACGATCCGGGCGCCGGAGGCGGATCATAGGAAATCCGACGGAAAGGTCAAAACCTTGCTGCGCATAGCCGCTGCGATCAGCGGGAATGGTCTGGAGGGAAGGCCGGAGCCGGCGAGGGCGTCCGGAAAATAGGGTTGAAGTCCTAGGAGCCCCAGCGGCGCACGCGGCCGGTATCGAGGTGGAGGAAACCCGACTTGCTGTAGAGCCCGACGCCGCCGCCCTGCAGGGACAGCGCCGCCTTGTGCAACGCCTTGAGGTCGCGCTCCGGCAGGCGGATGTCGACGGCCTTGCCGCGCATGTGCAGCGAGCGCTTGGCGACGCCGTTGCTCTTGGAGGCCAGCTTGGCGTTGGTCTTGGGCGAGCGGTAGCCGGAGATCAGCTCGAAGGGCGCCTGGCTGTCCATGCGCTGACGCAGCGCGTAGAGCAGGTCGAAGAGCTGCGGGTCCATGTCCCAGACCTCGCCGTTGCGCCAGTCGCGCAGCACGTGGTTCAGGGTCTGCACGCCGTCGTGCTGGAGAATGCCGTTGCGCAGGTAGGTGGCGGTGCCTTCCTCCCCGGTGTGCAGGGAGCGGAACGCCAGGCTGCGCGTATCGGGCAGATGCTTTGCCGCGAAAGCGAAACTCGGGATCAGGGTGGTCGTGGTCAAGGCCGCTGCCCCGGCGGCGACGCCGGTCAGAAAACGGCGGCGCGATGCCGCCCCTGCCAAGGAAGGGTAAGTCTTTAGATCCATGCCGCCTGGGTCCTCTTCAGTCGCGGGTCCGGGGTCGTCCGTTCGAATCTTGCGCCCACAATCACGAACGGAGCGTTAACGAATTACACGTTTTGGCCGGTCGAGGCAACGCAGGACCGCGAGAACCGCGGATTTCCTGACGTTGCCGTCCTACACAGACCGTCAAAGGGCCAATTTATTCCGACAAAACAAAGCGGAATAGCCCCGCAAAGGTTAACCCGGGATATCGGCCCTGGCGCCCAGCAAAGCCCTTCCCAGGGTCTTGTCGCGGCCATAGACGTCGTTGCGGAAATGCACGCTGCCGTCCTTGTTGACCCAGGAGGTCAGATAGCTGATGTGCACCAGCAGGGGCTCGCTCAGGGTCACCACGGTGCGCTCGCCCGAGGCAATGGTCTGCTCGATGCGTTCGCGGCTCCAGCCCTCCGTCGCGATCAGCACCATCTCGGCCAGAGCCGGCGGGTCCGCCACCCGGACGCAGCCGTGGCTGAAAGTACGCTCGGGCTGGCTGAACAGCGACTTGGCCGGGGTGTCGTGGAGATAGATGTTGAAGCGGTTGGGGAACATGAACTTCACCCGGCCCAGCGCGTTCCCGTCACCGGGATCCTGACGGACCTTGTAGGGAAAACTCGCGCGGGTGACCTGCCCCCAGTCGACCTGGCTCGGATCGACGATGCTCGCGCCGCTGCTCCAGTCACTGAACAGGACATAGTTGTTCTGCGAGAAATAGCTGACGTCCTTCTGGATCTTCGGCAACAGCTCCTTGCTGGCGATGGAGGGCGGCACATTCCAGAAGGGGTTGATTTCCACGTAGGTCATCTTGCCGGTGAACACCGGTGTCGAGTGATAGGGCTTGCCGACGACCACGGGCATATCGAGCAGCGTCTTCGGCCCGTCGACGAGTTTCAGCAGGAAGTCCGCCAGGTTGACGAAAATGTGCCGCTCGCCCAGATCGTCGGGCATCCAGCGGCGGCGCTCCAGATTGAGGATCATCTGGTTGATGCGCTCCTCGATCGGCGTATTGAGCGCGACCAGGGTCTTGTTGCCCACCGCGGCGTCCTGCGCCAGACCGTGGCGGTACTGCATCCACTTCACCGCCTCTACCATGGCGTCGTCGTAGAAGTTCGCATCGCCGCCGGCCTCGGTCAGGTCGGCATCCGGCTTCAGGTCGCCCAGCAGCCTCAGGCGCCTGCGCAGCTGACCGACGCGCGGATCGGTCATGCCCGGCTTCAGGGTTTCGCCTTCGGGAATCGGGACCCAGCCGCCCATCAGCGCCAGGGCGCGATACTCCGCCAGGGCCACCTTCTGGCGGGCATAGCGCGGCGTCTGCGGCCGATAGCCGTCGATGAAGCTGGCCAGGTCACCCGCCGTCACCGCGGCGTCGAGCACATCGGCCTTGCTCACCTCCTCGCGGAACAGGAAAAGCGCCGGGTCGGCGACATGTGGCGTGATGCGGCCCTGGCCGAGGTCGGCGGCGAAGCGCACCAGGCCCAGGCTCAACAGCACCTCCAGCTCCGCCAGGGCCTCCGGCGTATCGGCCGACAGCAGGGTCGCGATGTGCTCGGCGCGATAGTCGCGCGGGTCGAGAGCGTCCAGGTCGGCCGCGATCAGCACGTCCGACAGTTCCTTCGCGCGCGCGCCGGCGGCGGCCTCGTGCACCCAGAGCGGGTTGAGGTCGCGCGCCCGGTAAAAGCGCTCCAGCACGGTCAGGGTTTGAATTTCTTCGTCGGTGCCTGCGGTGGCGACGCCGCTCTGCAGTTCCGCGGCCAAGGCCTCCTGCAGCGCCGTCGCCGAGGCTTGGCCCGGCAACCCCGCAAAGGCGAACACCACCACACAAAGGGTCCAGCCGAAACTACGGATCGTCATTGCAAGCTCCCAATCTTTCCGCCCGGTCTGCCACCGTGCAACCGCGCCGGGATGACCGCCGACGCCAGCCCCATAGGACCATATTGCCGCGCGGCGTTCCAGCCTGCTCGCAGGGTGCAAAGGGAGCAGGAACTCTACGATTGCGATACTTTCGGGCGAACACCGCAGCGCCGCCCCCAGCGGAATATCAGAGGTCGCGCACGTCCGTGAGATGGCCGGTCACCGCCGCCGCCACCGCCATGCCCGGGCTCACCAGATGGGTGCGTCCGCCGCGGCCCTGGCGGCCTTCGAAGTTGCGGTTGGAGGTCGAGGCGCAGCGCTCGCCCGGCTCCAGGCGGTCGGCGTTCATGGCCAGACACATGGAGCAACCCGGCTCGCGCCAGTCGAAACCGGCCTCGGTGAAGATCCGGTCGAGGCCCTCTTCCTCCGCCTGGTTCTTCACCAGGCCGGAGCCCGGCACGATCATGGCGTAGACGCCTTCGGCAACCTTGCGGCCCTCGGCCAGCTTGGCGGCTTCGCGCAGATCCTCGATGCGGCCGTTGGTGCAGGAACCGACGAAGACCTTGTCGATCTTGACCTCGGTCAACGGCATGTCGGCCGTGAGACCCATGTAGTCCAGCGCCCGCTGCATGGACTGACGCTTGGTCTCGTCGCCGGCCGTTTCCGGATTGGGAACGTTGCCGGTGATCGGCAGCACGTCTTCAGGGCTGGTGCCCCAGGTGACCTGCGGAACGATATCGGCGGCAGACAGGGTGACTTCCTTGTCGTAGCGCGCGCCCTCGTCGGAAGGCAGCGTGCGCCAGTAGGCAAGGGCCTGTTCCCAGGCGCCGGCCTTGGGCGCCATGGGGCGGCCCTTGATGTATTCGTAGGTGACCTCGTCCGGCGCGATCAGTCCGCCGCGGGCGCCGCCCTCGATGGTCATGTTGCAGACCGTCATGCGGCCCTCCATGGAGAGGTCGCGGATCGCCTGGCCGGCATATTCGATGACATGGCCGGTGCCGCCGGCGGTGCCGATCTTGCCGATGATGGCGAGGATCAGGTCCTTGGCGGTGACGCCGGGCAGCAACGCGCCGTCGACGGTAATCCGCAGGTTCTTGGCCGGCTTCTGGATCAGCGTCTGGGTCGCCAGCACGTGTTCCACTTCCGAGGTGCCGATGCCGAAGGCCAGCGCGCCGAAGGCGCCGTGGGTCGCGGTATGGCTGTCGCCGCAGACGATGGTCATGCCCGGCAGGGTGAAGCCCTGCTCCGGGCCGATGATGTGGACGATGCCCTGGCGCACGTCGTCCATATCGAAGATCGGCACGCCGAAGTCGGCGCAGTTCTTCGACAGGGTCTCCACCTGGATACGGCTTTCCTCGTCGGCGATGCCCTTGGAACGGTCGGTGGTCGGCACGTTGTGGTCCGGCACCGCCAGCGTCGCTTCCGGATGGCGCACCTTGCGGCCGGTCAGGCGCAGCCCTTCGAAGGCCTGCGGCGAGGTCACTTCATGAACCAGATGGCGGTCGATGTAGATCAGGCAGGTCCCGTCGTCTTGACGGTCGACCAGATGACTATCCCAGATCTTGTCAAATAGCGTGCGCGGCGCGGACATTTTTCTCTCGTTCCCCGGACTTTCTTGTTTCTGAACCAGCCTGTTTCTTCGTGCCGGCGCGCTGCGCCGAAAACGGCGGCGAGCATAGCGCCGGGCCTTCAAACAGGAAAGGCCCGCCGGCTTGCTTTCAAGAAGCAGGCCGGCAGGCCCCCCAGATACGCTTCGCCCGGCGGTGATCCGCGGGCAATAAGGTGCTTAGCCTTCGGCCTTGGCGGCCTTGGCGGCCTTGGAGGCCTTGCTCTTCTCGGCCTTGACCTTGGCGGCCTCGCCCTTGACCGCAGCTTCGATCTTGGAGCTGTGGCCGGTGGTCTTCTCGCGGATACGCGCCGCCTTACCGGTGCGGCCACGCAGGTAGTAGAGCTTGGCGCGGCGCACGTCGCCGCGGCGCACCACCTCGATCGAGTCGATGCGCGGGCTATAGAGCGGGAAGACACGCTCGACACCTTCGCCGTACGACAACTTGCGCACGGTGAAAGCGGAGTTCAGACCGCGGCTGCGGCGCGCGATGCAGACGCCCTCGAAAGCCTGGATACGCTCGCGCGTACCCTCGACGACCTTCACATTGACCCGCACGGTGTCGCCCGGCGCAAAAGACGGCGGCTCGCCTTCGGCGGTCAACCTGCTGACCTGCTCCTGATCGATCTGCTCGATGACGTTCATGGCTCTCTTCCTCAAACCCGGCAGCGCTCGTGCTGCATGTTCAATCCTGGCAAGCTCTAGCGCTTGTTCTTCGTGTAGCGCGCCCAGAGGTCCGGGCGGCGCTTCCTGGTTATCTCCTCCGCCTGCGCTTGGCGCCAGAGGCGGACTTTCTCATGATGCCCGGAGGTCAGCACCTCCGGCACCTTGCGGCCCTGCCATTCGGCTGGCCGCGTGTAGAGGGGATACTCGAGCAACCCCTCAAAGCCCTTTTCCCCGAACGATTCCTCGTCCGGGCTGTCCTCGTTCCCCATGACGCCCGGCAGAAGACGCACAACGGCATCCATCAGTACCAGGGCGGCGGGTTCCCCGCCGGACAACACATAGTCGCCGACCGAGACTTCCACAACGCCGTGGGCCTCCAGGACCCTTTCGTCGACGCCTTCGTAGCGGCCGCAGAGCAGGGTCACACCCGGCCCCGCCGCCAGATCCCGAACCAAGCCCTGCGTCAGCAGGCGCCCCCGGGGCGAGAGGTAAACCACCGGCGCCTTGGCGGCTTCCTGGTGGTCCTCGTCCTGCCACTTGTCGGCTGCCGCGACCAAGGCCGCATCAACCACATCGGGGCGCATAACCATGCCGGCGCCACCCCCAAAAGGGGCATCGTCGACGCTGCGGTGTTTATCGCGCGCGAAATCCCGGATGTCCAGAACGTCGAGCGCCCACAACTCCCTTTCCAGGGCCTTGCCCGCGAGGCTCTGCCCCAAGGGACCCGGGAACATTTCCGGGAAGATCGTCAGGACCACAGATCGCCACGCTGCCATGGGATTTCCCAACAACTTTCCCGGTACTCCACGTCCCCCACAGGGCACGCACCACCGCCGAAGCGGCGCTTTATGACCCCGCAAATCGCTTTTGTCCAGCCTTTCCGCAGGCTTTCCAGGCGATTTCCCGAGGTCGCTCAGGGCGGCGAAAGGTTAACCTTTCGCGCGCCCTATCCCTGCTCCGCCGAGGGCTGGGGCGGGACCACCTCTTCGCTCGGCAGTTCGACCACCAGCCGCCCGCCTTCGATGTCGACCAAGGGCACGACCGTCTTGGTGAAGGCCAGGATCAGGCCCTTGCCGT
>Ga0316189_10006318_pt1 | contig 11296 bp, 8 predicted proteins | sample LowCovwburrow_MG_FD_204930 | JGI IMG/M metagenome (GOLD analysis project Ga0316189, IMG submission 204930) | Coastal sediment microbial communities from Maine, United States - Lowes Cove worm burrow | ecosystem: Environmental > Aquatic > Marine > Coastal > Sediment | place: USA: Maine... | reverse complement strand
GAAGAACGCTCCGTCTGGGAGCCACATCCCCCCGCAGTTGCGGCACTGCCAGGCGCCGAGCTCGGCGGGCGCCCCATTGATGCTCAGCGGTTGCATCGCTGGGTCGACGCATTTGGGGCATCGCGTCTCGGCTTCTTCACCGAGCGAAAGCGGGACGATGTCGGTTGCCCTGCTGAGCGAACCACGCCCGACGAGCTCGCGGATTTCGTGGCGGTCCAAGAAGAGCCCGCGACAGTGCGTGCAGAGCTCGACCTCCACGCCCGGGCTCGCTTCGTAAGCCGCGAGCGGCATCGAAACGCAGTTCGGACACCCCCCCACGCGCTCAGTGTAACGAGGTTTTGAGCGACCCACACACTGCAGAACTGGATTCGCCATGCGAGCGCAGCGGCCCCGCTGTATGCTTCCCCGCATGCGACGAACGCTCGCCGAAAACGGCGTTTTTTTGCTTCGGGTTGCGGTGTCCCTCCTGATGCTGAGTCACGGGATTCCGAAGGCGCTCGAGTACGACACACTCGTTCAGAGCTTTCCTGACCCGCTCAACGTGGGCACCGAAATGAGCGCCATGCTCATCCTCGCTGCCGAGGTGGGCTGTTCGGTCTTGCTGCTCCTCGGCCTGTTCGGCCGCTTCGCTTCGGCCGTGCTCTTCATCGCGATGATGGTGGCGGCCTTCGTGCATCATTTCGAAGACCCCTGGGCGATGAAAGAGCTTCCGCTGCTCTACGCCGCGGTCTACGCCTGCCTCACCTTCACGGGCCCAGGCTCGGTCTCCATCGACGGCTGGTTCGCTAAGACGGTGTTCGAAACAAAGGAGCCAGCTTCGCCAAGGCCGCCTCGAGTCGAGCCGGGGGCACCGACGTGAAGCAGAGCCTGACCCAAGTCGCGTAGTCCGCACCGCAGGAGCTTCCCGGGGTCAGCAGCACGCCCTGGTCCGCGCAACGCTCCAACAAAGCGCTGCAGTCTTTCGCGCCCGCTTCGAGCAGCGCGCTCACGTCGATGAACAAGAACGTGCCGCCTTCGGGTCGCGAAACGCCGAGCGCGTCGGCCGCCTGGTAACCCGCGTCGCGGTAAAGCGCTCGGCTCTGTTCCACCCAGGCGCCGCCTTGCTGCAAAGCACCCACTGCGCCGAACTGCATGGGACGGGACGCACAATAAGTGTGGAAGGTTTGCATCCCGCGGACCGCGCCCATGACGCTTGCGGGCCCGTGCGTGAAGCCGATTCGCGCGCCGGCGAATCCGTAGGTTTTGGAAAGCGTGTGAAAAGCAATCGCGCGGTCGCGGACTTCGGGGCGCTTCCAAATCGCGTCGGGTGCCGCCCGGTCGAAGTAGATCTCTTCGTAGGCCTCGTCGCAGAAGACCCAAAGGTCGTGGCGCTTGGCGACGCGCAGCATGGCCGCGATGCTGTGCTCGCAGAGCACGCGGCCGCTCGGGTTGTTCGGGGTGTTGATGTAGAGCGCGACGGTGCGCTCGGTGACGGCGCCTTCGAGCGCGGCTTCAGGGTCGAAATCAGGCTCGCCGAGCCGCGTGTAGAACGGAACCTCGACCGGGACCGCCCCCTTGGTCGCGATGATGCCACGGCTCAGCGGCCAAAACGGCGAAGGCAGCAAGACCTCGTCGCCGGGCTCGAGCAAAACCTGGCAGACGATGCTCAGCCCGGCCGTAGCTCCCGACATCAGCTGAACGAGCTCCCGGTCGAGCGACTCGCCGTGCCTGGCTTGCACGTAGTCGACGAATGCATCGATGGCGCTCGGCTCGCCTTGAACCGGAGCGTAGGCGTGAAGCCCCGGGTGCTCCTCGCTCAACTGCCGTTCCGCCCGGGCAGCCGCCACGGGCTCACGATAGGTGTCGCCGACGTGCAGCGGGAAGACCTCTGCGTTCTTCGCATGAGCGCGCTGCGTCAGGTTGCTGTAGACGCGGGCTGAAACCGAGTGGGCGTGTTCGGAGATGTTCGGAAAACGGGGCACGGGAGCTCAGAGCCAGGCGAGGGCGATGATGGTGACCGTACAGATGCCAACCAGAGTTTGAAGCGGCAAGCCCAATCGCAAAAAGTCGGTGTACTTGTAGCCGCCAGGGCCGTAGACCATCAGGTTGGTTTGGAAGCCGATGGGCGTCGAAAAGGCCGTCGCGGCGGCAATCATCGTCATGTAGCTGATGGGCAAAAGGCCGATGCCCTGCGCTTGGGCGGCGGTGGCTGCGATGGGGAACATGAGCGCCGCCGAGGCCTTCGTAGTGACCACGCCGGCGAGCACCGCGGTCATGGTGTAGAGCGCAACGAGCACACCGATGCTTCCGAACGGCGCTGCAAATTCGATGATGCGCGATGCGATGACCGCGGCCGCGCCGCTCTTCTGCAATGCGGTGGCAATTCCGAACGCGGCTGCAATCGCGATGAGGACCGTCCAGTCGACGGAGCGCCGAGCCTGTTCGCCGGTTAGGCAGCGCGTCAGCAACATCAGCCCGGCCGCGCTGAGCGATGCCGTCATCAGGTTCATGCTGCCGGTGACGTTCACGAGGACCATGAAGAAGAGCACCAGGGCGGCGAGCCATGCGCGGTCGTGGCGCGGTGGCGCGCTGTCTTCGACCTCGGCGATGAGCGCGAAGTTCGGGTCCCGATGACGCGCGTGTGCAAAACCAGGGTGCGACTCGATGAGGAGCACATCGCCGGCCTGCAGCCGAATGTCGCCGACTTTCGTCTCGGTGACGCGCACGCCCTGGCGATGGACCGCGAGAATCGCAGCGTCGTAAATCGTGCGAAAGCGGCTCTGCCGGACGGTCTGCCCGATGAGCGACGAATGGGCTCCAATGACGGCCTCGACCAGCATCCGGTCGCGCCGCGCCGTGATTTTGTCGACCTGGTCGGTGTCGGGGACGATGCGCTGCTTTCGCAAATCGACCACTGAATCGACGACCCCGGTGAAGTGCAGCCGGTCGCCTTCGCGCAACACGGTCGTCGGCGGAACCGCGGCAAGCACGCGGCCGGCGCGCTCAATCTCGTAGAGGTAGACGCCACGGAGCGAACGGAGCCCCGCTTCTTCGATGCTGTCGCCGATGACCGGCGAGCCCTTCTCGACGCGCATCGCGATGGTGTACTCGCGCGCCTTGCCGAGCTCTTGCAGGGCGCCGCGGCGGTCTTTGAGCAGCCATTGCGAGGTCATCACGATGAACAGCATCCCGATTCCGAGCGCGGGGATGCCGAGCAGGGCGATGTCGAAAATGCCGAACTCGATGCTCGGGTCCCACTCTTTGGCGAGACCGGCGACGACCAGGTTCGTGCTCGTGCCGATGAGGGTGCAGGTGCCGCCCAGAATCGAAGCGTACGAAAGCGGAAGCAGCATGAGTGACACGCTGAACTGACAGCGCCGCGCCCAGCTCGTCACGAGCGGCACGAACATCGCGACGACCGGCGTGTTGTTGAGGAACGCCGAAAGAGCGGCCACCGGGAACATCATGCGCAGCTGGCCGCCGGCACGTGAGCGCGGCCTGCCGAGCACGACGCGAGCCGCCAGGTCGAGGCCGCCGGTCTCCTTGACGCCCGCTGCGACCACGAACAGAGCGGCAATCGTGATGACCGCTGGATTTGAAAAGCCCGTGAAGGCCTCGGACGGGTCGATGATGCCGGTGAGCAGCAAAACGGTGACGCCGGCGATGAGCACCAGGTCGGGCCCAGCGAGGTTGGCCGCCATGACGACCACCATCCCCACGATTACCGCGAACGTGATCCAGCCGTCACCCGTCAACATCCAGGCGCAGCCTAGCAGCCAGCGCAATTCTTGGCGCGTTCTTGAGCGGAACGCGCGGGAACCGACCTATGGGGCGTAACGCTCGGCCTTCTGTTGAAACATCGTGGCGGCGTCTTGGTCGCCACGGCGGTCTGCATCGAGGGCGCCTTCGCGGTAGTAATCGAAGCGCGCGTTGCTGGCGCTCATCGTGACCAGGAGGGCGAGGCAACCGCCAAAAAGGCTCGCCACGCGCCAAAGCGGACGCCAGCGCGGCGTGAAGTAGAGTTGCCGGCCCATCACCACGAGCATGGCGATGGCCGTGAGGCTGCAGCCGGTTTTCACACCGGGCAGGTCGACGAACATGCTCAGCATGGGGGCGACGACCAGGCCGAAAAGCGACAGGTAGAACACCTGCGATGCGCGCTCGTCGAGGCCGGTCTCGTCTGCTTCGCCTTCGTCGAGCAGGCCCCGCGCCGGCTGGGTCAGGGCTCGGCCGAAGGAGTGAACCCATTGCATGGGCGCAAAGACGATGAGCGCGATGCCCGCCATGTACAGGGGGAGCCAGCCGGGCTGCGGCGTGGCCAGGTGAAAGGTGAGCGGCGCGGCGACGAGCATCGGCGCCAATATCCGAACGGCGGGGAGCTGCACACGGTCTTGCATGCTCACCAGCAGGTACCCGACGCAGCAGGTCATCGGCAGCCAGTACGACTCGCCGCGCGCCGCCGACCAGGCCGCTACGTAGAAGTAGACGATGGCCGTCGTGACGCAGAAGAGCACGTACGCGGCAACGCTACCCTGCGGCACCCGCTCCGAGCGAGAGAAGGCCGAACGTGCGCTCAACATCGGGAAGAACACGAAGCACAGTAGGTAGAGTGAGAGCAGGTAGTGGTAGGGCACCGAGTCGAGCAGGCTGCACGACCAGCCGAGCGTGTAGCCGAGCGCAATCAGCACGATGGCGATTCGGTGAGGACGGTAGAGCGCCTGGCTCAGCGCGAGCACTCCGGTGAACGCCATCACGCCGAGGTAGAAGCCGGAGCTTGGAACGAAGCCGTCGAACCAGGGGAAGTGCGCCACGTTGAACGCGCCGACGCCGTACTTGGCGCCCTCGGGCATCATGTTCAGCCAAGTATCGAAGGCCAGCAGCACGAGCACCAGGCGCAGAAGCAAGTAGGGCCGGGCGAGCGCCACGTTTCCGAACCAGTACTGTTCCACGGGCTTCATCGCGCTGCCGTCCTCACGGTTTCGTGTGCGCGCTCGCCGCCACAGCGGAGCGTGAACTCATGCACGTCGCGTTCGTCGGCGCAGCGATTGACCAGCTCCACCGACAAGACGCCGTCCGCCTCGCACTGCTTTTGCAAAAGCGCATCGATCACGGCCCGCCGCCTCTGAGCAAGGTAGGTCATCCAATCTCGGTGAATCAGCTTCTCGACCAAAATCGCTTCGCGCGTGCCATCGTCCCGTTCGAGCGACGCGCTGGTCTCACAGCTGGGCGCCGCCGCCTCGCTTAGGCTTCGCCAGGTGAAGCGCTCGTCGGCCGCGTCCTCGCGCGCCAGGTAAGTCAGCGGAATCAAGAACTGCAGCAGGACAAAGGCTGCGATGAACGCAGTGCTCCGCCGCCGGGCCTTGCCGCTCGGCCCAGCTGGAGGGGGCTCCGTCTCGGAGGACACCATCCCTTCAACATCGGCGCCCAGCGCCGCGCTGTCAAAAGATGCTCGCAGCGCTGTTCGAGGGGGCAGCGCGACTGGCGGTTCCTAGCCGGAAAGCCACCCCGTCTTGCCCGGAGTACACGATGTCGATGCGGTCCGGCCCCGAAATCACGTCGGGGCTCCGCGCGCCCAGGCTGTCGAACGCCTCGTCGCTGTCGCCGAGCACGTCGCCCATCGCCCGCCAGAGCAACAGCTCGTCCGAAACCAAGAGCTTCACCGACCAACGGGTGCCGCTCCGGTGCGCGTAGTAGAGCTGGTAGGCGCTGTTGTGAACCATCAGGCTCGGCTCGGTGATTTCACTGGTAGCGCCTACGACTCGCGTCAGCTGTTCGAGGCCGCCGTTGACCACGCGCGCCCAGCCCGTGCCGAGGTCGCTCGTGTAAAACGCGTGGAGCTCGGTTGCGCCGCTCGAGAAGGCTGCGCGCGCGACGAGCACCCAAAGCCCGTTTCGGTACAAGACCGTCGGTGCGTCGTAAGAGACGATGTCGCCGGCGGGCTCCAAGACGGGCGCCTCGTCCTTGCTGAGTTGCGCCAGGCTCTGCTCACCCATCGCCATCCGGATGCTGCCGGCGCCGCTCTCATCGCGCGCCGTGTAGAACACGAAGAGGTTGTTTCCATCCCAGACGAGCTCGGGGTCGTGAACGCCCATCGCTTCGAATGGCTCGGTCGGTGCGAGAACCGGAGACGGCTCGGCGACAAAGACTTCGTTGGGCGTCACGAGCTCGCCGGCGTAAATCTCGCCGTCGAGCGCGTAAGCAAGCTGCTTGCTCTGCCCCAGGTCCACAATCGACGGCCCGGCTCCGAACGCGTGGCGCGGGAAGTCGTCGACCCCGATGGAAACCGACAGCGGCTGCCGCTCGCTCCAGGCTTGCGGGTTGTCGCAATACGCGAGCTCGACTTGAATCGCGGCAATCGCTGCGCTGTCGGCCGTGTTGCCCAGATTGCGCCCAAAGGCGACGAGTTGCGCCTGGCGCAGGGCGTTCGCATCAAAGGTGTAGCGGCCCTGCGGGACAGCATCGCGAAATAGCTGCGCCGAGCCACCGGGCGACAAAACCAAAAGCCACTTGCTGCTTCCGGGCCCCGCGAAGAACGAATCGGCCACCTCGTTGCCAATCATGACGTTCACGAGCCCGCGCGAGCCGCTCAGCAGCAAGCCCACCGCGGCGTCTACGAATGTGCCGGGCTCGCTCGCGGTAAACGCGACGCCCGCGCTCTCGAGGCAGGTGCCACCGCATCCGACCGGCAAGGCGAACTGCACGTTGAGCTCGACGCGCTGCGAGGCGAGGTTCACCGGCTCGCCGATGACGGCGCCGCCTTCCGCCTCCGCTGTCCCGTTTGGCACCAGTCCGCGCGCGTTCAGCACCGGCTCGAGCTCACCGAAGCTCAGCGCGTTGGTGCCGTTGCTCTGTGCGCAGTCCAAGACGTCCATGCCGGCGCAGGCGCGGAAGTCGAGTGTCGCCGGGAGCGGTGCATCGTCGAGCACCGGCGCGCAGCAAGCGCCCGTGTTCACGCAGCAGGAAGCAAACGCGCCGCACTCCGCTTCACCGCAGGCGTCGGCGCTCGCGTAGCAGGCTAGGGCAGCGCTGCTGTAGTCTTCGGCGCCCTGCGTCGCGTCGGTGCTCAGTCCGAGGTAGTCGCCAGGATTCCGCTCCGGGTTGGCGTAGAGCTCGTCGACAGGATTGTCCGCTAGCGCATCCGAGAAGTTCACCAGCTCGCCACCGCCGCTGCCCCCGAGGCCCGCGTCTCCACCAAAACCGGCGCTACCGGTCGAGCCTCCCGCCCCTGCAGGCGCAGAGCCGTTGTTGCTCTCGCTACCGCAGCCGGCCGAAACCACGGCCAACAGGGCGGCCATGGCTAGCCGCCTCCAGCGCTGGGTTCGTCGATTTCGGTTCAAGGTGTGCTCCAAGTTTGCTCCAAAGGGATTAACTGGTCGGTCAGACCCCCACCGGGGATATTCAAGCGCCGTGCCAAGACGAAGCGGAGTCTGCTCGGGTCGTCGGCACGCGGGGTCACCGCGATTGCAGTGATGTTGCATTCCTCACCAAGGCAGCCGCTGCGGACCAAGCTGGACTTGCTGCTCAGGATGGGGTTCACCAGGAAAGGCAGCGGCTCGGGAAGGTCGAACTCGAGCATCGAGGTGTCGTGCGTTCGCGCCTCGGCAAGCGCCACGCCCCAGTCGCCCGGCGTGCTCTGCGCCAAGAACCAAATCCGCAAACGCATCCCGTCCTTCTCGAACGAAATCAGCGGCTCGGGCGAACGAATCCCAGCCGCCGCAAACGCGCCAAGCTCGCTCGCCACCAAGACCACGCGCCGCATGGCCCCGCCGCCCTCGCGAACGACTTCGAGCTCGCGCGAAATCCGAACCGCGTGAATCTCGCTTGCCGCGCCCGGCCCGTCGACGCAGGTGAACAGCAGCCAGTACCCTTCCTGCGCCTCCGGATCTACCGGAATTAGCGCAGGATCCCGCAAGCTCACGCATTCGGGAATATCGTCGGGTGAAACCGTCGGCGTGCCCGGAAGCCCGAGGGCGGTGGACGGGCTGCGGGCCGGCCGCACGATTTGAATCCCAAACAAGTCGCGCACGCTCGGGTTGCTCACCAGCTCACGCGCAAACGACACGACCAGGTCGCGCAGCTCGCCTTCCTCGTTGAGCTCGGCGAGCAGATGCGGCTCGCGGACGCTTCGGTTGTCCGGGCAAGCGCCACCCACACAGGACGGCGGGTCGTCTCCAACCTTGGGCGAGGCGCTGCTCGTCCAGCCGTCGATTCGCCAGTTGCCGCCTTCGTCGGTGGCGACCCGCGCATGCCCGAGCGCGTACCCCACGTGCGTGTCGACACCGAGCTCGGGCGGGTCGTTGCTGCCTTCCAGCATCAAGTCCCACTGGACGTCCGAAATCGAGTTTCGTGAGCTGGCCAACGCGGGTGCACCTACGTAGGCCGACACCCATGAGGGGTTAAGTTCGAGGCTCGCCCCCGTCAGCGTTGCACTTTGTTCATCGAACTGGCTCGGATTGGCACAGTCCTGCTTCGCGCTCTGCACCGGCCCGACGAACACGCCGTCGCCACGCCCCTGGGCCGCCACGCGGAGGCCCGGGATCTCCGAGCAGTCCCCTTCGCTGAGCAAGTCGGCAATCGGTGCAACGGTGAAACCCTCGAGCAGCAGCTCTCCGTCCACCATGACCTGCGCGTTTACGATGGGCAGGTTCTCGTCGTTGAGCTTCGGCCGTAGCTCGATTTCGACATCGATGCTTTCGTCGATGCCCACGCTCGCGCGCGCCACTTCGACGTCCGCCTGTGTCACCAAGAGCAGGCCGCCTGCGTGCAGCGTCACCGCGAGCTCGTCTTGCAGCTTGCCCCCGGGCGCCGAGTCATCGGCCACCGTGAGCACGATGCCGGCGTAGCGTGCGCATTCCGTGTTCGCATCGCATCCGCTTGCATCGCTCGTTCGCAGGGTCGCGCTCAGCCAGCCACCAAGCCCGAGCGACACACAGTCTTTGCTCACGAGCGCACGCGGCGAGTCGTCCGGGAGAAACCCTCCAACGAAGGTCGTTCCCGCAATCGAGGGCCGCGCCGGGCTCCAGGCGCCACCGCCGGTCGGCGCGAAAATCCAGTCGCTGCTCAGGTCGGCCGTGGTCCAATCTTCGCTGAGCGTCGTGCGTCGCTCCTCGCAGCAGGCTGGCTCCTGGGCGCAGTCGGTGTCGTCGCAGTCGAACGCCATGTCGTTGTCGTCGTCGAGCTGGTCGTCGCAAAAGAGCTCGATGCCGCCGCCATCGACGCCGCCGTCCGGAGGCGTGAGGTTGCGCTCAGGCGCATTCAGCCAGGTGCACCCGCCCGTGAGCAGAGCCGACGAGGCGAGCAGAGCGAGCAGGCAGCGACTCATTGCGCCGCTCCAAACGGCATCCGAATCGACGCAAAGCCACCCTGCCGAGACAGCGAAACCGCCACCTCGGGCGCCTCGCGCTTCTGCTTCTTTCGGTGCACGCCGTAGAGCACAATCGCGCTGATTCCGAGGGCAATCGTCGTCCCCCACATCACGTCGGCGGCGAGGTTGAAGCGCTCGGTGCGGTCGGCGAGGTCCTGTGCGCGCTGGTAGTCGGCCGGGTCCTTGGTCAGCCCGAACTGCGCTGCGGCCTGGTCGTAGTCGTCTCGCAGGGTGCGGGCCCGTAGCGAAAGCCCTAGGCCAACTGCGGCTGTGGCCAGGGTGCTCGCTGCCGTTCCGATGGCCGCGTTGCGAAGCCGTGGTCGCGGGGGCTCAGACGCGAGCTCGGGCATCGGCTCCGGCTCAGGGATGAGCGGCTCGACGACCGTCGCCATGAGCGCGAGCTCCATCTCGGTCGTCTTGCCGGGCGCCACCGTCTGCACCTGCTCGACCGGTTCGTATCCTTCTTTCTCGACGAAGGCCCGATGCTCGCCCGGGGGCACGGCCAGCTCGATGGGTGTCGCCCCGCGCGGCGCCAAGTCCTTGCGGTCGAGCCAAAGCAATGCGCCCGCAGGTTCGGTCGTCACCCGAAGCACCGCGACGTCGGTTCGAAGTGCATCCCTGCGTGCAGTCGCGTTCGCGCGGTCCTCTTCCGACAAGCCTTCAATCGTCAGGTACTCGCCGAAGTAGTTGAACGCTGCGTCGTTGCGTCCGAGCTCTCCGAGCACGATGGCCGCGTTGAACAGCGCGTTCCGGCTCCGCACGATGCGCAAGCTGTCGACGTACGCTTCGAGCGAGCGCTGCAAAAGCTCCGTCCGCTGCGCCGCGCGCGCCCGGTTCGCCTGTTCGAAAAGCCGGTTGCCTTCTTCGAAGTAGACGCGTGCCTCGGCATTCTCCGAGCTGCTCTGGGCAGCCGTGACCGATGGGCTCGCCAAGCAGAGCAGGGCGACGAGCACGAGCGGGAATCGAGAAAGCACTGGTTAGAAGTCTGTCTTAATCGGAGAGGGCTTGGGACGGGTTTTCTTTTTCAGGCGAACCAGCAGCGAATCGTCCTCTTTGGGGACGAGGCGGCGCTCCTCGCTGCGGTAGCCCTGAAGCGAAAAGCGTACCGTGGCCTCCAGCCCCGGCTCGAGCTCGACCTCGAGCGGCGTCCGGCCTCTTTTCTCCCCGTTTACCGCGACGAAAGCGCCGTTCGGCCGCGAGTCGAGCGCAAGCCTCACCGGCTCGGCCACAGGCTCGATGGGAGAAGTTTCTGCGGGGTCGTCGGACTTATTTGTCACAGCGGCGAGGTCGGTCGTCGGCGCAGGCAGCGGCGGCTCGGCGACCTCGACCGGTGCCCGCGTCGGCCACAAGAGGAAGGCCACCGCGGCCACGACCGCGGCGACGAGCAAGGGAACGCCCAAGGTGCGCGCACGCCGCGGCACCGTCGGCCCGCGCAGCGCATCGCAAAACGCGTCCATCGTGTCGAAGCGGTCGGCCGGGTCTTTCTCCATCGCGCGCAGGACCGCCGCTTCGACGTGCGGCGGAATGCTCGCCTTCTTGCTCCGCTGCGAGGGAGGGTCCGGCGCCTCGTTCCCGTGCTTGTAGAGCAACTGAAAGTGGTTCTCCCCCGTGAACGGCGGCGAGCCCGTGAGCATCTCGTACAAGATGACGCCGAGCGCGTAGACATCGGTCCGGTGGTCCACCAGCGACATCCCTCGCGCGAGCTCGGGCGAAATGTAGAGCGGCGTCCCGATGATTTGGTCGGTCGCGGTCAGCTTCGGGTCGCCGTGGTCCGGCGTCTTGATTTTCGAAATCCCAAAGTCGAGCACCTTCACGAAATCGCGGCCGTGTTTTTGCGTGAGGAAAATGTTCTCGGGCTTGAGGTCGCGGTGCACGATGCCCGCGTCGTGGGCCGCCTGCAGGGCTTCGCCGGTTTGCCGGGCGATTTCCACTGCCTCGTCGACGGGCAGGGCG
>Ga0316189_10006316_pt1 | contig 11297 bp, 5 predicted proteins | sample LowCovwburrow_MG_FD_204930 | JGI IMG/M metagenome (GOLD analysis project Ga0316189, IMG submission 204930) | Coastal sediment microbial communities from Maine, United States - Lowes Cove worm burrow | ecosystem: Environmental > Aquatic > Marine > Coastal > Sediment | place: USA: Maine... | reverse complement strand
GGCCCTTGCCTTCCGAGAACGTAACTTTTGTTGAAAAACTGAAAGCTTCCGGTTACTGGACGGCACAAGCGGGGAAATGGCATCTTGGCGACTCCATCAAAAATCGCTTTGATTTGGTGACAGACGTAGGCACAACAGGATTTCAATTATCCCCGACTGGTGAAAAGACGAGACAAAAAGGAGATGGTAGCGGCTGCGAAAACTGGGTGCCGGTTCTAAAGCAAAGGCCTCAAGACCAACCTTTCTTTCTTTGGTTGGCAGCGGTGGACCCTCATCGCCCATATTCCGAAGGAATCATAGATAACCCCCACTCGCTAGATGACGTGGTGCTTCCCCCTTACTTCCCAGATACATCAAACGTACGGGAAGATTTTGCTCATTATTATAATGAAATTACCCGTTTGGATGAATATGTTGGCCGGGTCATTGCCGAATTGGATAGCCAAGGGGTATCTGAAAACACCTTGGTTCTTTTTATCAGCGATAACGGAAGACCCTTCCCGAGAGATAAAACCACTTTATATGATGGGGGAATTAAAACCCCGTGGATCGTAAAATGGCCTAGGAAAATAAAACCTAATTCCGCATCTAAAAGCTTGGTGAGCTCTATCGATATTGCCCCAACTTTTCTAGGTCTTGCTGGCTTAGAGCCACTTTCGACCTTCGAAGGGATGGATTTTTCGCCTTTGCTCACCAATTCCGACACTGTTATAAGAAATAGTATTTATGCCGAAGACCACTGGCACGATTATGAAGATTACACTAGGGCGATTCGCACCAAAGAATTCAAGTATATTCGAAATTTCTACACCGATTTACCCAATACTCCTCCTGCGGATGCCTTTGTAGGCGATACATTTCAGAATATGTTAAAATTAAGGGCAAAAGGTGAACTAACTGAGGCTCAAATGGCCTGTTTTATTTCTCAAAGACCTGCGGAAGAATTATACGATGTGATTAACGATCCTTACGAACTAGCAAATCTTGCAGGTAATCCTGATTATGAGAAAAACTTAATGGCTATGCGGTCTGAGTTGAAAGATATTCGACAGTTGACCAAGGATAGTTTGCCTACTTTCAGAACTCCTGATGAATTCGACCGCGAAACCGGCAAGCCCAATGCTTTTCGTAAACGTCCGCGGCCATCAAAAATGGAGATGGAGAAAAATTAGTTTTGCTAATTGAACGGGCATATTTCTTAAATTTAATGAGGTTCATCGGTGTTGTTCATTTTCAAAAAATATGCCCAATACTTTTATTTTAAAATAGACCTGCCAAAGTAGTTTTTTCAAAATTTTAGGGTATATGGCTAAGATTTTTATGTCACAGGAATAAACCAAAAAAGCTCAAAACAAACTATATTGAAAATGAGACCTATTCGGGAATAGTAAATTAAACCCGAACGAGGTGAAGAGACTCCTAAATGTAGCATTATACTTCAAATGCCAAGTCTGAGCAGCTGCTGTCATAGCGCCCCAAAATCTTGTTGATGCTTATCTCAAGTTTTGGAATTCCTTGCAAAACAAATCCATCTTCTAAATTTAAAAGTCGTCTTGGCTTCCCGATTGTTTGCTATATTAGGGCTTGTAAAGCAATACGCAAGATTAACTGGGTAGTACTTTAGGAATAGCTTTATCTCAATATCCATAGATTATGAACCCAATCCGAAGAACGCTCCATTGGAAATATGGAATCAAAAAGTACTGTATGGCAGTTTTTGCCTTATCTCTTCTCACCAGTTGTGAAAACCAACCTTCTTCGATTAAAGAGGCCGGCAATGATTGGCCCGCCTATCTGGGTGGTAATAGCAGCTCCCAATATTCTCCAATGGATCAAATCACCAAGGAAAATGTTAACAAATTAAAAGTAGCTTGGGACTACTCAACAGGTGATGCAGAGCCAGATGGAAAGTCGCAGATGCAGTGCAACCCCATAATCGTTGATGGCATATTATATGGTAGTTCTCCCAAATTGAAAATTTTCGCTTTGAACGCTGCTACGGGAGAACAACTATGGATGCACAACCCTAATACCGAAATCAATTTTGGTATGAACTTTAACCGTGGGGTAACGTATCACAAAGAAGGTAATGAGGGGCGTATCTTTTTTACGGCCGGAGCCGTATTGTTTTGTCTAGATGCGAAAACGGGCAACCTTGTGCAGCGTTTCGGAACCAACGGCAAAACATCGCTCAAAGCTGGTTTGGGAGAAGCGGCAAAAGAACGTTTCGTGGTTTCAACTTCGCCAGGCATTATCTATCACGATAAAATCATTTTCGGAACCCGGGTTTCGGAAAATGCCGATGCAGCACCGGGCACCATACAGGCATTCAACGTCAAGACCGGGGAACTCGAATGGAGGTTCAATACGATACCACAACCTGGGGAACTCGGCTACGAAACGTGGCCCGAAGAAGCTTATAAGAATGTTGGCGGGGCCAATGCCTGGTCAAGTATGAGTTTGGACGAAGAACGCGGAATTGTTTACGTACCAACGGGATCGGCATCATTCGATTTTTGGGGCGGTAACCGTTTAGGCGATAATCTGTTTGCTAATTGTATTCTGGCCTTGAACGCCGATACCGGGGAACGCGTGTGGCATTATCAAACTGTACACCACGACATAATAGACCGTGATGTTCCGGCACCACCTGTCTTGGTAACTGTTGAACATGATGGAAAACAAATTGATGCCGTTGCCCAACATACCAAATCGGGTTTCCTATTTCTTCTCGACAGGGAAAGTGGCGAACCTTTATTTCCTGTGGAGGAAAGACAAGTTCCTCCTTCAGACCTGAAAGGGGAGCGCGCTTCGTTCACACAACCTTTTCCAGTAAAACCTCCTCCTTTTACACGACAACGTTTTACCATGGCTGATGTCACCGATATTTCACAGGCCTCACACGATTCTGTCGCAAAGCGGTTGGCGACCTTGCGCACCGGCGAACCTTTTATTCCGCCTAGCGAACAAGGTACTGTTGTCTTTCCGGGTTTTGACGGCGGGGGAGGCTGGGGTGGTGCCGCATTTGACCCTGAAACCGGATTGCTCTTCATCAACGCCAAAGAAATTCCTTGTATTATTACCATGGAGGAAAATGAAACTGAAGATGCCGAAGAATCTCAGAATCCGGGTGGCTTCGTTTACCAATCCCGTTGCGTTATGTGCCATGGTAAGACGATGGAAGGCGATGCCTCGGGCACATACCCTGCTCTAAAAGGTATCGCAGAAAAAAGCACGGTACAAGAAGCTATGGAAATCATTAACAACGGACGCGGTTTTATGCCCGGTTTCAAACACATCTCCGAAGCGGAAAAAACAGCAGTCGTCAATTACGTTTTCGGGCTTGAAAATTCAATAGCTGATATGCATGAATTTGGTAAGGAGGCCAATGAAAGAATTTCAAAATATAACCATACCGGGTACAATCGTTTTTACGACCCCGAAGGCTATCCCGCCATAAAACCCCCTTGGGGCACATTGACCGCAATAGATTTGAACAAAGGCACTTTGGCGTGGCAGGTACCTTTGGGGGAATATGAAGAACTGACCAAAAGGGGAATACCAAAAACGGGTACCGCCAATTATGGTGGGCCAGTGGTAACGGCAGGCGGCTTGCTATTTATCGCATCGACCGTTGATGAATATTTTAGGGCCTTCGATAAAGCAACTGGCGAAGAAGTATGGAAATATAAGTTGCCCGCAGCCGGCTATGCCACACCGAGCATTTACCAAATAAATGGGAAACAATACGTGGTTATCGCCTGTGGTGGCGGTAAGGGCGGCACGAAATCGAGTGATCGGTACTTGGCTTTTAGTCTTTGAAATAGTGTACTTCCAAAACCAGAAGCAAGCCAACAATCAACACGGAATACTGATAACAACATATCAAATTAGTAGTTGGGAATGACTAAATAAGGTCGGATATTTTAAATGAAGCCCAAAACCATAAATAAGGGGCTACCTACCTTAGAACCTTCTTATTTTTTTAAAATATTTCAAACGCTGACAAAAACTTTTTTCCTTTGTGCCGTGTACATCCAAAAAAGAAATGAAATTATAATGGTCGTAATGGCACCACCCATATAGGCCATATGATTTGGCAGCTGAAAGCCCTCAGGCGCTACCAAAATATAGGTGCTGCAAACCATCGTCATGAAAAGTGCCGGTAAAAGAGTGACCCAATAGGCTTTGTTCTCATAGACTAAATAGGCGGTAATCGTCCAAAGTACTACCGTTGCCAATGTCTGATTGCTCCATGCAAAATACCGCCAGATGATTCCAAAATCGATTTGGGTCAATGCAAAGGCAATGATAAACAAGGGCAGACTGATAAAAAGTCGGTTCCTGATTTTCTTCTGATCTGATTTAAAGACATCCGATAAAATCAATCGTGCCGATCGAAAAGCGGTATCGCCCGAAGTAATCGGTGCGGCCACGATGCCCAACAGGGCAAGAATGCCACCGATACTGCCCAACATGTTAACTGAAATCTCATTTGCCGCCCATGCCGCATTGTTGTTATTGGCGAGCATCGCATCGTTCAATTCGGTCACATTACCAAAAAAGGTCATTGCGGCTGCGGCCCAGATTAAAGCCACCACACCTTCGGTAATCATGGTCCCAAAAAATATTTTCCTTCCCAAACGTTCATTTTTCATACATCGGGCCATAAGAGGCGACTGTGTAGCATGAAAGCCGGATATGGCACCACACGCAATCGTGACAAATAAAATCGGAAACAGAGGGGTTTCTTCAGGATTCGTGGTCATGTTCCGAATGTTGGAAGGTACCAGTTCGGGAATTTGATAGTCCCCAAAAAATAGGGCAATCAACAGGCCAATGGCCATAAACAACATGGCGATACCAAAAATAGGATAAAGCTTACTGATCAGTTTATCAATCGGTAAAAGCGTTGACAAAACATAGTAGACCAAAATAATACCTACCCAGACCCATAGGTTCCAAATATTACCCGTCATGCCATCGATAATTTTTGCCGGGCCCATCAAAAAAACCGTTCCTACAAAAATCAGCAGAACAATAGTAAAAAAACGCATAAGATGTTTCATATTGCCCCCCAGATAGATGCCTACGATCTCGCTAATACTCAGACCGTCATGGCGAACTGAAAGCATGCCCGAAAGATAGTCGTGCACGGCCCCAGCAAAAATGCTTCCCAGTACAATCCAAAGAAAAGCAGCTGGGCCGAACATAGCGCCTGCTATTGCCCCGAAAATTGGTCCGAGACCTGCAATGTTGAGAAATTGAATTAAGAAAATTTTCCAGGTCGGTAGCGGTACAAAATCAACATCATCACGCAGTCGAACGGCCGGGGTTTCCCTCTGAGGTTCAACCCCGAATACGTTCTCGACGAACTGTCCATAGATAAAATATCCAAGAATTAAAACGACTATTGAAATAAGGAATGAAATCATAAAGTGGGTATATAATTATTATTATTGTTGAAAATCTTCCATGTAAATTTTAACCAGGTAGGCATTGGTTTCTGTATCGGAATTAGAGAAAGCTTCAAGGTTCGCTTGAATTGAAGAACTTACCCTTTTAGATTCTTCTAGATGAGCCAAAAATACTTTTATCTGATTTTTAGTCATGTTCTTAAGCTCTACCGAAAGGCCCTCTAAAACAGATTCGGGCACCTCGCCCAAATGATCAAGCAAAAGACTGCGACTATTGATATCGACTTTTGAAAAGCTTTTCCAAAAGGGTTTTTGCAATTTTTCCGAGCTCCAGAAGGTATCGGGAAGCTTCTTAACGATAAAGGTACGTACCAGAGGAATACTCGATTCGAAAATTTCCGCGATTCGCAGGTAATGTGCTTCATATTCATTTTCGGTCAATCTTTTTAGTGCGAACAACTGATAACCTGTATTACTTGAACCTAACATTCGTAATACCATAGTATCATCGAGCGACAATAATGTTCGTCTTTGAATCGCATCTTTGATCGGACCATGAACAAGATGCCATGCCGTATAGCAAGAATATAACGCACCGCGCACAACGGACTCTTTTACCTCTTTAATGGTTGCCCCCGCCACTGCATCGACACCTTCTGTTTTGGGCTGCTTCGGTTTGTCGACCAGTTCGTCTATTTTTTTATGCTTTAATATGGAGTTGTTATCCATCAACAACTGGTGCAGTTTCAAATAGTCGGCAGAAAGAAATTCATCATGATCGTGCTTGGTCAAAGGTGTGTTACGGTAATAGTCAAAACCTGCATATGCGCCCAATAATGTCCAATACAACCGGATTTCCATCAAACGGCAATCCCCATCGGCACAAACCGGAGTTGAAACATCAGATGTGTAGATTATGGGGCGTTCTTCGCTATTGACCAGTACATTAACTTCCTGCAACCCCATGGAATCGGCCTCAATTGATAGTGAAGTCGGTTTTTCCTTAAGTCGGGTTCCATACTCCCAGTCTAGAATATAAAATTCCGGGCGTTGAATCAAGCCATTTTGCCCTGATTGATCGAGAATAGGAGTCGGGATATCGAACTGGGCAAAACCTGTGGCCACAAAAAAAAACGCTAAGATTTCGGCCTTATAGTTCATTGTTTAGATTCCGGTATCTTGATATATCTCTGTGCCTCTATCAAATTTAAATATTCATTCAAATATCGTGCGTAGATTTCCCTTGGATTAACATCGTACTTCTTACAAAGTGAGGCAGCTAAACCTACAGCTGCACCCATTTGACCAGTGGTGCGCATTACTCTTGGGCCACCAAGCCCGGCATGCGACGTACTGAAATTTCTTCCGGCCATAAAAAGATTATTGATGTTTTTGGAATACAGGCTTCTATATGGAATATAATATTGTGGAGTTTTATAGAATAACGCCTCGGAGATAAAATCGGGGTTTTTCTCATCTTCAAGCACCGTTTGATAGTGCACATCGACCTCTCGTGTCTCGATAACTACCGCATCTGGGAATTTTGTACCGGCCTTGGCATCGTTAAAAGTGAATACATGGTCACCGACCAACCTTCTCGATTCACGTTTACCTACCAGATAAGATACCCATTCAAGCCTACGCATGGAATTTTCGGGATGCTTTTTTGCATTGGCAAAAGATCCGTAGATTGCCCGTAACATATGATCGCGTATTTCTTCGGCATCATCGATTTGGTTCAGATCGTTGCGGCTAAATTCCCATTGCCACTCCCCATTAACTTCTTCATATTCTTTGGCGACGGGCATGGCCCAAGCCACTTCAGGATACTTTTGTTCGGTATCCGTCACTTTTGACCCCCACAGCACCGAAGAACCCATAACGGCATTATCCGCTTCTTTCGGACTCCATAATTCGCCCCATTCTTCCCATTCTTCGCCATAGGTATCTACACTTTCTCGGCCATAGGAAAATTTAGCTCCTGCCCAATACCCAATCCACCCATCCCCTGTAGAATCGACAAAATAAGGTGCAGAAAATCGTTTTCTTTCTCCAGAACTAGTGTGCCGGGCATCGACAAATCGAATAGTGTCGTTTTTTGCAACGGCATCATAGGCCCTCCAATTGAGATATAAGTCAATATTATCATAGCTTTTAACATTATTGTCCCTTTTTTTTTGGTCCAATTTGGCCTCTGCAGACCCATTGGGATAATGCTGGGTATCCAACTTTCTTAGGATACGTTCAAAGTGGCCGTATATACCCAAGGTATGTACACGAATCTCACTACTGGCGTTTCCGCCCAAAACGGGCCTATCGTGAATAAGGGCCACTTTTAGGCCTTGCTCAGCGGCGGCGATCGAAGCCGCGCATCCTGCAATGCCGCCACCCACCACAACTAAATCGTAGGCTTCGCTTTCTTCTGGTGCATTGGGCTCTTGAGTAAAAACGGTACGCCATTTGGCCAGTTTTTTAGCAGAATCGGGAGGCGCCACTTTTTGTGTTGAAAAGTAAATGGCATCGCACCGGCCATTAAAACCTGTCAAGTCAATCAGTTCGATTTTTTCTGAATCAACTTTTATTTGTATTTCCCCAACATACTCCCACCCCCAACTGGAACGTTTTCCTAAAACCTTTTCGAACGTGGTTTCACCCACTTTTAACTGAAATCTACCCGGAGCTTCCCATTCGCCAGGTACCCAGTTCATGGTACGTACCCAAATGTGGTAGTCGCGCGTTTCTAGGAAATTGACAACGGTACTTGCATTTTGTACCGGTTCTCCCATGCCATGTGCCATCAAGTATGGGGAGCCCATTTGTTCTACGAACTGCGGATCTATTACCCAGCCACCAGGATTATCAAAACTCTCGGCTTCGATTAAAATATCTTGGCTAAAAATGCTACAGCTTATGAGGCAAAAACAAAGGGCAGCTAATATTAATTTCATACTTTATTACTATTTGTAAATAAATTGGGCCGTTACTGTACAATCGACATTTGCTTTTAATTGTGCCCAGTGGGCACTGAACCCTTCAGGAAAATCAAAACCCTGCTCTTCACCAGCTTTTAAATCGAAAGTTTTATATTCCACAGGCTCTTCAAGATAATGGTTGATATATAACAGCAGCTTAATTATCACATCTTTATCTGCTCTTAATTTAAGACTTTTTTTGTCATAGCCCGTCATTAAATACCTATCTGAAAGTTCGTTCGCTTTTACTTGTGTACCCTTCCAAGGCCCACCGACGCCAACAGGTTTTCCGAAGCTCCATAAATCATCGATGCTCCCGAACCAAAGGCTTACTTTACCATCATTTGATGAATAAACATGTTCGTAATCAATACCGCCCTGCTTTACCCCACTAAGTACTAAAAGACCGTTCCATGTATTGAAATCGGATATCTGTTTGTTATGTGTAGCGACCGGCCGCATCATTTTATATCGAGGCTCTTGACCCACTTTGAACAATGGCAGTTCGTAAAAAGTACCTGCAATATTTGCCAATTCACGTTCCGATTCCACTTCGCGCACTACCCGGGTCGTTCCCGAGGGGAAATTGACCCCATAATTTTTGTGCCCTTTGGGTAAGCGCAAGCGTTCGTCGTCAGTGTTTAAAATTACGGAAGCATCGTCTTCAGACCAGATATCCTTCATTTTAAGGGCTTCTTGTGCGGTAGAATCAGTAATGCCGTTCGTATATTCAAAATTGAACTTGGTGAATTCCAATTCTTTCGTTTTTTCGAATTTCCCATTTGCAATGGTCCCTGAATATACACTCAAATTGAAATTGGTCTTGTTACTATACAATTTTGCATGGTTCACTTCACCTTTATAATCGATGTCGGCCAAGGTCGAGAATAAGGAATCGCTTACAGTACCATCGTTCAAATTATCATCGGTAAAATGAAACGCTGCGGTAAGTTGGGAAGAACGATCGGTTTTCAATCGAATCCATTCCACCTCAAATCTCTTATCGAAGATATGGTACTGATATACTCCAGCTGGCAGCCTCAAGGTTTGGTATGGTTCCCATTCATTGTTCCCGTTTATGTCAACTTCCAAAGTAACCGTCACCACACTGTTTCCATGATTTTTAAGATGAAGTATTCTATTATCAAAACCTGCCATTAAATACGGTTCCGAAGGTTGGTCTGCGGCAACCGGCTCTTTTAACCAAACTGCGCCATAGCCCGATGCTGGGCCCCATTCCGATAATTGTTCATAGCTGCCGAACCATAAATTAGACTGTGGCTGCCCGGCTAGCAGATTACCCTGAATACTGGTCTCATCGGTGGCAAGAACGATTTGGCCGTTCCAATTCATGAAGTCGGGAATATAGCGCAAATGTGAACTTATGGGATTGATACCTGCCGTATTGGAAGCCGAAAAGCTTTCTGGAAAGTTATAGAACATCCCATGCATGTCCATCATCATTTTCCCGTTTCCAATGGAACGAATACGAGGCCATTCGGTAAACCAACCGTGCGGCGGATCGTTATTGTAGGTGGCCTTGGGGAGCAGATAGGTATGCCATTCGCCATTATCCATGACTTTTAATCGTACCGACTTGGCATCCCAGCCAATAGCCCAAAGCGGTGAATCATCATTGGGAATGGCGTAAATTCCGTTTTTTGTGGTAATGTCGGTAAACTGAGACCGTTCGACCACTTTAAAATTATCCCCATCGAATTCCGCAAGAATCCCTAGATTATCAGGGCCAAAAATACCTTCTATGTCTACTTTCCAACTTTCTTCCCATTGGTAATGTTCGTTTTCCCAATCGTCTTTGTCATGGGTAACACGACCCTCACTGGCGTGTTCGCCATTATTGGAGACCACTAATTTTCCCTGACTTGTATAAGCTCCTTTTCCGTGCCACCCTGGTAGGGGATCATGAAAAAGCTTGTTGACTTCTAGCGTATTTACATTGACCTCATAAAGCATTCCTTCCATGTCATACATATAGACCATATTTTCAGGATCTTTTAGATGTCTTGCATAGGCATTAAGACGACCTTCCATCCTACTGTATGGAATGACCCGTATTTGACCCAAACTATCAATTACGTATGGACCTATCAATAATTGGTTCGACTCTTGATGTACCATACGAGCGGTAGGGGTACCCCCAATACTACCCTCAAAGATTTCCATGTTCATATCTTCATCGATAATATAGAGTTTATGCTCGCTACCTTTCGGATAATGGGTCGCATAATTCATCATATAGAGCTTGCCGTTCCATTCGGCCAAGGCGCCGATACCACACTCACTACCAAAACCATATTCACCATTAATTCGCCCATGAGCGTAGGTAGTCAGGTGCGGATAAATGCCGCTAATCTTTCTTTCGCCTTTGATAGCTACCATCTCACCATTCTCGACCTGAACTATCGTTTTGTTTTTAAGGGAATCATCGTTCTTAGACTGACAGGCGGACAATACAAAAAGGACTAGAAACGATAGAATTGGTTTATTTATCATTTTAATTTCATTTTTCAATATCAAAATCTCAGTAAAGATTAAATTTTTAAATTGAAGGTACCCCCCGAATACCAAATTCCAATAAAACATAGAGCTATCCGAAAGCAAGCCAAATCATGCCAAAGGCAAAGGTTTCCCTAAAGTATCGTTTGTATCCGGAGTCGATTGTCATTTAATAAAACTAAGGAATTTATGCCCGATTGAAAATGCACTAACCGTATCGGCAATACTCAGAAATAAATGATTAGTGTAATTACCACTCCGTATAATCCGGAATAAAATTATTGACTTAGGCACCTTGCCAAGAGCGTTAAAGTACTTAATTTAGGGCAAAAATACACAAGAAATATGGAGCTAAGATTCAAAAGCCTGTCCCTTTTCGAATTCCGGGAGC
>Ga0316189_10006315_pt1 | contig 11300 bp, 8 predicted proteins | sample LowCovwburrow_MG_FD_204930 | JGI IMG/M metagenome (GOLD analysis project Ga0316189, IMG submission 204930) | Coastal sediment microbial communities from Maine, United States - Lowes Cove worm burrow | ecosystem: Environmental > Aquatic > Marine > Coastal > Sediment | place: USA: Maine... | reverse complement strand
ATACCCACGAGCATGGCGATCACACAGGTGGCAACAAGGGCGTAGTCAAGGCGACAGGTGCCAGCATCATTGCGCACAAGAATGCGGGCGGACGGATTCCTGATATGGACCGCGGCGTTGGTGCTGGTGACGTGATCAAGGTCGGCAAAACCGTTGAACTCGAGTGTCTCGATACGCCGGGACACACGATGTGTCACATATGCCTGCTGTCGCACACGGATCAGCCTGCGCTATTCAGCGGCGATACGCTCTTTAACGCGGGTGCCGGAAACTGCCACAACGGTGGCCACCCTGAAGAGCTTTTCGAAACCTTCAATCGGCAGCTCGACAACCTGGGTGAGGACACGCTGCTCTACCCGGGGCATGACTACCTGATAAACAACCTGGAATTTACTCTCGACCGCGAACCCGACAATGCGGTCGCAGCAAGCATGCTGGAAAACTACAAAGGCCAGGATCCGGCCGACGCGCTCGTGACGACGCTCGCGCAAGAACGCGAGATGAACACGTTTTTCCGGCTGCAGAGTCCCACCGTAGTCGCAAAGCTCGTGACTGAGTTCCCGGAGCTCGGCGACAGCCCGGATCCCAAGGCTGTATTCCTCAAGTTGCGCGAGCTACGCAACGGCTGGTAGTCAGCGACGGATACGCGTCGCTATTGCGTCAAGTTCGTCTTGTGCATTGTCAGGACGGGATGCAAGCCACAACCAGTAGAGCGCCAGATACAGCTCCTGCTGCTCGCGCAGCTTGGGGCGCCAACGCTTCCCGTTGCCGTCAAAATACGCGTCCAGCAATCTGTAGGCCGTGTCCTCACCAAGCTCATGGTGTTCGACGATCGTTGCGAGGTCGAAAAACGGATCGTTGTCGCAGGCATATTCCCAGTCGAGGAACATCATGTCAGGCGCAGTGATGATGTTTTCGGCAACAAGATCATTGTGACAACAACAGAGGTTGTGCGGCAGACGCATCGTCTCGATGACTCGCGTGCAATGGGCCACGAGCACACTATCCGGGTTCTCGATTCTGGCAACGTAACGCCTGGCCGCGATGGTCGAATCGAAGGATCGCCCCGTTAATGGCAGTGCGTGCAGTCGCCGCAATGTTGTCGCCACTAGTTCGATATTGTCATCTCGCTCAAGGCAGTCGGGGTTCCACACAACCCCCTCGACATATTCAGTCAGCAAGACCTGCTCGCCCACGTGCAGCACGGCATTGGCCAGCCCCTGCCTGGCCGCGATCGACTGGATGGTTGCTTCGACCGGGCGCGAATTGTAGGGCTCATCTCGTGGCTGCTTGTCGATCTTGAGTACAGCCTTGCGGCCAGCTTTCTCGACCAGCCAGGTGCAATTCGTCAGCCCTCCGCTCAGCTCCGTGACAGAGGCCTCCTCCCAGCCCGGGATTTCGGAAAGCACGGATGCAGGAGCCAGGTTCACTGCGCCGCCTCCTCGTAGGATCGGGTCCAGCTGACAATACCGAACGGGATCATGATGACGTAGAGCACAAACAGCAGCGATGTAAGCTCGAGATCGCGTGACCAGTAGATGAACACGGATGCGATGTCGATTACGAGCCAGTACCACCAGTTCTCGAGCACTTTGCGCGCGACGAGAAAAGTGGCCCAGATAGCGGCCCATGTTGTCAGCGAATCGATATACGGGAACGCGGCGTCGGTTCTGGTACTAAGCAGGTAGCCGCTGGCCACGCTGACAATCACAACCAGTGCAATCGCGATCGTATGGGACCGGACGGGCCAGACGACAACCGGACGCTCGTGACCATCGCTGCGACCCGACATCCAGACATACCAGCCATAAATGGCCATCGCGAAGTAAAAGGCGTTTAGCGCTGACTCCATGTAGAGCTTCGCGCCAAAAAACAGCCAGACATAGATCGCCGTACTGATGCCGGCGCAGAACCAGCACCAGATGTTCTGGCGGATGGCGAGCAACAGGTAAGCCACTGCCATCACGACAGCGACTATCTCCAGTAGCGTCATTTTTGCCCGGGATGGTTGAACATCTTCATGACGAATACGGCTTTCGGCAATAGCTCGAACGTCGTACCAAGCTCCTGTTTGAGCGCATGCATTACGTCGTCAAACTCACCAACCAATTGCGTACTCATCGCGTTCGTCCAGACCTCGAGCTTGTCATGCATCTTCAACCGATCGATAACATCCTTGATCGGTGGAATAAAATCCGCATCCAGCGGATACAGGCTTATGTCGACTGCAACTTTCATTAGTGGAATCTCCTTTCAATTGTGAGGCCTACGTTACGCGGGTCGCCGGCACGGGTGTACAACGTGGGTGGAAAGTCCGGCGGCTCGTTGCCAAAGTAGAAACCGCGCACAGCATAGTGCCGATCGGTAAGGTTGCGTGCCCAGAGTTGCACGACCCAGTTCTCGCCCTCCCAGCCGGCGCGCGCGTGCAGGAGAGCATAGCTTTGGGACTTCTGGTCATGACTGACATCAAAGTAGAACTCGTCGCGCGCCGTCGCATCCAGCCGCGCAAAGAAGCCATTGGCAGAACGATAGACGGCGCCGGCGGCGAGCGTATAACGTGGCGCGTGTGCCTGGTCGCGCCCTTCGAGCCACGGGAATTCATCGACTGAGCCAGGAAAGCCGCCGTATAGCAGGCCAAGGCTGGCGTAGATCTCGAACGCGCTGGCGATCGCCCAACGAAGGTCGGTCTCGGCACCGTAGGTCCGTCCGCCGTCGATGTTGATGGTTGCGAAGCCAAATGATGCCGGGTCGTTTGGCACGAGCTGGAATGATGCGCGTACCTGCTGGTCCTCACGCCACGAATGAAACGCGGATACGTTGAGTGCCAAGGCATCGCCGAGCAGCGATGACTTGATGCCGGTCTCGACCGTCCACATCGCCTCGGCATCGAAATCGCGCCAGTTGTCAGGGACAAGGCCCAGGTTGAAGCCACCCGCCTTGTAGCCGCGCGACAGCGTGACGAATCCGGTGACTTCATCGTTGACGTCGCGGCTGATACTGATCTCGCCTCCCCACAATGATTCCGAGGGGCTCGCAGAGAAGCCGTCCGTATCCGAGTAGTCCGCAATGCGGCGCTCGACGCGCACGGCGGCCGAGAGCCGTGTCGACTGATCGATGTCATGGTCGAATTGCACAAATGCCGCGATATTGGTTGACTCAAAGTCACTGTCCAACGGGTAGTCGAGACTGTCGGCCCAGTCATATCCGGGGTCGTAGTATTCGCCCTGGTTCAGCGTCGCAAGATCTTCATTCAAGTACAGCGCGTAAAGCCCGAACAGCCATCTATCCGTTGTGTACCGAAGCTCCTGGCTCATCGTGTCGCGCTGTCGCTCGCTCAGCGAAATGTAGTCATAGAGCACCGGCGCCCAGCTGTCATCATTGCCCCAGTCCGCATCGAAATCGAAATCGATATCAGACCGAGCATAGGTCGTAATGGAGGTCAGCGCTCCATCGCCGATATTGTCCCAGTCAAAACGCAACGAGGTGCCGACACTCTCCTGTGCGTCCCTCCCGGGCTTGTCCGACAGCATCGTGTAGGAGTTATCCAGCGCAAACGCATCGTAGCCGTTGTTGACCTTGCTGTAGATGAATGACAGGCGCCCATCGACCGTATCGGATGGCTCGAAGGCCAAGCCGAAGCGCACGCTAGTCTCATCTCGACGATTCGTATCCTTGCGCCCCAGGTAGGGATTGTCACGGAAGCCATTGCTTTCGTGTTTCTGTGCGCTCAGTCGGAAAAGAACGGACTCGTCATCGTCCAGCGCACCGCCGAAGGCCGCGCCAAAAGTCACCGCATCGTCGTCGCCAACCGTAAGCTGTGCTCGGCCGTCCCGTTCAGCAGATGGTTCGGTGCTGCGCATGTAGATGAGCCCGCCCAAGGCGTTCGCACCATAGCGACTGCCTTGCGAGCCACGCAGGACTTCGATGCTGCCGACATCGAACAAGGTGGCGACCGTGCCGATCCCGCTGAAATCGATATCGTCTATGAGGAAACCGATCGACGGGTTTGGCGCACCCTGATATTGCTCAAGTTCGCCAACGCCACGAATCTGGAAATACCGTGCCCGGTGCCCGTCTCCCGACCAGTTCAGATTGGGCACGACATTGACGAGTTCCTCGAAGTGCTGCACCGCGGCCTCCTCGATGAACTTGCCGGTCAGGATGCTGACACTCGCGGGCACGTCGTTTGCGCTCCTGCCACGAAAATCGGCCGTAACGACGATTTCATCGATGACGTCGTTGGCCGTTGTCAGCCCTGCGAGAAAAACAAGATAAAGCGCGGCAAAAACTCGCGCGGTGGGTAGATGCTTCATGAATCCCTTCCTACGCCGGCATTAACCGGATCAGGTTCTAAGGGTTCCCTAATTGGATCTCAGGCCAGCTGGCCACCCCTGTGAGGGAGAGAAGTCTATCAAATAAAGGTCATCAAGGTACGAGACAAGGGTCCGAGACAAGGGTCCAGTTACCTTTGCACAAAAGGGTCCAGTTACCTTAGACCTTCTCTAAGGTAACTGGACCCTTTTGGGACCCTTTTGTGATTCCTTACTTCAGCCGGGCGATGAGGCTCGATGTATCCCAGCGATTGCCGCCCATGGCCTGAACTTCAGCGTAGTAGCGATCGACGAGTTCGGTCATTTCGAGTCGGGCGCCGTTCTGCCTCGCCTCATCGAGCGTTATCCCCAGGTCTTTGCGCATCCAGTCGACGGCAAATCCGAATTCGAACTCGTCATTTGCCATCGTCTGCCAGCGATTTTCCATCTGCCAGGACTGAGCCGCTCCCTTGGAGATCGATTCGATCACCACGGCGGGATCAAGACCCGCACGCTGTGCAAAATGTAATCCTTCGGACAACCCCTGCACGATACCGGCGATGCAGATCTGGTTGACCATCTTGGCCAGCTGACCTGTACCAACTGGACCAATGTGCGTGATGGCCTTGGCGTAGCAGTCGATTGCGGGGGCGGCCCTGTCGAATATGTCGGCATCGCCGCCCACCATGACCGTCAGTTGACCGTTCTCCGCTCCCGCTTGTCCACCCGAAACTGGAGCATCGAGAAACCCAACGTTTTTTTCGCCGGCAGCAGCGTAAACCTCGCGCGCGATCGTCGCCGAGGCGGTCGTATGGTCGACGATGATGGCTCCCTCAGGAACTCCGTTGAGAATTCCGTCTTCGCCGAGGATCACGTCGCGTACGTCATCGTCATTACCAACGCAGCAGAAAACAATATCGGCGCTGGCCGCCGCTTTCCTGGGTGTATTGGCACTCGAGCCACCGTACTCGGCAACCCACTGCTCTGCTTTGGAAGATGTGCGGTTGAATACGACCGTGTCGTGGCCGGCCTTCGCGAGGAATCCGGCCATAGGGTAGCCCATCACACCGAGACCGATAAATGCAGTGCGCATCGGTTCAGGCCGCGTCTTTCTTCACAGCCTTGTCCTTCTTCCGAGGGTCAAGGCCGATCGAGCGCGCTATGATTTCTTTCATTACTTCCGAGCTACCAGCATAGATGCGCGAAACGCGCGCCGCCGTATGGCGACGGCAGACTTCATACTCGGTCATGAAACCGTTACCCCCATGGAGCTGCACACACTCGTCGGTAACTCGACCTTCGAGCTCGCTGCACCACAGCTTGGCCTTTGCAGCGTCTTCCGCCGATAACTTGCCCGCGTTGTGGTCGGTAACACAGCGATCGAGGAAAGCCTGTCCGATATCGATCTCGGTGCGCATGTCGGCAAGCTTGAAGCGTGTATTTTGAAACTCGGCGAGCGTCTTGCCGAACATCTTGCGATCCTGCACATACTCCACGGTTGCGTTGAAAGCAGCTTCGGCATTGGCCAGATATCCGCAAGCACCGATCAACCGTTCCTCGGCGAGGCCGTGCATCAGGTGATAAAAACCCTTGTTCAACTCACCAAGCAAATTGTCTTTTGGCAGTTTGACGTTATCAAAAAAGAGTTCCGCCGTATCCTGACTCTTCAGCCCCATCTTTTTCATATTGCCACCGCGCTCGAACCCTTCCATACCCCGCTCGACGACAAACAGCGACAGTCCATGTTTGCTTGTGGGGTCGGTACGGGCAGCTACAATGACAAGATCCGCCAGGATGCCATTTGAAATGAAGGTCTTAGTGCCGTTCAGCAGGAAATGATCGCCCTTGTCCTCGGCTTTCGCGCGCATGGCGGACAAATCACTGCCAGCCCCGGGCTCAGTCATCGCGACAGCAAGAATGTGTTCGCCGGAAACGCACTTGGGTAACCAGCGCGCCTTCTGCTCATCGGTCCCGAAATTGCCTATGTACGGACCCACCAGGCGGCTGTGCAACGTCATGAAGAAGCCCAGGTCACCATAGTGTGCGTTTTCCTCGATCAGGATTTGTTCGAACCGAAAATCCTCGATACCCAGGCCACCGTATTCCTCGTCGGCCCACATGCACAGGAAACCCATTTCGCCCGCTTTGAGGAAAGCTTCGCGATCGACGATGCCTTGCTCGTTCCACTTTTCTTCATGCGGCCCGATTTCGTTTTTCATGAAACTCCGTACGGAATCGCGGAACATCTCATGCTCTTCTTCAAAAATATGTCTTTCCATCTCTGGGTCTCTTCGATAATTGTTGCTTTACTTGCCCTTGAATTGCGGTTCGCGCTTTTCGAAAAAGGCCTGAATGCCTTCACGATTGTCCTCGGTGCCGAGCAATTCGCCCTGAAGTTTGGCCTCTAATTCATAGGCGCTCGCCCAATCGTTATCCATTGCGAAGCGCATGACCTTCTTCGTCGCCGCAAGCGATAAAGGGGCGCGCTTCGCGAGTATCTGCGCCCACTCCAATGCCGCGCTCGAAAGCCGTTCCGCTGGCACGACCTTGTTCGTCAATCCCAACTCCACGCATCGCTCGGCGGGAATCCGCTCCGACTCCACGCTCAATTGAAATGCCTTGCGGTAACCGAGTTGCCTTACGAGCAGCCAGCTGAGCCCGCCGTCCGGTACCAGGGAAATCGTTGTAAACGGCGACAGCAAAAACGCATTGTCAGCCATGATCATCAGGTCGCATTGCAGCGCCATCGACATGCCGATGCCAGCTGCAGAACCCGGCACCGCAGCAATAACCGGCTTCGGGATATTTGCGATCGCCTCCAGAACCGGCCTGTACTCTGCCAGCAAGATCTCTGTCACGTCGCGATCGATGCCGGCCTTCAAATCGGCGCCCGCTGAAAAACAGCGGCCTTCGCCTGTGAATATGACGACACGAACCGAGTCATCATCATGTGCTTTTGCAAACGCGTCGACGGTCGCCGCCCGCAACTCAGTATTGAAGGAGTTCATGCTTTCCGGGCGATGCAGAGTGATCACCGCTACGGCATCATTTTGTTCGTATTTGACGATGTCGCTCAAAGAACTCTCCTTGCTTACATGTTTCTGCGGTATTCGCCACCAACGCCATACAGGGCACCGGAAATCTGGCCCAGCGAGTTCGACTTGACGGTCTCCATGAGCTCCGCGAAGACGTTGCCACGCTCCCTTGCGACTTTTTGCAGCCTGGCCAGCGCGGCGTCACCTGCGTCCGCGTGTGTCGCCTGGAATGCCCGCAGGTGGCGGATCTGGTCCTCTTTCTCACTCTCCGAGGAACGAATCAGCTCAAGCTCGTGCACCTCATCCTCCTGCCCTTCTTTCGGCAGGAACGTGTTCACGCCGATGAGGGGTAGAGAGCCATCATGCTTCTTGCTCTCGTAGTAGAGACTTTCTTCCTGGATCTTGCCCCGCTGATACATCGTGTCCATCGCGCCAAGCACTCCGCCGCGCTCGGAGATGCGTTCAAACTCCTGGTAGACCGCTTCCTCAACCAGGTCAGTCAGCTCGTTGACGACGAAAGACCCTTGCCAGGGATTTTCGCAGATGTTCAGACCGAGCTCTCGCGAAATTATGAGCTGAATCGCAACTGCGCGCCGCACGGACTGCTCGGTTGGAGTAGTAATCGCCTCATCGAACGCATTCGTATGCAGGCTGTTGCAGTTGTCGAACAACGCGTACAACGCCTGCAGCGTTGTTCGGATATCGTTGAAGCTGATCTCTTGCGCGTGCAGGCTGCGACCCGACGTTTGCACGTGGTACTTGAGCATTTGCGATCGCGCACTCGCGCCGTAGCGTTCCTTCATCGCACGTGCCCAGATACGGCGCGCGACGCGACCGATCACTGCGTACTCGGGGTCCATACCGTTCGAAAAGAAGAAACTGAGGTTGGGCGCGAAATCGTCGATGTCCATCCCGCGTGCGAGGTAGTACTCGACGATCGTGAAGCCGTTTGACAACGTGAATGCGAGTTGGCTGATCGGGTTCGCACCAGCCTCGGCGATGTGATAACCGCTGATAGAGATGCTGTAGTAATTGCGAACGTTGTTGTCGATGAAGAACTGTTGAACATCACCCATCATCTTCATCGCGAATTCGGTCGAGAAGATGCAGGTGTTCTGCGCCTGGTCTTCCTTCAGGATGTCCGCCTGCACCGTACCGCGCACACTCGCCATCGCCTCCTGCCTGATGCGAGCGTAGGTTTCCGCGTCGACAACCAGCTCACCGGAGACGCCCAGCAAGCCGAGACCTAATCCGTCGTTACCATCCGGCAATTCCCCTTCGTAGGCAGGCCGCTCACGATTTTGGAAATACTCATCGACTTTCTTCAGCGCCGCTTCCCAGCCGCCTGTTGCACGAAGATGCTTCTCAACCTGCTGGTCAATCGCGGTATTCATGAAGAACGCGAGCATCATCGGTGCGGGACCGTTGATCGTCATCGACACAGACGTTGTCGGCGCACACAGATCGAAGCCTGAATAGAGCTTCTTCATGTCGTCAACAGTGGCGATCGAAACACCCGAGTTACCAACCTTCCCGTAGATGTCGGGGCGTTCATGCGGGTCTTCGCCATACAGCGTTACAGAGTCGAAAGCAGTCGACAGGCGCGCCGCAGGCTGCCCCTGTGACAGGTAATGGAAGCGCCGGTTGGTTCGTTCCGGTGTCCCCTCGCCCGCAAACATGCGGGTCGGATCTTCGCCGAAGCGGCGATAGGGGTACACGCCGCCAGTGTAGGGGTATCCACCAGGGAGGTTCTCTTTCTGCAGATACGTCAGGAGTTCGCCCCAATCCGCAAAATCGGGTGCCGCTATTTTCGGGATTGCCTGGTGGCTCAGCGACTCGAGGTAGTTGTTGCCCGTGATTTCGCGGCCACGCACCGTGTAACTGAATTGTTCCGACCGCACGCTTTCCTTGCGTGCAGGCCATTCACGTAGCAGCGAGAGCGAATCCGCGGACAGGTCACCAATCGATTCCTGGTAACGCTGCCTCAGTACAAGCAGGCTGCGGTCATCGCCTTCGGTCAGCGCATCGCTCTTGTACGGATCGAGTTCACGTGGCAACTCCGGATCTTCGAGTAGCTTGAGCGACTCGTAAACGTGCTGTGCACGGCTTGCGATTTCCGCCTGGCTATCGACACGGGCATTGATCGCCCGGCCCTGTTCAGCGATCTCGGCGAGGTAACGAATGCGAGCGCCGGGAATTGCCGCCGTCGAGCGTGGTTCGCGAATCGACGTGTCGATATCGGGCGTCCACTCAGACTTATCCAGCCCCGCCTTGTCAGCAACACGCCGACACAGCTCCACGAACATCCAGCTTATACCCGGGTCGTTAAACTGGCTCGCTATGGTCGGGTAAACCGGCACATCTTCATCAGGCGTCTCAAACGCCACATGATTCCGTTTCCACTGCTTGCGAATGTCGCGCAGCGCGTCTTCCGCTCCGCGCTTGTCGTACTTGTTCAGCACAATGAGATCCGCGAAATCGAGCATGTCAATTTTTTCCAGCTGACTCGCGGCACCGTACTCGCTTGTCATGACATAGACCGAGTAATCGACCATGTCGACGATCTCACTGTCGCTCTGGCCAATGCCGGCCGTCTCCACGATGACAAGATCAAAACCCTGGGATTTCAGATAGGCGATATGGTCGCTGAGCATTTCACTGGTCGCGAGATGCTGGCGGCGTGTTGCGATAGAACGCATGTAGATACGCTCCGAACGCAGCGAATTCATGCGAATACGATCGCCGAGCAATGCGCCACCCGTCCGTCTGCGTGTCGGGTCGACAGCGAGTACCGCAATGCGCTTGTCCGGAAAACTGGAGAGAAAGCGGTTCAGAATTTCGTCGGTCACGCTACTCTTGCCCGAACCGCCTGTGCCGGTTATGCCAACAACCGGTACCTGGCCAGCTTTTACCTGCCATTCCTTGCGCAGGGCTGCGAGTTGCGCCTCATCAAACACGCCCTCCTCGATCGACGAAATCATTGCAGCGATGTCGACTGCCGATTCTGACGACTGGGGCGCACGCGAAGGACGCCGGCCCGCCTGAGTGCGCGCAACCAGATCCTCGATCATCGCCTGCAGGCCGAGTTCCATGCCATCGTGCGGGTGATAAATCCGCTCGACGCCGTACTCCATGAGCGCCGAAATTTCCTCTGGCGTGATGGTACCGCCGCCGCCACCGAAGATCTTGATGTGACCCGCCCCGAGCTCCCGTAAACGATCCACCATGTAGCGGAAAAACTCGTTGTGCCCGCCCTGGTAGGAACTGATCGCGATACCGTCGGCATCTTCGTGGATGGCCGCCCGTACGATGTCTTCGACACTGCGGTTGTGACCGAGGTGTACGACCTCCACGCCCTGCGCCTGAATCAGGCGCCGCATTATGTTAATTGCTGCATCATGGCCGTCGAACAGCGACGCAGCGGTTACGAAGCGTAAGGGCGGGGTCTCGCGCTCGCCGGACGTGCGCGGTAAATCGGTGGCTGCCGTACTCATACTCAACCCTGAGAATAATTTTAATCTGGATTAAAATAATGCAGAATGAGCCCCGACTCAAGGAAATTGACCGGAAACATGGCCAGGAAAGCGTCCGAAACCCGCTGGGAGCTTCAGAAAGACCGCATGCTGCGCGCCGCAGCGAGGTGTTTCAACGAGAAAGGCTACAGCGGCAGCTCATTGAAGGATGTGGCCAATATCCTGGGCCTCACCGACGCCGCGCTCTACTACTACGTCAAGAACAAGGAAGAACTCGTCTACCTTTGCTACCTGCGCGCCGGCGACGTCGGTCGTGAAACAATGGATCGCGCAATCGCCGAGGGGAGCAACGGTCTCGAAATCGTGAAGCGCTACCTGCGTTACCATCTCGAGGCCATGACGGGTGAGCGAGGCCCGATCGCCATCATGAGTGAAATTCCGTCACTGAAGGCCGATCATCGTGAGCGCATACTCGACATCTC
>Ga0316189_10006314_pt1 | contig 11301 bp, 10 predicted proteins | sample LowCovwburrow_MG_FD_204930 | JGI IMG/M metagenome (GOLD analysis project Ga0316189, IMG submission 204930) | Coastal sediment microbial communities from Maine, United States - Lowes Cove worm burrow | ecosystem: Environmental > Aquatic > Marine > Coastal > Sediment | place: USA: Maine... | reverse complement strand
GTGCCAAATTACCGACATGCGTTCTCGCTCGCTCAACAATTTGTTCATTATGATGAATCAGTGCGTTGATTTCTTCAGCGAGTGGATCAATCTCCCGCGGCCAGTCGCCTTTCAGATGATGGCTTTTGCCGCTTCTAACATCTTCAAGATTTTCTCCAATTTCACGAATAGGGCGCAAGCCGAACCACAGTTGAACAACAACACCGACAACGATGGCTAGGGTTATAAACCCCAAGGAGGTGACGAGCATTTGATCAAAGGATTGCATCGACTCGATCATCTGCTTGGTCTCGGTCGCCGCTGAAAAGCGATAGCGCTTTTCGCTTTCGGGCAGAATAACATCCATCTCCATTAACCGAATATTTTGACCGCCGGGACCAATGGCTTCACGGATAACCGGTTCAAATTGGTCAACCGATAAATCAGATGATAAGGTTTCGTCCCACAGTGAACGACTCCGCAGCATGCTAGATTCTGACTCTTGAATTTGCCAATACCAACCAGAATAGGCGCGCTCAAACCGGGGATCAAAGACGCTGCGTGTAAATCCGATCTGGCCGTCTACCGCGATTTCGGTGACTCCCATCATGGTGTCAATGATCCGGGTTAGCTCTTGATCGGTTTGATCGACAACGTGTTCTTGGAAGGCAATGGAGAAAAGGTAACCTCCCATTGATGTCGCGACCGCAGTCCAAAAAAGGGCGCCCAGTAACAAGCGCCCCGATAGGGATCCTAAGATGCCCCGCTTTAAACTCATTCCATCCAGTCCAATTGATAGCCAAGGCCGCGAACGGTGTGCAGCATCGGAACTCCTAGTTTTTTGCGAATACGGTTTACAAAGACCTCGATGGTATTGCTATCGCGGTCAAAATCTTGGTCATAGATATGCTCGGTAAGCTCCGTCCGACTGACAACCTTTTTCTGGTGATGCATCATATAGTCTAACAGTTTAAATTCCTGCGCCGTCAGCTTGATAGAGTTGCCATCAACAGTCACCCGGCCGCTTCTGGTGTCTAGCATCAGGGGGCCGCACTCGATCACTGCGCTGGCCTGTCCGGCGGCACGCCTGATAAGCGCTCGAAGTCTGGCAAGCAGCTCTTCCATTTTAAAAGGTTTGGTCAGATAATCGTCGGCGCCCGCATCAAGACCGTCAACTTTATCGGTCCAGCTATCGCGAGCGGTCAAAATAAGAACCGGCATAGCTTTATTTTCGCCGCGCCATTTCCGCAAAACGCTGGCACCATCCATCAAGGGTAGTCCGAGGTCTAAGATAACCGCATCATAAGGCTCTGTATCGCCTAGAAAGTGGCCTTCTTCGCCGTCCGGCGCAATATCGACGGCATAGCCACTATCTTCCAGCGAGTCTTTAATTTGACGGGCTAGGTCTTGATCATCTTCAACTACCAAAATACGCATGTTCGTCTCCATTGGCCGCACATTAGCGGCGAGCGATTAATTTACCATTTTTAGCGCTATAGATCGCATGAATGATCCGGCCCTTTTTCGTGCGCGCCCGAAATTCGTACACCCACCCATTATTAGTCCGGCGCAAGCGTTCCCCGATTACTTTCGCCTTTAACTGCTTTTCGGCAATGCGGCGTACCTTGTCATAGGGCAAGATTTCACCGGCCCGACTGGCCTTTAAGGCTGCGCTATGTTCATCATCCTTTGATGCAATGTCTTGCACCGCGCTAGCCGGTTCAGCGCTAGTGGCTGGCTGGCTAAAAAAGACCGCGGCGCATACCGCGAATATGGTCAATGGTGATTTCATAGTTATCTTTATACACCCCGTGAACTGAACGCCAGATTAATAGCCCATATTAACAGCATGCCAGTTTTCCACAGTGTGACAAGCGGTGATCAATCCCGCTTGTTGGGCATCAGTACAAATTCCTCCGCGCTGGATGGGTGAATTGCAACTGTGCTATCAAACTGTGCCTTGGTAAGGCCTGCTTTCACAGCAATGCCAATGCCTTGTATGATCTCCGCTGCGTCTAGGCCAATCATATGGGCCCCGAGCACGACATCTGTGTCAGCATCGACAATTAGTTTGGTATAAGCACGCTCACTTGATCCGCCAAGCGTGTGTTTCATTGGCCTGAAATCAGACTGATAGACATCAATTTTATGACCGGCCAGCACCGCATCTTCTTCACTGAAACCCACTGTGCCGATAGGCGGCTGCGAAAAGACCGCGCTTGGTACGATATCATGATCGGGCGACATCGGATTGTTGCCAAACTCGGTCAATGCAAAGGCATGACCTTCTTTAATGGCTACCGGGGTTAGTTGAACCCTGTCGGTCACATCGCCGACTGCAAAGATGCTATCAACGTTCGTTTTTGAATAGCCATCAACGATAATCGCACCGGATACATCCACCGCTACCCCAGCCTTTTCAAGGCCTAGCCCTTTGGTGTTTGGGGCACGGCCCGTTGCATACATCACTTGGTTAGCTTCAATCACGCTACCATCCGTTAACGTCAAGCTGACGCCACGATCGGTCTTTTCAATGGAGATAATGTTTGTCTCTAACTTCAGATCAATGCCCTTCTGGGTCATTTCCTTCGCCAAGCGATTCCGCAAGTCCAGATCGAATCCTCGCAGGATTTGCTCGCCGCGATAAAGCTGCGTTACCTTGCTGCCAAGGCCCGCGAAAATTCCAGCAAACTCAACGGCGATATAACCACCGCCGACGATAACGATGGTCTCTGGCTGCTTATCAAGATGCAATGCCTCATTAGAGGTGATCGCGTGCTCAATACCCGGGATTTGCGGCATGGTTGGCCAGCCACCGACGGCGACCAATATTTTCTCTGTGCTATAGGTCTGATCGCCGACGCGGACGGTGTGGGCATCCTCGATAACACCGCGACCGTTAAAGGTCGTGACGCCTGCATTTGCAAGGGTGTTCTTATAAAGCCCATTTAAGCGATCGATCTCGGTGTCTTTGTTGGCAATCAATGTCTCCCACGAAAATGTGCTTTCGCCGACCGTCCAGCCATAGCCGGCAGCGGCTTCAATATCCTCATGGATATGGGAAGCGAATACGAGCAACTTTTTCGGCACACAGCCACGGATCACGCATGTGCCCCCAACTCGGAATTCCTCTGCAACCGCGACACGAGCGCCTAGGCTGCTAGAAATCCGGCTAGCCCGAACGCCGCCTGAACCAGCGCCAATAACAAAAAGATCATAATCGTAACTCATTAGAAAAATCCTTACTATTCTGCGGGGGCGGGCAATGCCGCATTAGCCCCAAACCGGGTTTCGTTGCCCGGCGCCGGATGATCCGGAACATTAAAAGATAATATCAAGGACACGACTGCCATCGCAGCCCCTGCCCAGAAAACGTAGGAAGGGTCGACCGACCACAAGAAAGCGCCAAAGGTGGCCGGAATGATCACCGCTGCGATATGGTTGATGGAAAAACTGACGCTGCTTGTCGCGGCAATATCTTTTGGGTCAGCGATTTTCTTTAGGTAGCTTTTTTGCGCGATGGCAAAAGAGAAGAAAATATGGTCAAGCACATAAAGCGTTGCAGCAACATAGACGTCATTGGTTAAGGCATAGCCGGAAAAAACAAGTATCAAGCCGATATATTCGATAAGTAGCGCGCGACGTTCGCCAAATTTGGCGATCCAGCGACCAAGGAAAGGTGCAAAGAAGGATGTCACTATATAATTAACGGCATAGAGCGCGACGATATATTTGGCCGGGAAGCCGAATTTTTGAACAAGCAAAAACCCAGCGAAAACCACAAAAATTTGCCGTCTGGCCCCGCCCATAAAAGTAAGAGCATAAAATAGCCAATAATTCCGCTTCAAAATAACTTTCTTATGCTGCGGCTGTTGGTGATCGATCCGCGGGATGGTAATTTTTATATATCCAACGATGACCAGCGTAACCGTCCCTGCGATCGCATATAACCATGCATAAGATATATTAAAAAATTCCAGGCCGATAAACATCATCAGATAGGCGGCGATAGATGCTGCGGATTTAGCTGCTAACTGACGGCCTAGCGATTTGCTTGTTTCACTTTCAGGAAGCCACTGCAGCGACAATGACATCTGGATAGTCTCAAAATAATGAAAGCCGATGCTCATCAGTAATGTGGTAGCATACAGGCCGTATTCGCTCGGGAAAAGGCCTGTGAGCGCCACCCCAACACCAAGTAAGCTAAGCGACAGCAAAGCGAAAACTTGTTCCCGAACTGCCAGAAGAATGAAGATCGCTGTAAACGCTAGTAACCCCGGAATTTCCCTGATTGACTGCAAGATTCCAATTTCAGTACCACCAAATGCAGCCATCTCGAAAGAGAAGTTATTCAACAAGGTCATCCATACTGAAAAACTGAAAGGCATTGCGGCTGCCATCAGTAACAGGCACCGCTCTCTCATTCTCCAGTCGTCAATAGAATTCGTCATTATGGACCTCAGTAAATTTAAAGAATGCTCTACATAGCAGGCTTTTCGCTTTAGCAAAAGTCACATGGCGGTGATAATTTCTATTGGTTCAAGTGATATTTTCAATCAGTCATTTCTAGAAGATTATTATCACCCAAAAGATAACCCATGCAGAAACCGGGCGGCTCCTATGCTACTGATTTTCTCCGAGTCTCTGGGAATTTCCTTGCCTTTCACTGCCTACACATGCACAAGTCCGATTTTGATGACCCATCCGCCTACTTGGCATATAGCGAGATATAATCCATGACCAGCAAGCCAGCGCAAAAGCCTAATTTATTGGGTATGACAGTTTCCAAAATGAGAATAGAGATATTATCTGGCCTCACCGTTGCTCTTGCTTTGGTGCCGGAAGCGGTGGCGTTTGCCTTTGTCGCTGGCGTTAACCCCTTGGTTGGTTTGTATGCTGCCTTTGTGGTCGGGCTGGTCACAAGTCTATTTGGCGGTCGCCCGGGTATGATTTCAGGTGCGACGGGGGCGCTTGCGGTTGTGATGGTGTCGCTGGTTGCTGATCACGGCGTGGCATATTTGTTCCCAACGGTAATATTGATGGGGCTTTTGCAAGTTTTCGCTGGCGCTTTCCACCTTGGTAAATTTATCCGCCTAGTGCCGTATCCAGTGATGCTCGGCTTTGTGAACGGCTTAGCTATCGTGATTTTCTTGGCGCAGATGGGACAGTTTCAGATTGACGGTGAATGGATGCAGGGCAGCGCACTTTGGGTTATGCTAGGACTTGTCGCGCTGACGATGGCCATCATCCAATTTATGCCCAAGTTGACAAAAGTTATCCCGGCACCGCTTGCAGGTATTGCTGTGGTATCTTTCATCGTCATCGGTTTCGGGCTGGATGCGCGGACCGTGGGTGATCTGGCTAGTATAAAAGGTGGCCTTCCAACAATTCAGTTACCAACGGTTCCAATGTCGATGGAGACTTTGGCTATTATTTTCCCCTATGCACTGGTACTGGCACTGATTGGCTTGATCGAGAGTTTACTAACGCTCAACCTTGTTGCTGAGATGACTGAGACCAAGGGCGGCACCAGTAAAGAGTGTTTGGCTCAAGGCGGCGCGAACATCCTTTCCGGTTTCACTGGCGGTATGGGCGGCTGCGCGATGATTGGACAGAGCATGATTAATATCGCCTCCGGTGGTCGCACGCGCTGGTCATCCGGGTCGGCAGCTGTATTTTTGCTCATCTTTATTTTGTTTGCTAGCAGCATCATTGAAGAGGTCCCGCTGGCCGCACTGACGGGCGTGATGTTCATGGTGGTTATCGGAACATTTGCGTGGTCAAGTCTGCGTATCCTTCGTAAAATTCCTCGCACCGATGCCTTTGTGCTGATTTTAGTGTCTGGCGTTACAGTCTATGCTGATCTGGCGGTTGCCGTTGTGGTTGGGGTGATTGTTTCCGCGCTTGGTTACGCGTGGAAAGCTAGTACCCAAATACATGTAAAATCAGAAATGACGGGGGAAAACCAAAAGACTTACCGCTTAGAAGGGCCGCTATTTTTTGGTACTGTTGAGAAATTCAACGTCTTGTTTGACCCCAAAAGTGATCCAGAAGATGTGGTGATCGATTTTATTGATAGTCGCGTGGTTGATCATAGCGCCTTGCAGGCCATTGATGCGCTGGCTGAGCGATACACCCGAAACGGCAAAACCCTGCATCTAAGGCACCTCAGCGAGGACTGCCACGCGCTGTTGGTGAAGGCTAAGGATCTGGTTGAAGTGTCGATGGATGAAGATCCGCATTACGGTATTGTTGCCGACTATGACGAGGTTCTTGAGCGGCGATAAGCGTCTCTTTGCAGCATCAATATAATGTCTGGTCTTGTTTGAAAGCATTTGATCAGGCATTAAGGGTGCTAGCGAGAGGGAAGCTGCCGTGACACATACTGTTAAACTGACTGAATATAGCCACGGCGCAGGGTGTGGCTGCAAGATATCGCCGGCAATCCTTGATCAGATTTTAGCAAGCAAGATCAGCTTTCCGGCGGACCCCAATTTATTAGTTGGCAATCAAAGCAAGGACGATGCGGCTGCCATCGATATTGGCGGCGGGCAAGTGATCTTATCCACTACCGACTTTTTTATGCCGATCGCCGACGATCCCTATGACTTTGGGCGTATCGCCGCGACCAATGCTATCAGCGATATATACGCGATGGGTGGGCGACCGATCACGGCTATCGCAATCCTTGGGTGGCCACTTGATAAGCTAGGCCCTGAGATTGCGGGCAGGGTGATCGATGGGGGCCGCCAAGTCTGCGCTGACGCAGGTATAAGTCTAGCGGGTGGCCATAGTATTGATGCCCCTGAGCCAATTTTCGGACTGGCCGTTACAGGGCTCGTCTCAAAAGATCATTTGAAGCGCAATGATACCGCCGCAGAGGGGTGTAGGCTGCTGCTTACCAAGCCACTGGGGATAGGGGTCTTAACAACCGCTGAAAAACAAAAGAAACTAAAGCCTGAGCATAAGGGCCTAGCAACGTCAATAATGTGTGGGTTGAATGCGGTGGGCGAAAAGCTTGGGCGTATTAACGGTGTTGCAGCGATGACTGATGTGACAGGCTTTGGTCTGCTGGGGCATTTGATTGAACTATGCGACGGGTCTGGTCTGACGGCTGATATTCGCGAGGAGGATATCCCAGTTATTGAGCCTGTCGATGGATATTTAGCAGAAGGCTGTGTACCCGGTGGTACACTTAGGAATTTTGACAGCTACGGCCACAAAGCTAACGCGCTAACCAAGCGGCAAAAAATGATCTTATGTGACCCGCAAACCAGTGGCGGCTTGTTGATAGCCGTGACGCTGGAGGCTGAACAAGAAGTCGCTGAGATGCTCAGTTTAGCTGGTATAGATGTAAATGTGATCGGTCATATGACCAAGCGGCCTGATGGCCCAACAGTGATGGTATTGAGCGATGACTAATCGACTGAATACAGCAAATTATGCAACTATATTTTTGAAGGAGTGCCCGCTGCTTGATGTGCGTGCGCCCGCTGAGTTTCAAAAAGGCGCTTTTCCGGATGCTGTCAGCATACCCCTGCTGGACGACGATGAGCGGAGCCAGGTCGGGATTTGTTACAAGCAGAAGGGTGAGCAAGCTGCAATTGCGCTTGGCAATAGATTGGTCAGTGGACCTGTCAAGCAGCGTCGGATTGACGCGTGGAGGTCTTTTGTCGAGCAACACCCAAATGGTTATTTATATTGCTTCAGGGGCGGATTGCGCAGTCAGACCGTCCAGTCATGGCTCAAAGAAGCAGGTGTAGATATTCCTCTGGTCGAGGGCGGCTATAAAGCCATGCGACGCTTTCTAATGGAGGAGACTGAGCGACTATGCGCCAAGCGCTCCTTCATCATTATCGGCGGTCGCACAGGTTCTGGTAAGACGAATGTCTTAAATCAGCTACCCCATATGGTCGATCTTGAGAAACTGGCAAATCACAAGGGGTCCAGTTTTGGGCGGTCTGTTGATGATTTTCAGCCGACGCAGATCAGTTTTGAAAATGCCCTAGCCTGTGACCTAATGAAAGTCGCAAGCGGATCATCATCAACTATTGTGCTGGAGGACGAAAGTTTAATGATCGGGCGGATAGCGCTCCCAAATGCGGTTTTGGAGGTGATTCAGAGTGCTCCTATGGTGCTGGTCGATGAGCCGCTGGATATGCGCGTCCGGACCATCAAGCAAGACTATGTTGTTGATCTTCATGCAGCCTTTGTTGAAAAATGGGGTGATGATCAGGGCATGGAAGCCTATTCGGCCTTTATGTTAGCCAGTTTGGACCGGGTGAAGAGGCGGCTTGGCGGTGAGCGGCATATGATTATCAGGTCGCTGATGGAAAAGGCTCTAAGCCAGCATCAAAGGAACGGTAACCATGATGTGCACAGCGCGTGGATCGGTAAATTGCTATCCGATTATTATGATCCGATGTACGACTATCAGCTAAGTAAAAAAGAGCAGGACATAAAATTCAAGGGCTCTGGAGCTGATGTTTGCGCCTTTTTGAAGAATGCGACTTGATACTAAGTGGCAAAAAGGTCAACATGACCGCAGTGTAATTTTATAGTGTATTTTTTGTAAGTAATTATGTCAGAAACAGCCCGCATTTTATTAGTTGAGGATACCAAGGCCATCTCCATGATGGTCGTAAAAATGGTTGAGAAGGCCACTGGAGTTCCCGTTGATTTGGCTGAGAATTTGTCAGAAGCACGGAAGTTCATTGCGGTGCGCGGTAACTCTTACGCGCTTGCCCTTTTAGATCTATCTCTGCCCGACGCGCTGGACGGAGAAATATCTGAAGTGTGGGAGCAAACGGGTATTCCATCGGTCGTTTTCTCCGGCAAGTCCGATGAGCAACAACGGTCGAAATGTTTTGCCAGTGGTGTGATTGATTATGTTGTAAAAGACAGTTTTAGCGCCGTTGTCTATCTTTCCCGCTTGGTAAAGCAGCTCCTGAACAATCGGGAAACCGTTACCTTGCTAGCGGGTGATGTTGACGATATAAATGAAGACTATCGATCACTAACTGAAAGGCTACTTCTCAAAACAAAACGCTGCGCTAACGTTGAAGATATTTTAGAGGAGATAAAAGCATCTAATGACGTTCAGTCAGTTTTGGTTGGAGAGACCTTTGGTGACCTTACCGGGGTAGAGGTGATCAGGAAAATTCGCGAAAAATTTGACCGAGAGCGGGTCGCAATTATCGGCGTGCCCGGTGAAAATAGGTCGTTAGCCTTACAGTTGATTAAAAACGGGGCCGACGACTACATCCTGGCACCTATTCATCCAGAGGAGTTCTGTAGCCGGGTCAATGCCGTCCTTGAGCGCCGGCAATTGCTTTGCGAATTAAACGACGTCGCCAATCGCGATTTCCTAACCGGATGCAGAAATCGAAGGTCCTTCTTTGATGATATCGAACGGGCCCACAAAAGCGCGGTGGCTGAGGGCCTTATGACTGCTATTGTTATGGTTGATATTGATCATTTTAAACGGGTCAATGACGACTGGGGGCACGATATCGGTGATGAATTGCTGCAAACCTTGGGGCAGGAGATGCAAGCGAATTGTCCACCAGATTCGATAGTTGCCCGGTTTGGCGGCGAGGAATTTGGGATTTTCGTTCCAGCTGCGTCAAAAGAGCAGTTGGAAGACTATTTGACACAATTAGTCGAGGAGACAGGCAGCATCAAGGATTTCAAAGACGGTTTATCAATCACTGTCTCTGCGGGCGCCTGTATGCTTGAGACTGGAAAATTTGATGTTGATGCGATGTTGCGTGTTGCGGACCAGCAATTGTATTTATCCAAAAATGCGGGGCGGAACCAGTACCATTTGATTGATTATGCACTAGATGCAGACCCCTCCGAAAGCCATGGAATATCCCGTAGCGGTAAAGGCGACCGCGATAATTAAGGCGTAAGGAAACTTATTCATGGAGGGGATCACCGACGGATTTGGTGAAATTCAGCAGATCGCCCTCAATCTTGTTTTGGCGGCAATGGTGTTTGGCGTTGCGCTGGATATTGATCCAAGTAGTTTTCGCAAGCTTATCAAAAATCCAAAAGGCCCAGTGGCGGGTATTTCAGCCCAGTTTTTATTGCTGCCTGCTGTGACCTGGTGCTTCACGATGATCATTGATGTTGACCCATCAATTGAGCTGGGCATGTTGCTGGTTGCTTGTTGTCCGGGCGGCGCCATATCCAACTTTATCGCCATGCTCGCGCGGGCGAACGTTGCTTTATCCATCAGTATGACGGCAGCGTCTAGTTTGCTGGCTATCATACTGTTACCGTTCAATTTTGGGTTCTGGGCCTCACTTAACCCGGAAACAGCAGCGCTTTTGGCTGTGATTGATGTTGGTTCAAAGGATATCTTCTATACAGTGCTGATTGTTTTAGCGGTCCCGCTAGCCCTTGGACAGGGCGTGCGAGCTTATAGTGTTGCCGCGGCCTCCGTACTGCACAAGGGGCTAAAGCATGCATCTGTGGTCGCCTTGTTTGGATTTATCATCATTGCAGTCGCTAGCAATACCGAGCTATTCCTTACTGAGTTCTGGCTGATTTTGGGGATTGTCTTGGCTCACAATAGCCTCGCATTTTTTGTGGGCTACATGAGCGCTAGGCTCTCTAAACTCACCGTATCCGATGGGCGGGCTGTTATTGTTGAGGTAGGTATTCAAAATAGCTCGCTAGCCATCGCGATTATTTTTACAAATTTTGGGGCCAGTCCTGGCATGGCAATGATCGCAGCATTCTGGGGTGTATGGCATATTGTAGCAGGGATGGCTTATGCGCTTATTGTTCGGCGTTACCCGGCCGTGACAGCTAGCTAATTTCACCGTGGCTATAGTCTTTGGTGACTTCTGATATCCGGGTGATATAGCCCTTGTACCATTTTGATCGACCGGCGGCCTGCGCGGCTTGGTGCTCGCCGACCATCTTCCAAGCTTTGATCGCAGCGATGTCGTCCCAGTAGCTGACGGTGATGCCGAAACCATCGTCATCTCGAGCCGCCTCAACGCCCAGATAGCCGGGCTGCTGTGCAGCCAGCTCCATCATCTTATCAGCTGTTAGAATATACCCGTCTGTGTCTTGATCGGTTATCTGGCTAGAAAAGATAACTGCAATATATGGCGGTGGAGGTGTCTTGGAAAACATAAAGGGCCCCTGTGCTGGAGCCCTTTAAGGTGGCAGAAAAAATTTGCATGTTCAAGCCTGAAATAACTGAGATATCGCGACGTCGAGCATGACGGCGAGGTCCCTTCATTCGGTCTGATTAGCGGCTTTTCAAGTACGCTAGCATTGTATCGGCGTCTGATGCCTCAAATG
>Ga0316189_10006313_pt1 | contig 11302 bp, 12 predicted proteins | sample LowCovwburrow_MG_FD_204930 | JGI IMG/M metagenome (GOLD analysis project Ga0316189, IMG submission 204930) | Coastal sediment microbial communities from Maine, United States - Lowes Cove worm burrow | ecosystem: Environmental > Aquatic > Marine > Coastal > Sediment | place: USA: Maine... | reverse complement strand
AACTTTTCCGGTTTATTTATATCACCGATGATCGTCTTTACACCGTCGAGTTCGACTTTCGTGCTTCCTCTGTTCAGATGATACAATTCCATTCCCCGTAAAAGTGCCAATCTACTAGATGGCGTGCTAATATTTCCTGTTCCTCCTATAAATAAAACTTTCATTTTTTAAGTATTGAAATATTTTAATGAATATACACAATAGATTACTAAGGAAATGACCGGAAACCCATTTGCAATCCTATTGTTTGTTAGGGTAGAATACCCTAAATTGTGAAACTAGGAAAAAAACAGCATGAACACTCGAAGAAAATTTATTCAAAAAACACTCTTGGCCGCGGCCGCTACCAGTCTTCCCCAAACAGCTATGAAAGCCACATCGTATCTATCAAAATCGTCCGCAGCTTCAGAACCCAAAATTTCGCTGGCGCAATGGTCTTTGCATAGGGCCTTAGAAAATGGTGTGATTAAAGCGACAGATTTTGCCAAAATCGCAAAAAATGATTTCGCTATCGACGCCGTGGAGTATGTCAATCAGTTTTATGTAGACATGGCCAAGAGCGAAAAATTTTGGGCGCAAATGAAAGATCGTGCGGAGGGCGAAGGAGTAAAGAGCTTATTGATCATGGTCGACAATGAAGGAGATCTGGGAAACCCGAATGAGAACGAACGCACTAAAACTATTGAAAATCATTATAAGTGGATACATGCCGCAAAAATTTTAGGATGTCATTCCATTCGTGTCAATGCTTTTGGCGATGGAGATCGGGCTTCCTTAAAAACAAGTTTAATTGACGGACTAGGTAATCTTGCCGCTTATGGTGCGAAAGAAGAAATAAATGTCATCGTAGAAAATCACGGCCTTCATACTTCTGATGGGAATTTTATGGCCGGTATTGTCAAGGAAGTCAATAATTCTTTTTTAGGAACACTGCCAGACTTTGGCAATTGGTGCCTCAATGCTAAATGGGGAAGTACTCAGAATAACCGATGTGATGAGGTATATGATAGGTATCAAGGCGTTGCCGATTTTCTGCCATTCGCCAAAGGAGTAAGTGCAAAATCGTATGCATTTGATTCCGATGGAAACGAAACGATTATCGACTACCATAAACTATTAAAAATTGTAAAAGATTTTGGGTTCGAAGGTTATATCGGCGTTGAGTTCGAGGGAGAGCATATGTCTGAACCGGCTGGAATAAAAGCGACCAAAAAGCTTATACACAAGGTATGGAAAGAATTAGGGTAATAACTAGTATTCTTTTTTAAGAGAAATATCCCATAAGGTTTCAAATCAAGAACCAAGAAGCTATACTGTATGCTGCTTGATGTCTTGCTGCAATACTTCAAAATCAAAGTAAGCTTCACCTTGGGTGTCATTAGCGAAGTTGGGCTATCCAATAAAAATGATAAAATTAAAGGAACATTACTAAAGAAGATACCATGGCATACGATGAGTTTTTGGCCGATAGGGCACGACAAATTTTAAGACAGAAATCGATTGCTTTCGAAGAAAAGAAAATGATGGGCGGACTCTGCTTTATGGTCGACGGCATAATGTGCTTTGGAATGCATATCGATAAGCCTACGAATACTTCCCTTTTGATGGCCCGGATAGGTGAGAAACACTACGAAAATGCTTTAAAAAAAGAACATTGTATGGAGATGAAGTTTACCGGTCGCCCAATGAAAGGTTATGTTCATGTAAAAGGGGAAGGAATAGATTCAGACGTAGACTTGGAGTATTGGGTTCAGCGCTGTCTGGATTTTAATCCTTTAGCAAAAAGTAGTAAAAAGAAAAAATCAAAAAAGTAGACTATGGTAGACAATCGACCTACAACGTCGTAATACAAAGCCGTTGCATCTACCCTATCATCACAATGCTGCCACACGATAGGCTTTTCATGATAAGTTCATCAAAATTGGAGAAAATTGTTTCTTTAATTCTCGCGCCATGGATTGTAGTCGAATCCATAAAATTGTATTCTTGGGGCAATCGAAAATTTGCTTCATCTTTCATCGAATCAGCTTCAGAACCAACTTCATCAGAACTACAAGCAATTACTGACGATATACTCAAATGGCCAGATATTTCTCCGTGAACGCCAAGAATCATAAACATTAAAACCAAAGTTCTTTCTAAATTGTTGGGCAAAAATATCAAAGCACACAGCATAAAATTTTAAAACCATTGCGTTCCTAGCGTTAAAGAAAAATTTTAACTTTTTTATATCCCTAGAAATGAGTAACTTAAAGATGTACAATCAAAATCTTTTTCGCCATGGGAACAATAAAATCCTTAAACAAATGGGCGAATGCCCACACCTATTATCCTCTTGATCTTTTACGCATCCTCTTAGGAGTCTTTCTTTTTGTGAAGGGAGTCGATTTTATGTCGAACATGCAACAAATGGCCGAAGTCATAAAGCCGTTCGAAAACGTACCCGGTGGAATGGGAGTTTTACATTATGTGGCCCCTGCCCATTTTGTAGGAGGTTTTTTAATCGTTATAGGTCTGCTTACGCGATGGGCCGTAATGGCCCAATTACCTATTTTAATCGGTGCAGTGCTGGTCAATTTTTTAGGTGAAATGAATACCACAAACCTGTTTTTAGCTTTTGGGACGCTTCTAGTTTGCATTTTCTTTCTTTTTTATGGTTCAGGAAAGCATTCAGCAGATTATTATCTGAAGATGCAGAAGTAGACTACTTACCATGTTACGTTATTAAGGCAGTCAAAATGCCTTTCGTGTTCCAAAATCATTTTGACTGCGCTCAATGTGACAAACAGGTTTATTTTCTAATACGACGGATTTTTGAATCGCTACGCCTCCAATGCTTTTTTAACCATCACCTTCGCCAAATGGGAACGGTATTCGACATCGGCAAAATGGTCTGACATTACCTCAACACCATCGACCGCATGTTCTGCAGCATCGCTATTGCCATTATATGCTTTTTCGACTTCGGTCGCTCGGTATGGTGTATCGGCAACGCCGGTCACCCCTACTCTAACACCGCTGCCATCATGTACCACAGCAACGCCGACTACGGCAAAACGAGAGGCAGATTGATAAAACTTGTGATACGAACCATGTGCAATTTTTGGAAACCGTACCGCAGTAATAATCTCATCGTCTTTTAAGGCAGTCGTAAATATACCCTCAAAGAAATCGGTTGCTGCGATGGTACGTTTTCCGTTTTTTCCTACCACTTCAATTTTGGCGTCACATGCCAAAACTACTGCCGGATAATCTGACGATGGATCGGAATGCGCCAGACTTCCGCCTATCGTACCCCTATTTCTTACTTGTACATCACCGATAGCCTCAGCCGTTTGTTTTAGTATGTTCACGTTTTTGTACACTACCTGCGACCGTAATATTTGGGTGTGGGTGCAGTTGGCACCAATAATCACCTCATTGCCCGTTTCCTCTATGGTTTTCATTCCAGAAATTCCGCTGATGTCAATAAGAATTTCGGGTCTGTTCAGCCTCAATTTCATAGCTGGAAGGAGGCTATGCCCACCAGATAAGATTTTGGCATCAAATCCATGCTCATCCAATAAGTTTATCGCTTCACTTACCGAAGAGGCCTTTATATAGTCAAATTTTGCTGGTATCATATACTTTGTATTAAATATTCATTTTGTGTTCTACTCTTTAGAAACGACTTTTCTTTCATCAATTCTGCATCGCTTTCCAAACGGTCTGTGGTTTCAATGGCATTTGTAAATCCGTTACCCCCAAGTGTGCTAACGCATCTACTACCGCATTTACCACCGCAGGTGTTGAGCCTATAGTACCGGCTTCTCCTGCCCCCTTGACCCCCAAAGGGTTGTGTGGACACGGGGTAACCGTATTATCAGTCTCTATCATTGGCAAATCATCGGCACGTGGCATGGCATAGTCCATGTAAGATCCGTTAATCATCTGGCCACCATCATCATACACCACTTCTTCTAGTAATGCCTGCCCCACACCTTGGGCAACACCCCCGTGTATCTGACCTTCTACAATCATCGGATTCATAATATTACCCACATCATCAACAGCGATAAATCGTTGTAAATCGACAGCACCTGTATCGGCATCTACTTCCACAACAGCGATATGTGTTCCGAAGGGATAGGTAAAATTGGTAGGGTCATAAAAACTAGAAAAGTCAAGACCAGGTTCAAGGCCTTCCGGATAGTCATGAGGTACATAGGCCGTTAACGAAACATCCCCGAAAGAAACGGATTTGTCAGTCCCTTTTACCGTCCATTTTCCTCCTGCGTATTCGAGATCCTCCTCTGCAGCTTCCAATTTATGAGCGGCTATCTTGGCACCTTTTTCTATTATTTTTTCAATACTTTTTATGATAGCACTTCCCCCAACGGCTAAACTACGTGAGCCATAGGTTCCCATTCCAAAGGCAACCTGTTCGGTGTCACCATGCATGATTTCAACATCATCCATAGGTATACCCAATTTATCGGCTACGAACTGTGCGAACACAGTTTCATGGCCTTGACCGTGTGAGTGTGCCCCCGTAAATACGGATACCTTTCCGGTCGGCTGTACACGTACTTGACCAACTTCGTACAAGCCCGCACGGGCACCTAGGGCCCCAACAACGGCAGATGGCGCGATTCCACAGCCTTCGATATAGGTCGAAAATCCGACCCCTAATAATTTTCCATTTTTACGAGCTTCTGCCTGTTCTTTTCTAAAATCTTCATAGCCTAGCATTTCTAATCCCCTTTTGAGAACACCTTCATAATTTCCACTATCGTATTGTAACGCTACTTGCGTCTGATAACCTGCTTGTTCTACCCCATCAAAAGGAGGGATGAAGTTCTTGAAACGAATTTCGGCCGGGTCCATGCCCATTTCTCGAGCTCCTTTCGACAGTATTCGTTCCAATAAATACGTAGCTTCCGGTCGACCTGCTCCACGATAAGCATCAACGGGAACGGTATGCGTAAAAGGCGCTGTAACATTTAAATGAATCAAAGGTGTAGTATAGACACCTTGAAATAAAGTACCATGTAAATAGGTAGGTACAGCCGGGGCAAACGTCGATAAATAAGCTCCCATAGCACAGTATTCGTCCGTGAGGTGAGCAACGATTTTACCATCTTTGTCGAAGCCCATTTTAGAATTTACGACATGATCTCTACCATGAGCGTCGGTTAAAAATGCTTCGCTTCTATCCGATGTCCATTTAATAGGTCTGCCGATTTCCTTTGAGGCCCATGTTAAGAGCGCCTCTTCCGTATAGTGATATATTTTACTTCCAAATCCGCCACCGACATCATGGGAAACTACCCTTACTTTATGTTCGGGAATTCCCAAAGCAAAAGCACACATCAACAAACGAATCAAATGTGGGTTTTGCGTACTTGTGTACAACGTCCATTTATCTGCATTTACATCGTAATCGGCAATGTAACTTCTCGGTTCCATTGCGTTAGGCGCCAATCGCTGGTTACGGAATTCCATTTCAGTTACATGATGGGCACCTGCTAGAGCAGCTTCAACCTCTGCCCTATCGTTGCCGATACACCAATCAAACGCGGCATTGTCTTCCCAGTCTTCATGAACTTTCGGTGCCCCCTGGGCCATAGCTTCTTGTGGATTGGTCACTGCGGGCAGTTCTTCATAATCTACCTCTACCAATTCTGCAGCATCACGGGCTTGCTCTAAGGTTTCGGCAATGACAATTGCCACAGCCTCACCTAAATGCTTTATTTTATCACCTGCCAGTAACGGATGTTTAGGCTCACGCATCGTTTCTCCATTCTTGAAATCGACCTGCCATCCGCAAGGCACTCCATATTCACCACAACCATCTTTAGCGGTAAATACGGCTACTACCCCTTCAGATCTCTCGGCCTCAGACGTATCTACCTTCAAAATTTTGGCATGCGCATACGGGCTTCGAACAAATGCCGATTGGGTCATCTTCGGAAGTTTGATATCATCCGTATATTTTCCCGCTCCTTTTAGAAAACGGGCATCTTCTCTTCTTTTAACTGATTTTCCTATAAAATTTCCCATAATCTAGTCGTTTAGTGTTTTAGCAGCATGCTGAATCGATTTTACAATATTGTGATAGCCTGTGCACCTGCAGAAGTTCCCCTCTAACCCATGACGGATTTCCTCTTCGGAAGGGTTTGGATTGTTCTTTAAAATATCGACCGCCATCATTACCATACCCGGAGTACAGAATCCACATTGTAGACCATGTTTTTCCTTAAAAGCAGCTTGTATCGGATGCATTTCGCCATTTTGGGCCATACCCTCAATTGTAGTTATTTCGCTACCATCGGCCTGAACCGCCAGAATTGTGCAAGCTTTTACGGCATCGCCGTTCATGGTTATGGTACAGGCACCACAACCGCTAGTATCGCAGCCGATGTGGGTACCTGTAAGGTCTAAAGTCTCCCGCAAATATTGGGCAAGATTGATACGAGGTTCAATGTCGTGGGTATAGTTTTTCCCATTGACCGTAATAGATACATTCATAGTGTGTATTTTGAATTAGTATTTGATATCTAGGTGAGTTATTGAAACCTCAGCTTTGCCGTACTTCGATTTCTGACTCCATAGCTTTAAAAAACTGTTTTGACAAGGTGCTTACGACCCCGCTCATGATGCGTTGCCCCATAGTTGCCAACCTACCCGACATTTTTGCTTCACCAGTATATTGCACCTCTGTTTTTCCTTCCCCGGCAGCAATGAACTTCATGGCGATTTCGGCCACCACATTGCCCATCTTACTTTTTTGGTCAACGACTAGGGTACAACTCTCTTTTTCAATTTTATCTATGATGGATAGATTTCCATTGAAACTTCCTTTTACCGGCCCGATTCTAACCTCAGAAATTGCTTCATAGTTATCGGGACCTTTTTCATTCAACGCTTTGATGCCCGGAGTGACTTTTTCAAGTACATCGGGATCCATGACCATGGTCCAAAAAATATCGGGGGTTACGTTGAGTGTATAATTACCGTTGATTTTCATGCGCTGCAAGTTGGGTTTATGAATATAAAGAAATCGAATTGAAAATCGTGAATTTTTAGATGTCTTTTTTAGGGATTCAGCAATAAAAATAACCTGCAATTAAGATATGCCAAATATTTTACAATTTAAGCTGTTGATTCACCATATTCCTACGCTTTTGAATTTGCTGTAAAGCCCATTTTAAACTTTCTAAATTGTGGGCGGGTGCCAAAACATCAATATAGGGTAAGGCCGTTTTCATACCGATAGCTTCTGGAGCGAAATCGGGACTACCTGCCAACGGATTTAGCCATATCACTTTTCGCGATTTTTTGTAGATGCTTCGCATGGCACTTTTAATGATTTCGGGTTCGCCGGTATCCCACCCATCGCTCAAAATCAACACAATCGTTTTTTTGTCTAGCATACCGTTACCAAAATCAGCAACGAAATCTTGAAGACAGCTACCGATGGTCGTCCCACCGGACCAATGAGGCACTCTGTCAGAAATGGTGTCGAAAGCTTTTTCGAATTCTTGATTATCTAAAATAGTACTGACGCGATGTAGTGCCGTGCTGAAAACGAAAGTTTCAATTTTATCATAGGCATTTTGAAAGGCATAAATCAAATGAACAAAAAAACGGCTATATAAATCCATAGATTTACTAACGTCACAGAGCAAAACCAACTTCAGCTTTTTATCTTTTAGGTCACTGTAGACCAATTGTTGAATGTCACCCCCTTTTCGCATATTCAAGCGAATGGTTCGCTTTAAATCTAATTTTTTATGTTTTTTTGAAGTTTTTCGCAATCTGCTTTTTTGATGGGCTACCTTCTTGGCCAGGCGTTTTAGCAATCGCATCATCAACTTCATTTCGTCTTCGCTCAAATCAGCAAAGTTCTTTTTTATCAAAACTTCGAGATCACTGAATGTTGAAACTTCTTTTTCTTCTTCAGACGCACTTAAATTCAACCAGTTCTTTAAAGAATCGAACCTAGCATCTTGCTGTTGTGCTTTAGTTTTTTTGTCTTTTTGTTCTTGCTTTTCCTTTACCTTGGAATCAGACGCTTTGGAAAGCTGGGTCCAAAACTCTTCATAATAGCCATCGAACTTATTATATTGATATTGATTCTTAGATAAGATGGCCTTTAATGCTTGTTTGAAGTATTTTTCCTTATCGATAGGAAGGTGTGTAATTGCCTCTAGCGCATCGGCTTCTTCCGTAGCGCTTAACGGGAAGCCTTTCTTCCTAAGAAAACGGCATAACAGTACTAGGTTTCCTGAAATTGAAGTTTGATGTTTTATTAGGGGTTCTTCCATGATTTGGGTTTAACCGCAAAAGGCATAAAATTGTACGTAAGGTTGGCTAAGTGCTATTTCTCAACCTATCCGAGAAACAACGCCCGTCTTCTCAAACAGCTCTGAAAGCGCATCTTGGGTGTGCCGTATGTCTTGCCAATCTTTAAGCACCACACCTAGCGTATCTTCAACGATTTGTTTATCTAAATGGGTCAAGTGCATACTGGCCAGTGCCCTGGCCCAATCGATAGTTTCTGAAATTCCGGGTGTCTTCTCTAGTTTCAACTTGCGCAACTCTTTCATAAAGGCGCAGATCTGTTGACCTAGTTTTGCATCTACTTCCGGCACTTTCGTTTTAACGATGGCCAGTTCCTTTTCAAAATCGGGGTAATCTATCCACAGATACAAACACCTTCTGCGCAGGGCTTCCGAAAGTTCGCGGGTGCGATTTCCGGTGAGTATTATTTGGGGTTTATGGGTTGCTTTTATTGTTCCTATTTCGGGGATGGTGACTTGCCAATCGGAGAGCACTTCCAACAGAAAACTTTCAAATTCCTCATCGGCCCTGTCAATTTCATCAATCAGTAGTACCGGTTTTGAAGCTTTTGTAATTGCCTGCAGTATCGGTCGTTTTAAAAGAAAACGGTCAGAAAAAATGGTTTCTTCCAATTGCTTGGAATCTTTGCCTTCAGCTTCTTGCATCTTTAAATACAATAATTGATGCTGATAATTCCATTCGTAGAGCGCATGCGTACTGTCGAGGCCTTCGTAACATTGCAGGCGAATCAAATCGGTTTCAAGGGCTTTTGCCATAACCTTGGCTACTTCGGTCTTACCCACACCTGCCGGTCCTTCGATGAGCAAAGGTTTTTCTAATTGCATGGCCAGAAAGATAGACATGGCTATAGAACCGTCGCTAATGTAGCCCTGGCCTTGGAGCATTTTTTGGATATTCTGTAACTTTTCGGACTTCATTCTACTTAAGGTATTGTATCGTTTAAAGTTAACTATAAATCGTTCAACCTGTGCCCATATTTAAATCCGTTATCTGTCAAAACCTACATGGACGCTAATTTAGACACCTAATTTTTTAGACTACCGTAATGATATCTAAAAGACTTGACATTCGATGATTGAAACGTACCTAAATCAAGTATTTCTTGACTACAGAAATAACAGAAATCAACATTTTCTGTTCACAGTCCTATTCAAGGTGTCATTACTTGTAAGTTAAAAATATAGCTCCTTTTCAAAAAAAACTGATAATTCACCGGGAATTTTCAGCCTTAGGTTGTTCTATAAACATTAGCCCTATTTCTAACACTAAAACTTATATTTTATGGAGCGCAAAGAATTTTTAAAATCGATTGGTACGGGAGCAGCTTTTGCGGTGACCTTCGGTTGCCTAGGTGGCTGTTTGAGAGAAGAACTAGACCCATTAGATAAAGTAGCAGCGCCCTCTGACCAACCAACGATAAATGGTGATTGAACAGTACACAACTCAGATAATACTACAAATATCTCGTCAGCAACAGAACCGACTTCTAATCCTAACCCAGAATCGACTTCGGAGACATCCACTGATTCTACGACTAACGAACCTGCACCGGAACCGATGACCGCAGAACCTACACCGGAACCAACTCCAGAACCAATCTCTGAGCCAACCCCTGAACCAACACCGTAGCCATTTCAGGCCGATTTCTTTTTCAACGTAACTTGTTCTGCGCACAAAAAATCATCCACAAAACCACATCAGATCGCTGTAAATCAAAACTGATCACTTTTGTTTATTCAAACAGCGTTTCTTCGTAGACTCCCGTTAGCATTCATTATAACCAACCATTAACCAATGATAAAACTCTTTCGAAGAATTAGACAAAAATTGTTGTCTGAAAATAAATTCAGCAAATATTTAATTTATGCTATTGGAGAAATTATCCTTGTTGTTCTTGGAATATTGATTGCGCTTCAAATTAATAATTGGAAAACCTACCAGAATGAAAGACAGGTTGAATATTCTTATCTCAAAAGTCTAAAGGAAGAATTGGCGCTCAATAAAGAAATATCCCAGGCTCAGATTATTTTTTGCGAATTTCAAAGGGAGAATGCCCTTACCGTACTTAAAGTGATTTCCCAAGATTACAATGATAATAATACCATATCTGCATTGGTCGCAATTGAACATATTGGCTTCCAAAATTCGGCAAACTTCCATGAAAATGTCTGGCAAGAACTTGAATCAACAGGAAACTTAAGATTAATTCAAAATAACGTCTTAAAGACGGATTTTTCCAATTTAATACGGGAAATGAAAATCTTAAAGGGATTTTGTAAGCTTCCCCTAACTAGAACTGCTTAGTTTTCTAAAACTTCATTAAAGTTATTGTTTTTAATTCTTCCGGGGCTAGCCCCGGAAGAATTAAGTTCTGCATATTTTACAGGTGGTATTCTGCCCAGCGAGTCGTGGGGTCTGTGATGATTGTAATCCTTCATCCAAATATTGGTCTGTTCCCGTACTTGGTCGATATGCTCGAATATATATTTGTCAAGGACGCCTCGTCGATAACTGCCGTTGAACCTTTCCACAAAAGCGTTCTGGGTCGGTTTGCCCGGTTGGATATATTTGAATTCTATCCCGTGCATCTGGCTCCAATCGTTCGTCAAACGGGCTATGAACTCCGGGCCATTGTCCATTCGAATCTTCTTTGGTTTCCCTTTTTTGTTTATAAGATGGTTCAGTACCCAAACGATACGGTTGCTGGTCAGGGAAAAGTCCACTTCTATATAAAGTGCCTCCCGATTAAAATCATCGATTATGTTGAACGACCTGAAGCGTCTCTTGTTTTCAAGGACATCGGTCACGAAATCCACACTCCAGGTGTGGTTCAGTTCGTTAGGCACCTCTAAGGGCTCTTTGACCCTTGCCGGCAGGCGTTTCTTCGCTTTTCTTCTCAAAGGCAGCCCAATGGCCTTGTACACACGGTGGACCCGTTTATGGTTCCATTGCTTCC
>Ga0316189_10006312_pt1 | contig 11302 bp, 8 predicted proteins | sample LowCovwburrow_MG_FD_204930 | JGI IMG/M metagenome (GOLD analysis project Ga0316189, IMG submission 204930) | Coastal sediment microbial communities from Maine, United States - Lowes Cove worm burrow | ecosystem: Environmental > Aquatic > Marine > Coastal > Sediment | place: USA: Maine... | reverse complement strand
GCATCGAAGGATCTGTGCGTCCAGGTGAGCCGTCCTTTATCCGTTTCTATAAGACACACCAGGAGAGTTTCCTGTGGTGATATAAAAAGGGAGGGCGGCGAAAAAAGAATTTATTCGTGGAAAATCAGGGCATCCCCGAATCTGTTAACCAGGTTCGGGGATTTTTTTTGCCTGCATCTCCGGGCCGTTTACATCATTCAAGGAGGATTTGCTATGACTGCAAACGAACAGGCTTATTGTAAAATTACCCTTTTTCTTCTCACGGATTGGGATTCCTTCCAGATGGTCATGCGGGGCGGTCTGCGCCGGATGGAGAGAAAGGAAACCGCTCAGGGCACAACCAATCGTGCAATTGATCCTGCAACTCATCGAACAGGGAGGCAGTAAGCGGTCAGATTGGAGATATTGAGAACAGGAGATATTTTTCAGCTCATTGCTTTCACTGCTGAAAAATACCTCCTGATTTCTGCAAAGAGAAAAAAGAAAGGGGAGGAGGGATCAGGCCAGAGCCTTTTTGATCCGCTCCATCGCTTTGACCACATTTTCTCGGGAGTTAAAGGCGGAAAGGCGAATATATCCCTGGCCGCATTTACCAAAGCCTTCACCTGGAGTGCAAACCACTCCGGCCTCGTTCAGCAGCATATCAAAGAATTCCCAGGAATCACGTTTTCCCTGAATCCAGACATAAGGTGAGTTGGCTGCTCCGGCATAGTCAAAGCCCAGTTCCCCGATTGCCTTGGCGATAAGGTCGGCATTTTCAAGATAGGAGTTCACCAGCTCCTGGATTTGGGCCTTGCCTGCATCAGAATACACAGCCTCAGCCGCTCGCTGAACAGGATAGGAAACGCCGTTGAACTTGGTGCAGTGGCGTCGGTTCCAGAGAGGATGAATCGCCTGCTTATTACCTGCGCTGTCAAAGGCCATGCATTCTTTGGGGACGACCGTGTACGCACAACGGGTCCCGGTAAATCCTGCATTCTTTGAAAAGGAGCGGAACTCAATGGCTACCTCTTTTGCGCCCTCAATCTCAAAGATGGAGCGGGGCAGGGAGTCATCCCGAATAAAGGCCTCGTAGGCAGCATCAAAGAGGATCAGGGCCTTGTTCTCCTTAGCGTAATCCACCCATTTTTTCAGTTCTTCCTTGGTGGCGGTGGAGCCGGTGGGATTATTGGGAAAACAGAGATAGATCAGATCAGCCGGTTCTGAGGGAAGATCAGGTACGTAGTTATTTTCGCTGGTTGAATCAAGATAAACCATGCCCTGGTAACGCCCGTCGCTGAAACCACTTGTGCGGCCGGCCATAACATTGGTGTCCAAATAGACAGGGTAGACCGGATCAGGGAGAGCAATCTTGGCATCTGTGCTGAAGAGTTCCTGAATATTTCCGGTATCGCATTTTGCCCCGTCAGAGACAAAAACTTCATCCGGGCTGATATCCGCGCCTCTGGCCTGGAAATCATTTTTTGCGATAGCCTCGCGGAGAAAGGCATACCCCTGTTCCGGACCGTAACCGCGAAAGCTGCTGTCTTCCGCCATTTCGTCAACAGCATTATGGAAGGCCTCAATACAGGCCGTCGGGAGTCCATGTGTGACATCACCTATTCCTAAGCGGATGATATCCTTATCCGGGTTGGCTTCCTGAAAGGCGGTCACTCGTTTCGCAATATCGGAAAAGAGGTACGAGGCCTGTAATTTCAGATAATGTTCATTTATTTTCAGCATATTTTTTGCCTTTTTTAAGATTTTCCTGTTAACTCTATAATATCTTGTGAAGAATGTTTAGTCTTTTTCTTCTTGATTGCTTTTTAGCGATAGTACTTTATATCAATAAAAAGTCAAGCTGCCATATATCGAATATGATCTAATATGTTTTTCCCCTAACAGCCTGTTATTTGGAGGTCAGGAACTGTTGAGGAGCGGGGGCGCCTGTTGTCTCCCAGGCGATTCTGGGCGATGGCGGACAGGGGCGTTTTTGTTTCTGCGCAGGAGCAAGCAAGATTTTCTTGTCATTTTTTGATAAATGAACAATAGTTATCCTGTATTGGAACAGTAACGGACTCTATTTTCGTTCTGTTTTACAGGGCTCGCCGGGGAACGTCTCCCCTTTGCCCTGCGGAAAGGGGGAGCCGGTCAACTCATGAGAGAAACGTATGAACATGGCCTTATGGTTAATGCCTTATGGTTATCAATTTTGACGGAGAAAATATATGACACCGCGTCGACAGCAGCTTGATAAAGGGAGAGGTAATGGCAGGAGGAACTTGTCCCGGCCCGTAAAGGTCTGTTGGGTTACCTTTCTGTCCGTAGGATTATGTTTTGCCCAGCTTTCTCCGGTTTTTGCCCGCCGCTCTTTTAATAGCCCTATGGTGCATCCCGCTGCATCACCTCGCGCAGTTTCCCCAGCACCAGTTCGCCGATCAGTCCGCCCTGTTGCCCCGGTTCGTCGGTTTTCTCGTCGGCCCGCAGTGGTACGGCGTTCTCTTCCCGTAAGAAGAGTTTTAAGATCCCTGCCTTTGGGGTATGCGGCAATCATGTTGGCTAACAGCCTGTATTACTATAATGCAGGAAGTTTTTATCGCAAAGATCCTGGAGGATATGTCGTTATTGATCCTCCTGTCGGGGCAGTGGTCCCGGCCCTGCCTGCCGATTACAGCTTTCTCCTTATCGACGGGATGCGATATTACATTCATGCAGGAAATTACTATCTACAAGTCTCTAATGGATATCAGGTTGTGCCGAACCCAAGAAGGACCGTGCCGCAATCGATTGTCAGTAATAAGGTTGTTGTGACGTCAAATATGCTTAATGTTCGCTCCGGGCCCAGTCTTCGGCATTATATAGCAAACAGAGCATATTACGGAGATGTCTTGCAGGTTATTCAGAGGAATGTAGATTGGGTGTATGTGCAGCTGCCCGATAATAGCCGTGGGTGGGTTATGACGAGATTTACAGCTCCGGCGGGACAACGTGTCGACGGGTAACCTCATGGATGAACAACCACAGCGGAGATCAATGTAATGGGAATGGAAAAACGATCCTGCGATTTTATTATCTTCGGTATGATGGGTGATTTGGCTCAGCGCAAGCTTTTGCCTTCACTCTATCAGCTGGAGAAGTCAGGTATGCTCAACTACGATACCAGAATCATCGGGGTGGCTCGTCACGAACTCGACCAGGACGCCTTTCAGGCGGAGATGCGGAAAAAGCTGGAAAAGTTTGTTGAGGAGCCGCTTGATCGGGAGGCTGAAGAGCAGCTGCTGGCCCGGATGCATTATGTATTGATCAATCTTGATCGTCCTGAACAGTATAATCGTTTATGTCGGGTGACCAATCAGCAATGCCGGGTGATGGTGAATTATTTTTCTGTCGCTCCCTCTCTGTTCGGGGATATCTGTACAGGACTGGACCACTCAGGGTTAATCACCCCGGAGACCAGGGTGGTGCTGGAAAAACCCATTGGACGTAATCTGACCACTTCCCGGCAGATCAACGATCTCGTGGCCAAATTTTTTCATGAAAATCAGGTCTACCGGATTGATCATTACCTGGGCAAGGAAACAGTGATGAACCTGTTGGCCCTACGTTTTGCCAATTCTATTTTTACAACGAACTGGGACCATAACACCATTGATCATGTGCAGATCACAGTGGCGGAACAGGTGGGGATCGAGGGGCGCTGGGGCTATTTTGATAAGTCCGGTCAGTTGCGGGACATGGTACAGAATCACCTGATGCAGATTTTGACCTTGGTTGCGATGGAGCCGCCGGTTAATCTTCATGACGACAGCCTGCGCAATGAAAAACTGAAGGTACTCAAGGCCCTGCGCCCGATCACAACAAAAAATATCGAGCGTAAGGTGGTGCGGGGACAGTACGGGCCCGGTTTTATTCGGGGCAAACCGGTTCCCGGTTATCTGGAGGAAGCAGGCGGTGATCCGGCGTCCAGCACAGAGACCTTTGTCGCTATCCGGCTGGATATCGATAACTGGCGTTGGGCCGGGGTGCCTTTTTATCTGCGTACCGGCAAGGCTATGGCTACCAAGCGTTCCGAGGTGGTGATCAACTATAAGCAGCTCCCCCATAACATATTTACCGACTCGTACCGCTGTTTACCGGCCAATAAGCTTGTGATCCGCCTTCAGCCCGACGAAGGGGTGGAAATAGAGATGCTGAACAAAGCGCCGGGCATCGGGGACGGCATCCATCTTCAGCGTACCATGTTGGATCTCAGTTTTTCCGAGGCCTTTAAAAAGGAGCGGGTTGCCGGTGCCTATGAGCGTCTGATTCTGGATGTCATGCAGGGGAGCCAGACCCTGTTCATTCATCGAGATGAGGTCGAATACTCCTGGACGTGGATTGATTCCATTCAGGAGGCCTGGGAAAAGTCCAGTGAGCCGCCTAAGCAATACCCGGCAGGCACTTGGGGGCCGGTGGCTTCAGTTGCCTTGCTGGCCCGGGATGGGCGGGAATGGGAGGAGTGATCCCCCTGCTGTGAATATATGCGCAAGATCATATCGCCGTCCCTGTTTTTCTAGAATTGAACAGCCCTGAGGGGATAGCTCCTGAACTTCGCAACAACACCGAAACCAGAATCACCGGAAAAGTATTATGAAAATAGCAGATGGAAAAACCGTTATTATTGACTATACCCTGAGCCTGAAAAACGGCGATGTCATCGAGACCACCAAGGATGACGAGCCTGTCACTTATGTCCAGGGAACAGGAGAGATTATCGACGGTCTGGAGAAGGCGGTAGCAGATTTGGAGAAAGGCACGAAAAAGGATATCATCCTGCCGGTCGACCAAGCCTTTGGTGCGCACAATCCGGAGGCTCTGCTTGAAATTCCGAAAACAGACCTGCCGCCGGATTCACTTGTTCCGGAGACGATCTTACACGCCAACGGCCCTAAGGGACAAACCATTAACGGCAAGGTTGTGGTGGTGAAGGAGAATACGGTTCTTGTGGACTTCAATCATCCCTTGGCAGGGCAGGAGATCTATTGCGCCGTGCATATTATCGATGTTCAGTAAGCCATAACTGGTAATCAATAAGCCACAAGAGAACAGCTCAGCAGGAGGAAGGACATTATGACGGAACAGGTAATAACCAAAAAAGGCGTTTCATTGAAACAGGTGCTATGTATCGTTGCAGGAGCAATGATCCTGACGGTCCTGCTCACCGTCTTTGCGATCAAAACCTGGCTTTTCCCTTCGCCGTTCACACCGGTGGAGCTGAGCCGGCAGGAAGAACAACAATTAGAGCAAAAGCTCAGCCGGTTCGATACCGTTGCAGGCTCGCCTTCTTCCCGCGACAGAAACGTCTCCCCGGCAAATGCACAGTCACAAGCACGATCCTTTACTCCTCAGCCGGATGATTATGATAATCAAGGTGCTTTAAAACCGGAAGCCTATTCCGAAAAGGGTGCAAACCGAGAAATCACCTTTACGGAACGCGAACTCAACGGACTCTTAGCGAATAATACTGATCTGGCGAAAAAAATGGCAGTGGACCTGGCAACTGATCTGGTGAGCCTGCGCCTGCTGATCCCGGTTGATCCTGATTTTCCGATTATGGGCGGCAAAACCCTCCGGGTTCGGGCCGGTGCGGAACTGGCCTATCGCGACGGCAAACCCGTGGTGGTCCTCAAAGGAGTTTCCGTGATGGGGGTTCCGATCCCCAATGCCTGGCTGGGCGGCTTGAAGAATATTGATCTTATGCAGGAGTTCGGCGGCGAGCCGGGGTTCTGGCAGAGCCTGGGAGAGGGTGTGGAGAGTATTCAGATTCGGGATGGCGAACTGTATGTCAAGCTGAAGGAGTGAGGGGTTGCCCTTGATGCCTTGAAGACGGGTACGATTAAAAGTGCGGTTTTATCAATTATCCGATGCATGGGCACCGGTTCCTGTTATGAGTACGGTGCTGAAAGTTGCATTTACTGCTGTTTCCGCTGTCATATCCGGAAAAACCAACCCGGTGTTAGACTCTGAATAATCAACATGTTACAGGCTGGCAGATTATAGGCTGAACAGAACCGGCGCCAATCAAAATCATCAGAAGAAAAATAACAGCGAATTATGCCCCTTCCTCCCTTCTTCTCCGGTGCAATACTTCTCTTCTGGGGCTGGCAGACCGGCCTTATTCTCTTCGCCCTTCCAACGGCATTCATTCTCGAAGGGTCGAGATACATTCCAACAAAATGGGATCTCTCCTCGTCTGATTTTAATCGAATCACTGATATCTGCACAATCCTGCTGGCTGGACTGGCTGTTTTCCTTTTAACAACCGATTCTTCCAGAGCCGTGATGAAAATTATCAAATGGTTGCCTATGATCTGTTTTCCTCTGCTCGCGGCGCAGGAATACAGTTTAGCCGGAAGGATTGACATACGAGCCCTGATGCTGCTTGCCCGCAACAAAGCAGTTGCAACAGATAATCGCCCAAGAACGATAGAAATATCTGCTCCCTATGCCGCGCTGTGCATTCTTGCCGCCGGGACCGGCAACGTCAAGGACGGGAGCTTCTTCATCGGGGTGCTCCTGTTCACAGCATGGGCACTTTGGCCGCATCGCTCCAAGCGTTTTTCCCCGTTCGTATGGATCTTGCTTCTGGCACTCATCGGAGGAACAGGATATGCAAATCATATCGGCCTGTATCATCTTCAAAAAGTGGTCATGAAAATGGCCGGCAATTGGTGGTTCTCCAGGAATAACAGCGATCCGTTTAAACGAAGTACATCAATGGGCGATATCGGGGAACTCAAGCTCTCCGACCGGATTGTTTTCCGGGTTACGCCCGAGGAAAAACCGTTTCAACCTGTCCTGTTGCGGGAATCAACCTATAACCTGTATCGCGGCACAACCTGGCACGCATCTCCGGCACAATTTACAGATGTCTCACCGGAATCCGACCAAAGCACCTGGAAAATCCAAGCTGATCCCGGGACAGGCCGCTCCTTCACCGTCTGGACTCCGCTGAGAAGGGGTGAGGGCATGTTGAAACTTCCCCTGGGATCATATCGATTGCAGGATCTTCCTGTATCGCGCCTGAAACGGACACCCTTGGGGGCGGTCAAGGTCGAAGAAGGCCCCGGTCTGATCGGATATCAGGTAAGCTATAATTCGGGCATGACCGGAGATTTGCCGCCATCGGAAAAAGATCTGATTGTTCCGCAGGAAGAGTCATCGGCGATCCAACAGGTTATTGAGGAGTTGAACCTTCAGTCGAAGAAGACGGAAGAAATCCCCCTGGTGCTCGCTGATTTTTTTCAGAATCAGTTCAACTACTCCCTGAAGCTGCGTGCTGCTGAGCAGGGCAGTACCTCATTAGCGACCTTTTTACTCACTTCCCGTGCCGGTCATTGTGAATATTTTGCCACCGCCACTGTCCTGACCCTCCGAGCCTGCGGCATTCCGGCCCGCTACGCCACGGGATGGTCGGCCCATGAAGCGAGCAGGCTGGGCAATCAAATCGTGGTACGTACCCGGCACGCCCATGCCTGGACCCTGGTATACATGGACGGCATATGGCATAATCTTGACACCACATCTTCTTCCTGGATTGAGCTGGAAGATGCGGCTGCCTCCGAGATGCATTTTTTTCAGGATGTCTGGTCATTCATGATCTTTAAATTTTCCCAATGGCGGTGGGGAACGGACGAAGGGGTATTAAAAAAATGGTGGTGGATCCTCCTTATTCCTCTTGTGATTATTCTTGCCAAAAGGCTCCGGGCCGGGAGGAAAATTCGGCGGGTGCGAACAAATACCGAGAAAGAAACAGAGCAGAGTCAGCAGGAAAATTCCCCGTTTTACCGGATAGAACAGCGTTTGAACGAGCTGGGCTTTGAACGGAACCCCTGGGAGCCCCCTCTCGGCTGGATTCGACGCATCAGGAGATCACCTCCTCTGAATATGTTCCCTGAGAGTATCAACCCCTTCCTTACCCTTTATTATCAGGGACGATTCGGCAAAAAGGGACTGACAGCTCCACAGCAGGATCAGTTGGAAAAAGAGGTCGACGCGGTACTGAAAGAACTTCAGGGAGAGATTGAATGAGCTGGAAAAATTAAGATATTCCCGTACAACCAGCAAAAGGTACCGGGCTCGCAGTATCCTGACATACAAAGATCCGAAAATACGTCCTTGCATGACCCATAGTATATTTTCTCAAAATAACCTGGACTGATCCTGTCAGGTTTACTATATCAACCTGATAAGAATGCTCAAACTGTAAAAACGCTTCCCGCATGTGTTGATTTGTCACCAGTGCTCTGTTCCTGAAGCTGTTGATTGTGCAACACGTCAAATTAAACTCCCGGCACTGTTATTATGTTTTATAGAATTCTGCTTTTTCTTTTTTTGTCTGTCTTTCTTGGATGTGCCACTGTTAGTGGCCGAACAGAAAATAAGATCATTGAAGATATTATTCAGATCATGCTGACGCAAAAGGATAATTACTTCTACATAGATGTTGAACATTATCCAAAGAAGAAAAAAGAACTGCCTATAGGCATCTTTGACTCCGGGACAGGAGGTCTGACAGTTTTCAACTCCATTGTCAACCTTGATGAGTTCAGCAATACCCACCACGGTTACGGGGGCGATCATGTAAACGACTTTGAAGGAGAAAAGTTTATATATCTCGGCGATCTCGCCAATATGCCCTATGGAAACTACCATAAAGAAAACAAAGACACCCTGCTGGAGGAGCATATCATCAAAGATGTGCAGTTTCTCCTCTCGAACAAGTACTACCCGGATGCACATTCCGCAATTTACAAAACCGATAAATTTTCTGTAAAATCAATTGTCATAGCCTGTAATACCGCCACGGCATACGGCACGAAAAAGATTAATCTGCTGATGGACAGGACAGGATTGGACATCAAGGTTATCGGTGTTATTGATGCAGGAGCAAGAGCAGCTCTGGAGCATTTTACAAATGCTGAAAAGGGGATAATAGGCTTGCTGGCAACTGCCGGGACGGTGAGTTCAGGAGGATATGAAAAGGCTGTCAGGAAGATAGCCCAGGAGGAACAGCTGGAAGCCGAGATAGAAATTATTGCGCAAGGAGGAACAGGCATCGCCGAAGCTATTGATGGAGATAAAAATTACTATGATGCTCACGCTGTCGGTTTGAACCGAAACTACAAGGGGCCTGTTGCGGAAGCAGAAGACGGGATCAGAACGTCGCTGCTGGACATGTATCACTTTAATTTCTCGGATTCAAAGATGCTCTGTGACACCAACGATGTATCAGATGTGTCAGACTGCTCTGCAATGCAGATCAATGATCCTGTCAATTATATGCGCTTTCATCTTGTTTCTCTGCTGGAGCAAGTGAGAGCTTCCAATATGCAGAATAAATTGAAGGTATTGATTTTAGGATGCACCCATTATCCTTACCTGGAACAGGAAATCCATCAGATTCTTGATGAACTGTATCAATATCAATCAGCGGATGGAAAATACCGATACAAGACCTATATGGAAGAAAATATAACGTTGATTGATCCGGCTCAAAATACAGCTGTCGAGCTGTATGAGTACATAAAAGAAAAACAGTTGTTCGCAACAGACAACAAACTTTCGGAAAGTGAACTGTATGTCAGTGTGCCTAACCCGGACAACAGGAATAACGTCATCGATAATACGGGGAAATTTCCTTATTCGTACAAATACGGAAGAGTTCCCGGAAGATTGCAGGAATATGTCAAACGCATTCCCATGACCGGCGGAACAATTGATGCAATAACACTGCGGAGAATTCGTGAACAGATGCCGATTATTTATCGATTATTAGAAGACTGATGAGAATATTGAGTCAGTTGGTAGATTGCGGCCTCATTGCTGACGAACGACTGGAGTGAAAAAGGAACATACATATTCCTTCGTAATGTATAAAAAATATGTACCACACCGAAGTAGCGCCCTCCTGCAAAACAGAGGCAAAGGAAAAAGGCTGTCCTCCCCACTAATCCTGCAATGAACCGCTATTTTATTGACTTATAACGACAGCCGGTTAAACTGTAACAATCAGCAGGATCACGTATCCTTGCCAAGTTGGCATCTTATGCCATTTCTGTAAATAATTCCGGATTGCACGTCAGTACCCGCATCTGACGAAAAAATTATTTTAATGGTGCAAAAATACATGAACTCATTACGATCATATACGCTGTTAGCCACAGCCGCCTTTTTTGTCCATGTTGTTTCTCTCACCTCCCCGGCACAAGCAGCAACTGAGATGGGTATCGTCACCGGAGGCACAAAAGGCACATATATACAGATAGGATATGATATCTCCAAGCTGGTCAAGCAGGAAGGTATCTATCTGACCGTACACCCTTCTAACGGTTCTTTGGATAATGTTGCGGATGTTTATGAACGCAAAGACGTTCAGTTAGGCATTGTTCAGTCGGATGTCCTGGCCTCTATTCGCTCTTCCGGTGACAGTGAGCTGAACAGTATCGCGAAACAAATTAAGATGATTTTTCCGCTGTACAATGAGGAAGTCCATATTTTGGCTTCTCGCTCTATCAAGTCCTTTGCTGATTTGCAAGGAAAGGTCGTTGCCATCGGCTCCGAAGGGAGCGGCACCGCATTGACTGCTTCTCTTTTTTTTGAACTCGCCGGCGTCACCCCCGGTGAAATGAAGTACGGCGATCCTAAAAAGGCCCTGATGCTGCTTCGCTCAGAGGTTATCGATGCAATGTTTTATATTTCCGGGTATCCGGTGAGTCTCTTTTCAAATATTTATACAGAGAATCTCCATCTGCTCCCTATAACAGATCAACGTATCGGCCAACATTATGTCTCTTCGGTCATTCCTGCCAATACATACAGCTGGCAGAAAGAACCGATAAACACCTTTGCCGTGAAGGCTGTTCTTATGAGCTACAGCTATGACGAAACTCACCAAAATTGCGAAAATGTCGGAAAGGTATCCCGCATTATATACGGCAATACGGGGTGGCTGAAGAAAAATGGGCATTCGAAATGGGAGCATGTTGACTTGGATGCCCGATTAGCAGGCTGGGAACAATATAACTGTGTTGTCGATGCCATTAAAGATCTGAAAAAGGCTCAACAGGAGGATTCAGACGACGGTACTTCAGTAAAAGATCTTTTACGAAAAAAAGTTTCCAATACCTCAAACTGAAAAGGATCTCCGCAGGATTCTTTTATCGGTACGCTTCCGGCTCATCGGATGAACAGAGTTTTTCGGGACATCCGGAATCCATACCCGGCAGTTTAACCGCAAAAGATCCGGAAAACACAGCACGGCAAGACCCAACATATCAAGCCG
>Ga0316189_10006311_pt1 | contig 11304 bp, 10 predicted proteins | sample LowCovwburrow_MG_FD_204930 | JGI IMG/M metagenome (GOLD analysis project Ga0316189, IMG submission 204930) | Coastal sediment microbial communities from Maine, United States - Lowes Cove worm burrow | ecosystem: Environmental > Aquatic > Marine > Coastal > Sediment | place: USA: Maine... | reverse complement strand
TTCCCCACCGCCCTGGCGCCGCTGCGTAAATTCGCCGCCAGAGCGCCGTAAGCCATTATTTTACCTGCTGGTATTGAACGCAGCGCCTGCCAGACCCGGTGCTGGAAGGGTGTCCCGGACAGCTGCACAGCCACCTCCAGTGTCTGCCCGGGATTGTCAAAGTAGGCCATTAGCGCACACAGGACATCATTGGCCTGTTCAGTGTCCGCCTCGATCAAGCGGTGTCGAGCGGATAAAAATACCAGCCGGCTGAGGGCCTTACCCTGCATTTGAATACCCAGCCGCCCCACCGGCGAAGCGATCACCGCATCAAAACCCTGGCCAGCCCCCATACTCAGTCAGTCTTCCTTTTGACCGCACCCACCAGATGCAGTCTCTGAATTTCATTTTCCAGTACCGCCTTGCGACTGGCATCGCGAGTGGCGCGTAAAAGGCCGCTGTAAATCTGCCGCGCATCCTTCAACAGCCCGGCCTCAACCAGGGCCTTGGCAGCACGGTAACGCGCTGTCTGCGCCCAGGGGTCCATTGCCATCGGGTCCGACAGAGTCGCCGATTTCAGGAACAGGTATGCAGCCTGATCGTACTGCTCAAGGACCTGCAACGAGTCTGCCATCCAGAACAACAGTTCACGTTGCTGCTGCCGGTCAAGCCGCTTGTCGAGAAGAGCTTCAAACAGCACCAGTGCCTGCCGGTGGTATTGGACCGTCTGCAAATCAAATACCACTTGCAGCAGCCGGTCGACCTGCTGTTGATCCCACTCCCTGTCATCCAGGGCGAGCAACTGCTGTAACAGCTCAACCCCCTGATCCACGTTGCCGGTAAAGATCGCCACCCGTGCACGACGCAGATCCCACTCAAATCGATCACCGCCGTCCGCTGGCGCGGCCAGCCCCGCCATTAAACGCGAAGCTGTTTTCAAGTCACCGGATTCCAGCGCTGAATCGATCAGCCGGTAACGGATGACCGGCGGCAGATCCTCAACATCAGCATAGCGCTCCGACTCCAGGTAGAGGCGCTTAACCAGTGTTTCTCCACCCGCTAATTCGTCGAGCATCCCGACCAGGTAACCGTGCGCCACGAAACGGCGCTCTGCGCTGGAGCCGTACTCCGCAAGCACGGAAAACAAGACCCTGGCGCGCACCGGATCCTCAAGCAGGGCTTCAGTGGCCGGGAGGTACCAGTCGTCATCATTACCGAGCAGTTTCTGCTCCTGGTTGCCGATGTGTTTACCCTGCTGCAGATACGCGTCCCAGAGCTGGTCAGCATCCATTTCAAGCAAGTCGTGTGTCAACTCGTGATCGACAGGCAACGACAGGGCATGTTCGAGATATTCGATCTGTTTAAACGGCTGTTGGGCCTGTTTTGCGGCAGCCGCCGCCAAGCCCCAAAAGGCACTTTGTAATTCAGGCTGTTCGAGCTGCCCCGCCAATGTCACGGCAGCCTTTTCCACCTGGGGCGCCTGTTGCGGCAACATCAGCAACTGCGCGGTATAACGCAGAAACTCTCCCTGAGGGGTTTTATCGTCCATTAACAGCTTGAAAGCGGACTCGCTGCTCCCTGTCTGCAACATGACCTGGGCACTCAGCCAACGCCATTGTGGATTCTCGCCACCAAAGTCCTGGCGGTAACGCAACAAAGCCAGCCGCGCATCCTCGTTTTTGTCTTCCAGGACATAACTTCGCACCACCAGACGACGCCAGCGCGCAATGTTGCCAGTCTTTGCGGTATTGTTGTGGAACCACAATAATTCCCTGACCGTTGCCCGCGCGGCATCAGCCTGACCCAATTGCAGTTGAGACTCGGCTTTCAGCGATAGCGCCAGACGACGAAAATGCTCATTGACAGACTCCGGCAGCTCATCCACCCGCTCTATCACCAGCGGATAAAGATCCTGACTGACAAGAATCTGCAGCCGTTCCTGCTCCCAGACCGTCCATTCAACAAGATCCTGCTGCGGCTTCGGTTGCTCTGCATCCATGCGTCGCAAGGCCAGCTGTGGAGCACCTGCGCGGGCCAGTCCGGCCAGTTCTTTCAAACTGCCGGTGTCGAGGGCAAGCACCTGAGCCGATGGATAGAGGCTCAAGACAACTGCCAGACAGCGTATTAAGCGCACGAAAGTGCAAATAAAAACGGGCAACCTGCGGCCAGGTCGCCCGTCGATTTGAAGCACTGCGGAAGCCAGAGGCTGCCGCATGGAATCAGAGTTTCTCTTTGATGCGCGCAGCCTTGCCGGAAAGTTCGCGCAGGTAGTACAGCTTGGCGCGACGTACGTCACCACGGCGCTTGACCTGGATGCTCGCCACTGACGGGCTGTAACTCTGGAATACGCGTTCGACACCTTCGCCGTGAGAGATCTTACGCACCGTAAACGCGGAATTAAGGCCGCGATTACGCTTGGCGATAACAATACCTTCAAAGGCCTGCAAACGCTCGCGATTACCTTCCTTGACCTTGACCTGCACCACCACGGTATCCCCCGGGGAAAATTCCGGGATTTCCTTGCTCATTTGTTCGTTATTCAGTTCTTCGATAATATTGCTCATGAGTCTTCCCCTGAGGGTTCAATCTAATTCTGTCAATTACTGCTCGCGGATAAACTCCGCCAGCAACGCCTTTTGTTCCTCACCAAGCGTCATCTGCTCCAGCAGATCAGGCCTGCGCTGCCAGGTCCGCCCCAGCGACTGTTTCATACGCCAACGTTCAATCTCGGCGTGGTTACCGCCCAACAGAACGCTCGGCACGGCTTTACCGTTGACGACTTCCGGCCGTGAATAATGCGGATAGTCCAGTAAGCCCTCCATAAAGGAATCCTGTAGCGCCGATTCCTCATCGCCGAGCGCTCCGGGCAACAGACGCGCCAGGGCATCAATGCATACCAGGGCTGCCGGTTCACCACCGCTCAGCACATAATCGCCAACCGACCACTCTTCATCAACGTGCTGTTCTACGATGCGTTCGTCGATCCCTTCATAGCGACCTGCCAGCAGTATCATGTGCGGCAATTCGACAAACCGCCTTACCGCCACCTGATCCAGTCGCCGGCCCTGTGGGCTCAAATACATGACCGGCCCGTCGCCCTGCGCCCGTGCCGCCTCGATGGTGTCAGCCACCGGTTGCACCTGCATCACCATACCCGGACCGCCACCGTAGGGTCTGTCATCGACCTTGCGATGCCGGTTGCTCGCATAGTCGCGCGGATTCCAGGTATGCAGATCCAGCAAGCCTTTTTCAATGGCTATGCGCGGAATGCCATACCGGCAACACGCCCGGATCATGTCCGGAAAAAGGGTCACCACGTCGATACGCATGGCGCCCCCTAAAAGTCCTTGTCCCACTCGACCTGTATTTCGCGCTTGTCCAGGTCCACGCTGATAATCACCTGGTCCTGCACGAAAGGGATCAAGCGCTCCCGTTCACCTTTGACTACCAGCACATCGTTGGCACCGGTTTCAATCAGGTGATCGACCGTTCCCAGCAGTTCACCCTGTATGGTGACCACATTCAGTCCCTGCAAATCACTCCAGTAATACTCTCCCGGCTGTGCGGCAGGGAGCTGGTCACGCCGAATACCGATTTCACAGCCCATTAACGCCTGCGCCTGGTCCCGGTTTTCGCAGTCCGCGAAACGGGCAATGACACCTTTTCCATGTCGACTGCCGGCGGCGAGCTGTTTTTGCTGCCAGTTTCCGCCCCGGTCTTTCACATACCACGGCTGGTACCGGACAATGTTCTCACGCGGACGGGTATAGGAATAAACACGCACCCATCCGCGGATTCCATAGACCCCGGAAATCCGGCCTACAGGAATACAATACAGCGGTGACTCGCTTTCGCTTACTGCGCCTGTTCCTTGAGCAGTCTGGCGACGCGATCGGAGGCCCGTGCGCCCTTGCTGACCCAGTGCTGGGCACGCTCCGCATCAATCTTGAGGCGAACCTCTTCACCAACAGCAACCGGATTGAAGAATCCGATGCGCTCGATGTAGCGGCCGTCACGACGATTGCGGGAATCGGTGACCACTACATGGAAAAAAGGCCGCTTTTTCGCACCACCGCGCGCCAGTCGAATAGTTACCATCGTGATCGAACCTCTACACAAAAATTTGCGGCCCCGGGAAATCCGGCCGCACTGAAAAGCGGGCATTTTACGCGAATCGGCTAAAAAGTGAAGCTGTTAAAGACAATTTAAAACACGCACTGTGGGTAGGACAGAAAACCCGGATGTTGGCATTATTTACAGGTAGATACCCCAACAATGCCTGCAAAAAATAAGTTATAAGTAATTTATGTTATTAACTATTTACCCTGATTCCCGACCCCGGGCAAGCCCCCCTGGCGACGGTATTTTTTACACTAATAACTTGGAGGACTGGAACCCTGTCGGGGCAAAAAGCATAACGTATTGTCTTTTAATTGATTATTTTTATTGGCACAAGGCTTGCTTACTACACATTCCAAGGAACAAACTTAAAACAATCAGGAGCTAGTAACGGTTGAGTGCCAGTTGTCGATCAAGAACAACCTGCCACAACCTGAAAACTTTCCACCGACAATAACCAAGAACAAATAGCGGTGGCAAAGGGGGGGTTAAATAATAGGCGAATAATAAAAGCGACCCTTCTACGGCGATACCTTCGGGTTCGCCGTTTTTATTTTGTGGCATCGATCACCCGGATCCGTGTGTGACCCGCTTCAAAACGGGAAACCCTGAGGCATGCGCCCCTTCATCCCGCGCATCATGTTCTTCATGCCACCCTTCGACATTTTCTTCATCATCTTCTGCATCTGCATAAACTGCTTCAGCAAGCGGTTCACATCCTGAACCTGCGTTCCGGAACCCGCCGCAATACGCCGCCGCCGTGACCCCTTGATGATATCCGGAAATCGTCGTTCCTGTATTGTCATGGAACGGATAATCGCCAGCATTCGGTGCATATCGCGGTCATTGACCTGGTCACGCACGTTCTGGGGTAACTGGCCGACACCGGGCAGTTTGTCGATGAGACTGCCAAGACCACCCATACCCATCATTTGCTCCAGCTGATCGTGGAAATCCTCCAGGTCGAAGCGTTTGCCCTTGTGCAGCTTTCTGGCAAGCTTGGCAGCCTTTTCCTTATCAACCTTGCGCTCGGCCTCTTCCACCAGGCTGAGCACATCGCCCATACCGAGAATACGTGATGCCACGCGATCCGGGTGAAAGGGTTCCAGCGCCTCGGTTTTTTCACCGACACCGAGAAACTTGATGGGTTTGCCGGTAATTGAGCGAATCGACAGCGCCGCCCCGCCACGGGCATCACCGTCGGTCTTGGTCAGTACAATCCCGCTCAGCGGCAACGCATCATTAAAGGCGCGCGCCGTGTTGGCGGCATCCTGACCGGTCATACTGTCAACCACAAACAGGGTTTCGACAGGATCGATAGCGGCGTGGACACGCTGGATTTCGCCCATCATTTCTTCGTCAATATGCAGGCGGCCGGCGGTATCGACAATCAGCACATCCAGATGCTTATTGCGCGCATGTTCCAGTGCCGCGGTGGCAATCGCGACCGGATCCTGGTCAGAACGGCTGGGGAAAAAATCTGCACCAACATCAGCTGCCAGCGTCTGCAACTGATCGATAGCTGCCGGACGATAGACGTCACAACTGGCCACCAGAACGGATTTCTTCTTGCGTTCCTTAAGCCAGTGCGCCAGCTTTGCCGTGGACGTGGTTTTACCCGAGCCCTGCAAACCCGCCATCAAAACCACGGCCGGCGGCTGGACATTGAGCTGCAATTCATCACAGGCTTCCCCCATGATGGACACCAGCTCATCATTGACGATCTTGACCAGCGCCTGTCCCGGGCTCAGGCTCTGCAGGACTTCCTGCCCGACCGCGCGTTCACGAACCTTTTCGATAAATTGCTTGACGACCGGTAAGGCAACATCGGCTTCCAGCAGGGCCATGCGCACTTCGCGCAGGGAGTCCCTGATGTTGTCTTCGCTCAAACGGCCCTGGCCACGCAGACGCTTGATCGTGCCGGTCAGTCGATCAGTGAGATTTTGAAACATTTAGTACTCCTTCAAGGCGAGAAGCGGTCAGCCGCAAGGCGCTTGCCCGCTGGGGTAGCCATTCTACCTCAAGGGCAAGCAACGCCGCAGATGGCCGCTTATCGCCTTGCCCGGAGGGAGCCATCGAGCCGCACCAGTGCCGCGTTGCATCTCTTGACAAGGGTCCTGCCATTGCCTGCGAGCTGCGCCTTGCTCTGGCACGGCTCGATGGCTCTGAACCCGTGAATATCACCTTGAAGGAGTACTACTCCACCAAAGAAGCGAAGATTATAGCTTGAAGCGGTCCCCCCCGCACAGGCGATGTACCGGCAGCTCATCGATATGGCCACGGCATTGTTCGAGAATGATGTCTTCGCTGCCGGGTTTCAAGTGAGTCAGATACAATCGAGGCCGATGTTGCAGTTTTTTCAGGTCGTCCGCCAGCAACTGCGGGCAGTAGTGATGCGCTTTGGAACTCAGCTCACGATCCTCGTCCGCAAAAGCGCTTTCCACAATCAGCAGGTCCAGATTTTCGTGACGGTTCAGCGCCTCCCAGAATGCGTCATTGCTGGTGGTATCGCCACTGAACGCAAAACAACCGACACCGTTCTGCACCCGGTAACCCGCCGCCGGTACCACGTGATTCACGGCGATCATCTCGATACTGCGGTTGTCAACCCTGATCTGCTGCCCCGGTGACATAACCTCGAAACGCAACACCGGCTTTTCAGCACTCGGCAGCTGGGAAAAGTCCGGCCACACGTGCCAGTTGAAAATATGATCTTTGAGGACCTGGATGGTTTCCTGCCGTGCGTGCAGAACGACCGGCTCGGTGATGCGCTCGAACACCGAATCGAGCAGCATGGGTATGCCGGCAATATGATCAAGGTGAGAGTGAGTCACAAATATATGGCGAATGCCCGACATCTCATCGAGGCTCAACTCGGTAATCCCGGTACCGCCGTCGATCAGAATATCGCCGTCAACCAGCAGAGAAGTCGTGCTCAAATCCGCACCGATCCCACCACTACACCCTAAAACCCTGAGTTTCATAAGCTGCTCTTTGTATTCTGTTTCCCTGATTAATGCGAGGATCGTGCCACTGCATTTCACGCAAAAAGTGTTGGCCGCATCACACTTCCGGGCCTGAAACCGCTGCCGAACGCCCGTGCTGCGGGCAGACTGCCGTAAAGCGTCAACACAGCTGACACTGTCAGGCAGTCCCGCCAACAGTCAAGGCTTTCAGCCACAGGCGGCTTATGCCATTATTCCTTATATGTACCTTTTCGCCTTTGCCATTGCCGCTATTGTTTTATACCTGTTGACCAGTGCTGCGCTCACGGCACGCCTGGCCGGCACTGAATCGGGGCTGCGTATGAGCCGCGCCACTGTGCTGGTGCTGGGTTTCAGCGCTGTGATCCTGCATGCTGTGGCGCTCTATCCGGACCTGGTGACAGGAAACGGGCTGAATCTGGGCTTTTTTAATGCGGCATCATTGATCGCCCTGCTGACTGTCGTCGTGCTGCTTCTGGCCGCCCTCAAACAACCGGTTGAAAACCTGGGTATACCGGTGCTCCCGATCGCCGCCGCCACGATCGCCCTTGCCAGCTGGAACCCGGGGCAAAAGACGTCCATCACAGCGGGGACATGGCAACTCGATCTGCATATCCTTTTCTCGGTGCTGGCTTATAGTCTGTTTGCGCTGGCCGCCGTACAGGCTGTGTTGCTGGCGATTCAGGACCGGCATTTACGCAACCGCCACCCTGGCGGGTTTATTCGCGCCCTGCCGCCGCTGGAGATCATGGAACAGCTGCTGTTCCAGATGATTGGCACAGGCTACGTGCTGTTAAGTGCCGGCCTGTTGACAGGAATCGCGTTCCTGGAGGATATCTTTGACCAGCACCTGGTGCACAAAACCTTTCTTTCCATTGCGGCCTGGGGCATCTTTGGCATACTGCTGTGGGGCCGCTGGAAATTCGGCTGGCGCGGACGCAAAGCCATTCGCTGGACCCTGAGTGGATTCGGACTCCTGATAATGGCTTATTTTGGCAGCAAACTGGTGCTGGAAATAATCCTCGACAAGGCGGTCTGACAAAGCCCTGCTTAAGGCGTTCAATTGATTCATCTCTGCTGGCAACCGGGTTAAACCTCTTTGGACGACATCTCTCTTGGCGCGCTGTTTGGCGCACTGATTTTTTTAATCATACTCTCGGCATTTTTTTCCGGCTCCGAAACCGGGCTGATGACGCTCAACCGCTACCGTTTACGCCATCTGGCACGTGCCAGGCACAAAGGCGCCACACGCGCACAGAAACTGCTCGAGCGGCCCGACCGTCTGATTGGACTCATCCTGCTCGGCAACAATTTCGTAAATATTCTGGCGTCCTCGCTAACCACTGTAATTGCATTGCGACTGGGCGGAGAAACCGGCATAGCCATCGGGGCCGGTCTGCTGACACTGGTCATCCTGATTTTTGCGGAAGTCACGCCGAAAACACTCGCCGCGCTGCACCCGGAACGTGTTGCCTTTCCCGCCGCCTTTGTCTACGGCCCGCTGCTTTGGCTTCTCTATCCACTGGTCTGGATTGTCAACGGTATCGCCAACACCCTGCTTAGACTACTTCGCATTCGCCGGGAAGACAGCTCGACAGATGCCCTCAGCCAGGAAGAGCTGCGCACTGTCGTTCTCGAAGCCGGTGCCCTGATTCCAAAACGACATCAGGATATGCTGCTTAACATCATTGACCTTGAAAAAGTGACCGTGGAAGACATCATGGTGCCGCGCAAGGAAATAATCGGCATCAACCTGGAAGACGAATGGGAGACCACCGTTCGTCAGATCACCAACAGCCAGTACACGCGTTTACTCGTGTTCCGGGACAACATCGACCACGTGATCGGCTTTATCCACCTGCGCAAGGTTTTACCCCTGTTGAAGCACAACACGCTGGACGAGGACATGCTGAAAAGCCTGATCAGGGAACCGCTGTTCATACCTGAAAACACGCCGCTCAACCGTCAGTTGCTGAATTTCCAGCATGAGCGCAGACGCATCGGTCTGGTGGTTGACGAATACGGCGATATTCAGGGCCTGGCTACCCTGGAAGATATTCTCGAAGAAGTGGTTGGCGAGTTCACAACAGACCCATCTGCCAGTATCAGCGATTATACCGCCGAAAAAGACGGCAGCTTCCTGGTGAACGGAACCGCCAGCGTACGCGACCTGAACCGCGACCTGAAACTGGATTTACCCACCGACGGACCCAAAACGCTCAACGGCATGGTTCTGGAGTATCTGGAAGACATCCCGCAACCCGCGACCAGTCTGTTGTTGTCCGGCTATCCTGTCGACATCGTGCAAACAAAAGGTAACCTGATTAAAACGTTACGGATACACGTCAATCAGCGGCGTACCAGCCGCCCAACATGATGACCGATACCGGGCTACGTTACCGCATACATCCTATCTACCTGATAATAATAGTAAAAATACAAAGCACCCAGTTATCTCCAGTGGCCCGTCATTCACTTTGAACTGAAATCGTCACAGATTGGATCAAACTGGCCGCTGTTTATAAGCGGGAAAACGACACTGCCTAAGGGGGCATTCATGGCGAAACTGACGCTGTCATTCAAAGACCGAAAACTCAAGGTTTTTGCATTGCAATCCGGGGACTGCCTTATCGGGCGCGAGCCGGACTGTACTGTTGCGATCGACAGCCTTGCCATCGAGCCCCATCACGCCTGTGTTCGGCCGGTCGGCGATGGATTTATTGTTGAACCGATGGGTGACACTACCCAGGTCCGGGTCAACGAGCAGGCCATTAACGAAGCCCAAGCATTGAAGGAAGGCGATCAAATTCAAATCGGTAAACACACGCTGCGCTTTTCCGAAGAAAGCGACGTTAAAAGTGACGTTATCGACCCGAGTCCTGTCCTCGCACGAATGCCTACTGTTGGCTGGATACAGATCCAGAGTGGCAGCCATCTGGGCCGGACCATCCGTCTTAATAAAGCGTTCACTCGTATTGGCAAACCCGGCGTGGATCTTTCCATCATTGCCCACCGGGACGAGGGCTACTACCTCTCGCACCTGTTTGGCGATAACACACCACAAATCAATCATCATGATATTGGCTCAGAGAGCTACAAGCTGCAGAACGGGGATCACATCACGCTTGGCGAACTTAAACTTCAGTTTTTTGCCGATGCGATTGCCGTCCAGAACTCTGAAGTAGGGCTAACCGAACAGGCGCAGGAACAGCAGCGGCAGTTCAGCCGGATTCCTCTTGACGTATCTGTGACCCTGCAAACGGAACAGCAGTCATGGCAAACCGACCTGATCGATATTTCGTTGCGCGGCGCGTTGATAAAGGCACCCGGGGCATTCGAAGCCGACCAGCAACAGTTGTATCAGCTGGCCATTCACCTTGAAGGCGGCCTGGATATCTGTATGGATGTTCTGATAGCCCATCACGGGAATGAAAAGTTGGGCTTGCACTGCCAAGACATCGACGTCGACAGCATCGCCCATCTGCGCCGATTGATTGAATTAAACCTCGGTAGTCCGCAGCTTCTGGAACGCGAACTCTCAGCACTGGGCTAGGCGAACCAATCCAGGACCTCTGAATAGCGAGAGACGGCGTGGATAGCCAAACCATCCACACCAGCCTTCGGCGCATTGGCGGATGGTATCAGGGCACGCTTAAAACCCAACTTGGCGGCTTCACGCAGGCGGTCCTGACCATTCGGCACCGGTCTTATTTCCCCGGCCAGCCCCACTTCACCAAAAACAATCAGGTCATTGGGTAAGGTACGGTCACGAAAACTCGAAAGCACCGCCAGCAACACCGGTAAATCAGCGGCTGTTTCGTTCACTCTCACACCACCCACCACATTGACAAAAACATCCTGATCACTCATCAGCACACCACCATGGCGGTGTTGCACAGCCAGCAGCATGGCCAGACGATTCTGTTCCAGCCCCAGCGTAACGCGGCGTGGATGGGATAACTGGCTATCGTCAACCAGCGCCTGGACTTCGACCAGTAACGGCCGGGTACCTTCCATGGTCACCATAATGACACTGCCGGCAACAGGCTGTTGGTGGCGCGACAGAAAAATCGACGAAGGATTGCGGACTTCCTTGAGTCCCCGGTCGGTCATGGCGAACACACCCAGCTCATTGACAGCACCAAAGCGGTTCTTGACAGCCCTTATAATGCGATATCGGCCACCCGAATCCCCTTCAAAGTACAAAACCGTATCCACCATG
>Ga0316189_10006309_pt1 | contig 11306 bp, 9 predicted proteins | sample LowCovwburrow_MG_FD_204930 | JGI IMG/M metagenome (GOLD analysis project Ga0316189, IMG submission 204930) | Coastal sediment microbial communities from Maine, United States - Lowes Cove worm burrow | ecosystem: Environmental > Aquatic > Marine > Coastal > Sediment | place: USA: Maine... | reverse complement strand
ATTTCCCAATTGTACGCAAATGATGTGCTTAAAGATGAAGTAATAACACGATTTGGAATTCGCGAAATAAAATATGAACCTGAAATTGGTTTTAGCTTAAACGGCACGGTTCGAAAGTTCAAAGGGGTTTGCTTGCATCATGATTTGGGACCTATTGGTACGGCCATCAATAAATCTGCCCTCCGCAGGCAGTTAAGGATTTTAAAAGATATGGGGTGCGATGCTATTCGCAGTTCGCACAATATGCCCTCCTTGGAACAAGTGGAATTATGTGATGAGATGGGATTTATGTTTTTAGCAGAAAGTTTTGATGAATGGGCAAAACCTAAAGTTGAAAATGGGTACAACCGTTTTTTTGAAGAATATGCTGAAAAAGATATTGTTAATTTAGTACATGCAACCCGAAATCATCCTAGTATTGTGATGTGGAGTGCTGGTAATGAAGTTCCGGATCAATGGGGTTCTATTGGAGCAAAACGAGCCAAATGGTTGCAAGATATCTTCCATAGAGAAGATCCAACACGGCCCGTTACTGTTGGTATGGACCAAGTAAAAAATTCAATGGAATCAGGGTTTGGTGCTGTTTTGGACATACCAGGTCTTAATTATCGTCTTCCATTATATGAAGAAGCCTATGAAAAGTTTCCACAAGGATTCATATTGGGCTCGGAAACAGCTTCTACAGTAAGCTCGAGGGGAATTTACAAATTTCCTGTTGTCGAAGGTAAAATGAAACAATACGCTGACTATCATAGTTCTTCCTATGATTTGGAAGCTTGCAGTTGGTCCAATATACCCGATGAGGATTTTGTGTTGCAAGATGATAAGCCTTGGGTTATAGGAGAGTTTGTCTGGACTGGTTTTGATTACTTGGGAGAGCCTACACCATATGATGAAATGTGGCCATCACGCAGTTCGTATTTTGGCATCAATGATTTGGCCGGCCTGCCAAAAGATCGCTATTACCTATATCGGAGTCGATGGAATACCAAGGATGAAACATTGCATATGCTACCCCATTGGAATTGGGAAGGGCGCGAGGGTGAAACAACACCTGTTTTTGTCTACACCAGTTATGATAGTGCAGAGCTTTTTGTAAACGGTAAAAGTATGGGTATCCAGAAAAAACATGATGCAACACCTAAGAACAGATATCGACTCATGTGGATGGATGTCAAATATGAACCAGGTTCAATTAAAGTAATCGCATTAGATAAAAATGGAAAATCTGTGGCTGAAAAAGAAATTTTTACGGCAGGCAAACCTTATAGGATAGTGCTTGAACCAGATAGAACGGTGTTGAATGCCAATGGAGAGGATTTAGCTTTCGTAACAGTGTCTGTAGTTGATAAGGATGGAAACAAATGCCCGACTGCTACCCAGCAATTGAAATTTAAGGTAAAGGGCAAGGGGAAGTATCGCGCGGCATGTAATGGGGATCCTACTTCATTGGAAATATTTCATAATCCAACCATGAAATTGTTCAGTGGTAAATTGGTGGTATTGGTTGAATCTACAAATGAGGTTGGACAAATGGAATTATCAGTAACAGGAAAAGGGTTAAAAGGGAATAAGGTTACTTTATCTTCAATATAGATCTTGTACTTGAATATCGTGTAATAAAAAGGTGTAAAACTAAAAAGAGTCCTACCTTTTACGATAAGACTCTTTTACGAGAACACTATATGAAAATGAAAAAATTTAATTCGTTTTTATTACATGGTAAACATACAATGGGACGTCGAATATTGAAAACAATTGATGTGAATGGGCCAAAATATGTTGTGAACGCAGACGTTTTTGATTTTTACGCTTTGGGCAAGCGTTCTTATTTTTTGGATTGCTAACTTAATACTGTATTCTTCAATTACTTCGTGCTCATTTAAAACCACCTTATAACAATAACAGGAAAAAGTATTATCTTAATTTTATGAACAGCCACTATAACATTATTATTGCAGGAGCAGGTGGGATTGCAGAAGCTGTTGGCCTGCTTTTGGTAGAACGTAGTACGGTGACCCCAACCATTTTTATAGGAAATCGAACACTTTCAAAAGCACAGCATGTGGCCAGATGGATTGCCGGAGGTACTACAAAACAGTGTACTATTAAGGCATTTCACCTCCCCGAGGAGGGTCTTTCAGCAGAGATGGGACTAATTCTACAAGATGGCGATGTACTCCTGGACTGCTTACCAGGTAGTCTTGCACCTAAAATGGCAGGGTTGGCGAAGGACTTTCAACTGCATTATGTAAACCTCACCGAGTATGTTGCGGAAACCAATGAAATAATGACATTGGCAAAAGATGCCACTACGGGTTTCGTTCTACAATCAGGTCTTGCCCCAGGCTATATTAATATACTCGCCCACGGGCTTTTTCAACAGTTTTGTGGCGATTATGAAGTAAATATTGTGGATAGGCTAGAGTTTAAGGTTGGTGCCCTGACCAACCATGCTGTTGCACCACATTATTATGGATTTACCTGGAGTCCGATTGGGGTGGCTACTGAATACCTAAAAGATACAATTGTACTTCGCGATTATAAAAAAACAAGCCTTCCTGCTTTATCGGAAAGAGCCATGATTATAATCGATGGCATTGCTTATGAAGAGGATCTGACCTCTGGGGGTGCAGCTAATCTGCCTGATGCATTGGCAGGCAAGGTATGTTCGCTTGATTACAAAACCTTAAGGCATCCTGGGCATTACGCATGGGTAGAAGAACGACTTGCTGGTTTGGGCAAATCAAATAAAGCGGTTAAAACATTACAGGAAAAAATGGAAGCATCAATTCCGCACAATGAAGAGGATCAAATCATTTTGTATGTAGCTGTGGAGGGCAAAGATAAAGTAGGGATATTACGTAGAAGAGAGATTGCGAAAAGAATACAACCACAAATTGTAGGGAGGCATCAACTTCGGGCTATTCAGATAACCACTGCGGTGCCAATGCTTCAATCCGCTCAATTGCTGTTGGAATCATCTTATAATGGGGCTATCTTACAAAGTCAAATAGACCCAGAGAAATTTTTAAATGGTGATTTTATAGTGCCCGTTTACGGTGAAATATAATAACTTTAATGTAGTAAATCCTTCATTTTGGGATTACCATTTTAAATTTGGAATAAATACCCAATGGTATCCAGAATACCTATACAAGAGGTGGGGGAATGCATACGGCTAATTGTTCAGATAGGCTTTTAAAGCCAAATAAACCCCGTTACTCCAACCAAAACCATCTTGTACGGGGTATTCCCCTCCTCCGGCATCCAAGGTCATATCCTCAACATTATATTTTTCCACAAATTTTCCAGTATTGGCATAAACCTTTTCATTGAGGGCTACCCATCTTTCAGCTATGGTCTTCGCAAGTTTATGATGTCCGTAATTTTCCAATCCCATTATAGTCATCCATTGCAGTGGTGCCCAACCATTGGGCGCATCCCATTGCTGCCCGGTATTATAAAGCGTGGTAACCACACCCCCGGGTTTTACAAAATGCTTCTCTATATAGGAAGCAATGCTATCAGCTTGTGCTTGATTGGTCATTTTAAAGAAAAGAGGATAGACCATGGCTAAGGATTTTAACCCTGTCCGTTCTTGTTTTACCCAATTATAATCCTCATAAACACCATCTTTTTCATTAAAACTGTAGGCATTCATAAATTCCTTTCTATTGGCCATGCTTAATTTAAGTGTGGCGACATAAGTCACGTCATCTTTGTAGCATTGTGTCAAAACTTCTTCCAAACCATAAAGTAGCGCATTTAAGTCTACGGGTATAATATCAGTAGTTACAATGGTTTCAATGGTATTGCCGTCTGCAAACCAGCGCGAGGTATAATCCCAGCCCGATTCTGCCCCGGACCTTAAATCACGGTACATTTTATTACCGCCACCTACTTCCTGTACTTGTGTATAATCCTCACGATAGGATTCCTGACGTGGGGTATCATCCAAATCGTAGTAACGGTTCATGATACCCGATGGTGTGCCCACACAATGTTTAATAGGTGCCGTTGTAGCATTTCTGCCTTGCATCCAGAACTCATATTCTTTTCTGAGTTCCTCTTTGTACTTCCCATAAATGGCATCTCCCTTTTGGGTAGCCAATAACTTTATCATTTGTGAAAAGAATGGCGGCTGGGAGCGTGTAATATAATAGTTTCTATTGCCATTGGGAATATGACCAACTGTATTGATGAGGTGGGCAAAATTGTCGACCATATTTTCAATAAGCTCAAATTCACCACTTTCTACCAATCCCAACATTGTAAAATAGCTGTCCCAATAATAGACTTCACGAAAACGACCTCCGGGAACTATATAGGGTTTGGGTAATGGAATCAAGGTGCTTCCAATTGTGATACTATCCGATTCACGTTTTAGTACAGGCCATAGTGCATTTACATGTTCCATTGCATTTCTCTTGGGGTCTGACTTGAAATCGGATGAGATGGAGCCTGGTACTTCAAAATGTTCAAGCACAAATTCCTTTAAATCAAAACCAGCTTTGTCTTTAACTTTGGAATATGCCTCTTTTATATCAGTATAAGGATATTTTGCAGTGCAATCAACAAAGGTCTTTCCATCCTCGAATACTTCATGCAGTTGCACCTCTGCAAACAAATCTCCTAAAAGAGCATCAGGTGTTTGTAATTGGTTGCCTGCAAGATCAGTTACCTCAACTGTTGAATTATTGGTGTCAACAACTTTATTGACCTCGGTCCTGCAACCGATAAAAAGTAGTGCAAGTAGAAAAAAGGTGTATCTCATGGAATCTAGGTGAAGAATTTCAACCTAAAATAATCCTTTTTATTGAAATGCTGGCATTCCTGTAATATCCGCTCCTGTTATCAATAAATGAATATCATGGGTACCTTCATAAGTGATCACACTTTCAAGATTCATCATATGTCGCATGATGCTATAATCACCAGTAATACCCATGCCTCCCAATACTTGTCTCGCTTCGCGGGCAATCTTGATGGCCATATCAACATTATTGCGTTTTGCCATTGAGATTTGGGCCGTAGTTGCCCTGCCTTCATTTTTCAATTGACCTAAGCGAAATGCCAATAATTGGGCTTTGGTGATCTCGGTGATCATTTCGGCCAATTTCTTTTGTTGTAGTTGTGTGGCCGCAATGGGTTTACCAAATTGAATACGTTCTTTAGCGTAACGTAGTGCAGTATCATAACAGTCCATCGCTGCACCAATAGCGCCCCAGGCAATACCGTAACGGGCGGAATCCAAACAACCAAGCGGAGCTCCCAATCCATTTTTTCCGGGCAATAGATTTTCTTTTGGGACTTTGACATTGTCAAAAATAAGTTCCCCAGTGGCAGATGCTCTTAGTGACCATTTGCCATGGGTTTCAGGAGTGGAAAAACCTTCCATACCACGTTCTACGATTAAACCATGAATGCGACCTTCCTCATTCTTGGCCCAAACAATCGCTATATCGGCAAAGGGGGAATTTGATATCCACAATTTCGCGCCATTCAAGAGATAGTGGTCGCCCATATCCTTGAATTTCGATTCCATACCCGATGGGTTAGATCCATGATTGGGCTCAGTAAGACCAAAACATCCCATGAACTCTCCTGAGGCCAATTTGGGTAAATATTTTTTTCGTTGTTCCTCTGAACCATAGGCAAAAATTGGATACATAACCAATGAAGATTGCACCGAGGCAGTAGAGCGCACACCACTATCACCACGCTCAATTTCCTGCATTATAAGTCCGTAACTAATCTGGTCCAAACCGGCACCGCCATATTCTTCTGGGATATAGGGTCCAAAGGCTCCGATTTCTGCTAAACCTCCAATGATTTGTTTCGGGAATTCAGCTTTTTGGGCATACTCTTCAATGATGGGGGATATATCGCGTTTTACCCATTGACGGGCAGCATCACGCACCAATAAATGTTCTTCAGATAGTAAATCGTCTAAATTGTAGTAGTCAGGAGATTCAAATAAGTCGGGCTTCATAGTGGAATATTTAGGTCAAAGGTAAATAAAGAAATATAACATATCAAAGGCCTATAGTTATATTTTTAAGCATTTAAAAATTGGGCCAAAAGGCGATGAAAATGATGTACTCCTTGTTCCCTTGTCGGTGAAAATCTTCCAGCTTGATAAAATTGGGAACGCACCCCTTTTTGTACCCCTTCAACAACCTCTTCATCCTCTATTTCAACCTTATCCAATATAGATCCTGCGCCAGTATCCAACTTAGATGCGTCATAAACAAAGCTATAGAATGAAACTTTGGTGCGATTAATCTCAATAGGTTGAACTACATTTACAGATAGGCCCCATGGATAAAAATTGAACATCATGTTTGGGAAGACCCAGTAATAATAGGCTGCAATTTTTTTACCATAATCTATGTGGCTTTCTGGTAGATCAAATATGGTATCTGTGCCTTCGGCATAACCAATTTGCAAATTAAGATGCTCATGTAGCATGGTATCGTAATTGCCATAATCCAAAACGGCATTCAAATCATCATGTACAAATGGTATATGAAAACCTTCCAAGAAATTATCACAATAGAGCGCCCAATGTGCATTAACATGGTAATCTTTAGATCTGCTTTCATCAAGCTTAAATTCATATAGGGGTAAAAACCCAACTCTCTCATTAAGGGTGTCAATTACTTTTTGAAACTCAAATGAGGGGTCAAGACCTGCAAATAAAAATGGCCCCCAATGCCTTAGTTCAAATTTGTGCATGTTGTCACATGGTCGCGGAAATCCTTCTGCATCTTTAAATTCTGGCATATGCTCGAAAGTGCCATCTAATTTAAACCTCCTGCCATGATAACCGCAAATGAGTTTTTTAACTTTTCCAGAGGTGTTAACCACGAGATTGCCCCTATGGGTACAGACATTACTTAAACAATGAATGTTTTCTTCATCGTCTTTGGTCAAAACCAAAGGTTCAGTCATGAAATTGTCCAATAAAACCATTGGATGCGCGTGCTGAGGATTATCCACCAAATCCTGATGCCCCAACCAATGCCATGATTTATAAAAGATCTTATTTTTGATAGCTTCGAAAATCTCGGGATCTCGATAAAAAGATGCTGGTAACGTCTCTGCTTTGGAAATATCTGGGTCTATAAAGAATTTAGATGACATTGATTATTAATTGTATATTGGTGATGCTCCTAATTTACGTAATAATTTAAACTCCCGTATAACAATTTATATGAATTCAAAACCTCAAAAAATTGGTTTAATTACCGCTACTTCGCTTGTCATAGGAAATATGATTGGAGCAGGCATATTTCTTGTCCCATCATCATTGGCTGGTTTTGGAAGTATAAGCCTACTGGCATGGGTTTTCACGGCATCGGGTGCCTTAGTGTTGGCAAAAATATTTAGCAATATGAGCAAGATATTTGTCAATAAAAGTGGTGGACCGTATTATTATTCGAAAGCTGGGTTTGGTGATTTTATAGGGTTTTTGGTAGCCTGGGGTTATTGGATTTCGATCTGGGTAAGTAATGCCGCTGTTGTAATTGCCATTATTGGTGCTTTAACTCATTTTTTTCCAGTTTTGGACACCAATCCTATAATTGCCGTTTCCGTGGGTTTGGGGATAATATGGCTATTAACTTGGGTAAATTCAAAAGGGATGAAATCATCGGGAAAAATACAGGTGATTACAACCGTTCTAAAGTTACTGCCCTTATTTTTTGTAATAATTGTTGGGATTTTCTTCTTTGATTTAAATAATTTTCCATCGTTTAATTTAACAGGAGAATCAAGTTGGGCTGCAATTTCAAGTGCTGCTGCAATTACCCTATATGCATTTCTGGGTGTTGAAAGTGCTTCGATTCCCGCGGGAAATGTTGAAAACCCAAAAAAAACAGTTCCAAGGGCAACGATGCTAGGTACCATTATTGTCACATTGGTTTATTTGCTGAGTTCTGTTGTTTTGTTTGGAATACTACCGGTTGATGAATTGGCAAGTTCACCAAAACCTTTTGCCGATGCAGGGCAAATAATTGGCGGGGATTTTGCGGGATACTTCGTTGCTGCTGGTGCAGCCATTTCCGGAATTGGAAGTTTAAACGGATGGATTCTACTCTCAGGACAGTTGCCTATGGCGACAGCGCAGGATAATATGTTTCCTAGATTCTTTAAACGGGAAAATAGTTCTGGAGCTCCTCATATAGGTTTAATGATTGGAAGCGGTTTAACATCGCTTTTGGTGCTTATGAACCTTTCGGATGGACTTGTAAAAGCCTTTACCTTTCTGTTGAACATTACCGTTTTTACCGTTCTAGTTCCTTATTTGTTCGTTGCTGCTGCATACATCATTGTGCAAATCGAAAAGAATTTACATTTCAACAATGCGATTAAAACATTTACATTGGGAACGCTTGGAGGCACATATTCCATATGGGCTATTTTTGGCTCAGGGTCAGATACTGTTTTTTATGGTTTTCTATTAATTTTGGCAGGAATTCCATTCTATGTTCTCATGCAATGGAACAAACGCAAGAAATAATTATGCAGACTTCCCATTCAGAATATTTAAAACTAGAGACAGTTTACTTGAAATCCGTCCGCAACGCATTTGTTTCAGATGAGGTCCTCACCGAACAATGGCAAGTATTGAATTATTTATCAAAACCTAAATTTGATGAAAGCATAGTTGAATATGAAAATTTTGAAACAATACTCCTAAACAATAATACTGCAGTAAAATATTTTCCTGAGGATCCTGATACAATGATTGATTCTATGTATTGTCGGGATGCATCAATTGCCACAGATCATGGAATGATCATTTGTTCAATGGGAAAAGAGGGAAGAAGGTTAGAGCCTGAAGCGCAACACAGAATATTTCAAGCCAATGATATTCCTGTTTTAGGAAAAATTAAAGCCCCAGGGACACTTGAAGGTGGTGATGTGGCTTGGTTGGATGAAAAAACCTTGGCGGTAGGTCATACCTATAGAACCAATAAAGAAGGTATTAGGCAGTTGAAAGCCATGCTTTCCCCAATAGGGGTTGAGGTGATAGTTGCCGATTTACCCCATTACAAAGGGGTTGAAGATGTGTTTCATTTAATGTCGATTTTAAGCCCAGTTGATAAGGATTTAGCAGTAGTTTATTCCCCATTGATGCCCATAAGATTCAGAAATTTGCTTTTGGATATGGGCTTTGAATTGGTTGAAGTGCCCGAAGATGAATTTGAAAGTATGGGTTGTAATGTTTTGGCGATAGGACCCCGAAAATGCGTTATGGTTGAAGGAAATCCTAAAACCCAGATTGCTCTTGAAAAAGCAGGGTGTGAGGTTTTTACGTATCGCGGGCAAGAAATCAGTGTTAAAGGAGGTGGTGGTCCTACCTGTTTGACACGACCAATGCATAGATTAAAATAAAACTACATTTTCAAATAAAACTCCTTTGTTAGTGCAATATATTCTGGGGTGTATTGATGTCTTTCAATTTCGATAATCAACTCATCTGTTAAGACCTCCTTTTTGTTGAACGAAAACTGAAGCAAACTTCTTTTGATTTCAGAGGAGGGGTTGCCTTTTACCCTTGTTAAGTGTTCGGGATAAAGCCCCTTCTGTTCTGCTAAATTTATAAATTGCACCTCTTCCTTGTACGGGATGATTGTAGAAAAAACACCATTGGGGGAAAGCAACTTTGAAACCCCTCCAATCAATTCTTTAAAGGGCAGTGATAGATTCTGCCGGGCGATATCCCTAGCATTATTTCCACTGGAAACTTCCTCGGAATAAAATGGCGGATTGGAAACTATCAAATCATACTGGTCTTCAATATCGTCCAAAAACTCATCCAATCCTGCATGGTAACAAAATAGTCGGTCACCCCAAGGGGATGCCTCAAAATTACCCACACATTGCTCATAGGCCTCACCATCAATTTCTAAGGCATCAATGGTTTCAGCCCCACTACGTTGCGCCAGCATTAAGGCAATTAGACCTGTGCCGGCTCCAATATCCAAAATCGTTTCAGGATTCTTCTTCAACGAAGTCCATGCCCCGAGGAGTACCCCGTCTGTTCCGATTTTCATGGCACAGCGGTCTTGTTGAATGGCAAATTGTTTGAATTTAAAAGGGTTGTTCAATTTTTTTAATTTATTAAGTATTGATGACTTACCAAGGTATATTAAGATGTTTTCTAGTGGATTCCTGCCCGCGCAGGAATGACAAAATTATGGTTTTCATTTGGACCAGTTTTTAATTTGATTCCGGTCCTTGTGCCGACAAGCCAGGGCAAGGATCCATTGTTGGTTTAACTGTATGATTTGATTTGTACAATATGGATTTAACTTTGAAAGTTTATAGCATTTTATATGCTTAATGGTTGTCATTCCTGCGAAGGCAGGAATCCATTTTAGTCATACCAATCAACTGCTAAATCATTCCAATTTGGATTATTTTCCATAATAAGATTTATTTTCCATTGTCGTTTCCACTTTTTCATTCGCTTCTCTCCCAAAATGGCATCTTGTACATATTGATAGCTTTCCATAAAAACTAGTTTGTCTAGACCATATCTATAGGTAAAACCTTCAATCAATTTATTTTTGTGTTCATATATTCTTCTTTCCAAATTATTCGTCATCCCAATATAGAGTGTTCCGTTTTTTTTATTGGTGAGTATGTAAACATAATATTGATGTTGAAAAGTATACATGTTTTTCTTATGGATTCCTGCCTACGCAGGAATGACATAGTTGGATATTATTAATTAAACGGATTCCTGAGAATGCAGGAATGACAGAATAATGCTTATTATTAAAATCAGTTTATTAATTGATTCCAGACCTTATCGGTAGACAGTGACAGGAATGACAAACCCAGCTAATGTTCAAGTCGTCCAGGCTCCCGAGTCTCTGACCCTTCCAATTCCAATAAAGAATCCCCTAATTTGAAGCGCATTTCATTGGCTAGCAATTTTATTTCAGCCACGACCTCAGGGTATTCTTCTGCAACATTGGTAGTCTCACTGATGTCATTCACAACGTCATACAATTCAATCTCCTCTATATCAATCATTTTGTATTCCCCAGGCTGTCCATCTTTACCAGGTTCCTGACCACCCATTGTACGGTATCGGTGTGGGAAATACATTTTTCATTTACCATAACGAACACCAAAAAGTTCGTTTACGCGATAGTAAAAGAAATAAGCTTTCTGTGGGCTTTCAAGACGCTCTCCTGAAATAATGTTCCAAACGTTTTTACCATCTATTGTCAATGCTGGTAATTTGGAATTGGTGAGTTCAGCGAGGGTCGGTAGTATATCAA
>Ga0316189_10006306_pt1 | contig 11310 bp, 9 predicted proteins | sample LowCovwburrow_MG_FD_204930 | JGI IMG/M metagenome (GOLD analysis project Ga0316189, IMG submission 204930) | Coastal sediment microbial communities from Maine, United States - Lowes Cove worm burrow | ecosystem: Environmental > Aquatic > Marine > Coastal > Sediment | place: USA: Maine... | reverse complement strand
ATTAGGAGTAATTATTGATCTCAAATGGCATACAGGTGTACCTATTTCAAGAGCATTGGCTAGTTAACCTCTGTAAACTTCAAATGGCAGTTTTTTATGGAATGAGAAAATGTTGATGAACTTTATATGAGCCTTTTACAGGTGCACCGAACCTTCGGCACTATTTACAGGCAGACCCCGGCCAACACTGGAGCGGGCAGAGCTCTTAACAAACCTGCAACAGGTAAAGGGTTCAAAGCCGGTTCCTGTAACCTGATAACCAGAATTATGAAGCTCTGGTCGGAACGACAAAAAGGTGGCCCGGCTAAATCAGCGGGACCACCTTGTGGATTTTTGGGTATTAATGTGTGTTAGTCGGCACTTTCAATCTTTACCCAGTCAACTGACATTGGCGTTTCGCCATTCACTTTTTCAGACTGATATATACCAAATGCCAAATTTCCTGGCTGGCGAATAGCTGTTAGTGAAGCCCGTTCAATCCAGGTTGTTTCTGCACCCTGCTTGATTTGTACCGCAGCGGTATAAGAGTGGCCAGATTTTGTGATCCGTAAAATGAACGGGTTGGGTAAATCATCAGCGCTAAAAGGCTTGCCGCTGGATCCACCCCACATGACATCACTAAACCGACTGCTTTTGCCTTTAACAACTTTTTTGGATCCCAAATACAAGCGTGAACCGCGGGTTCCACTATAGTAACTCCAGGCGTTGGCAAAAGCGGCAATGTAGTTATCCTTGTCACCATAAAGCGCCAGAAATGGCGTCTCACGCCCAGTTTGATAAGGCATGCGATACTTGATTGTCGCTGTCCAATTACCCTTGGGCATTTTCGTGGTCATGCGGAAAATATTGCTGACATTGCCTTTTGAAAGATTGGCTCCGCCAGATGCGATGGAAAGCAAAGTGCCCTCTTCGACAATATATGAATCTTCGTCCTGGTTTATGACTTCCCAGTGCGAAGCCAGTTGGTCACCGTTGAAGTCATCAAAAAATACCTGTGTACCGGCATTGGTAAGAGCGGTTGATCCGACAAGTGCGGTTAATGCGAGGGCTGTTGTAATAATCGTTTTCATGGGGTTTCTCCTTGGTTGAAGTCTTTCTTTGCAAACCGTTGCAAAGTGTTCATAGGTTGGTGGCAATCAGACTGGTTTTGGTTCAAAAAAATGGCTGCCAGTACGACAGCCACTATTTTTAAAAGTCGGCACCCTTTAGGGACGACGTTCGATCTTGACCCAATCCACATACATCGGTGTTTCACCCTTGACCTTTTCAGACTGGTAGATACCAAAGGCGAGCTTGCCTTTAAGTCTGAGCGAGGTGATTTTTTCATGTTCAATCCAAGTTTGCTCACCACCAACATTAAAGCTGACAGCGGGATAGTAAGAGCGGCCCTTTTTGGTGATCCGCAGGATAAATGGATTTGGGGCATCAATCATTTTAAACGGCTGACCTGAGGCGCCACCCCAAATGACTTTGTTAAAATGGGTTTTTTTGCCTTTTTGCATTTTCTGCCCGGACAGGTACATCCGCGAACCACGCGTGCCGTTATAATAGCTCCAGGCATTGGAAAACGCTGCTATATGGTTGTCCTTATTGTCATACAGGGCAAGGAACGGTGTTTCACGGCCCGTTTGATAAGGCATGCGAAACTTCATCGTAGCGACCCAGTTCCCTGCTGGCAACTTTTGGTTCAGCTTGAAAATGTTGGTAACATTTCCTTGTTCAAGCTTGGCGCCACCAGTTGCAATACTCAACAACTCACCGTTTGCAAGTGTTTTGGCATCGTCATCCGGGTTTTGCACTTCCCAGTGACCAGCCAGTGTGTCGCCATTGAAGTCATCAAAGAAAATCGCTTCCTGTTCGATTTGTTTTGGCAGTTCTTGTTCGGGTTCTGGTTGAGGTTCGGCGGCTACTTTGACAACGGATTTTACAGCTTGTGTAAAACCTTGCGTGCTATCGGCTGAAAAGTACTTTCCATTGCCATTATCGGCAATGCACTGAAGCTGGGCACGATGTTTTTCGGCAATATCAAAACCAACCACATGCACTTTTACATTGATATTTTGGGCAGCCAGACGTGCAGCGACTTCGCACGGATTACCCCCACACGTTTCAATCCCATCAGAAATCAGGACAATATGGTTGGTGTCGTCCGCAGGTGTACTGGACAACACATGGCCAGCTTGTTGCAATGCATGAGCGATAGGTGTTTTACCCAAGGGGGCTAAAAGGCTGAGAGCAGCATCTGCTTTCCCGCGCGAACTGGGTGAAATCGGGGAGATCATTTCAACGTCATCACAAGTGTTTTTCTCGCGATGCCCATAGGCCATTATGCCGGTATTGGTGCTGGCAGGAAGGTCTCCAATCAAACGGGCCAGAGCCTGTTTGGCGGTGGTCATTTTGGTCACACCATCCACCTGGCCCCACATTGAACCAGATGAATCCACGACGAATAACAAATTATTTTTGGCCTGCGCCGTAACCGTTGCGGTTAGCATCATTGCGGCGGTCATTCCAGCTACGCTTAACTTTTTCATTTGCTTTCTCCTTTAAAAATACAATTGACAAAGCCGTATTTAGAAAGTGACGGCCATGTTGCATTCTTTGTCGCGGCAAGGAGCAATCTGGTTCAAATATTTTGTTGGCATTGTCACTTATGGACGCTCATGGAAAGCACATCAGATAACCCAAATTTTGGCTTGCGATATTTTTTTTGAACCATTTTCTTTTCTACCGCCACCCATAGATAAGCATGTCAGCAGACATGTCTGAACATTTAGCTTTGGAGAAAACAATCATGAGTTACATTAAGACAACAGCGCTGACTATTATCACAGCAGCATTCTTTTTCACCAGCGGTCCGATGGGCCTAAACTCAACCCCGGCCCTTGCTGATGGTGGCGGCGGTGGCGGTTTGGAACGCCCCTATAAGGCAAAGAAAAAACCTTCGCGTAAAAAAACTGTAAAAAAGTCAGGGCGCAAAAAGTCGCGTTATACCTCAAAAAGCAGCAAACGAAAAACCCAACAGGCCAAGCAAAAGCGCCGTTACAAGCAATATAAAGATGCTCAGGTTAAAATCACTAAAAACGAAGAGCGTTTGGAAAAAGCGCAAAAGAACCTGAAGCGGCTTGAAAAAGAACTTGAAAACTGGCGCGAAAAACCAAAAACAGCCAATACAAATGCAGAAGCAAGAAAGCATCTTCAGGAAGGCAAAGATCTGGAAAAAGCCATTAAAAATGAAAAACGTAATATCAAGAATGCCAAAAAGAACATTGTAAAATACAAAGAACGTGCAGCAAAACTGGCTAAAACATTGCCAAAAGGAATCGTTATTATTAAGTAATCCAGTTCAACCTGTTAGAAATTAAAACATCAATAACCCCGGGTTTGACAAAAGCCCGGGGTTATTGATGTTGTCACCTATGGACGCTCCTTGTAAAGCAAGGACTTTTTTGATCTGAGGTAAGGTGGTTTTGCAGTCATCTATCGGCCTGTGTGTGCAGGGTGTTGTCACGTTGTTGGATTGTAGTCGAGCGAATTTGATTGGGAATCCAGATCACGCAGCCGATGTTGCAATTTGCCATACGCTCATCGCTGCGATGCGAAATTGACGGAGTGTTTTTCGGGAAATTAAATGACGTTGGACGTTGAAGGTGTTGTAGATGGAAGCGTGAACTAAGAGAAATCGTTGAGCTGATCCAGGCGACTTGAACCAGAATTTCCAACACCTCTCCCCTTCACTATCAACGGCCCGCCACAAGTATGATCGTTTGCCGTTGATCGAAACAAACACTTCATCGAGATGCCAATGGCTCGATGGCCTTGGACGAAATTTACGAAGTTTTTGAGCATAAGCTGACCTTTGCACCCGCCTGCTTTCGCTACTGCCGTTGACGGCAAAGCAGACATTACCGGAACGGAGAAAATGTGCCAGGAAGAGGCAATTGTTCAGGGTGCAGCGATTTCACATTTTGAGCCCTTCCCAGTCATTTGGCGCGTGCCGCAATTTGAAAATCGGGGCGATGGCATTGCCGTCAATTATGACCCATAGCGGACAGCATCGGCTGTAATCTAAGAAAAAGCCTCATTTTTTAAGTATGATAGAATAATAGAAATGGATATCTTGACGTTTTTTCCCATATTTTTTTAAGTCCACTTTTACTGTCTCAAACCCCAAAGACGTCGTAATTTTACAAATTTGTTTCAATGAGACCTCATTATAGGGACCAATCTTATAAAATGGATTGCCGTCATAAACATTGACATGAGCTCCTCGCCATTGCTGCCATTTTCTGAAGACTCGTTCCCGAAACATTTGCCGCCAGCTAAGACAAGATAAACTGATAAAGAGCAGACCTCCTCGCTCAAGGATGCGATGAGCTTCAGAAAACAACACTTCCAAATTGGGCATAAATTTGACCTTATGGACGCATGTTACCAAACTCACAGATGTATCTGCAATGGAGTCCAAGGTGTGGTCATTTGAGATCAGGCAGGTTTCAACATCTGCGTAGAGCTCTTGTAGGCGGGATAAAGTATATTTGGTGTAATCTGAGATCACATAGCGCCTTGAAAAATTATGCCTCTTTAGTAAATTCAGAAAAAATCCGTCATAAGTGATTAAATCTAATACAGATCCCGTGTTCGGAATATCGATCATGAGTTGGTCAAGAACATAAGAATAAACATTCTTGTTATAGGACTGCAGCGCAAAACGGTCTTGATATCCATACACAGGAGCAATTCGCTCTCTATAATCAACTAACTGCTCCAAGTTCCATTGGCTCAAATGAATTGGTTCATTTAAAGATGGTTTTTGTGTATCAAACCGATTGTAATCCACGGACCGAGAAAGAGGAAGGCGCGTGCGTGTTTTGCCAGCGGATGTCTCGTCTGGATACCCCACACCAAGAATGAGAATAGCTTCATAAATTTTCGGGACTGCGAGAATGCTCTTGATCTCTTCATCCCCCCCGAAGCCTGCCATAGGACAACTCGCCAGCCCCTGTTCATAAGCCGCCAAACACATATTCTGCATCGCTGCCCCCAAACCCATAATATTTGCGTGGCGTTTGGTATTGAAGCGCGGATCTATAAAAAAGAAAATGTTTACAGGCGCCCACAGGACCTTCTTGCTGGCTACTTTTGCAAGTTGAGCCTGTAGCTTTGGATCATCAACGATCACATAACGCGCAAGCTGGAGGTTGCACGAACAGGGTGCATGCCAACCTGCACGTAAAATTGTGTCGATGATGTCTCGTTCTACCCTTTTACCCGAAAACGAACGGATAGACATACGCTGTTCAATGGCTTCAAAAGGTGTCACTTTGCTCATCGCCCGAAATAGCTTGCAAGATATCGCTGATCACAGAGGGTATCAAATCTGTGAGTTGTTTTATATCAGGCTTAGCTGTCCACAGCTCTTGCCCTTTGATAGGATCAGGGTGAGCAAAAATTAGACTCACAAGATATGTCTCCCCTGTATGAATTTTCCCCTTCAGGGTTGGAATCACGGCTCTTTGGTAAAGAACATTCGAGTTTGGGGCATGCAGAATAATTTTACCTTTCCTTGTCCCGATCGGATCAATAATACAACTCATTCCTGAACTATCACAGATCATAGATTGCCCTAAGCCATTAGACTCTTCAACACAGCCAAAATAATTCCCAGAATTTTGCCCCCCTGTAGCAGGGTAATATGCGTCTGTGCGAGCAAGAGAGAACCCTCCTTCAACACATTTTAATTCTCTTTGGGAGCGAACACGGTGGACACGCAAATGCCAACATGTGCCGATGGGACACATCCAGGTTCTCACCTCCACATCGCTCCAGGGCGAGAAACTTGAGGCTAAATAATCTTCTCCGACTTCATGGTCATAGGTAAACCCTCGCTCTTTGAAATAGTAGTCATCATCTGTGAATAAAAGAGTGTTATCAGGCGCTTTTTTATCCGCTCCTCCGTTACCGGTCGTCACGTTAAAGCCAAAGTGCGTCGAATACGCAAACTTGGCATATTTCTCTTCAATATGCTGAAAGCGAGACTTTCTCCAATTGCCGCCATTCAAAAGCACCAAATGCTCTGATTCAGGGGAACAGCAAAGGATATGACGCCCGTGTTTTTGCAAACAGATCTGTTTTTCTTTTCGCACCGGTTCTTCTTTGGCTAACCAGAACGGATGATTTTCCGGCAAGGCCAGGAGTAAAAATGGCTTTAATGCCCAATATGGAGAGGTCGGCGAGATGTACTCCTCGGCCATATTTAAATTTGGGTAGCCATAGCCAACGGTCAAAAGGCCACTTTCACTGAATATTGGTGAGTGGAACCAGTGTCTCAGATTTCTCATTACCAGAGACTTTATTTGCCCCCATGGCAGAGCCTCCACATCCGCATAAGCCAGGGCAGACCAAAAGGCAGATTGAGCCGTTCGATAGGTTAAGCTGCGACCAAAGGGGATTGCCCTTCCCTTTTGATCAAACCAGTAAACAAAGTCCTTTGCGAATTCACCAGCTCTTTGTCGGAATTTGTGCCCCCATTCGGGGTGAGTGTCTTTGGCAAGATGGGAGAAAATGAGACCGTAATAATGAAACGTCATAGCGTTATAATAATCAACGCTACGAAAATCTTCATTGGCCAATCCGTCATTGTACCATCCTCCACCTAAATACGAATGATCAATTGATTTTAAAATATTCAGAATTTCTGATTTGGATACTTGAGTTTTGTCTATTTTACGAAGAGCCATCAAAATAAACAGTTTGAAGAACAATTGATTGTTGTTTTTTAAGTCATCAAAATCTCTTATAGATTTCATCCAGGAAACAAGATTATTCATGCTTTTGTCGGAAAGGTTAGGGTGCTTGTCCGCGACTAAGAAAATCATCAAAGCCACCGAACCCATTTCGATAAAATTCTGACGATAAAAGACGAGGGAACCCCAGTAATCCGGGCTTTCCCTATCACTTCCGCCTTGTAGCCCGCTTTTGATGATATCTTTGTATTTGCTCGAAAATTTAAAATTTCCAAGTATGTATGGAACAATTCCATATAAAGAACGGGCAAATCCTTCAAGGCCAATTGAGGATTCTTGGTAATGTGCCCCTGTAGATTTGAGCTGAACTTGAGCTCCTGATGGACTCAGGTGTGCAAATAAGGGATCAATAAGATCTTCAAGCGCAAGCGCGAGATCGTCTCTGTTTTTTAAAGAGTTCTCGAACAGCTTTTTATAGATCATGAGTTCTCCTTAAGAAACTGTATCTGCCATAGGCAATTGCTCATGTCCCTTTTTAAGGCATTGGCGGGGCACAACACCTAAGGTCCTGTAGAGTGTCCAATGGAGAAATCGTATTGAACATTGCACCGTGAAATGAAACATGGACCCAAATTGACTGTAACCGCTTATCAGACGAGTTGTCGAGTGATTGATCCGGGTATATTTCGGAGCGCTAATGTGTCTAACTATCGGATGGCGGAGGTCGGTTCCTGGCACAAAACGCCGAAAACAGATATGTCGTAAGGTGGACGATCATCCAAATTGTAACCGGCAGCTATGTCCGCATTGCTGCCGTGAGATAAGTGCGAAGTTAACGTCTGCTGCATCAACTTTGAATACGACCTGGAATTCAATGTAACCCAGTCAGACACAAATCAAAGTTCTCCATTCTTATGCTTTTCTACAATCCGTTGAATGATATTGCTGGAGCTGACGCCGGTGTGGTAGCTAAGATGGTGCATAATCTGCGCCTCTTCAGCAGCAATATAAAACTCAGGCGTGGCGGTTCCTGCATGAACCACAGCCGTTATCCCGTAGCCAGATATCAGTTTTTTCATGGTCTCAGGTGTAAGCGGGTCGTCAATAAGGAACACTTCGTCCACACACGACAACGCTTCGACACATTTTATCCGTTGATCTTGCGGTACTATAGGTTGGCGTTTATGTTCCAATGCACGACGATCGCTGATAACTCCAACAACTAGCCAATCACCAAAAGCACGGGCTTTTTCAAGGAAAGCTATATGGTTGGCGTGCAATAGGTCAAAGACACCGTCTGTTAGAACTGTTCTCATTTTTATTTCTTCAAAACCCGCCCATTCAACTTTTCTATTCTACAATAGCTTGATCGAATAATGATTTTATTCAATCAATTATATAGCACGCGTAAACCTTTCTTGAGATTGGCAATTTTTTGAGCCGTCTCTAATATGAAAGTTTCGCCATGACTTTCCTGATAATCATCATTCAAGCATACGGTGTCGTATTTTAAATAGGAACCGATAGTATCCGGCATGTTTGTTACTTTACATAAAAAGTTCTTGTTTCGTGAACGAGCGAACTTTCCAGAATAGATGTGCATCAACCGAAACAGGTAGTATGAAATATCACCTTTGTGGCGAAAAGAATGGTTCTTTGTTCTCGCTATCGAATTCTCGAACAAGCCATGCGCCTCCAACAATACGCTCTTCAGGCTTGGTAATGGGCCATGGTCGATGCCGGGGATTTTAGCTTCACTGTAACACAAGTGACCGAACACCTGAGAACAAAGCTGATTTTCAGCTAGATACACATCTTCCCATAACAGTCCGCGTTGAAATCGTGCCCGATCCCGGAGAACGCAACTCAGCCTAGGCAATCCTGAGGTCGCAAAAAATCTATTGGGTGAAAGTGGGTTTGGTATGAACATATCATTCTCCATGAAAATGAAGTGCTCAGCTAGTCCAGGAACATTCTTAATTTGAGTATCAATCACAAATGAATTGAATGTCGGTAATTTGATATCACTATCGAAATAACTTGAATGCTCATGTACTTTGATTTTTTCCCTAAAAAACGCCGTTTCTCCTACCCAAACAGGAATTTGACCGTCGTGAACACATAAATGAATGCGTCTTACCCAAGGCATATTATACTCAATACTATCAAGTAAAAGCCTTATCTCTCCGTAATCGTTAATTCTTTGTTTTCCTGTACTTTCAGAGTTTGTTCCCCAGTGTTCTTCCCTAATCCGCTGCTCCATTTTTTTCAGGTAAACAGGGTCGTTACCATCAACTGTGGCGACATAAACATCTATGTCAAACTGCATGTCCCTCGCCACGTATTGCAGAAAAGTCAGCATCTTGAAAGAATGGAGGAACTGGTTGATTTGGTTGCTCAGTCGACGTGGCACTTTTTGCGCTACCTTCTACGATTGATTTGGAGTGCCTACATCAGGTGGCCCGGCCAATTTAATAACACACAATGGGTTTCTAGTCGATTTACATGGTAGTTGCGGAATCTAAAAGCCTGTATTTGATTTGCGTAAATGCATAGTTGGATAGCAAGCGTGGCTAACCGTTGTTTTCAGCCGCATTGCAGATCATAAGATTAACAGGATTGACGAGCTGCTGCCATGGAATTACCTTGCGAATGAATGACCAGTAGGGCGCTTAAATATCAGGAGGAGTACCAGTAGATTACGCCGCAGCGCTAACCTATTCCAAACCTCTCAGTAACATCACCTTTAATAACATATATATTAGTTATTATATATAAGTACTATTATAGTATGTATGTGTATAGCGGGGGTGGGGACTGGGCAGTTAGTGCAACTTAAATAACTGGCAGAAATCAGTCAGCACCGTGTCACCTCGTTCTGCGATCTCTTACAGTGTGAGGGTTGGGTTTGCGATCACGCTGTCGCCTTTCGATCTGCGCTCGGCGAGGGCTGCGCATAAGCGCCAGTACCTCGTCATGTTGAAGACATGCTTCCCGGTTGAGTGATACCTGTCCGTCATCAAATGTAATGGGTCTCAGCACGGTTTGAGCTAAGAGAGAGTTTTGCTCATCTGGTTTGATATATTAGGCGGCATTCTTGCGGTGTTGCAAGCGCCGTGTTTCGATAGTTTTCTGTTTAATCCTTTCTCTTTTCATTAGAATGGTTTGCCCCCGTCCGAAGTAAACATCGGCAGGCGTGAGGTTGTTGATGCTTTCGTGGTATCGCTGATGATTGTAATGATCCACGAAGGTTTCGATCTGAGCATTCAAGTCTGCTGGATAAAAGTAATTGTCCAGCAAGATGCGGTTTTTAAGTGTTTGATGCCAGCGTTCGATCTTGCCTTGAGTTTGAGGATGATATGGTGCACCACGCACATGATCCATACCTTTGTCCTCCAACCATTCAGCAAGATCACCAGAGATGTAACTGGCACCATTGTCAGACAGCAGACGAGGCTTATGAACAACACTGACTTGATCACAACCTGAAGCCTGCAAAGCCAGTTCCAGCGTATCGGTGACATCACTGGCTTTCATGGTGGTGCATAACTTCCACGCGATAATATAGCGTGAGTAGTCGTCCAGGACTGTTGACAAATACATCCAACCCCAGCCAATGACCTTCAGATAGGTGAAGTCTGTTTGCCATAGCTGGTTGATGGCGGTTGTCTTATCCCGGAACTCATTAGCAGCCTTGATGACAATAAAGGCCGGGCTGGTAATCAGGTCATGGGCTTTAAGCAGGCGATAAACCGAAGCCTCTGATACAAAGTAACTTTTTGTGTCAGTAAAGCGCACGGCCAGTTCACGCGGTGATAGTTCAGGTTCATCCAACGCCAGATCAACAACCTGGTCTCGAATGTTATCAGGAATACGGTTCCAGACCCGTGACGGCCTAGATAAACGATCTTCCAATGCTTCGGGTCCACCTGTCTGATAGCGAGTATACCAACGATAGAACGTGGTGCGTGGGATGCCCAACTTGTCCAAGGTTTGCTTTGCTGGTAGATGCGACTGTTCAACGATCCGAATGATCTCCAGCTTTTCTGATGCTGGATATCTCATTCTTCGCCGCCCCCATCTATTACGCGGCAGGTGATGCTTGCATCACCGAGAGGGGCCGATCATGCTTTTTTTGAGTAGGCGCAGTTCTAGAGCCTGTTCAGCAACAACCTCTTTCAGGTCACGTGCTTCACGGCGCAGATTTGTAACCTCGCCAGTCGATGCAGCACGGGCCGTATCACCAGCCAGCCGACGCTTACCCGCTTCCAGAAATTCCTTTGACCACTTGTAATAAATGCTCTGTGCAATGCCTTCACGACGGCAAAGCTCGGCAATGGTTTCTTCACCGCGCAGGCCATCCAGCACAATGCGGATCTTCTCCTCAGCTGAATACTGCTTGCGCGTCGCGCGCTGGATGTCCTTGATCGTCTTCTCTGACGCTGTGCGTCGTGTTCCGGGTTTTTGTCTCATCTTCGCTCCTTAATGGCTACGATGAGCTAAAAACCCTCTCTTATGCAATAACGCTAATCTGTTCCATAGGCGCTGATGTTAGACAGTGATA
>Ga0316189_10006305_pt1 | contig 11312 bp, 12 predicted proteins | sample LowCovwburrow_MG_FD_204930 | JGI IMG/M metagenome (GOLD analysis project Ga0316189, IMG submission 204930) | Coastal sediment microbial communities from Maine, United States - Lowes Cove worm burrow | ecosystem: Environmental > Aquatic > Marine > Coastal > Sediment | place: USA: Maine... | reverse complement strand
GACATCTTCGGTGCCAGGACCTGATGCCCATCAACTGCAAAGCTGCACCCAAACAGGAACGCATCCGGATAGACTAGGGCCAACAGATTAACTGACGAGTTCAGACGAATATGACAGATCACATCGCGTTTATCGGCGCCGGCAATATGGCGGGCGCCCTGATCGCCGGCCTGATTGCCGACGGCACTCCGCCAGAGCGACTCATCGCCACGGACCCGAGTGTCGAAAAATGCGAGGCGCTCAGCACAGCAACAGGCATCCGGACACTGCAGGACAATCGCGAGGCCGCCGCCGAGGCGGACAGCATCGTCCTGGCGGTCAAACCCCAGATTCTCAGACAGGTGGCCCGGGAGCTTACGGAACAGATCCAGGATCGACGGCCATTGGTGATATCGATCGCCGCCGGGGTGCGCTGTGACAGCCTTCAGGCCTGGCTCGGGGGCGACGTTCCGCTGGTCCGGACCATGCCGAATACTCCAGCAATGATCCAGGCCGGGGCCACGGTACTTTACGCCACCCGCTGGGTATCCGAGGAACAGCGTGGGCAGGCCGAGTCCCTGATGCGTGCGGTCGGGCTCACCCAATGGGTCGCCGACGAGGCGCTGATGGATGCGGTCACGGCACTTTCCGGCAGTGGCCCCGCTTATCACTTCCTGATCATGGAGGCGATGGAAAACGCCGCCCGCGAACTTGGGCTCTCGGCAGAGACCGCACACCTTCTCACCTTGCAGACTGCCTTCGGCGCCGCGAGAATGGCGCTCGAAAGCAGTGAATCACCCGAGTTGCTGCGAGCCAGGGTCACCTCCCCGGGAGGGACCACGGAAAGGGCGGTACGTGCGCTGGAAGAAGGGGGTATTCGCGACCTGTTCAGAAACGCTCTCGAGGCCGCACGCGACCGATCGGTAGAACTCTCTGTTGATATGGGGAAAGCATGATGGGTGCAGGTTACCTTGCTCAACCGGCCGTCTTCCTTGTCAAGGTCATTTTTGGACTCTATGCGACTCTGGTGGTGCTGCGTTTTCTGCTGCAGCTTACACGCGCGGACTTCTACAATCCCCTGTCGCAGTTCATCGTCAAGGCAACGAAACCCCTGCTCAACCCACTGCGGCGGGTGATACCGGGTGTTTCAGGCATCGACGTCGCCTCACTGATACTTGCCTGGTTTGTGCTCGCCCTAGAACAGACCGCGATCCTTGCGCTGGCGGGAGCGGGACTGCAGATTGCAGGAGGCGCGCTGCTCGCAATTCCCGAACTGATCACCCTTTTCATCAACATTTTCCTTTTCGCGATTCTCATCCAGGTGATCATCAGCTGGGTCAATCCCGGCAGTTACAACCCGGCCATCGGGCTGATCCACCGTCTCACAGAACCCTTGTTGTCGCCGGTCCGCCAGCGACTGCCCAATATGGGAGGTCTGGACCTTTCTCCGATGGTGGTAATGCTCGGTCTCGTGATACTGGAGATGCTGCTGATACCACCGATCAAGGACCTGATCGGTCAACTGCTCTGAGCGTGAGCGACTGGTATCACTGGGATGGGCCCGACCTGCTGCTGAAACTCAAGCTGCAGCCCAGATCCAGCAGCGACACCTTTGCCGGGCCACAGAACAACCGCATGCGGGTACGCATTACGGCGCCGCCGGTGGATGGAAAGGCCAACAGTCACCTGCTGGTCTGGCTGGCCAAACAGTTCGGCGTCGCCAAGACATCGATCACCCTCGAGTCCGGGTATAGCAGTCCAATGAAAAGGGTAAGAGTGAAAAATCCAGGCCGGATACCGGACAGTGTCAGCATCTTACAGGACGACTGAACCCGACGATGCGCATCCCTTGCCCGGCACCCCCCCGCCCCCTGTCCCAACCGGGGGTACGTGCATCGACAGACCTGGCCTATAATTTTTCGCTCGTCCCGGCTGGCGGATGGTGCCGGCAGATTCGGCAATTCGTGACAGAGGCCCGATCCCGAGAACGTCCGGGCGTCCACAAGCAACATGCCAGAAACCAACCTGATTGATCAACTGGGTCGATTCCAAGCCTGGAAGCAGATGCGCTCGCGGCTGCTCATCCAACTGCAGCCGTGGCTGACACAGCAGGGCCTATTCACCACCGAGGTCAAAAACGCGATCGGGTGCGCTCTGCGTGCCCTGCATGAAGAGCATGTCACAGTCGCTGTGGCCGGTGAATTTTCGCGCGGCAAGACGGAACTCATCAATGCGCTATTTTTTGCCGACCATGGGCGTCGGCTGCTGCCCACGGACGCCGGCCGGACGACCATGTGTCCAACGGAGATCCTTTGTGACCCGAAGCAGCCGCCGCAACTAAGCCTGCTGCCCATCGAGACCCGCCGCGAAGAGCAAACACTTTCCGCACTGCGCGATGACATCGGCCATTGGCAGGTTTTCGAGCTCGATCTGGACGACCCCGAGTCGCTCGCCGCACAACTGCAGATGCTGACTGAAAACAAACAGGTCGGTAAACGGGAGGCGGCTGAATTGGGCCTGTTTCAGGAGCGGGAAGGCGCAGATTCCGAACATGTCAGCATTCCGCGCTGGCGTCTGGCCCGGCTCAACATCCGGCACCCGCTGTTGGCCCAGGGACTGCGCATACTGGACACCCCAGGCCTGAATGCGATCGGTAGCGAGCCCGAGCTAACCTATGAGATGCTGCCTGCCGCACACGCAGTGCTTTTTGTACTGGCAGCAGACGCCGGTGTGACCCAGTCTGATCTGGAGATATGGCAGAAGTATATTCAACGCCCCAACCACCAGGAACGACGCGGCGTAATCGTCGTCCTCAACAAGACCGACACGCTATGGGACGATTTGAGGTCTTCCAGGCACATTGCCGAAAGTATCATCAATCAGTGTCGCGAAGTCTCAAAAACGCTTGAAGTGGATCCACAGCAGATCTTCGCCACCTCGGCCCAAAAAGCCCTCTTGTCTCGCGTTCAGCAGGACCAGGCCCTAGAGCGTCGCAGCGGGATCGCAAGCCTGGAACGGCACTTGGGCGAGGCCGTTGTGACCAACCGTATACGACTGATTCAGGATGAGCACACCCGCATGGTGACCGAGGCAATCGAGGCCCTAGAGATCATCATCCGAGGTCGCCAGGAGCGAAACGAACATCAGCGACAAAGCCTGCTCGACCTTGCCGGTCAAAGCGATTCAGCAATCAAGCGAATGCTGGCCGCAACTCAAAAAGATTATGAGCATTATCAGTCCAGCATAGATGCCTACCAACGTGGCCTCGCCGCGTTCAAGCAACACGGACATACGCTGCTGGATGCATTGAATGTCAAAACGCTGAACAGGACACTGAATGAAATCCACGAGATGATGACAGGCGCATGGACAACCTATGGGCTGAAAGACGCCATGTTGAGACTATTCGAAGAGATCAACTCCCGGATTGATGTCGCCGCCAGACAAACCCAGTCGATGCGGCGATTGCTGCGCAACATACATCGACGTTTTCAAAGCGAGCATCATTTCAAACTTCCCCCACCTCCCATGTTCTCCATCGTAAAGCACCAGGTGGAATTGAGCCTGCTTGACCGCGAGGCCGATGTCTTCAGAAACAGCACACGTACCGCCCTGATGGAGCAACACTTCGTTACGAAGCGATATTTCAGCACCATCGTAACGCGTGCGAAACGCATCATCAGGGTCGCCCATGATGATGCCCGGCACTGGCATGACACGGCCTTGTTACCACTCGCGACGGAGGTCAAGGAATACCGGAATACACTTGCACAACAGATACTGGACCTGCGCCGGGCCGGTGATTCACGCCAGACGGTTCAGCATAGAATCATCGCGCTACAGCGCGACAACGCCAGGCTACGCGCGCAATTGACGTCTTTCGGGAAAGTTCACGAACTACTCGCCAATCCACAATCTGCCCCCGGAATAGGCGGCCATAAACAACAGCATGCCACGCCCGCCCCAAAAAGATGAAACATCCGGCGCCAAACGCTGGTCTATATTCAAGTGTAAGGAAAGATGCGGACAACAATAAGCCATCTGGAGGGTAAGTCGATGAAATTCCTGGCAAAGACTGTCAGCCTGGTGATGATGTTGATGCTGCCGCTATCTGCCTTGGCGGAAAACAGCACGCGTACCGGCGGATACACCATCCACCACAATGCATTGACCACTGACAGCCTGCCGGTCCAGGTGGCCACCGCATACGGCATCCAACGCAGCAGGAGCCGGGCGTTGCTGAATGTCGCCGTGGTTCGCGACGAACCCGGAACCATGGGCACGCCTGTGCACGCTCAGATCCGCGCCGTGGCCAGAAACCTGTACGGCCAGATCCGTCCGATCGAATTGCGAGAGATCGTGGAGGACAAGGCGATCTACTACATCGCCGACTTCCCCGTGGCCCACCGCGAAATGCTGCATTTCCAGTTCGAGATCCTGCCCGCGGACGGACGTTACCCGCTGCGCGCCAATATGCATCAGGAGTTCTACACGAACTGACACTGCCTCTGCGGCCACCACCCGCCGAATCAGCCGGAGTGCATCGGGCTGTCTGTCATCGCCCCCAGGCGTCGAATAGCAACAACACGCCAAACCCCATAACCAGGGCGCCCGCGACACCTCTGACCGCCGGCTGCCTCGCCCAACGGTTGAGTTGTGCTGCAGCAACGCCCATCAGCAGCAGATTCGGCAGGGTGCCGAGACCGAATGCGAACATCAGCATCGCACCTTCCAGTGCGCCACCCGCTGATACAGTCCACACAAGGGCGCTGTACACCAGCCCGCACGGTAACCAGCCCCACAGCAAACCGAGCAGCAGCCCGTGTCGGACCGAGCGCACCGGCAGAAGACCCCGGCCAAGCGGTTCGATCTTGCGCCACAACACACCACCGGCACGTTCTATACGCGACAGCGCATTCCACCACCCAGCCAGATATAGCCCCATCAAAACGAGAAACAGTCCGGCAAAGCTCAACAGCACACGTTGGGCCATCTGCACGGGCAGCAGCCCCGAAAAGTAGAATCCGAGCGCGCCCATCAGAGCACCGGCCAGCGTGTAGCTGCTGATCCGCCCGACGTTGTAGGCAAGCAGGATAGGCAGGTTACGATTGCCAGGCAGTCCTAGCGACAAGGCGCCCACGATTCCGCCGCACATGCCGACGCAATGCACGCCTCCCAACAGGCCGACGACAAAGGCACTGAGCAGATCCACGGAGCCCATCAGGCCGCCCCGTGAGGTCGCTCATCTGAACCGCGACCATGCAGCCAGCGCAACAACAACAGGCCCGGCAAGGCAATCAGGGCACAGAAGATGAAGAAGGCCGACCACCCCATGGAACCAGCCAAATAGCCGGTGGGCGCCGCGGCGATCACCCGTGGCACTCCCATGAGACTGGAGAGCAGTGCATACTGGGTCGCGGTGAACTTTTTGTTGGTCAGGCTCGCCATGTAGGCAATATAAGCTGCAGTGCCCATCCCACCCGACAGGTTCTCGAAAGTGATGACCGCGGCCAGCCCGGGCAGACTGGCACCAAGCTGCGCCAGCACCGCGAACCCGGCTGTCGACACTCCCTGCAATATGCCGAAGATCCACAGCGCCCGAAAGATGCCAAGGCGCATGATGAGCACACCGCCGACAAGACCACCGGCTATGGTTGCCCAAAATCCGAACAGCTTCACCACGGTTCCGATTTCGGTCTTGCTGAAACCGATATCCAGATAAAACGGCGTGGTCATATGTGACGCCATGGTGTCACCGATTTTGTACAGCAGGATGAACGCGAGGATCACCACCGCATCGCGGCGCAGGAAGTATTCGACGAACGGTTGTACCACCGCCTCGCGTAGCGTGCTCGGCACACCTTCGGCGGGCTCCGGTTCGGGTGCGAACAGGGTGGTCGCAACGCCGACGCACATGAAGACCGCCATCAGCTGGTAAACCTGACCAAAACTCATGTGGTCGGCCAGAATAAGTCCACCACCCGAGGCCAACAGCATACCCACCCGATAACCGTTCACATACAGCGACGCGCCAAGTCCCTGCTCATCATCGGCCAGTGCCTCGCGCCGATAGGCATCGATAACGATATCCTGACTCGCTGAAAAAAACGTCACCAGCAATGCAGCAACGGCCAGCCACCAGGGATCGATTGCAGGCTGAGCCAGCGACAGCAATAGCAGCGAGCCGATCAGCAGCAGCTGAAATATCACCAGCCAGCCACGTCGCCGTCCGAGACCATTGGGCGTGAAACGATCCATCAAAGGCGCCCAGAGAAACTTGAGCGTATACGGCAGGCCGACCAGCGCAAACAAACCGATAGTGCCCAGGTCCACGCCTTCTTCTTTCATCCAGGCTTGCAATACCGAACCGGTGAGCAGCAAGGGGAGTCCCGATGCAAAGCCCATGAACGCTGCCACCAACATGCGCCACGACAAGGCTGCACGTACGATTTCAGCAGTCGAGTGCCTCCGCTCAGAATTCAAGGTCGTAGTCCAGGATCACAGGTGCATGATCCGAAAATCGCTTGCTGCGATAGATCTTCGCGTCGGTTATGCCACCACGCAGTCCCGGGGTAACGACCTGGTAATCGATCCGCCAGCCCACGTTCTTGGCCCAGGCTTGCCCGCGATTGGACCACCAGGAGTATTCGTCCGCATCCTGATTGACCACGCGGAAGGCATCCACCCAACCCATAGGGCCGAACAGCTGATCCAGCCAGGCACGCTCCTCCGGCAGAAAGCCGGAATTCTTCTGGTTGCCGCGCCAGTTCTTGATATCCGCCTTGGTGTGCGCAATGTTCCAGTCGCCACAGATGATGTATTCGCGGCCGTCGCCTCGCAGCTGCTCAAGATACGGCGTTAGTCGCAGCATTATGTTGAATTTCACCGCCTGGCGTTGCTCACTCGATGAGCCCGACGGCAAATACAATGAGATGACGCTCAGGTTTCCGAATCTGGCCTCCAGCCAGCGGCCCTCGGCATCGAAATCCGGCCAGCCAATGCCCTCGATCACCTCGTCCGGTTCACGACGGGCGTACAAGGCAACCCCGCTGTAGCCCTTTTTCTCCGCCGGGTGGTAGTAACACTGGAAGCTCGGTGGCCAGAACTGGCGGTCTGTGAGCTGATCGACCTGGGCCTTGATCTCCTGAAGGCAGACCACGTCGGCACGCTGCCGGCGCAGCCAGGCATAGAATCCCTTGCGCGCTGCGGCCCGTATACCGTTCAAATTGAGACTGATAACGCGCATTCGGCGCATTATAGGGAAAGCCGTGGCGCTCTGCCCTTGTCAGTCGCCCAACGCTTACGCAAAATGCGCACCTCTTCCAAGGGGTACAAGATGCAAGACTATCAGCGCGAATTTCTTGACTTTGCTCTCGATCTCGGCGTCCTGCGTTTCGGTGAGTTCACTCTCAAGTCCGGGCGGGTCAGTCCGTATTTTTTCAACGCCGGCCTGTTCAACACAGGTGCCGCATTGGCGCGATTGGGACGTTTCTACGCACAGACCATTGTCGACTCGGGGATAAAGTTCGACGTGCTTTTCGGTCCTGCCTACAAAGGCATACCCCTGGCCGCCGTGACCGCTGCTGCGCTCTATGATCAGCATGATTTGGACGTCCCTTATGCCTTCAACCGCAAAGAGGCCAAGAGTCACGGTGAGGGTGGCAGCATTGTCGGCCACCCACTGCAGGGCGACGTTCTGATCATCGATGATGTCATCACGGCCGGTACCGCCATTCGCGAGTCAATGGATATCATCAATGCGGAGGGTGCGAGGCCTGCGGGTGTGGTGATTGCACTCGACCGTCAGGAACGAGGCAAAGGTGAACGTTCGGCCATCCAGGAGGTTGAGTCGGACTTCGGCCTGTCGGTGGCCGCCATCGTACGACTCGCCGAATTGATCGATTATGTCAGTCAGCGTGGTGATGCGTCTGAACATCTGGAGAATATCGAGGCCTACAGGGGTGCCTACGGGGTCTGATCAGCCGATAATCAGCTTGACTCCGACCAGCAGGGTGACCACCTCGAAGACCCGCTTGATCCAGCGGTTACCCTTGAGGATCGCCAGGTGCGCCCCGGCGTATCCACCGAGCAGAGAGCCGGCCAAAAGTGCTGGCAACCAGTTCCACTGGACCTCGCCGAGGATGCCCAGAGCCACCGCACCCGTGCCGTTCCAGAACACCCCGACCAGCACGAGTGTGTAGGCAACCGCCTGCTTGTAGTCCGCCCCGAACCACCGCACCAGCCACAGGGTCACGAACAGGCCGGTACCCGAGGTCAGGGATCCATTGAGAATGCCGATCCCGAAAAGCCCCAGGCCGCCCAACAAGAGGCCTCGACCCTCACGGTTTCGCGGCTGTTCAGAAAGACCAAGCTCCTTCCTGGTCACCGAATAGATACCGAGCCCCAGGGTAAGAGTCCCCAAAGCGATTTCCGCGTAACGGCCGGGAACTTGCAGTATCAGGCTGGCACCTAACAAGACACCGGGCACACCGGTTGCGAGTATGAACAACACAAACTGGCGGCGCAGACCACCCTCGCGCAGGTGTCGGACGGTCGCACCCACCCCCAGCGCGACCGAGGCAATCTTGTGCGTTGCCAGTGCCACCCCAAACGGCAGTCCGAGAAAGATCAGCACCGGCAGCTGCAGCAACCCGGCGCCGCCCCCGGCAAATGCGGAAAACATGTTCGCCACCAAGGATATGCAAAAAAGTATGAACTGTTCCACGAATCGGCCGTTAACCGGGGATGAGGAGTCATTATAATGACAGGTTGGGTGTTGACCGCTTGCGAGTAACTATGAAGTCAGTATTCCGTCAATTGATCATCAGCTCGATCGTTTTCCTGATCGCCCAGCTGCCTGCGCATGCCGGCAGCATCAAGAAGTGGGTGGATGAAAACGGCGTCACGCACTATGGAACGGCAGTTCCCCCTCAATACAGGGATCGCGCCCACAGTGAACTCAACCAGCACGGTATCGAAGTCAAAAAGCACGATCGCGCCAAAACCCCCGAAGAGCTCGAACGTGACAAGGCCCTGGCCGCGCTGCGTGCCGAACAACAGCAACTGCTGGAGGAACAGCAGGCACGTGACCGTATCCTGCTGAATCTGTATCGCAATGAAGACGACCTGGTCATGGCCAGGGACGGAAAACTTGCACAGCTCGATGGCCAGATCAAGCTGAAGCACAAAGAGATTCGGCGCCTCAAGGGCCGCCTGTCAGATTTTCAGATTACTGCCGCATCGGCCGAACGCGGGGGCAAGACGTTGACAGCAAAGCAGCTGACCAACCTCCAGCGCACCCAACGCTCGATCGAAACATCGTATGCGATGATCCTTAGCCAGGAAGACGAAAAGCGTGCCACATTGGAACGTTACAACTACGACCTGGCGCGTTTTCGCAAGCTGCGCCAGGGTGCGACCAGGGCCGCCAACGCGGACGTCATTGCCAAGTCGGATATACCGGACCTGGTCGATACGGCCGTGAGCTGCGAGAAAGGTGCCGAGTGCTCTCGCCTGTGGGAGATCGCCCAGGAATACGCCCGCAAACACGCCACAACACCGGTCGACCTGACGGCAGACAGGATACTGGTGACCGCACCACCTCGTGACCTCAGGGACATCAGCATCACCGTGTCACGTCTGGACGAGAAGGAGACCGGTGGTGAGAGGATCTTCATGGACGTGCAGTGCGTAGGCTTTTCCGAAGGCAAAGAATTCTGCCTCGGCCCCAAGGTCACGGCGATCCGCAACAACTTCCGTGACGCCCTGGGCTACGTGGGTAGCAAGTAAATACAGACCAGACCCTCAGGCCGGATCGAACAGGCCGTGACTGAGCACGCCCCAATCGGCCTCCCAGGCGGACAGGGAGTCCTCTGTAAAGCGCGAACGCAGAAACTGGTGCATCCTGCCCTCCACGAATGCGGTCAGCAGGGCCGCGGCAGCCTCCGGCGACGTGCGCAGACTGGCATCCTCGCGCATCTGAGCCTCGCGCAATATCTGTCGTAACTGCAGGTCGATGCGTTCGAAGAACTGCTGTACCCGCTCATGCAGGCGCTCTCTCTCACCCACCAGCGCATCACCGAGCAGGATCCGGGTGATCCCCGGATTACGGTCGGCAAACCCGAGCAACAGGTAAATGACCTTGGCAACTCGAACCTGGGTGTTTTTTTCATCACCCAGGATCTGGTTGATCCGCGCAAACACGGTCTCTTCCGCAAACCCGATCAAACCCTCGAACATACGGGCCTTGCTCGGAAAATGCCGATACAGGGCGGCCTCTGACACGCCCACTGCGCGCGCCAGTGCAGCAGTGGTTATGCGGTCACCCGGATGCTGCTCCAACTCGTTGGCCAGCGCCTCGAGGATTGCCTGTTTGCGCGATGGTCGCGGCATGAAACCAGGCTACCGGCGGCGAATCAGGGTGCCGACACCCTGGTCGGTGAACAATTCGACCAGAACCGCATGCGGCACCCGGCCATCGACAATGTGGGCCGCATTCACACCGGCACGCACTGCGTCTACCGCGCAGCTGATCTTGGGCAGCATGCCACCGGTGATAGTCCCGTCCTCGATCAGACCATCCACAGACTCCAGGGTTAGCCCGGTCAACAGGGTACCTTGTTTGTCGAGTAGCCCCTCGGTATTGGTGAGCAGCATGAGCTTCTCGGCATTAAGCACCTCTGCCATCTTCCCCGCAACCAGGTCGGCGTTGATATTGTAGGAATGACCGTCACGGCCGACACCGATCGGCGCGACCACCGGGATGAAATCCCCATGCACCAGCATGTCGACAACCGAAGCATCGATACTCTCGACCTCGCCGACATGACCGATATCGATGATCTCCGGCGCCTGGGCCTCCGGGTTGTCGCGGGTGAGATTGAGCTTGCGGGCATGGATCAGGTCACCGTCCTTGCCAGTCAGGCCAACGGCCGATCCGCCATGACGATTGATGAGATTCACGATCTCTTTGTTGACCAGCCCACCGAGCACCATCTCCACCACATCCATGGTCTCCGCGTCGGTCACCCGCATGCCCTGGACGAATTCGCTCTGCTTACCCAGGCGTTTGAGCAAGCTGCCAATCTGTGGCCCGCCGCCGTGAACCACCACCGGGTTGATACCGACCAGTTTCATCAGCACAACATCACGCGCAAACCCGGCCTTCAGGTCTTCGTCGACCATGGCGTTGCCGCCGTACTTGATCACGATCGTCTTGCCACCAAAGCGCTGGATGTAGGGCAGCGCCTCGGAAAGTACGTGGGCAACATTGCCCGCCGCTTCCACCGTCAAACTCATGTTAATTCCGTAGGTCTCTAGAATGGTGCCTGCAT
>Ga0316189_10006304_pt1 | contig 11315 bp, 12 predicted proteins | sample LowCovwburrow_MG_FD_204930 | JGI IMG/M metagenome (GOLD analysis project Ga0316189, IMG submission 204930) | Coastal sediment microbial communities from Maine, United States - Lowes Cove worm burrow | ecosystem: Environmental > Aquatic > Marine > Coastal > Sediment | place: USA: Maine... | reverse complement strand
ACTGGGAGCCCAGCCCCATGCCCGGCGTATGGCGCAAGCCCCTGGCCCGCGAGGAGGTCGAGCATGGCCATACCACCAGTATTGTGCGATTTGATGCGGGCTCGTATTTCTCGCACCACGAACACCCGCTGGGCGAAGAGATCCTGGTGCTGGAGGGAACATTTTCCGACGAGCACGGGGACTTCGGCCCCGGAACCTACTTTCGAAACCCGCCCGGCTCAGGCCATACGCCGTTCAGCAAAAACGGCTGTGTGCTTTTGGTGAAACTTGACCAGTTCGATCCGCACGACACAACCCCGGTGAGGATTGAGACCCGGGATACACCGTGGTTACCTGGGCAGGGCCGGCTGGAGGTGATGCCTTTACACGAATTTCGCGGCGAGCATGTGGCCCTGGTGAAGTGGCCGGCTGGCGAGCGCTTCCAGCCACACAGCCACTTTGGTGGTGAGGAGATCTTCGTGATATCGGGCGAATTCAAAGATGAGTTCGGCAACTATCCCGCAGGCAGCTGGCTGCGCAGTCCCCACATGAGCCGGCATCGTCCTTTTGTCGACGAGGCGACCGTGATCTGGGTGAAGGTCGGTCACCTTCCGGTATGTGTTTAATGGTTTGAAGGCGACGCTGCGGGCAATTCGCTGCTCACAGCGCCTCGATCTTCAGTACTTCAATGAGTACTCCATACATATGGAAACTCATCAGGTCCTTTTCCAGTCGGGCCGAAACCTTCACTCTCAGGCCGGCTTTCTTGAAAGACTCGGGTAGATTGGTCGGGTCGTACTTGCTTCCATCATCTGCATCGATGGCAAAAAAACCGCCCTCTATCCCCTTGTGTACGACAGTACCGATAAACTCGATCGAGTCTTCCGAAGGCGAGGGTGTACGTTCGGTTTGTGACGATTCACCTGATTTGGGCATGTTTGTTCCAGTGTTCGGGGTCTCGGACGCAACCAGATTTCCCTGCACAAAGGCACCAAGAGCCGTGATAGCAAACAATGCAAATAACGCGTACATCATCGATCTCATGGCTATCTCCTGTTGCCCGGACTCGGAATTATACACTCCACATGCAGCCAGTTCGGTTGCCGACGCCCGTACAAAGGCTTGCGAGGATGCATGAGATATCGAAACTCATCGATCGGATTTTGTTTTGGGCAAATCGACCATGTCCAGTTTCTTCATGGCCCTGAACACCCTGCGACCGACCAGGCACTGGATCTCGATTCCGCTCAATGCAGACCGCAGACGATACGCCTCCGCCATAGCCTGGCGAGCCTGATCGGGTAGGCCGGCAGCTATCTGAGCAGCCGCAAGTGTGACTCGCGGAATATGGTTGCGGACGTCTCTGCGACAGGCGCTTTTGGCGGCCACAACGGCTTCGTCCGTATCGCCGTCAAGCATCAGTCCAATGGCCAGAAAACTCTCCCAGACGGCAAGCCTGTTGTCTAGCGGACTGATTCGGATACCGCGTCGCAGGTCTTGAATGCCGTCTTTCAATTTTCGATCGGCAATCTTGGCGGCGCCAAGGGCCGCCCAGGCCTGTGCATTCGACGGATCCTGTTGCAAGGCTCTTTCGAGCACCGGCATTGCTCGATCCGTGTGCCCGAGATCGGCCAGGGCACATCCGGAGAAACCGAGGACGTTCGAATCCATATCATCCAGTTGCAGCGCCAGGTCAGCAGCACGCAGACCCTCCTGCGCCGCCTGCTCACGTTCAACCAGGAGCCCTACCCGATGCCCCAGGGCGAGTATCAATGCCAGATAGGCATGCGCAGGACCGAGGCCGGGTTCGATCGCAATACTTTGACGCAAAAGGGATGCCGCCTCGGCAAAGGTATCGGGATGCCAGCCTTTCAACGCCAGCAGTCCGCTCGCTCTCTGGTACAACACCCTCGCATTCCGGTCGCAGTCGATGCTTCTTGCGTGTGTGTAAGAGACGCGTACGAGTTCAGGTTCGATGACCTGGGCGATGGCATTGATGATCTCGTCCTGCAGCTCGAGAATCCGGTCTGCCGACCGGTCGAACCGGCGCGCCCACAGATGGCCACCGTCTTCTGTATCAATCAGCTGGACATTGATGCGCACCTGATCGCCAACGGAACGCACGCTGCCTTCAAGCATCAGGTCGACGCCCATTTCTTCACGCACCCGAGCGGCAGTGGGGTGGGTTCTCTTGTATGAAAAGCTCGAAGAGCGGGAAATGACGAGCAGGCCCGGTGTGCGGGCGAGGAGGGTGGTCAGATCCTCTACCAGGCCATCTGCAAAGAACTCCAGTTCGGGATCGTTCGAAAACACGTCGAACGGCAACAAGGCGATCGTGGTAAGTCCGGATTTTTTGATGGCAGGCGTTGGTGTGCTTGGTGAGGTCTCTTTTCTACGGTCGGATTGCTCGAGTTCACCAATGAAGCGGAAACCGCGTCCATGCACCGTCTTGATCAGCTGTTGTGCATGACCATCGTCACCGACAGCTTTGCGTACCGCTTTGATACAGGTGGACAGGGTGGCGTCTGATACCACCCGGCCACGCCACACCTCTTCGAGTAGTTCGTCTCTGCTGACCACACGTTCGTGGTTGCGTACCAGGAACTCCAGTACATTGAAGACTTGGGGTTCTACCTGGCATTGGCGTCCGTCCTGACGGAGTTCATAGAGCTCGGTATCGAGTTCCCAGTTTCCAAACCTGAAGATCATGGCTTGCCGCCGCACGCATCCTGTCCGCCGATCTTTGGACTCTAACAGCCGGATACGAGTTGCAGAAGCCCTTGATCTTGAAAGAAATGCGGCTACCGACGGTGTGCCTGGGAAGCCCCCGGAGAATCCCCAAGAAATCCTCAATAAATCTTCAAGCGCCATGCACCGTCGGCTTCTAAATTATCAATCACGCCACGGGATGTTCCCGAAGCGGTCGAAACAAACACAGCTATTGAGGGAGAAATCTCATGCCACTCGTGGATATTCAAGTCATCGAAGGAGTCTTCAGCCAGGAACAGAAGAAAGAAATGATTACCCGGGTAACCGACACCCTGGTCGGGATCGAGGGGGAGACCCTGCGCGGCCTCACTTGGGTGCGGGTACAGGAAGTCGCCAGTGGCGATTGGGGCATTGGTGGCCACGCGATGACCGCCGAAGACGTCAAGGCGCTGCAACAGCCCGCTGCCTGAAGATGGTTCCGGTGGCCGGCCGCCGGATACGCCGCCGGCCACCCACACGAACGGTAGGAGGAAGAGAATGTTGAGCAATACCCTCGAATACGAAGAACAGGCAGTGTCGCATACGTCAATCTATATGGCCGCAAGGCAGTTGCCACTGCAGAACAGTTACAGGACCTCTCCGAAAAAGGCGTGGACAACCGACCGTGCCAAGACCTGTTCGAAACAGTTTGGTCCTGAACAGCCACTTTATGGCGAGGTGACACTTGATGGCGGGCGGCCGACGGACATTACCTATGGCGTACACAAGGCGGTAGGTGGCGAAGGTGACTACCCGGTCCCCGGTGAATTGCTCTGTGCCGCGCTCGCAAGCTGCCTCGACAGCACGATCCGCATCATCGCAAACCGGCTGGGCATTGAACTGCAGCTACTGGAGGTGTCCGCCCAGGGCGAGGTGGATGTTCGCGGTACCCTGCTGGTCGACCGCAAGGTGCCGGTGGGTTTTCAGAAATTCGCCGTTGGTGTGCGAATCGATGCCTTTAACAAGGTCGAGACCGGAAAAATCGAGTTGCTCCTGAGAGCGGCGGAAAAAAGCTGCGTGGTGATCCAGACCCTGCGCGCGGGTACTGAAGTTTCGGTTGGACGCATAGTTGAGCCGTAGAATGTTCGGTCCGGGCGGTCGGCAGTTCGGGTCCTGAATGGATTGATCCGAAGGAGGGCACAAGGACGCCGGCCGCCACCATTGAGCGGGATGCTGCCGCCACACAGGTCCTGCAGAATATGACGCCTTTAAAAACCGCGTGACGAAATGGAGCCTTTAGGGCAGCATTTCGCAGGTAGGTTTATCACGAAAGGGAGAGTGGTTGGGTGACAAAATTTTCCCTGGTCGGCATGTTGGCCGCCGCGATCCTCGGCATGAACGTTGCCGTAGCTGAAGAGCCAGTGCTGTATGTCTACAACTGGAGCGATTATATCGCCGACGAGGTGCTTGGACAGTTCCAGTCGGAGACGGGTATCGAGGTTGTATACGACGTATACGATACCAACGAGGTCCTTGAAGCCAAGCTTCTGGCTGGACACAGTGGTTACGACCTGATCTTCCCGACCGACCGGCCGTTCGCACAGCGCCATGTCAAGTTAGGTATCTACGCGAGGCTGGACAAAACCAAGTTGATCAACTCAGCAGGCCTCGATCCGGTGATCATGGACAATCTGGCCGAGATCGACCCTGGTAACGCGCACCTGGTCCCGTACCTGTGGGGCACCACCAGCATCGGTTACAACGTTGCCAAGGTCGCCGAACGCCTCGGCAAGGATGCCCCGGTCGATACCTGGTCGCTGATATTCGACCCGAAGAACGCGGAGCGTCTTGCGGACTGCGGAATCAGCCTGCTTGACGATCCGACCGAGGTGTTCATCGCCGCGTTGATCTATCTCGGAAAAGATCCCAACAGTACCACCAAGGTGGACCTGCAGGCCGCCAGCGCATTGGTGAAAAAGATACGGCCGTTTGTTCGTTACTTCCATTCGTCTCAATACATCAACGATCTGGCGAACGGCGACCTGTGCGTGGCACACGGTTATTCGGGAGACATTCTGCAGGCACGTGACCGGGCAGCCGAGGCAGGAAAGCAGGTTGAAGTTAAGCTGGCGATCCCGCGCGAAGGCGCTGTCGTGTTCATCGATGTGATGGCGATTCCGACGGATGCCAAGCATCCGCAGAATGCGCAGCGCCTGATCGATTTTCTGATGCGCCCAGAGGTCATCGCCAGAATCACCGACTATGTCGGTTATGCCAACGCGGTTCCGGCATCGCTACCGCTGCTCGACGAGGATGTACGAAACGATCCGGGTGTCTTTCCGCCTCCGGAGGTGCTGTCACGCCTGGTGGCACCCGCCGAACTGCAGCCGGACGCGCAGCGTGCACGCACCCGGGCCTGGACCCGGGTAAAGGCCGGGCGCTGATCTGTCATGCGGGGCCTGGATCCGGAACTGGGGGCTTGGCAGGATCCAGATGTCGCGCCTCTGGTGGAGGTCCGCAGCGTCACCAAGACATTCGAAAACCATCGCGCGGTAGACAACGTCTCGCTCGATATCTACCCCGGTGAGTTTTTCTCCCTGTTGGGCGCGTCCGGTTGTGGCAAAACGACTCTGCTACGCATGCTTGCAGGATTCGAACGTCCAGATGCCGGTAAGCTGCTGATCGGTGGTGTGGATGTGACGAAATGGCCGCCCTACAGACGGCCGGTCAATATGATGTTCCAGTCGTATGCACTGTTTCCGCACCTCAACGTGGTCGACAACATCGCCTTTGGACTGCGTCAAGAGCGTGTGTCACGTAGCGAGATCCGAAAACGCGTAGCGGAAATGCTCGACCTGGTGCGCCTCGGCGCCTTCGCGAAACGCAAGCCAGAGCAGTTGTCCGGTGGCCAGTGTCAGCGGGTCGCCCTGGCTCGTTCACTGATAAAACGGCCGAAGTTGTTACTGTTGGATGAACCGCTCGCCGCACTTGACCGCAAACTGCGCGAGCATACCCGGTTCGAACTGGTAAACATCCAGGGACAGCTCGGCATCACCTTCGTGATGGTCACCCATGACCAGGAAGAGGCGATGACCATGTCGACGCGTATGGCCGTGATGAACGAGGGGTGCATTAGCCAGATCGGAACACCGACCGAGATCTACGAGTCTCCCGGTAACAGTTTCGTCGCCGGGTTCATCGGTGCAGCAAACAAGTTTCAGGGACGGGTACTTGGCCAGGACGGTGATGTGCTTCTGGTTCATGCCGATACCACCGGTCAAGACCTGCGCGTGTGCAATCCGCAGGCGGTCGCGTCAGGCACACCCGTAGTGGTCGCGGTGCGGCCGGAAAAAATGCGCATCACCCAAGATGAACATTCAACGGCTGACAATCGCTTGAACGGTACGGTAGCGGAGATCGCCTATCTCGGCGATGTCTCCATTTATCACGTGAGGATCGCGAGTGGTGCGTTGATCGAAGCGCAGTTGACCAACCGCACGCGCCGCGCCGATGCGACTTTGACCTGGGGCGATCCGGTGTGGCTGGTCTGGGATTCGGACGATGCCGTCGCCCTCTTCGAATAATCTCTGGCAGCATACCCTTGGGCGTTGGTTGAAGCCGGGGAGGGGAGCGATCAGCGCCATTCCCCTATTGTGGTTGGGCCTGTTCTTCGGTCTGCCGTTCCTGATTATCGTCCGCATCAGCCTGTCTGAGGCAGTCATCGGCCTGCCACCCTATTCCGATCTGATTCAGTGGGTCGAAGGAGAACTCCTACCGTCTCGGGTCCGCCTGTACTTTGCCAACTTCCTGTTGCTATGGGAGGACAGTCTCTATCTGGACGCGCTGGGCAATTCGGTGCGGGTGGCGGCAGTTTCCACACTGCTTTGCCTGCTGATCGGCTACCCCATGGCATTGGGCATCACCCGCACACGCCAGAATCTGCGCATCCCCCTGCTGATGCTGGTGATCCTGCCATTCTGGACCAGCTTCCTGATCCGCGTTTATGCCTGGATCGGCATCCTCAAAGACAGTGGCCTGATCAACAATTTTCTACTCGGCATTGGTCTGATCGATCAGCCCTTGCAACTCCTGTATACCAATTTCGCCGTCTATCTCGGGATCGTCTACGCCTACCTGCCATTCATGATCCTGCCGCTGTACGCCACTTTGTCACGCATGGACGAACGTCTGCTCGATGCCGCGGCAGACCTTGGCTGCCGGCCTGTATATGCATTTTGGCGAGTGACAGTACCGCTCTCATTGCCTGGCATCGTGGCCGGCTCACTGCTTGTCTTTGTACCGGCGGTCGGTGAGTTCGTGATCCCCGACCTGTTGGGTGGGCCTGACAGCCTGATGATCGGCAAGGTGCTCTGGAGCGAATTCTTCAGCAATCGGGACTGGCCGGTCGCTGCGGCACTCGCCGTCGCTTTGCTTGCCCTGCTGGTTGTCCCGGTGCTCATGTTCGAACGCATCCGCACGAAGGGGCAGGGTGCATGAGCATGGCGTTGTATACGGAGTTTGCCCAAGTGAATCACAGGCGGTTGCTGCCGGCATGAACATGCGGCGTCCGACATTGGTATTCAGCCTGATGGCCTTTGGCTACGCCTTCCTGTACGCGCCAATCATCTCGCTTATCGTTTATTCCTTTAACGAATCCCGTCTGGTCACCGTGTGGGGCGGCTTCTCGACCAAGTGGTACATCAGTCTGATACATAATGATCAGTTGCTGGGCGCCGCCTGGGTCAGCCTGCGTATTGCGGTCATGAATGCCACACTGGCGGTGATACTCGGCACATTGGCCGGTATTGCATTGGTACGCTTCGGGCGGTTCCGTGGGCGCTCTGCCCTGGCACTGATGGTCGGTGCGCCGCTGGTGATGCCGGACGTGATTCTTGGCCTCGCCTCCTTGCTGCTGTTCGTGGCGATGCAACAGCTGATAGGCTGGCCAGCAGGGCGTGGTATCAGCACCATCACGATCGCACACATCACCTTTTCCATGGCGTATGTCGCAGTCATCGTACAGTCGCGTCTGGTACGCCTGGATCCGTCGCTGGAGGAGGCCGCTATGGACCTCGGCGCACGGCCATGGCGGGTGTTTTTCGTTATAACCTTGCCGCTGATCGCCCCGGCACTGGCGGCCGGTTGGTTGCTGGCCTTCACTCTGTCACTGGACGATCTGGTGATTGCGAGCTTCACCTCCGGACCCGGAGCGTCGACCCTGCCGATGGTGGTCTATTCGAGCGTCCGCCTCGGCGTAAGCCCGGAGATCAATGCACTCGCTACGGTGATGGTGGCACTGGTCAGTACCGGCATTCTAATTGCGGGAGTCTCGATGCATCGGCGGCGCGGGTCCCGCTGGCGATAGCGTTGGTCGATAGCGTCCAGCGCGGAACATCATGTGGCACGAATGGCAGTTAGCATTCAACCGTGAGTGGACCTGGATTGGCTGCATCGAGACCATATCGTCGCTCAGGTTGCTCCAGCGCCTCATGGCTGGGTGGCGCGACGCCATCCACGCATCCTGCTGCTGAACCTCATCAGTGCTTGGCGCCTGCTCCAATGTGCTACGTAATTGCATGCCGAGCACTGATGCGGATACATCCAAAAACATCTCAGAGCTTGTCGAAGATCCGTCGATAGAAAAAACTTTCGAGCTTCGATTGGTGGTGACGTTAATATCGGAACGCCGTCATGGCCCCGCGATGCTTTATGATCGGTGGGCACAGGCCGTCTCGGCCCTCATCACTGGGGAAGTTTTGTGTTAAAGATACAGGTACTGGGCTCTGGTGCAGGGGGTGGATTTCCGCAATGGAATTGCAACTGTGATAACTGTGCTGCTATGCGCGAGGATTCGCTGAATGCGCGACCGCGCACCCAGTCATCCATAGCGATCAGCAGCAATGAGGTCGATTGGCTGTTGGTGAATGCATCTCCAGACATCCGCCATCAGATCTTGGCCTTCCCAGCCTTGCAGCCCGCCCGAGCCAAACGCGATACAGGTATCCGCGCCGTATTGCTGATCGACAGCCAGATAGATCACACCACCGGTCTGCTTATGCTCAGGGAGAACAAGCAGCCGTTGGAACTCTACTGTTCCCGCATGGTGTACCAGGACCTGACCACAGGCTTCCCGGTGCTGCGTATACTGGAACACTACTGCGGCGTGAATTGGCACGAGATTCCGATAGACGGTACGCCATTCGAGGTGCAGGGTATCGATGGTTTGGCGTTTTCGGCGCTGGCGCTTAGCAGCAAGGCGCCACCCTATTCGCCGCATCGTGAGGATCCCCATCCCGGTGACAACATTGGTCTGCAGGTGCAGGATCGGCAAAGCGGCCGCAGCCTGTTTTATGCGCCGGGCCTGGCTCGTATCGAGCCGCACCTCGAACCGGCAATGCAGGCGGCAGATATTCTGCTGGTCGATGGTACCTGCTGGACCAATGATGAGATGATGCGGCGCGAGGTCGGCACGCGTGAATCGCTGACGATGGGACATCTCCCGCAGTCAGGGCCCGGGGGTATGATCGAGTCCTTGAGGCCATTCTCCCGTCAGCGAAAGGTGCTGATCCATATCAACAACACAAATCCCATGCTGGTCGAGGATTCTCCGCAGCGTGCCGAACTGACGGCCGCGGGTATCGAAGTATCCCATGACGGTATGGAGATCGACGTCTGACCGAGCGGAGAAAGAGCATGCAGCGCAAACCCTGGAGTAGAGAAGTGTTCGAGGCGACGCTGCGATCCCTGGAGCGCCGCTACCACATTCACCACCCATACCATCGCATGATGGCAAATGGCGAACTCGACCCGGATCAGATCCGTGGTTGGGTGGCCAACCGCTTTTATTATCAGGTGACCATTCCCCGCAAGGATGCGGCTTTGATGGCCAACTGTCCGGACCGCGAAACCCGTCGTCTGTGGATGCAGCGCATCGTGGATCATGATGGTACCGCGGCGGGAGGAGGCGGTATCGAGGCATGGGTGCACCTGGGTGAGGCGTGCGGGCTGGATCGCGAAGAGCTGTGGTCGATGCAGCGGGTTCTACCGGGTGTGCGTTTCGCGGTCGATGCCTACCTTCGTTTCGTGCGTGACTCGGAATGGCATGACGGCGTGTGCTCATCGCTCACTGAAATGTTCGCACCGAAAATACATCGTCAGCGGCTGGAAAACTGGCCGCGTGATTACCCTTGGATACAGGCCGCCGGCCTGGACTACTTTCGCAAGCGGGTCAGTCAGGCCAACCGCGATGTCGAACACGGCCTGGCGGTTACCTTGGAATGGTTCAATACGGCGGAAATGCAGCAGCGTGCGTTGAGCATTGTGCAGCTCAAGCTGGATATCCTGTGGTCCATGCTGGACGCCATGTACATGGCCTATATCCTGAAGATGCCACCGTATTTCAACGAAGGGGAAGTTCAATGAGCGTCGTCGATCCGTCGGCGTGTTACCGCATTGCGCCGGGACACCGCATGCAATGGGAAGAGGCACAGCAAAGCTGGGTGATTCTGTACCCTGAAGGCATGGTGAAACTCAACGAGAGCGCCGCTGAAACCCTGCGCCGATGCGACGGCGTCAAACTGTTGAGCGCGGTGATTGCCGAACTCGAGGCGGCTTTTGGAGAACCCGATCTGACAGCGGACGTGCTGGATTTGATCGGCGCAGCGCTGGAGCAGGGTTGGCTGACGAGCTGCTGAATCCGGTGAAATGATACATAGGACCGACACTACCCGACAGTCTGCTATCAGGACTGGATAATTCAGGCGTGTGAACTAAGCTTGGTTTGGTTGAAGTCATCACTATTAACCCTAATTTCCCCCTGTTAATATCGGGTAGCCCAGACGGGCTAGGGACTGTGCGAGAGATATTCAGGGCGATGTTCGTGTACAACCCAGCAACCGGAGAATGAAATGACGAAAAAATGGTCGAAACCTGAATTTCAAAACCTGCGTTACGGCTTTGAGATCAATCTTTACGTCACCGTACGCTGATCCCAAACCTTATGCCTTGGCAGAGGGCGGGGGAGCGGCGCTCCCCCGCCCTTTATCTTTTGCCGTCCGGCAGCGCCTATGAATGACACGGCTCAAGACCCGTTGCGCCCGCTTTGGCTGCTCGCCGAGCTGACCTACAGTTGCCCCTTGCAGTGTCCCTATTGCTCAAATCCGCTACGCCTTGGCGAGCGCTCGCGGGAGCTGGCCACAGAAGACTGGTTTAGGGTCCTGGCTGAAGCCAGGAAGCTGGGGGCCATTCAGCTTGGGCTGTCCGGGGGCGAACCCCTGCTGCGCAAGGACTTGGAAATCATTGTGGGCGAGGCCCGTCGGCTCGGTTATTACACCAACCTTTTGACCTCGGGCATGGGCATGGACGAGGCTCGCATCAGCGCGTTGAAAGAGGCCGGGCTGGACCATATCCAGGTGAGTTTTCAGGCCGACGACCCCGATCTCAACAACCGCCTGGCGGGCACAGACAGCCACCGGCACAAAATGGAGGTCGCGCGGCTGGTCAAGGTCTATGGCTATCCGATGGTGCTCAACGTCGTGATGCACCGTCATAATCTGGATCGCATGCGCGAGATCCTCGATATGGCGCTGGCCTTGGAGGCCGACTACGTGGAGTTGGCCAACACGCAGTACTACGGCTGGGCACTGGCC
>Ga0316189_10006303_pt1 | contig 11317 bp, 9 predicted proteins | sample LowCovwburrow_MG_FD_204930 | JGI IMG/M metagenome (GOLD analysis project Ga0316189, IMG submission 204930) | Coastal sediment microbial communities from Maine, United States - Lowes Cove worm burrow | ecosystem: Environmental > Aquatic > Marine > Coastal > Sediment | place: USA: Maine... | reverse complement strand
CCAACTGCAGCAAATCGACAGGAGGCCGCAAGTGGGGATCCTGTCATTACGCCAGTTGCCAGCACGAGAATGTTATCCGGTGACATGGGATCAATCCGGGAAGGCACAAATTTCATCATGTAGTGATAACCAATTCCCCTGCCGCCCAGGTAACTCCGAAAAAATGACTCATCTTGTTCTTCAACATCGATACTGTGATTTGTCAAATCTATGTGCAATATTCTACCGGTGTAACCAAAATTCATAGTAATTCCCCCATATTGAGATTTAAGAATTACAACGAGTAGTTATTACAAAATGGTGCATTAAAAATTGAATCATTCGGAACTGTAGATTACCAATGGCAATCTTTTCTACTTTTCAAGAGAGCCAGTTGGAGATAGGGCACCTGCATCGAATCTTTAATGACACAAAAAAAGGTCCGACCATCATCATTGGATGTATTGTGCTTTTATCACATGTGCCAGTTGCATGATTTTGATCATTGTATCTTCATCAGCAGGTTCCTTAAGGTCATAACAGGCAATTTTGCTCCTCGAGTCATAGGAGAGATTTATTTTATTTTCTTCACCAATTATCGCGCTGATTTTCCTAAGGGGACTGTCAATCTTTCCAGCACTTCTCCAGTCATCTGATAAAAAAATGTGTAGTTTCATCTTCCAAGTTCCTCCTATCGGTCCCAAAATGAACAACCCGCAACTGGGCCCCCTACATGCACGCATTTTGTCGAACTTTGCCCTGGCTGCACAATTAGTAATTCCGTTACCCTCTTTCAATTACGGAAGTCAACTTGAATATAGCAAATTTTGCGATGTAATCGGTTGACAGGTCACCTGTTTTAGGACCCTATTAAAAAAAGAAATTAAAATCGATATTTTTCTGCGTATGGTAAGATTGGTCTTCTCACCCGATTATCGACCCCGCGGATCAATTCTGCGAAAATAGCACCCAGGCCTTGACGGCACGAACGCTTTCGGATACCCGCCATTTTGGGCGGACTGAATTTCCCGACAAATTACAGTTATTTCAGTTTTTATAGTTATTTTTCTTGACAAAGGAAAAAATATATGGCTTAGTAATTGTTAAAAACAAACATATACATGGCGCTAAAAAAGATTTAGTAAAACCGTTTTTTATTTATCTTTGAGGTATTTAATGAATTCCAAGTCCGCCACAACAATGCGTTTGACCTTATAAACACAATTTTTGCCTTGACAAATTTTTTTCTATAATTCATGTAATAACCATAAATTAATAAAAGGAGGGGGCTCATGGATGACATCATGACAGTTTATCAGGCCAGCGAATACTGCAGCGTTTCCCCCAAAACCATCATCAACTGGGTAGAAGCCGGCCACATCAAGGCGTACAAAACCGTCGGTGGCCATCGCCGAATTAACCGGGCTGATCTAGAAACGTTTATGCGTAAACAGGGCATCCCTGTTTCCGCCAAGTTTCTGGAAAAGGGGCGCAAGCGCATACTGGTGGTGGACGATGACCCCATCATTGTTGAAACCATTGTCCAGGCGCTTGAGGAAGATGAGAACAATTACGAAGTCATCTCGGCTTCAGATGGCTTCGAGGCCGGCCTGCAGGTGTCTCACTTTAAACCCCACCTACTGATTCTCGACATCATGATGCCGGATATCAAAGGTTTCGAGGTATGCAGAAAAATCAAATGCAGCCAGGAGATCAAAGAAACCAAGATCATCGTACTGTCCGCCTATTTGGACGAAGAAAAATTTGCGGAGATGAAAAAACACGGGGCTGACATTTGTTTTTCCAAACCGCTGCCGCTGCCGCAACTCAAAGAGGAAGTCTCGCGGCTATTGACTCCGTAAAGACGCTGAACCCTTTGTCCCCGCAAAATTTGTGTGATTCAGCGCCGCCAAGACTTAACCGGATCCCTTCCGAAAACAAGGAGGCCAATATGAAGCTTAAAGAAGCATTCAACAGAAAAGGGTTTGTCGTCACGGCCGAAATCCATCCCTATGCGGACAAAGGTTCCGAATCTCTGGTGGAAAACCTTAAAAAAGTCAGGGGGCGGGTGGAAGGTTTTTCCATCTCGGAAGTGGAAACCGAGGGCGTTGTGGGTTCCACCATTCAAACCTGTTCTTTACTGAAAGACAATCGCTTCGAACCCATCTATCAGACGACCACCCGGGAAAAAAACCGCCTGCAGCTGCAGCGGGATTTGATTCAGGCACACGAAGCCGGTGTGGAAAACTTGCTGGTATTTACCGAGGACTACCGCATTACCGGAGACAGCCTGCAGGAAATGATGTTTTTCCATGTGGACGCCGGCAAGCTGTCCTCTGTGCTGGAGCACCTGAAACAGGGGTCGACGGTGGATGGTAAGGGGCTCTCTTCCAAGCCGGACTTCGTTCTGGGCTCCGGGGTTGAATCCGGATGGGGAAAACACGTTCCCGAACTGGAGATGAAAGAGATGGAAGCGATGACCAAAATGGGTGCTGGCTACTTCCTGACCACCCCGGTGTTCGATGTAGATAAATTTGCCGCTTTCATGAAAGAGGTCAACACCTTCGGGCTGCCCGTGATTGCCGAGGTCATGATTTTAAAGACGGCGGGCATGGCTCAGTTTTTGAACCGCCACTTGAAACCCGGTCTGGTGCCCAACTGGATGGTAAAAAAGCTCCTTCAGGCGACCGACAAACAAAAAGCCAGCATGGAGCTGTTTGCCGATATCGTTAGCGGCTTAAAAGATATCTGCCAGGGAGTGCATGTCATCTCCATGGGTGGAGAGGAACAGCTGCGGCATTACTTCGATGCCGCCAAGTTGAGGTAGATCCTGACCGATGTAAAGCTGAGGATGCCCTTGTGTTTGAATTTGCTTACAATTCAGTTAGGATTAAATTGATTCGGCGTTATGCCGGGGAGGAGGGCTGCAATTTATGACGGCGCAAATTAAATTGGATGATCTGCAGTGCGACTTTAAGGAGATGGTGCTGGAAAACGTACCGGACGCCAACCTGGATCTGTGCCTGACCTGCGGTGCATGCACGGGCGGCTGTCCGGCTTCGAGTTTAATGAATCTTGACCCCCGAAAACTGCTTCGCATGGTGCTTCTCGGGATGGACGAAGAAGTCCTGAGTACGCCATGGGCATGGGTGTGCACCATGTGCGCCCGCTGCTACAGCGTCTGTCCCATGAAGATCAACATTCCCAAGATGGTTTACAATCTGCGCGCCAGCTGGCCGCGCGAAGACCGTCCCAAAGGGATCCGCGGCTCGTGTGACATGCACGTCAAAGCCGGAAACGCCATGGGGGTGCCCACCGACGATTTCATCTGGACCGTTGAAGACGTAGCCGAAGAGATTAGGGATACGCAGCCTGATTTTAAAGACCTGTCGGTCACGGTGGACCGAATCGGCGCGCAGATGGTCATGAACCAGAACTCGCGCGAACCGGTGACGGAACCCGAGGAGTTGGCGCCGCTGTGGAAGATCCTGCATGCGGTGGAGGCGGACTGGACTTACCCGTCGGTCATGTGGGCCGGTGAAAACTACTGTATGTTTTTGGGAGATGACGACGCCTGGCGCCACATACTGGAACGTTTCGTGGACCACGTGGACAACATACTGGGCAGCCCGGTGGTGGTCAACACGGAGTGAGGGCACTCCTATTTTGCAATCCTGGAAGGATTGCGCAAATTTAAAATCCCCCACAAGTTCGAGCTCAAAACCATCCTGGAGCTTTACTACCAGTGGATGTGCGAAGGAAAGCTGAAACTGAGCTCCGAGTGGAACCGCGACCTGAGGGTAAAGTTCACCCTGCAAGACCCCTGCAACATCATCCGCAAAACCATGGGAGACGAAGCCGCCGATCAAATTCGCGCAGTCGTCAAAGCCATAGTGGGTGAAGAAAACTTCGTGGACATGTCACCCTGCAAATCCAACAATTACTGCTGCGGCGGCGGCGGGGGTGCGCTTCAGGGTGGATACACCGAAGAGCGCCGCGCCTACGGTAAAATCAAGTTCGACCAGATAATGGTAACCGGTGCCACCTACGTGCTGGCTCCCTGTCACAATTGTCATTCCCAGATGGAAGATATCTGCAAACACTACGGCGGGAACTACCACGTGGCGCACATCTGGACGTTCATGTGCCTGTCCATGGGCATGCTGGCCGAAAGTGAACGCAAATATCTGGGGCCCGATCTTGAGAATTTAGGACTCTAACGAGGGTTACTTCATCGAAACACGCAGCTCGAGCGCGCGCCGGGTGAAGGCGCAAGCTGCAGGTAAGGAGCAATGCCATGTCTACAGATGTAAAAGGATCGGTCCTGGTTGCAGGCGGCGGTATCGCCGGCATTCAAGCTGCCTTGGACCTTGCGGACTCCGGTTTTTATGTCTACCTCACCGAGCGCCGCAGCGCCATCGGGGGCACCATGGCGCAGTTGGATAAAACCTTTCCCACCAATGACTGTTCCATGTGCATCATCTCGCCCAAACTGGTGGAATGTGGTCGGCATTTGAACGTCGAGTTGCTGACCAGCACTGAAATCGAGTCACTGAGCGGACAAGTCGGCAATTTCAACGTCAGACTCAGGCAGCAGCCGCGCCATGTGGACATCGATAAATGCACCTCCTGCGGCGAATGCCAGAAGGTCTGCCCTGTCGAACTGGACAGCGAGTTCGACGCCGGTCTTCAAAAACGCCGCGCCGCATTCAAGCTCTACCCCCAGGGGATGCCCAGTGCCTATGCCATAACCAAACGTGGCACCGCCCCGTGCAAGGCGACCTGCCCGGCCCACGTCAGCGTGCAGGGATTCATTGCCCTCATGACCAGGGGTAAATATAGGCAAGCCCTGGAGCTGTTCAAACAGGCGCATCCGTTTCCTGGAATCTGCGGCCGTGTTTGTCATCACCCCTGCGAGGGCGTCTGCAGCCGGGGAAACGCTGACCAACCGCTGAGCATTCAATACCTTCATCGTTTTTTGGCAGATATGGATGCCGCCAGCGAACACCCTTATGTGCCCACCAAAAAAGATCCCAAAGAAGCCAAGATTGCCGTCATCGGATCGGGCCCGGCCGGGCTATCCTGCGCCTATTTTCTGGCCGTTGAGGGCTACCGCGTAACGGTGTTTGAAAAACAGGCCGTGTTGGGGGGCATGCTGACGCTGGGTATTCCGGAATACCGCTTGCCTCGCCGTGTCATCGATGCGGAGATACAGGTCATCCGGGAGTTGGGCGTTGCCTTTCGCACCGGTGTCGAAATCGGAAAGGATTTCACCATCGCACAGCTGCGTGAACAGGGCTACAAAGCCTTTTTCATGGGCGTTGGCTCCCAGGAGTGCAAAGTACTGGGAATCGACGGCGAAGACATTGAAGGCGTCCATCCCGGCGTCGACTTCCTGCGGGACATCAGTCTGGGCAAATCGGTGAAACTCGGCAACCGAGTGGCAGTCATCGGCGGCGGCAACGTGGCCATGGACGCGGTCAGAACATCCTTGCGCATCGGTGCCGCAAAGCCGTTTATCATCTATCGTCGCAGTTTGGAAGAAATGCCCGCCAGCGAAGAAGAGATAGAAGAGTGCACCGAAGAAGGCATCGACATCATGACGTTGACCAACCCGGTGCGCGTCATTGCCGAAAACGGCCGTATCAGCGCTCTGGAATGCATCAAGATGCAGCTGGGAGAACCGGATGCCAGCGGTCGGCGGCGTCCCGAACCCATTGCCGGGTCCGAATTTATAATCGAAGTGGACGACGTCATCCCGGCCATCGGGCAGGAGTCCGACTGGGCCTGTCTGACCGAAGAGTGCGCCTGCACCCTCACCGACTGGGGGACCATGCAGGTGGACCCGGTGACGCTGCAATCCGACGACCCGGACATCTTCGCCGGCGGCGATGCCGTCAGCGGTCCCCGCACCGTGGTGGAAGCCATCGAGGCCGGCAAGCAGGCCGCCATTTCCATGGACCGTTTCATCAAAGGCAATGACCTTTCCCAAAGCCGGGAACAGAATTTCAGGATTGTCAGTGACGTCAGCGATGTGCCGCGCAAGCCTATCCCGCGTCAGAAGATGCCCCGCGTCACACCCGCAAAACGCATTACCAATTTTAACGAGGTCCAGCTGGGCTATGACGAAGTCCGCACCCAGCTCGAAGCCGATCGGTGCCTGCAGTGCGGCATTTGCAGCGAATGTTACCAGTGCGTAGAGGCCTGTCTTCCCGGCGCCGTAGTCCATGAGCAGCAACCGGTGTTCCGCGATGTCGATGTGGGAGCTGTCATCGTGTCGCCGGGATTTACACCATTCGATCCACGATTGTACCCCACCTACAGCTACGCTCAACACCCCAACGTAACGACCAGTGTCGAGTTCGAACGCATTCTTTCAGCATCGGGTCCCTATGGTGGGCACCTGCTGAGACCATCGGATAAAAAAGCACCTGAAAAAATTGCCTGGATTCAGTGTGTCGGCTCGCGCGATATCAACCAGTGCGATCACGGATACTGCTCAGGCGTGTGCTGTATGTATGCCGTTAAACAAACCGTTATCGCTTTGGAGCACAGTGATCAAAATCTGGAAGCGTCAGTGTTCTTCATGGACATGCGCACCTACGGCAAAGACTTTGAGAAGTACTACGAACGCGCCAAGGAAAAGGGCGTGCGCTTCATTCGCTCCCGCGTGCATTCCATCGACTCGCTGCCACGCGAACGGCTGATGATACGCTACGGCACCGAAGATGGACAAATCGCCAACGAAACCTATGACATGGTGGTTCTCTCGGTGGGCATGTCGCCGGCGAACAACGTCAAAGACCTGGCCGAGCGTCTGGGGATCGAACTGAATTCCTATGATTTTGCCAAAACCAGCGACCTTGCCCCGGTGGCGACCTCAAAAGAGGGGATATACGTCTGCGGCGCCTTTCAGGGGCCTAAGGACATTCCCCAGTCGGTGATGGAGGCTTCGGCGGCGGCCGCCGCCGCCACAAAGCAGTTGGCGCCGGCCCGCGGCACCCTGACACGCACCAGGGATTTGCCGCCCGAGCGTGACATTTCCCAGCAGGAACCGCGGATCGGAGTCTTTGTCTGCAACTGCGGCATCAACATCGGCGGCATCGCCGACGTACCGGCCGTGCGCGACTACGCCCGCGGCCTGCCGCACGTGGTGCACGTGGAAGACAATCTGTTTACCTGCGCCCAGGATTCCCAGGACAAGATCAAGGAGGTCATCAAGGAAAATGATATCAACCGGGTGGTGGTGGCCGCCTGTTCTCCGCGCACCCACGAACCCATTTTTCAAGAAACCATTCGTGAAACAGGCTTGAACCGTTACCTGTTCGAGATGGCCAACATTCGCGATCAAAACACCTGGGTACACATGGAGGAGCCCCAAAAGGCCACCCAGAAAGCCAAAGACCTGGTCCGCATGGCCGTTGCCAAAGCCGCGTACATCCAACCACTGCACCGGGTCGCCATGAGCGTCAACAAGGCGCTGCTGGTGGTGGGCGGCGGTGCGGCGGGACTGGAAACGGCCCTGGGTGCCGCCGAACAGGGCGTACAGGTTTACCTGGTGGAGCGGTCGTCGGAATTTGGCGGCAACGCCCGACTACTGAGCCAGACCTGGCAGGGAGAAGATATCCAAAGCTATCTGCAGGGATTGATTAAACGGGTCGAAAATAATAAAAATATCCAAACCTTCCTCCAGACAGAGGCCAAAAAGACATCGGGGGTGCTGGGCAGTTTCACCACCACCCTGGTGTCGCAAGGACGAGATCCGTCCACCACCATCGTGGGCCATGGCGCCACCGTTCTGGCCGTGGGAGGAAAGGAACACAAGCCCGACCAGTACCTGTACGGAAGGCATCCGGATGTGCTCACACATCTGGACATGGACGAAGCCCTGGCCAATGGCGATGCGCGCCTGTCGTCTGCCAAAACAGCCATCTTCATCCAGTGTGTCGGATCCAGGGTACCCGAGCGGCCTTACTGCAGTCGTGTTTGCTGCACCCACAGCCTTAAAAGCGCCCTTAAACTCAAAACGCGCAATCCCAAGATGCGGGTGTTTATCCTGTATCGCGACCTGCGCTCCTATGGGTTCAGGGAGGATCTGTACAGAGAGGCCAGGGCAAAGGGCGTGCTGTTCATCCGCTATGATTTGGACAGGCTGCCGCACGTCAGCGCCGATGCGGGCAACCGCCTGTCGCTGCAGGTTGTCGACCACGTCCTGCAGCGTGAAGTAACCTTTAACCCGGACCTGCTGGTGCTGGCCTCCGGAATTTTGCCCAACGCCAATAAGGACCTTTTCGAGCTGTTCAAGGTGCCCGTCAACGCCGAAGGATTTCTGGTGGAGGCCCACGCCAAGCTCAGACCGGTGGATTTCGCTTCCGAGGGCATTTTCATGGCCGGTCTGGCCCATTATCCCAAATCCATTGACGAAAGCATCGCCCAAGCACAGGCGGCGGTGTCGCGGGCCATGACCATCTTGAGCCGCGACGAAATTTTAGCCGGGGGGGTAATTTCAACGGTGGAGACCGAACGCTGTGCCGCCTGCCTGACCTGTGTGCGCACCTGCCCCTACAAGGTGCCGCATATCGGCTCCGAGGGGCACGCCGTCATCGAGGCCGCCGAATGCCACGGCTGCGGCATTTGCGTGTCGGAATGTCCCGGCAAAGCCATCACGCTGCAGCACTTCACCGACGAGCAGATCAACGCTAAAACCGATGCACTTTTTTCAGGTTCACCGTAAAGGGGTGCAAGGGGCACGGTCGCGCTCTGACCAACCGATGAAGATGTACTCGCTGGTCGAACCGGATTGTGCGGATAAAACCCTAACAAGCCAAAAGGAGTAAATGACATGGCCGATTCCTTTGATCCTAAAATCGTGGCATTTTGCTGTAAATATTGTGCCTATGCCGCTGGAGATTTGGCGGGCTCCATGCGCCTGTCCTACCCCACCAATATACGCATCATCCAGGTACCGTGCACCGGCCGGGTAGATATCATTCATTTGCTCAGAGCCATCGAGGACGGCGCCGACGGAGTCTATGTGGCCGGCTGCCTGGAGGGCGAATGTCATTTTTTGACCGGAAATTTAAAAACCAAAAAAAAGGTCACATTCGTGAGACAGACCCTGGAGGAAATCGGCATCGAACCCGAGCGGGTTCAGATGTTCAACCTGTCATCGGCCATGGGGCCGCGTTTTGCCGAGATCGCCACCGAAATGACCGCAAAAATATCGAAATTGGGCCCCAACGTGGTAGAAGCCCGCAAGGCTGCCTAACGGCCCGCATAGCCACAGAAGAGGTGAACTATGATTGTTGCCGATCGTAAACCGGTTCCAGAGATTCTTGAAATGGTTTCAAACGACCAAAATATTCTGCTGTTGGGGTGTAAGGGTTGCGTCACCGTTTGCAACACCGGCGGACTGAAGGAGGTTCAGGTCCTGGCGTCCACATTGAAAATCGCGCGCAAAAAAGAGGGAAATCCGCTCAAGATCAAAGAAGAGGTGCTGGAGAGACAGTGCGACCCGGAGTACATCGAAGAGATCAGAGACAGCTACGACAACTACGACGCCATCATTTCCATGGCCTGCGGGGTGGGACCCCAGTTTTTGTCAGAAGCCTACCCGGACCAACGTGTGCTGCCGGCCGTGAACACCACCTTTTTCGGTGGCGCCGTGCGGCATGGCGTCTGGGAGGAGCGCTGCGCGGGCTGCGGCACCTGTGGCATCCATCACTTTGGGGGACTGTGCCCCATCGCCCGCTGCAGCAAAAGCCTCCTGCACGGGCCCTGCGGCGGCAGCGCCAACGGCAGCTGCGAAATTGCCAAGGATGTGGAGTGTATCTGGGATATGATCGTTAGAAAAAAAATGGAACAGGGACGACTGGATGATCTTCAGCAAATCAGATCCGCCAAGGACTGGCTCACGGCCCGTGACGGCGGTCCCAGAAGAAGCATAAGGGAGGAGTTGACGGAATGAGCACACTAAAGTCAGGAAGCAGACTTGAAAAAGTGTTGATATCAGGGGCCTTTGCATTTACCGGGGAGTGTGGACCGCCCAAAGGGGCCAACGTCGACCATCTGAAAGAAAAACTCGAACATCTGAAAGGAAACGTCGACGCTGTAAATGTCACCGACAACCAGACCGCCGTTGTTAGAATGTCCAGTGCGGCGGCAGCGGCAATCATGGTTCAGGAAGGGGTCGAACCCAATTTTCAGATGGTCTGCAGAGACCGCAACCGTTTGGCGATAATGAGCGACATCTTGGGCGCCTATGCGCTGGGTGTGCGAAACATGCTCTGTCTTTCGGGGGATCATCAGCGCTTCGGCAACCATCCCGAATCCAAAAACGTCTTTGACATTGACTCCATGCAGCTAATCGCCATGGTGAAACGAATGCGCGACGAGGGTAAATTTTTGAACGAGGAGGATATCGATGGGCCGCCGAAAATGTTCATCGGCGCTGCCTGCAATCCGTTTGCCGACCCCTGCGAGTTCCGGCCGCACCGGCTGGCCACTAAAATCGCCGCCGGCGCCGATTTCATTCAAACCCAATGCATCTATAACATGGAAAAATTCAGGGATTTCATGAAAAAGGCTGTGGATATGGGTCTCACCCAAAAATGCTACATCCTCGCTGGCGTTACGCCCATGAAAAGCGTCGGCATGGCCAACTACATGTCCAAAATGGTGCCGGGCATGGATGTTCCCGCATCGGTGATTAACCGGTTAAAGGGTGCCGGCAAGGGTAAGGTGGCCGAAGAAGGTATAAAGTTGGCCCTTGAGCAGATTGAAGAGTTCAAAGCAATGGAGGGGATCGCCGGTGTGCACTTGATGGCCATCGAGTGGGAACACAGGGTCCCGGAAATCGCTGAACGGGCCGGGGTGCTGCCGCGACCGCAAGCCTAAAGTGCACCTCAGGTCTATTGGCGCAAAGATGTTTGCGGTGATAACCTGGCCGGGCTGATGCATGATTTCCACAGCGGCGATATCATCACCTTACCGACCGTGATGATCCCATGGCAGGGCAGCGAAAATGAGCTTTGGGGCATCCTTGCCTGCAACGGGCTGCCCCTTCAAAGCCAAAAATCCCGCGACGCCACATTGCCAAGGTCCATGGGTATAGGGTGCATTTTATGATACACCTGGCAACCGCCTGAGCAGCGCCAGGGCTTCTCCTGAAATGGGCAGTACGCTGCCGCTGTCGGGATCCAGAAAAACAAAGGTCACATCAGCGTCGGCCACCGCCCGATCCCGGTCGGCCAGCCGCACGGCCTAATGGACCACAGCACTGCTTCGTTTGATCTCCTTAGAATAGTAAAAATTTTCGACTATTTATTGTCGTAGTCAT
>Ga0316189_10006302_pt1 | contig 11317 bp, 16 predicted proteins | sample LowCovwburrow_MG_FD_204930 | JGI IMG/M metagenome (GOLD analysis project Ga0316189, IMG submission 204930) | Coastal sediment microbial communities from Maine, United States - Lowes Cove worm burrow | ecosystem: Environmental > Aquatic > Marine > Coastal > Sediment | place: USA: Maine... | reverse complement strand
CTCTATTCAGGCGAATCACCGACCCTGTTCAAAGACCAGTTGGTAATCCCACCGTATCGCTTCTACTGGCTGTCAGACCAGGGGCTGAATTAACTCGTTTACTGCACCAGCCGATCACCCCTGAACAGGTGCAATCAGCGGGTTAACTGTCTTCGGGAAGTCCGTAGAAGAAGTCCACGACCCCTGTTTCCAGCGAGTACTCAGCACCCACGACGAGCAAGCGGTCTTCCGCGATCAGTTCCTCGAGAATTCTCGAGCCATGCTTCAGCTGAGATACGGAGGCCCGTATGTTTGCACGGATCGCGAGTCGGAGCATGGCATCATGATCGGCATGAAGTTCCTTCTCCAACAGCGCTTCCACAGATGGCCGGATACGGTTCACTATCGACTGCAGATTGGGCGAACGGTTGCCACTCGGGCGCTCCAGTTCCTCCAGAGTCGCCATCACGGCACCACACATCGAATGCCCCATCACCATGACCAGCGGGGTATCGTAAACACAGGCTGCAAATTCGACGCTGCCGATCTGTGAGGGTGCAACGATATTGCCGGCCACACGGATTACAAACAGCTCACCCAGCCCTTCATCGAATACGATCTCCGCTGGGACACGAGAGTCGGAACAACCGAGAACGATCGCGAACGGCTGCTGGCCCGCAACCAGTTCATTGCGCCGGGTCTGGCCCGTAAGTGCACCCTGCCCACGAACATCTGATACAAAACGGCGATTCCCTTCCCGTAGACGGTCCAAAGCTTCCAGCGCCGATTTCAATATGATTTTCCCATCGTGTTGAACCGGCCCCACGCAGCACACGCGATCGATAGCCGGGCACGATGCCCGGCCTCTTCAATGGAGCGCCCTGCCACAACCAAAATACTCCTTTCCATCAAACAGCAGCAGAACCCTGGTTTGAAAAGGCTCACCGCTCATCGAATCGCTGCACGCGGTTCCTTCAAGTTCAATCGAGAGCCGATGAACATCACCGTGCAAATCGTACCTGCTGGTGCGCGAGGCCGGGTCGGACATTGGCGCGACGAAAGAGAATTGGTGGCTGTCCTGGCCATAGTTGTTTGTGAACAGGACTTTTTCGTCATCGTAAATTTCCAGGTGCCAGCCCGGTTCGTTGCCGATGGCGCGAAAATCCACACCCCTGAACTTGGCATCTTCCCAGATCGCACGCGCCCGATTGTTCCTGCATGCGGAATACATCTGGCCCTCCAACACGAACGATGCCTCCGCACCCTTGTTCCAATAGGACGTGGCCCCGTCGCTGAACCTCACACCGGAGGCCGAAACCACATGCGGCAGGCTTTTTGTCCCGGAAGCCAGGAACAGCCAAGCTGTTTCACCCTCGACCCTTACCGTGATCGGGTTACCCACCGCACACTCGTATACAAACGTCTGACCGACTCGGACGGCCGAGCCGGACCCCGAACCCGACGTGGACACGGTGCGCGACACCCCGGTTGTGCATGCGGTCAGCGCAGACAGCAGAACCGCAGACGCCGTGCCGAACGTCGCAATAAAACGGAGCATTTCGAACCCGTACTTTCTCACAGTCATGGTTCTGACGACTATTTCTTTTCGGCCGCTTCAAAGGTCACCGGCGCTTCCCAGATTCGATACCGGACCTCATAACCCTCAGGCACGTAGACAACGACCGGGAGACGACTGTTGTATGCAATGCGCAATGGCGCCGCTGTGACAAATTGCTTCACCTGTGGAGCCCCCGGAGGTGGAGCCATCATGGTACTCATTGTCGTGGAAGAACCGGTGACCTCGTAGTAGGTATACCCCCAACCCTCCAAGGTTCGTGGTTCGATGTGATTGCCCAGTCGCACAAGATTCACACCATCGGTCAGCATTTCCCGCCCGGCAAGGATCTCAACCCCAAAGGCGTCATCCTCGCCACGCTCCTTGTGCGGCAGCACGATGACGAATCGTTCCATGCCCTTTTCGGGCGCTGGAAAGGCCTTCAAATCAGAACGCTCTGCAGCGTAAACCGATCCCGCAAGCAGCGCCAAGCCGGTTACGAGCAGATTTTTCAGTGTAGATCTCATCACTCATTCCACTCCCTCTGAATTCATTTCGGCGTCGATTCTAACGCCCAACCCCGCCAACTCGTAACAGACTGTTCACCCGCCTTCACGCTGCGGCTGAAGAAACTGTCTACGAACACGCCCCAATAGCAATGCATCTGCGCCCGGAGACCGTCAGCACACCTCATCGCCCCGTGTCTCGAACTCGAACCCATCCGGCCCGGCGTTGACTACAGGAATCCCGTCGATTTCGGATTGCTGATTGCAATGCTCATGGATATGACCACACACAACAAAGCTGGGCCTCGACTGCTCGACAAAGGTCCTGATCGCCCTGCTCCCCACATGCTGTTGATTCGCCAGAGCGTCCAGGCAACCGAATGGCGGCGAGTGCGTTACAAAAACAAAGGGGCCAGGGGGCCTGGACAACAAAAGCTCCGCATCATCCTCTGAAAGATCGACGGTCCACGGTCCAAAAGGGGTTTCAGGAATCCCACAGCCGATCCCGAAAAAAGTCACACCTCCCAGTTGCAGCGTCTCCCCATGCAGCATATGAAAACTGTCCAGGCCTTTGCAGGCGTCCGCGAGCTCGTCCCTACTTTCGTGATTCCCCGGAACCAGGATGACTGGAATCCCGATGTGCGCCAACGCGTCAATCGTCTTTTGCACCCCTTCACGAAGTAGCCCGAAATCGCCGGCCCCGATGGCGAAATCAAAGTTCCTGGCTCGTTGCACGATCTGTTCACAGGCATCCAGATTGCAGTGAACATCGCTGAACAGGATGTATCTCATGCTTGGACTCCCTCGGAAAAAGACTGGTACAAGATGCTTAGCCGCCACGCCGGATCAGGCGTGTTAACTCCAATACTTTTTGACGAACACCAGAATCCCCACGCCAAATGCCATCGACACCATCGCAAGGTATTGCTGTAAGTCATCACCCCCCTGCATGGACTCCATGGCCGTCGTGAAGAGGCTGGATGACCGCGAGAACGACTCCGAGAACAGCGTAATGCTCAAACCGATGCATGCAAGAGCACCAGACAACATCAAGACCGTCAACACAAGTTTATTACTCACTCAACAGCTCCAGGGCACGCGTACCCAAAGCGTCCATCAACTCAGACCGTCAGAATCCTCCGATTTGTCGACGACCGTACTGGATCGCATTTTCGTTGCGTCCTGCCGACTTCGAGCTTGTCGCGGCGCTATCGATGCAGCTTCCAGGCGTCAGCATGTTCCGACGTTTTCTTGATCCGGGTACTCTTCTTACAGATCGATCTGACACGATCTTCGTGCAAACGGGTTGCCGAGGATATCTCAACGGTCTTTCTGAAACGCTGACGGCGTTCCAATCCAGACTCCTTCAAGAAATCCGCCACGACTTTCTCGTCGCGCCGGAACTTCAACCATCCAAACAGCCCGAGGATCACCACTGCCACAAGGGCTGCGAGCACGAGTTGAACGATCCCGCTATCTAGAAACTCTGCCATGTCGAACCTGGAAGCCCACCTTAAACCCGAAACCTTATGATCGGCGCCACCTTAATATCGGGGAACACTGTGCCAGACATCAATCATTCCTGATCCGCCAACAGCGCTGGATGGTCGCGTTCCACCACCATGATAAAGACACCAAGTTCATCCTTCGACAGCCCCCTCTTTTCCAGAATCTCCGCAAGATGCTGTTTTCGTTGACGCTTGAACCCGGACAGAGCCTCCTCCACGGAAAGCCCTTCCTGCTGCCAGAACCTGGCTTCCCTTTCACGCACCAATGACAGGTACTCCGCAGACTCTTCAGGGTTCAGCCTCCTTTGGTCCGCCAAGTTCTCATACTCGATTTCACGCTTTGACTTGGCGGGAGGAAGGAATATCTGCGAGGAACTCTCGAAAGGGTTCACACCTCTCGATGAATCAAACAGCTGCGGCCCGAATACGAGATAACCAATCCCGAAAACAGCCACCCAAACAGCTATACGCAATAAGACATGAATCATTCGACCTTCTGATTCCTTACGTGGTAAATGACCACCACCCCGCGCATCTGCTGAGGGCACAAGGTCAACCGAAAGGCTGCCTCGTCAGCGCTTGTTTTCGAAATATTTCACCAACAGCGCTTTCCACTCGGCAATGAAGACTTTGTACGCCGACCAGGAGAAGCCTTCAACAAACTCGTTCCCTCTCGCTGACAACCCGATGTATTCGTAGGTTACCTGAACCACAGTACGGGAATCGCCCCGCTCGTGGCACTTGACTTCAATCACACCGACCTTTTCACCGGGCTCAACCTTGTAAAACTGAACGAGGTACTCTTCCGGCTCATATCTTTTCACCAACCATACGGCATCCGAAGCCGCGTGATCATGACTTCTTGTTACAAAGACATAGTCTTCATGAGGATCTGTGCCTCCCATGATGTTGTCGTAATTCCAGCCCGGCACCCACGACCTTTCTCCTTCCGCGCTGAATAGGGGAAAAAGCCCCTTTACCGGCTGATCAAGCTCGAACGATGCGGTGTGCTTAACCTTGCTCATTGTGTCTTACTCATTCTTCGCCACCAACGCCATGCCGACAGGCGTTCGGTACAACCCCAGATGCCAACGCAAACAGCGATTGAGTTGCACACGTTGGCAACGTGCTTATTCACCGTTCGGACTCTCCGTGACCAATTTCAGCGCCAAGCCGGCAAATACGGCACCTGCTATCCGGTTCAGATACACCTGAGCCTTGGGCGAGTTGTGTAACCAAGCACCCAACGCACCTGCCAACACGGCTATTGCACTAAAAATCACCAAGGCAACGCAGATAAATACGCCGCCGAGCAGAAATATCTGGGACGCCAGGGGGCCATGATCCGGCGATACGAACTGCGGCAGAAACGCGAGGAAAAATATCGACACCTTCGGGTTGGTGATGTTCATGACAATCCCGCGAAAATACAAAGCACCGTTCGAACGTAAATTTGATCCCCGTGATTGGAGACTGCGCGACGATGCCAGAAATGCCTGCCAAGCCAAATACGCCAGGTAAAGAGCCCCTATTACCTTCAGCACGGTAAGTGCGACGATAGAGGTGTGAAAGATCGCCGCCACACCAAAGGCCACAGCCGTGGTGTGAAAAATCAGTCCTGTGCACAAGCCGAGCGTAACCAGTACCCCAGACTTCTTGCCATACAGCGCGGATTGGGTAAGCACGAAGATATTGTCCGGACCGGGCGCAATACTCAGCAACGCCGATGCGATGACAAACACAGTGATCGATTCGAGGGGTATCATGTTTTCCTAGGCTCTTTTTGAACCCGGCGCCTGTATTCAGGGGCCGACGCGAAACAAAAGTGCCGTCCTGAAGGGCGACTGGAATTGCTTTTCAGGTTCCCAAGCGGCATAAGCAAACCAATCGACGACCTGTACATGGCATGAAAGTAAGCATACTTTTTACCGCAGATTGCAAGCCAACGACTCGGCAGCTTTGATGGGTAATCAATGCCGGACTCTTTTGCTGCGACGACTGTTAGACCGTCGAAACAACCGTTAAACGACCGGCTGCCGGGTGAAGAGGTGCATCCAACGCTGGCATCTTCTATCGGCATAAGAGTTTCGTCTGGAAACATCTGCCGCGCCAGTTTTTCCGCTGGAACCCGGTTAAGCGCTGGATTCTTTCTCAGCATCTCCTTCACAGGTAAATCAGAACAAACCAGCATCCATGTTGTCGCGCCCGATGTTAATCGTCCTATGCCCTTTTCCTGCCCCAATACCCAGATAAGCGGCGGCCGGCGAAGCCAGACGCCTGAGTAAGGAGCAAAGCGACGAACGGCTTGAGCGCATTGTCATGTGCTTTCATCTTCAGGCCCGACCCAAGCAAACGGATTATGGGCCACCTCCCAGAGATGGCCGTCAATATCTTTGAAATAACCGCTGTACCCACCCCAAAAAACCTCCTGAGGTTTCTTCAACAGAGTACCGCCTGCCGCCACTGCTTGAGCAACCACTTCATCCACTTCTTTCTCGGAACTCACATTGTGAGCCAGTGCGAACGCCTCGAATCCTTCGCCTTTGGACGAAACTTGTGCATCCTCCGCCAATGCTTCACGCCCATACAAACCGAGCCACGTTCCATTGAGCGTGAAAAATGCCACCTCTGGAGGGGACTCCATGCGGGGAAAGCCGAGACCTTTCTCGTAAAACTGAATCGCGGCAGCGAGATCGCGCACGCCCAGCGTAATCATGCTGATTCTTGGCTTCATCGAATGCCGGGCCCGTGCGCACGCAGATCCGATATCACCTCAGCCTTACCGAGCTTGACTGCGCTTTCTATAACGGCCTTTTCCATGAACAGAGCCTCTTTTGTAGGGATGTTGCGACATCTCCATCTTTAAACATCAGATACTAACTCGATGTCCATGCCCGCGATTCGGATTGTCTTGCCGATCATATCTTCCACGGATACACCCCACCACCCATCCAATTCTGGCTAGTGGGCTGCTTGGTAAGTTCGGTGACTCTCAGAGCCCCGCTACTTAGCCAAGACAAGGCGCACTTCGCAGGGAATGGCAGGCCCTTTTCAATCAGCATAGGTGGATCACCAGTAAACGGGATCACTCAAAGCTTCCACGCACGAAACATTGCCGGATAAAGTATCGATTGAATCACCGACGAGCGACTGACCAAGCCATCCTTCCGGCTGCGTAAGCTTAAAGGGAGCTCTTACGGTCTCGTGCGATATATGTCGGAAACCGACCTTATGATAGAAACCCGGGTCTCCGTACGTAAGAACGACGCTCACTCCTTCATCCTTTAGTTCACCCAGGCCACAATTGATCAATGCCTGCCCTATGCCTTTGCCTTGATGGGTGCCGAGCACGGCAACCGGCGCCAAGATGAACGCTTCATTCCCGACCCCAAAATCTAAGCGACTGAAAAAGATCGACCCAACTATCCGGCCATCATCGTCGGCAACGAAGTTGAATAGATCACGCTCACCTGTCTTCTCAAACAGATCTTTGGCCAACCGGCCAATCAATGCGCCCTCGTCTTCGCCCTCGGAGTCGGCAAATACCGATGCGAAAAGTTGCACGATGGCCTGTGAATCATTCTTCGTATGATGTCTGAACTCCATGGTAGTCCTTGATGATCTCGAATGGCAGTGGTCCAGGCAAGCATTAAGTAGCGACTAGCAGGTAGCGCCGTTTGCGCAACAACGGCGAAGCCATGCGTAAAAAGCCGCCCAGCATTCGGAAACCGTTGGAACGCCTAGTTTTTCCATAGCTCGTAAGTGTTGAGTGCTTCTGTAGCACACATACTCTCTTCGATTTCACCGGGATACATGGCAATCATGTGCTCGACGAACCGAGCAACAAACTGCCTCTGCGGAATAGAGCAGTGCTGGAGAAATCGATTGTCCTTTCCACCATATTCGAGGTGAAAAAGCAGTTGATCGAAATAAAAATCCTCGTTGGTCGCAGTTTCCAACAATAAGCGGACCAGAGCGGGGAAGTAATATTCAATCCCCTCCGCGGAACAAAAGCACATAGGGTCCCAGCCTGGGTTCCCAAGCTCATCGACGCCAATTCGATCGATTGAACTTCCCAGCAGCGTTTCGTCATGCTCGTCGCATTCCGGGCAATGCTCGAAATCGGTGAAGTGCTCGGGCTTCCTCACCGCAAACCCATTCTTCGCTTGCTCTACCCAGTCCATCAGGTCTTTTGCGCATTACGCCGTTATAAACGGCAAAGTCTTGCTGCGTCCGGCACCGAAGGCGCCACCTCATTCCAACCTTGTTATGCGAGGCTGAACTCACTCAGCGCGGATCTTTAAGTATCGGCTGTAAGTCTTCTAGTTTGCCAAAGATGTGCCGTATGTAATTAGTCGTTCCGTTTTATCGGTGCGAGTGTGGATCAGTTAATGCAGGGTCGTTGCATTACCCTTCGAAGGCATCTTTCGACTCCCACTCGACCAGGATCATAACTGTCCTTCCATGGGCAGTAAGAACCGCCTGGTTCTGCTGCCTGACAAACTTGCCGGGGCCTTGCTGTGAGTTACCGAACTGCCCGCAAGTAATCACAGGGATAGCGAGATCCGCCACATTCGTAATCGGGCTTCCATGCCCGCCTGTGATCGACCGGTGCAATTTGCAGGCTACCCCTCCAGAGCCTCCCAGCGCTCATAGGCCTGGGCCAGGTCTTTCTCGACCTGCTGGAGACGCGTGTTGAGTTCGCTCACCTTCTCGGGCGACTCGCGGTAAAGATCCGGGTTGCCGAGCTGTGCCTGGATCTCGGCCGACTCGGCATCCAGCGCCTCTATCCGCCCGGGCAGCTGGTCAAGCTCGCGCTGGTCCTTGTAGCTGAGTTTTTTCGGCTTGGCCGTTTCGGCCGCACTGGAGGCGGAAGGCTTTTTGGGTACTGCAGGCTTGGCCGCCGTCTTTTCCATCGCCGCGCGTTGGCGCAACCAGTCCTGGTAGCCACCGACATAGGCGTTCACCCTGCCTTTGCCTTCGAACACCAGGGTACTGGTAACAACGTTGTCCACAAAGGCACGGTCGTGGCTGACCAGCAACAGGGTGCCATCGAACTCCAGCAACAGCTCTTCCAGCAGCTCGAGGGTCTCCAGGTCGAGGTCGTTGGTCGGCTCATCCATCACCAGCACGTTGGCAGGGCGGGTAAACAGCTTGGCCAGCAACAGACGGTTGCGTTCCCCCCCGGACAGTGATTTGGCCGGTTGCCGACAACGTTTGGGCGCGAACAGGAAATCCTGCAGATAGCTGATGACGTGCTTTTCCTTGCCGCCGATGCTGACCTTGTCGCTGCCACCGGCAACATTGTCGAGCACGGTCTTTTCCAGATCGAGCTGATCGCGCAACTGATCGAAGTAGGCCACCTGTATCTTGGTGCCGAGATCGATGCGACCCTGGTCCGGCTGGAGCCTGCCCAAAAGAAGATTCAACAGGGTCGATTTACCGCAGCCGTTGGGGCCGATGATGCCGATGCGATCGCCGCGCAGGATGGTGGTGGAGAAACCCCGGATGACAGGCTCACCGCCCCAGGCATAGGTGACGTTTTCCGCCTCGCATACCAGCTTGCCGGAACGATCGGATGAATGCATCGACAGTCTGACACTGCCCTGACGACTGCGGCGGTCACCGTATTCGCGCCGCATGGCCTCCAGACGACGTACCCTGCCCTCATTTCGTGTACGTCTGGCTTTTATTCCCTGACGCACCCAGACCTCTTCCTGAGCAAGCTGCTTGTCGAAGCGCGCCTGTGCCTGTGCCTCGGCATTGTCCATCTCGTCACGTCGGCGCAGGTAGTTCTTGTAGTCACCGGGAAAATCGGTGATGGCACCCCGGTCGAGTTCAACGATGCGTGTCGCCAGACGCTGCAGGAAGCCACGGTCGTGGGTAATGAACACCAGCGTGCCCGGCCACGCGAGCAGAAAATCCTCCAGCCAGACAATGGACTCGACGTCCAGATGGTTGGTCGGCTCGTCCAGCAACAGCAGCTGCGGGGCGCCAGCCAGTGCGCGTGCCAGCAGCACCCGGCGTTTCATTCCGCCCGACAAGGCATCAAAGGAATCGTCTGGATTGAGCTGCATCCGCGAGATCACGCTCTCGACCTGCTGCTCCATGCGCCAGCCGTCCGCCGCCTCGAGCCGATGCTGAATCTGCTCCAGGCCGGCCAGCGCAGCCTCACTGCTGTCCTCACCCAGGGCCACGACGGCGGCATGGTACTGCTTGATCAGCTCGGCCGTTGCGCCGGCACCGTCGGCAACCACTTCGAACACCGAGCCGTGCAGTTGCTCCGGCACCTCCTGGGTAAGGCGTGCAATACGCCGTCCCTGGGCAATCACCCGCTCACCATCGTCGGCTTTCAGGTCGCCGGCGATCAATTTGAGCAGGGTCGACTTACCCTCGCCATTGCGCCCCATCAGACAGATCCGCTCGCCCTCCTCGATCGACAGGTCTATGCCATCGATCAGGGCGGGGTCGCCGTAGCTCAGGTGCAGATTGCGCAGGGTCAGTAGTGCCATCGGGTCCGGCTCGTCTGAAAGGGGCGCAATCCTGTCATAAACCGGCGCTCTCGGCACGCGGTGGAACCAGCCGGTGGTAACAGGATTCCCCCCGGCCGAAGAAACCAGGGGCTGTTTGGCTGTAGACAAGCGGAAATACCCGAAGACCCCAGAAAACCCTTCCTTAATCTGAGTTATAAGTAATATCCCCCGGTACCCGAACTCGGTAAACTTGATCCATGAACTTTCGAGTCCCTTTCAAAGAGGCGTGGTCGGGTGAGGCCAACTGCCAGCAGTGTTCGCTGCGCGAGTCGGTGCTGTTCGCCGGCCTCAGAGAATCTGATTTCGAAAAAATCCACCATCCGATCAACCAGTTTGCGCTTCAACCCGGACAGCATCTCTACAACGCCGGAGAGAAGGGCGACCGGATGTTTACCATCCGCAGCGGCCTGGTCAAACTGGTGCAGTATCTGCCCGACGGTGCCCAGCGCATCGTCCGTCTGGTGAAGACATCCGACGTGGCCGGGCTCGAATCCCTGGTGCACCAACCCTACGAACATGACGCCATCGTGATGCAGCCGACCGAGGTCTGCTGCCTGCCTACCGGCACGGTAGAGTCCCTGAGCAATGACAACCCGAAGCTGCATGTGGAACTGCTAAAGCGCTGGCAACAGGCACTCAGCGAAGCGGATGCCTGGTTGACCGAGCTGTCGACCGGTTCGGCGCGCGATCGCGTGGCTCGGCTACTGCTTCGCTTGATCCGCGGTGAAGAAACGGCGGTTTGCACCCTGTTCGGACGCGAAGACCTGGGGGCCATGCTCGGCATCACCACCGAGACAGCCAGCCGCACGATCGCCGAATTCAAGCGCAAGGGCCTGCTGCATGAACTCGGCAGCAACCGCTACCGGGTCGACGCAGAACAGCTCGAGCGTTTGCTCAACAGTTAGCCCGAACGAAAACAGGCTGGCACCTGCAACACCCTTGAGTCGCCCGTCAATCCCGCCAGAAGGGTTTATCCGATTCCGCCCTGGCCTGCTCCGGGCTAACACCAATGTCCCGCAACAGGTGCTCATCCAGCTGTGCCAGTGCAGCTCGCTGGCGCTGGCGCCCGAGGGCATGAACCAGCCGGCTCAATACCCGAACTGGTAGCTCCCGGGCCTTTGCGGGCCCGCGCCTGCGATCATCTTCAAGCCTTCCTGCACCGATACCGATTGCCAAATGGTTCATCTGACTCCCCTTTTTGTGAGTGACGCAGAAAAACTAGCCGGGGTGCCAAAA
>Ga0316189_10006301_pt1 | contig 11318 bp, 8 predicted proteins | sample LowCovwburrow_MG_FD_204930 | JGI IMG/M metagenome (GOLD analysis project Ga0316189, IMG submission 204930) | Coastal sediment microbial communities from Maine, United States - Lowes Cove worm burrow | ecosystem: Environmental > Aquatic > Marine > Coastal > Sediment | place: USA: Maine... | reverse complement strand
AAGTCAATCATGGCATCAGCCATCAGACTCTCACCCACTGGCCACTGGTAGCGAACGATGCCATTCAGGTTCAGCTCTGGAGAGTTTGGCAATTCACTGCCGGTTGCCACTCCATCGACCACGGACTCGGTGACTTCGGTATCCAGTAGGCCGGCTCCCAAGCTGATATCGAGACCTTCTGCCGCCCGCCACCGCAGTTCTATTTCAGCCCCGCTTATCTCAGCGTCACCCACGTTGGCGATGCCAAACAGGGTGCCCACTGGCGAGTCAAACAGCCCGCCGTAGAACTGCATATCTTCGTAGTCGTAAAAGAAGGCGGAAGCATTGAGTTGTAGAGACCCCTCCATCAGGGTTAGCTTGGCGCCCACTTCGTAGGCCAAGAGGTTCTCCTCGTCAAATGCCGATAGGTCTGCCGGGTTGAAGGTAAGTTGGCCCTGAAAGCCACCGGATTTGAAGCCTTTGGAAACACTGGCGTAAAACAGGGCGTTATCCAGTCCGGTATAATCCACGCTCAGTTTACCCGATAGGTCAGTGGTATCGTAATTGTTGCTCAGCGGTGGAAATATTTGCGCCTCAAACCCGCCAGCAATGATGTAGGTGAAGGCGTCTTTGAATTCTTTTTCTTCATCGGTATAGCGCAGGCCGCCGGTCATTCGCCAACTGGGGTTGAGCTGATATTCGGCGTGGGCAAAAACCGCCAGCGAATCGGTTTCCTGAAGGTACTCGTTGCCCAGGGAAAAGACGCCGGCCAGTCCCAGCAGTGACAGCAAGTCGGGTGCGTCGAAGCGGTCGCGGGTATCCACCTCGTCGGCGCCATAAAATGCACCAAGTATCCACACCAGTGAATCGTCGACGTGGGTCAGCCGGAGTTCCTGGGAGTACTGCTCGACGCTGTTATCGAAATAACCGTCTAGTTGCTCCAGACTGGTAGCGTCGCGGTCTTCCACATGAAATCGTTCCAGTTCCTCATAGCCGGAGATTGAGGTTAGTGTCAGTGTGTCGCTGATCTCCCAATTGGCGGTTAATGAAAAGCCAAAGCTTTCAATGTCCTGGCGAGGGTCCACCGAGGCCCCTGAGCGAAAAACGTTACTATCCCCATCGTCCTCGGCGGAGAATGGGTTGTCGATCTTGATCAAATGGATGTCTGACTTGTCGTTGCCGCCGTGTAAATTGAGCAGTACTGAAAGCGTGTTAGAGGCCTGCCATTGAAGTAGGGCTCGCCAGGATGTGGCGTCTATCTCACCAACGTCTTCTCCGGTGAGGCGGTTGGTTTGGTGGCCCTCGCTCTGCTGTAAGGTACGCACTGCGATTCGACCACTGAGACCATCTGCCAGCTCCCCGCTGATAAACCCTTTGCCTTCAGCCCGGCCAAAGCGTCCATAATCCAGCGACAAACCGGCTTCAAATTCATCGGTGGGTTTGTTAGCGATAAAGTTGATTGCCCCAGCGGTGGTGTTGCGCCCGAACAGTGTGCCCTGAGGGCCTCGCAACACCTCCACCCTTTTCAGATCATGCAGCTGGAATCCAAGCATGGCGGGTGATACCAGATAGACCTCATCAACATAGACGCCCGCAGCCGGGTTGTTGTTGGTGGCATAATCGTTCAGGCCGATACCGCGGATACTGATGTTGGGAATGCTATTGGCGATCACATTGTTGATTTTCAGATTGGGGGTCTGGGCGGCTATATCGACGGGCTGGTCAAGGCGTAACTCTTTCAGCTGGTCACCGGTCATCGCGGTCACGGCGATCCCTACATCATTGAAGTTTTGCTGGCGCTTTTGCGCGGTGACAACAATTTCCTCCAAGACCAGGTTGCCGGTGGTCTGGGCCAATGCAGCTTGCTGCGATGTCAACGAAGCTGCGGCAACAAGCAGGGGGATGGATTTTAAAGTGGTTGTGTTCATATCGATCTCCTGATGATTAGATGTTTTTGCTTTGTAGTCAAAGTGATTCGACGGGTTGGAACGGTTCATTGAGCCCAAATGCCTGTGGTCCAAATACGGCTAGCGACTCGGGGGTTCGCATAATCGGCGGAGCACTGACCCCCAGAACCTTGATTCGCTGCCCGTACTTGAGCGCTTCCACAGGGACCGGCTCGGCGGTTTCGCGGTCTATCATGCAGATCAGGTCGGGCACAATCGCCCGCACCTGGCCATCTTCTTTGGCTACTAGATGTTCGTTCTGAAAGGTGACCTCCATGCTGCGGTCAGAACCATCCAGGGCGGCCAGCACACAATGGCCTACCGCAAAACCGCCTGTAGTTTCCCTGCGTAAATCCTGCACCTTGCCGTCAAAAAGCACCTTGCATTGATTGTAGTAAGGCGTTTTGCGCAGGGCGGCAAGCAGGGCCGCGGTGGGATCACCCTGGCGTCGCCCCTCTGCGATGGCGCGTCCGATTTCCAGGGCCAGGGTCATGGTGCCGGTAACGGCTGTTTCCTTGACCTGTTTGCCAGTCATCGGGTAGCTGGAGAGCATCACACTGCAGCCCATATCCACCGAACAAACCCGTACCAGATCCTCTGCCCGCTTGGCGGTTCCCGTGTCGACCACCAGCGAGTTCAGGTGTTCGTCAGTGACCGCAAGTGGTGTGCAGGAAACGCCGTATACATTAAAGGTCACCATCTGTATCTCAGGGAATGCCCGGCCCATGCCGTCAGCGTCAACCAGAGGCAGGCCATTGCGCGCAGCCGCCATTATCGGGATTAGCGAATTCACCCCGCCGATCTCAATTGGAATCACCGCATCGGCTTTTTTGCCGGTATATTTCTCAAGGCGTGACAGTGCCAGATCAACATCATCACCACAGGCGGATTTTTCGATGATAACGGTGGGGGCGCCCAGCATGGCTATGGTGTAGACGTTGGCATCGTCTGCCAGCTCATCCACACTAATCAGATCTGGCGGGCCAAATTCTTCCACCGCACTGGTCGCGAGCATACGCCCAATATAGGGGTCACCACCCCCTCCGGTGCCCAGGAAGGCTGCTCCCCTGGCAATATCTTTAAGGTCTTCTGTGGTCAATTTCATAATAATCTGTCCAAAATTTCTGATTCAATGAGTGCTAATGGCGGTTATTGCGCAAAAAGTTGACCGGCAACCTTCACCTTGATACGCACAGAACCGCCAGGTATGTAGGCCATAGGCAGTTCTTCAATATCTACCACTTCCAAGGTGTCCCGGAGGGCACCGGCAGCAATAGCGCGCTCCTTGGCTTCCTGCTTGGCGCTGGCGAGTGCCGCATCACGGCCCAGCTCTTCGTAGGAAAACACGCGATCTGTTTCTCCGCCGATTTGCGCAATTGAGGCGCCAATAGCATTGGCAACACCTGATTCCTCGGGAATAATGACCTCCGAGGTACCTGGAATATCACGGCTCACCAGCACAGCACCGCCACCGACGAGAATCACAGGCACCGGCTCTGCACTGCTTTTCATGCGGTCGACACCCTCGGTAATCATTGCATGGATTTTCTGCACACAGGCTTCGACAAATGTAGGATCGAGACCGGCCACTCGATCCTTGTCGCCAATGTCCGCGTAACCAGCCGCTACCGCTATATCGGTGGTAGTCAGGGTTTTCCCGCCAAACACCATGGCCTCTTCTGTCAGCCGGTAGCCTACTGAAGTGGGGCCTATGGTTACCTTGCCGGCTTCTTCCCTGACAACAGAGCCGCCACCAAGCCCCATCGCAAGGATGTCGGGCATGCGAAAATTGGTGCGTACGCCCCCCACATCCACGGCAATGGAGGACTCGCGGGGAAAACCCTGGCTGAGTATGCCAAAGTCAGTGGTGGTGCCGCCGATATCAGCAACCAGCGCATTTTTCATCTGCGACAGCAGGGCTGCGCCGCGCATGCTATTGGTGGGACCCGAGGCAAAGGTCAACACCGGGTACTGCTCGACAAAATCAGCGCTCATCAGGGTACCGTCGTTCTGGCTGATGTAAAAAGGTACATCCAGATTCAGTTCCTTCAGCGCGGAACGGAAGGAGTCGACGACAGTCGCGGACAGGTCGGCGAGGGAAGCGTTCATGATGGCCGCGTTTTCCCGTTCCAGTAAGCCGATTCTGCCGATGGTATGGGACAGCGTGAGGACAGCATCGCCCATTTCCTCCTTCAGGATTTCGCTGGCGCGCTGTTCCATTTCAGCGTTAATGGGTGAAAACACCGAAGATACTGCCAGCGTGCGAATGTGACGTGCATTAAAATCCGCCGCTGCCCTGCGTACCGCCTCTTCGTCCAGCTCGGCGTTGATACGACCATCGTACTGATAGCCACCGCGCACCTGGTGGCAGGCATCGCCGATACAGCTGCGCAAGTCCTTAGGCCAGTCCACCATGGGTGGGGTGCCTCTGGCCGCGGGCAGCGCGATCCTCAGAATGCCGACCGGCAGCAGTGATCGGCGCTCGACGAAGGCATTGGTGAAGTGAGTGGTGCCGATCATCACCGCCTGCAAGCTATCGATGTTTTCCCGCTGTCCCGAAAGTACTTCAGACAGGGCGGCCTTGATGCCGCTGCTGACATCCTTGGTAGTGGGTCTTTTACAGCTGCGCACCACTTGTTTATCCTGGATCAATACCGCGTCGGTGTTAGTGCCGCCAACGTCTATGCCAATTCTCATCTTCTTTGTGACCTGTCATTGCCTGGTTTACAATCAAGATAGCGACCCCCGAAGTCATCAACAACGGGGACGAAGTGTGGTTTTCGGCTTGAATCGGGTAGTAGCTGATGGCGGACGAATTACCGACCCCTACCCGTTAGGGTGGGAAGCAGGCGGATTACGGACTCGACTATCGGCTCATAGTCTTATACATTCCAAACATGTCCGAATCGCCTCCGACCCCCCAGCCCCAGAACGTCTTCCCGCCATGGCTGACACTCGGCAAGGTTTTCCCGCCTACCCAGCGTATCGATGCGCTAGAGCGCATGCCGTTACTTAAGCTGCTGGAGCAAAGCCGAGGGGGTAAGCTGACTCTGATCGATGCACCTGCCGGCTATGGCAAAAGTACCCTGGTGGCGGGATGGAAGCAGCGGCTGAACGAAACGGGTGTTGTGGTGTGCTGGTACTCCCTGGACTGTGAGGACAACGAGCCCTTGCAATTGCTCACCTACCTGGCATTCAGCCTGGCCCAGCGCGATATTCTGCTGACGCCGCTAGAGAGTATCGGCAATCCGTTCGGTGGGAATTACAGCCCGGTGCAATTGCTCAACTTGATCATCGGGGCGATTGCGCTGTTTGGCGGCCCGGTCATGTTGATTCTGGATGACTTTGAAAACTTAGAGGCGTCTACCGTACAGGAGGTTATCGCACCACTGCTGCGCTATGCCCCGGATAATTTGCATGTCTGTATTCTCACCCGCAATCAAAGTCACTTGAATATCAGCCAAATGGAAGCAAACGGGTTGGTCTGCAGGCTGTCGGCACAGAGCTTGCAGTTTACCCTACAGGAACTGGAGTCGATTTTTGAGGGGCAATTGACCTCTTCGGTCATTCGGCAGGTATACAGCCTGACCGAAGGCTGGCCGGTGGCGGTGCAAATGCTGCGCACCGCCTTGCTCAGTGAGCGGGATCAGGGAAAAGTACTGCTCAAGTTGCATGACCAGGCGGGCACTATTGCCAACTACCTGAGTGAGCAGGTGCTGAGCACCCTGGGTGAAAATCAGCAACAGTTCCTTATGGACCTTTCCTTACAAGAGCGAATCGATTGTGGGTTTGCCGACTTTCTACGCCAGGCCAATGACAGTCTGCAGCAAATTCATTCGCTGGAAACTATGCAGGCACTGATTCGCCCCATTGACACGCTGAGCACTACATATCAGTTGCATCCATTGTTGCGGGAGTACCTGTATAGGCGCTTGCAAATGACGGCACCGGACCGCCTCTATGCATTACATGCCCGTACCGCGCAGTGGTTTCAGCAGCAAGGCGATCTGGTGAACGCAGTTCGTCATTGCGTACTTGCCAATCGTCAACAGGAGGCCATTGCCATCATTGAGCAAATGGGAGCTATTTCCCTATGGCTCAGGGAGGGGTTGACACGCCTGCGTACGGCTTTGGAAATGCTGGATGAATCCGTGGTGCGAAGCTCGTCGCGGTTGCTGCTATTGCGCTGCATAATTGACGTCAAAAACGGCAAGGTCCACCGAGCGAGCCTGACTTTGGAAGCGGCAAAGCAGCGAACAGAGTTTGAACGACAGCAAGGAATGCCGGCTGCCAGACAAGCCGAGCTGGATTACGAGTTGAGTGTGGTTGATGTGCTGCTGGCAATATACGCGGGTAAGCGGGTCAACAAAGCCAGCTATCAGCAGCTGGTGGACAGTACTCATCGTATAGGTCATTTGGAACACGAGGCTTTGGGTTTCCACTATACCTTCCTGTGCCTGATCGATACTCATAAAGGATTGTTCAAAAGCGCTCGTGACTATGCCCGCCGTTCTATTCGAAGTTTCCGCGAGATCAACTCGCTTTACGGTGAAAACTACATTCATTTCCACCTTGGTGATATTAGTTTTGCCGAGGGCAACAGTGCCGAGGCGGAAGAGCATTATCGCAACGGGCTGGACCTTGCCCGGAGAAAATTCAGCGAAGATAAAGGCATTAAACTTGCGGGTTACGTATTGCTGCTCGAACTGCTCTACGAACTGGATCGCGAGGATTACTCCCGCAGTATGGTTCAGTCTATTCCCAGAGAGTTGGAAGAACGGGAAGCCTGGTTTGATATGTATGCCGCAGGCTACAGCACTTGCAGTAACCTGGAATTCGAGCGATCGGGTATTGACGCGACCCTGCGCATTCTGACCCGGGCAGACAAGTACGCAGAGCAACAAAAACTGGACAGGCTCAGGGACCTGTTGATCTGGCAGAGGATTGACCTGCTGGTGCGGGCGTCGAGGTTGTCGGAAGCTCGCAAAGTTCTCGATAGCGCCGGTGTTTCACTTGCTGATTATCGATCTTCGTTGGGGCAGGAGGCAGCTTGGCGGGAGCGTGACAGCGCTGCCCACAGCATCTCCCGCCTACTCATTCGGGAAGGAAGTCACCAACAGGCTTTGAAAGAACTGGAGTATTTTTCGGGTCAGGCCAGAAGCCATGGACACGTTCGCTCAATTATTCGCTACGCACTGCTTCAGGCCCAGGCCGCTCATGGTATTAAAGACTTGGAGCTGGCCCGGAGTTCTTTGGAGGAGGCGCTGGAGTTGTCGCTTGCATCGGGTTTTGTGCGCTCTTTTATTGACGAGGGGCTTGCTGTGCAGGCGCTATTGAGGGATTACACTGCGGTTGACAACGGGCCTGCCCGCAGTCAACTATGCGACTATGCTGACGATCTGTTGGTCAAATTTGACCAACCGAAAACACCACCCACACCTGACAATCCGCTGACTGAGCGGGAGCGCCAGATCCTGGGTCAATTGACATTAGGGCTATCCAACAAGCAGATTGCCCGGGAGTTGGAGCTGTCTGAGAACACGGTCCGCTTTCACCTGAAAAATATTTTTGCCAAGCTCAGCGTAAACAACCGGCTGCTGGCGGTGGAGCAGGCTAAGATCAGGGGCTGGATACCGGGTTCAGAGGTAAACCGATAGGGTGCTTTTGGCCACACCTCAGACCAGTCTTACCTGAAGCCTCTCACCGCGGAATTCGATAACGTCACCATCCACAATCTTCTTCCGCCGTCGGGTCTCAATCTCACCATTTACGGTTACCTGGCTGTCGCCGATGAGCAGCTTCGCCTCGCCGCCGGTGGTAACCAGTCCCTCGAATTTCAGGATCTTGTGGAGTTCAACAGGCTCCCTTGATATTTCAACTGTTCTCATCGCTGGTTGCCTGGTGGTGGGGTTTCAATTATTTTTGTATGAAATGGCGCGCCCGGAGAGATTCGAACTCCCGACCAACTGGTTCGAAGCCAGTTACTCTATCCAGCTGAGCTACGGGCGCGTGCGTGGAGGGAGTAGTATACAGGTTCTTATCGCCCAATGCTTGCAGATTGCTCTTAGCTGGGTACTTGGTAGGGTAATCCCAAAGTATCTGTTACCGGCAGAATATCCTAACTCGTTCATCCTCAGTATCGATATCAACCTCCAGCTCTAACAGGGTGGAGATTAGTCCATCGGAATTTTCACCGTCCAAACTATCTTGTGACTGACTCCTGTTTTATCCAAAGGGAGCTTGCCAAACCCCGTGAGATCCTTAGCAGCAGATAGAGGGCGAACAGCGGCATGAGGAGGGATTTTAAGAGCATCGACATTAACAGCTGTACCGCATTGTCGGCGAAAACGTGAGCCCGATCATTGAGAGAATTTATTTTTTGCTTGAAGGTCGTCTGGCGAAGCGCATTCTGAATATTGGAAAAGATTCCACATTCTTCCCCCTTGGCGAGCTGGTTAAGGCAGTCAAGGGAGTCTTGCTGATGAGAATAGAGATCTTCTACGGAATCAAGTTGGTCCTGGAGCTTCCTAATTATGTTGTCGACTTGAGAAATTCTGGAAATCAGGTTCCTTTCCTGCGTAGAGACTTCTCTAAACGGGTTGTTCCGTTGAACGAAGGGAAGTTCCCCCTGGAGTTTCTCAAGCTCCTGTTTCAGTTTCGTCTGCCGTTGAGCATACGATGCTATTTCGGCCTCAAGAGCGTCTTTCTGAGTAGATAGTTGAAGTAATACTTCTTTAGAGGCTTCTAAATCATTATTGGTTACAAAGCCAGAGGAGTCATTAACTGCCTTGAGGTCAGATTTGAGTGCCTGCATAGCGAAATGTTGGCGGTCGCGGTTCTCAGCGAGAAACTCAGCATCGACCCAGTTGCTGGTGATAGCCACAATGCCAATTGCAAACCGTAGCAAGGCGATATTTAGGAAGATTTTGGATGCGATTTGCGTGGCCCGTGAATTACTAACCAGTATCGAGGTGATGAGGAGTAGGCCAGAAAATGTCAGAATAAAATTGAAGATATTGTCAGAAAGTACCTCTGTAAGAATTTTTTGAATGGCCAGGGATCCTAGAGCTACCAACATCAATGAGGAAAACCGCTCGATAAGATCGTTGATAGGGTCGAGCACCTCACCAATCGAAAAACTCATCACGACTATACTGGCCTCTGTCCCTTGCAGTGCAGAAACCAAAGCGTTGATACCACGGGCGGTAGCATAGACAGCGCCACCTGTAATGATTGCGGAGTCGAGATATTCGGTGGACTGGGTGTCGAGCTTTCCTGACCATCCAACAAGACATATGAGCAGTATTACCGTTATTGACACTTCTTTGCGCCCGAGCCGACGAGTGATATCTATTTTTGGCATGGCATTTCTCTGATTAGGTAACATCGAGGAAGTTTAAGTCTATAGCAGTTACATGTGACCTAAAAGAGCCTTAATGATGGGTCTACTCAAGCCAGCGACTACCCCAGTACCCACAGATGCGTCGCTACTGGTGCCCAGGGAACCGCTTACGAATGAGTATACAATTTATCCAACGTTGCGGTGTTGATCGAGCAGCATGCGGGCCGCTGAAGTATTTAGCTCTATCAGCTTGAAGCCTTTATAGCGACGTCAAAGGCCTGACGCTATGAGTAGGCCGATATTCTAATCTTCGACCACTCGAAGTGTAGGATTACGCATTGACATGCTGCCGGTAGGCGACATGTGAGCAAACCCCGCCTCCAGTTTTAGTGCTCCTTTGGGTATTACCACATCAGTAAAAACTGTGACCCAGTCAGTTTTCCCTGAGTGGGGCTGATGATCTAAAGTGGATTGCAGCACTAGTTTTTTCCCTAACATGGCAGCCGGGGGGGCACTGTATAGCTTGATCAGCAGTCCGCCTCCTACTTTTGGATCGGCATTTTCTGCTAGAGGCATATCGAGTTTCAAGTCAGCCCTAAAACGAAGCGTCTTATTCTCATATGCTTCAATATTCAGTTGCTGAACAATCATGAAATAGACCTGTTCATCATACTTATCAATAGTGACTTCGCCATCCGAGAACGTCAGGGTATATGCTGTTTTTCCTGCATGTTGTGTTGAAAGCCAAGGGGCGCGTCGCCCCCGTTCGTTTGTCTCGAATTTTGGGTTTTGTAGGAGATTGTCACTTAAATAGGGCTCGTTCTCTTCCGTACAGCCAGCTATGACAAACAGACTGAGGAGTAGGGTGATTGAAAGGCTGATCTTAGATAATGCATGCATTAGGTTTCACTTGAACTTGGCAAGTTGTTCCAGAGTAGCATTGTTACCCAGTACCGACCCTATTGCCAGGCTCAATGGGGTCGCCGCTGGAGGCGATAGCGAATCCCGAGCTTATTGCGAATGAGGGAGGGTGAATTACACAGGTTATCAGCCCAGTTTCATCGCCAGTTTAAAACTAAGGTATCGCAAATTAATTGGCTGCCTTAAGTTTGGCGCTATCGCGACGAGCTCTTTTGGTTAGCGGCTTGCCATCTGCGTCCACGGTACTTTTGGGCTTCTGTCCCCTGGCGATTTTTGAGGCGCGACTGATGACAATCAGCCCCAGCGTTTCTTTATCGCCCAGTTTTGTAGCGTTTTTTTCCAGGGTATCCAGCTCTTCAAAACCGTACATGTCGTTTTTCAGTTTCTCAATTCTGTTCATATTATGCTCGTAGGGTTGACCGACCAGGTAGATACCGACAAATTAACCGGTACAGTAAGTACAGGCTGACCCATCGCATTGTTCTCTTGAGTCACGCACGATGGCGTTCTCAGGATATTACACTCGATGCACTACGGGCATCCATCCTTCACTGGCGCCATTGGTTTTGGCTACTGCTTCTTTTTGGTTTTCTGCGGAATCCGCCCATTACCGACAATAGGCACTTTGCTCTCATCAGATTTCGTTTTCTTTTGTGGGATACCAATGTCGCCGCCAAGAAGCTCTTTGCGCTCAGTCTTGATAGTTGTCTTCTTCGAGACTGGTTTGACGGGGTCGGCGGCATAGGAAATCGTTCCTCCAAACACCGCTATGGTAACAATTACAGCAGGCACCGCCAATTGCAATGTGCGCAAGATGCGGCTGTTAGTGTTTCGTCTGTTCATGGCATGCCTCCTCAGGGTTGCGAACGTGCGACTAATTCGCTGGCAAACGTCCTGTCCCACCGGTCGCTTCACCAGCTCCTAGTATAAGACAAATAAATGGGGTATTGTGAACAAATTTCCTCAACAATAAAAGTTGCCTGCAAGATAGAGTTTAGCGACTAGCCGGTCTATCTGGCCAAATAACTGCTGCGGTAAATTGGGGGATTACCAATCTGTCCTAATGGTGCTGACTGGATACAGCAATACGTTCGGTACACCCGAATTGCAGCGTAAACCATATTAATAAT
>Ga0316189_10006300_pt1 | contig 11318 bp, 13 predicted proteins | sample LowCovwburrow_MG_FD_204930 | JGI IMG/M metagenome (GOLD analysis project Ga0316189, IMG submission 204930) | Coastal sediment microbial communities from Maine, United States - Lowes Cove worm burrow | ecosystem: Environmental > Aquatic > Marine > Coastal > Sediment | place: USA: Maine... | reverse complement strand
GGGGCGAGCTTCTAATCGACAACAGTTTTCAGGATAGAGCGTCATTTATCGAAGCATTCAGCATGAAATACCGGGAGTGCGAAGGCCTGATAGCCGAGGTGTGTGCATGAAGGTTGATAGCGTTCGGCTGAAAAAATATCTGGCAGACATCGTCCGGAGTGCGAATGAGCTGAAAAAGATCATCGAGCAGAATTCCTTGGAGCCAGGAACCATCGAGTTGAAGGCCGCCAAATATATCCTGATTGAGCTGGCGGAGGCGATGTCGAACACGCTACAACATGTCTTGGCCAAACAAAAGGGCATAGCGGTCAGCGGCTATATCGATACGATCGTAAAAGGTCGCAAGGAAGGAATTATTTCGGAAGGACTTTTCCAGAAACTGAAGCCGTTCCTTGATTTTCGCAACAGCCTGGTACACAGATATTTGATCATCGACGAAGAAAAACTCATTGCCAATATCGAAGCCGGCCGGGACGATTTCGATCAATTCGCCGAGGAGCTTGAAAATTACATTCAATCAATCCGGTAGTCCGTATCGAAATGATTTCACCACAGAGACACAGAGAGCAGAGATTATTTTTTTCTTTTTCATTGCCGGTGGTCGGCCAGCGTTATTAAGATTTGATCGGTCATCCCGTCTTGGCGGGGGAGAAGACGGCAAAGGAAAACCAATCTGTCCTCCGGACGGTTCATAATAAACATGCTAAATGATATTTCCGGCCAGGTGACCGAAACAGCTATACACGGTCACAATATTATACATAAGGCCTCCCGTAGGGATGAGTTCTTTTGTTCAATCGCCGCCTCCCGATTGAGCAAAATAAAATAACCCTCTGCGTTCTCCGTGTCTCGAGCGCAGCGGGTGGTGAAAACCTAAAGAAAGATCTCACCACAGAGACACAGAGATATTTATTTTCTTTTCCTTTGCGGGGAGACGGCGGCAAAGGAAAAATGCTCTGACTTTCGTGCAGGCAAATTTAACATCAAATCCTTACATAATGATCTTACTGATAAGTTCTCCACGATTTGCATCTAAATCACTCACTTTTAAATACACCCTGATAAATTCTTTGCCAAGAAACGTAGTAACGCCAAAAGCTGATTGGTTTTCCTTTATCGTCCTCTCAACGATAAAGGGAAAAATAATTTAAACCCTCTGCGTTCTCCGTGTCTCGAGCGAAGCGGGTGGTGAAATATTCTGGATAACTCAATAAACTCAATAAACTCTTTCACTGTACATCATTTAGGCGGGGAGATCTGCGTCACCGGCTCTTGCCGGTTGGTGCAGATTAGGGACCAGAACATCCTCGTTGACTGTGGGATCACCCAGGGGCGCGATGCGTCCGTTCCCGTTGACAGTTGGCCGGTTAAACCCGCCGAGGTGGATTTCATCTTTTTGACCCATGCGCATATCGACCATATCGGTTTGCTGCCGACTCTCATTCAGCAGGGCTTCAAAGGGGAGGTTATCGGCTCCCATCCCACCATCGCCCTGATCTTGCCCATGCTCGAGGATGCCATGCAGTTCGAGGCACTGAGGGCTTCCGAGATAAAAAAGATCGCTCGAAAAATAGAAGATCTTTCGTGGGGCTTTGAGTTTGGAAAAACATTCGACCTGGGAAAGGGCGTTGTTTTCGAACTTGGCCGCGCCGGCCATATTCTGGGCTCCTGCTTCGTCCGCTTTGAAGATCAAAAGGATGGCGCGGCGATTGTTTTTTCAGGGGACCTGGGGAACTTTGACACGCCGATCTTGAATGATCCGGACAGTGCGGGCAGAGCCGATGTCCTGTTTTTGGAATCGACCTATGGTGACCGGCTGCACGGGGATCGTGCGCACAGAATGGAACGGCTTGCCGAAGTCCTCGATCGATGCCTGTCCGACGGCGGCAAGGTTTTTATCCCGGCCTTTTCACTGGGCCGCACCCAGGAGATCCTCTACGAGCTGGACCGGATATTTTCGAATACGGAATATCAAAGCCGGTTTCCCCGCCTGGCATCCGGCACCCGCCCGCCTGTTTTTGTCGATTCGCCGCTGGCACTGGAGATGACAAGGATTTATTCGAGCCTGAGGGAATTCTGGGACGAGGAGGCTAAGGCGCTGCTGAAAGCAGGGGATCACCCGATAAAATTTGACCAGTTGTATGGGATCGAAAAACACGCCGAGCATACCAAGCTTCTGGAAGTTAAGGGGCCGGCGGTGATCATTGCCGGAAGCGGAATGTGCACCGGCGGGCGGATCGTCAATCACCTGGCGGACGGTATCGAAAGACCGGAGAATGATGTTGTTTTCGTGGGGTATCAGGCCGCAGGCACGCCGGGAAGAACCATTCAGGGGCATGCGAACGGCAGCAGAACCGTGGCCCTGAATGGAAAGAAAAGCAGAATACGCGCCGGCGTGCATACCTTAAGCGGGTATTCAGCTCACGCCGATCAGAAGGGTTTGCTGGACTGGGTGGAGCGGATGCCCGAGAAGCCCGGCAGGATCCAGCTGGTGCACGGGGAGCCGAAGGCCCGGAAGGCGCTGGCGGCAAAGCTGGTTGAAAGAGGCTACTCGGTTGAGACCGTTTAGCCCGTTGGGATCACTTTAGGCACTTTAGCTCAACTTTAGCCCTTTTGCCCTGAACCTTTTTCCTTGTTCTCCGGCTCAACTGTCTCAACCGGCCCATTTATAGAGGCGACTACTTATTTATATTTTTATGGGCGTCCCAAACTTTATGGCGATAAACTGCCGGTGATTGGCAAAATCAACTTAAACAATAAAATGCCGGATATTCGAGGGGATACCGCGCATGGGTAAATGAAGGCCATGCAGGCGAAGGGATTCCTAAAAAAGCTTAAGAGACTCGGTTTCGGATCACCTGAAACGGATGGCTGCCATTTTAATATGCAATGAGAAAAATTCAATGAATCCCTCAGAATTAAAAATAATCGATGTTTTCAAAGCATTGCTAAACAAAAAAATTCGGGAACCACATCTCATCGCATTTGGTTCCCGAGCCAGAGGTGATGCTGAACCAGATTCAGATCTCGATGTGCTGTTGATTGTTAACGAACTTACACCCGAAATTGAGGATTACATAAGTGAATGTGCCTGGGAAGCTGGATTTAAATACGGAATTATACTTGTGCCTGTAGTTTTTACCCGTAATGAATGGGAAAATGGACCGGAACGATATTCATTACTTGCCGAAGCGATAAAATCGGAGGGCGTTAGTTTGTGAAAAATAAAGAAATTGAAATCCTCATCAATCAGTAGAGCAATATCTTATCAATGGATAATTACACCGCATAACAAAGGAAGCAAAAAATTAATAAGCAAAACAAAAAAACACAACAAACCCAATAAACTTCGGCAAAAGCCGGCAACTCAACAAATTGTTACCGATGACTCCTATGCTTTCTGAGAGCGGCAAGGCCGCGTTTCATAAATTTTTCACCAGAAAAATCTATCTCAATAAACTTTTACCCCGCCTGTCTCATAGGTCCGGAAGATTGTATCGGGGTTGAACTCCCATAGGGAAGACGCGAAGCGCATTTAACCGGGGCAATATACTCAACAAACTCAATAATCTCTGGCAAAGCCGGAAACTCAACAAATTATTAACGCTAACTTTGCTTTTTTGAGAGCGACAAAGTCGCGTTTCATAAATTTTTCATTAGAAAAATTTATCTCAATAGACACAATAGACCCAAATAACTCAACTACCCAACAAATTTAACCCGTTAAATTTGCGTCAGCAATAGTGCAACGAATTTAACTGGGCCCAAGTAACCCAATCAACCCAGCCAACTTGGCTATCCCCAAGTCCCTCCGATAAGCGCCATTGACAATGGGGTCAAAATGATTACAATGCAATCAAATTGGATGGAGGGCTGATTATGCAACTCACTATAAGAGCTTCTAATGATTTGATGTCAAAGATTGAAAAGATCGCAAAGGAAATGGGGCTGAAAAAATCCGATGTAACCCGCATGGCCTTGGCAAAATTTGCAGACGAATACACGCTAAATATGAGCGAGCAAAAGCCATTCGATCGGGTTAAACATCTGATCGGGGTAACGGAAAGCGGTGTGAAGGATCTTGGGCAACGACATCGGGAACATTTGGTTAATAGAATAAAAAGAGAGTCTAAGTGAAGGCTATCCTAGACACGGGTCCCTGGGTAGCGCTCATCGACCGCAGCGAGGCAAAGCATGATCGATGTGTGAAGTGGTTTAAAAATTATAGCGGCATGATTTATTCGACAGAGGCTGTATTGACAGAGGTTCTCTACCTGCTGAACTTCTCAGTCGACGCGCAAGTAGCGGCAATAGATTTTGTCTTAGAATCGGTGGTGGAGTTGATTCCAATCGGTATCGAAAGTTTAAATCGAGCTAAAACCATCATGATAAAGTACTCTGATCTGCCGATGGACTACGCAGATGCGACAATCGTGTGTTTGGCTATGGAGACCGGAATCAGAAACGTCATCACATTGAATAAAAAAGATTTCAGTATTTACAAAATAAAAAAACAACCATTTTTTGTAATGCCATAAAAGACAAATAGCATAGATTTTTCACCAGAAAAATCTATCGAATGAATATCCTAAACACGAAATACAACATCTCCGGGACGGAAAAAGATAAGATCAGTATTCAACTGGCAAGGTACATCATCCGGGAGCACGACGGTGTCGTTGCAGCCTATCTCTTTGGCTCATTCATCGGCAAAGATCAATTTTCAGATATCGACCTAAAATATGATTGCCTTATTAGTGCTGTGTACTTCAGCCGAGAGGAATTGGAAGATGGACCATTCGATCAATCACCGGTCTATAAAAAAGCTATTCCCGAAGGCATCCGAGTATGACCATAGAAGAGAAAAAGCGACAACTGGCCTTAAAAAGGATAGAGCAAGCAGACGAGTCGATAGACGAAGCGAGGTAATAACTTAAATCAGACAGGATAAACAGGATTGTCAGGATATTGGCTTCATCAATTTCCGGATCCCCCGTCCTGTACTGATATAGACTTCGGGAAAAAATTTCGGTGAATGAGATTATAATGGAGGCTTGCTATGCCCACAATCGATAGAATTGAGATAGATCCAAGAGTCTGTAACGGCAAAGCCGTGGTTCAAGGCACCCGAATTCCTGTGTCAGTCATTTTAGACCAGATCGCCAGCGGAGACTCGTGGGATGATATTATCACAGGATATCCGGAACTTGAGAAAGAGGATATTCAGGCGGCACTGCTATACGCGAGTGCCTCGCTCGACCATACCGAGGTGAGAGAGACGCATGCCTGATCCTATGAGATTATATCTGGACCAATGCTTAAGAATAGAAGTCTCTCAAGCTCTTAGGGAGGAGGGTCACGATGTTGTTCGAGCGGCTGTCGTTGGGGTCAATCGCGGGCGGATGATGCTCAGATCTTGAACCAAGCCATCGGAGATGGCCGGATTCTGGTAACGCTGGACGAACATTTCGGGAACTGGGCAGTGTTGCCTCTTAAATATCACTCCGGGGTTATTCGTTTGAAAATCCACCCGGCCACTTTTGCGAATGCAATAAACCTACTTTTGCCATTTCTTCGAATGCACACTTCGACTGACTTCAAAAATTATTTGGTGATTCTATCAGCATATCGCTCCAGATGGGTTAAGACAGGGTGATAAAAAAATAGACTCCAACAATCCTGAATGACTCAAGCTTCCTCAATCAAGGCGACTGCTGGTTTTCCCTTTATGGCACCTGCCCGCAAGAGCGCTCGCTTCAGCGAGGCAGACGGGTGTCTCCATAAAGGGAAAAGAAAAAACACACCTCTTCGTCCTCTGCCTGCCCCGTTAAATTCTGCTCTGCAGACAACGACAGGTGATTTAACCGGGGGGCCTCGAGCGCAGCGGGTGGTGAAATAATTACGGAAAATCTAACAAACGAATATACTGCAGACGCATTTGCCTTTTTAAGAGCAGCTTTGCTGCGTATCATAAATTTTTAGCAGAAAAATTTATCTCAACAAACCCTCAAACCAGAATGCCCAAAAAACCATCAAAAGAAAAAAATGTGCGCAAGGCATACTTTGATTTTAAACCGTATATTCTTCGTTATCAAAAAACATATTTAGTCAGCGCAGCCGCCGGTACATGATCCGGTTATAGCACCAGATTAACGATTTTGCTAAATTTAAAAAATCTGTTGCAAAACGGATAAAGAAGCCCTGAGGCAGGATTACATAAATTTTTCACCAGAAAAATCTATTTGCGCCTTTTACCTTTCTCCTTTAACCTTTTACCAGTAATTATAAAAACTCTATCAACCTTTAGCCCGTGAAATTTACGTTAGTAACAGTGAAACGCATTTCACTGGGCCCAACAAATTAATATTTCCAGTTTCTTTGTTTTTTAGAGCGGCAAAGCCGCGTTTCATAAATTTTTCAAAGAAAAATTTATCCAAACTAAGGATGTTATGCAGATGATAATAGAATATTGTAATAAAGCCATAGAAAAAGCCGAATACCGGAAACTAGAAGACGGCACGTGGTTTGCCGAAATACCAGGCTTTAAAGGAGTTTGGGCAAACGGGAAATCGGTTGAAGAATGCCGTAAAGAACTGATAGATGTACTGGAGGAGTGGTTGGTTCTCAAATTAAGAGATAAGGATCCGATTCCGGCAGTAGACGGTTTGAAAATTGAAATACTTGATGTGGCGATCGCATGATTTCCTATGCCTATTGATAGGAGAAAGTTAATACAACGATTGAGAAAGTTCGGATTTACCGGACCGCTTTCGGGGGGTCGACATCAATTTATGATCAAGGGACAGCTGAAAGTGAGAATTCCAAATCCGCATAGAGGAGGTGATATTACGGATTCATTATTGAAAGAAATTTTGAGACAGGCCGAAATATCAACAGAAAATTGGAGTCAAAAATAGAATTGAACTATTTAAGTCTGAAATAAAGACACACACAACAACCCTCAATTATTTATTTAACAGCGTTGTAGACTTTTTCGATTTTTGAGAGCGGCAAGGCCGCGTTTTATAAATTTTTCACAGAAAAATCTATTTGCGCCTTTTGCATTGCACCCTTAACCTTTCTCCTTTGTCCTTTTTCCTTTAACCTTTTACCAGTAATTACAAATAAACTCAACAAACACAACGCACCCAATAAACTTTTACCCCGCCTGTCCCATAGGTCCGGAAGATCGTATCGAGGTTGAACTCCCGTAGGGAAGACGCGAAGCGGCATTCAACCGGGGCAATAAATTTAGCCCGTGAAATTTACGATAGTAACAGTGAAACGCATTTCACTGGGCCAATATATCCAACAAACTAATATACCACTGACTCCTTTGCTTTTTTGAGAGCAGCTCCGCTGCGTTTCATAAATTTTTCACAGAAAAATTTATCTCGATGCTTAAAAAAATCAGTATAATAAAAAAAAGGGTCGCTTCGATTTGTAAAGCTGAAACAGCGAATGCAGCGGCATATGTCTTTGGCTCCTATGCACAAGGAAAAGAGAAGAAATCAAGTGATCTGGACGTGGCCCTGTTATTGAATGAAACGAACATTATTGAATGCATTCTTGCGGACATCAAATCGAACGTAAAAGAACTGAGAGATGACAATGATATAACGTGGGATATATACAGGACAGATGTAAGGGCCCGACGGTTTGTCGAGCACACCGTGTGTGAAATTTTCTGATTAAATTGACAAACTGGTAGGATATTTCGGATTAAATGGTCTCTTTCCACAGAGGCCATTTTTATTTGAAAAACGGGGCGGAGAGTGTTAGCCGCACTCGCCCGGTGTGCGAAAACCGCTTTTTCCAATAGACCAGCTGGTGGTGCATCAGATAATGCCGCCGGCAGTATTCAGCCTGGGTTAAACCCGTCATCGATATCGCCGTTTATTCAAAGACTGAAGCCGACCCATTTCGCCTGTCTGTGGATTTGAAGAATGACTTGCCAACTCACCAGTCGAGATCCTCTAAAGCTGTTCCCTTTTCGAGCGGCTCGCGGTGAGCGTCATGGATGCTCTTGACTAAATCGGGAAACTGGTTAAGATAGAGAGTCTCCTCAATTGCATTCCAATCCTTTTCTCCGACTACTATAAAGTTTTCTCCATTTCGTCGTTTTACTTTCAGAATCTGATGGTTTTGAAAGTGATTTTTCCAACGCGGTGTGTGTCCTTGGCGGTCAGGAGGTCTCTTGCAATAGATCACGAACTGTTGGCCAGCCACAGAGTTGCCTGAATGCGGCTGGAAACCTTGATTTTTTTGTAGAGGTTGTAGGCGTGGGTTTTGACCGTGTTGGGGCTGATATGAAAATGGCGGGCAATTTCTTGGTTGGTGCATCCCTCGGCCAACTTTGTGACGACCTCTCGCTCTCTCTGTGTCAGAATGACGCTGGCTTCCTTTGTCGGGGCTAACGGCTTGTCTTTTGTGATGATAAATTGGGCCAGAATTTCGCGCGAATACCACAATTCTCCGTTTAGTAGCGCGCGGACGGCCCGGGGAAAAAGCTCGATTGGCTGATGTGCGTATAAAATTCCGCGAATGCCCCGCTTTAAGGCTTGAATTTCGAAGCCATACGCCGGGTCAACGTTGTAGAGTATGGTGCAGCACCGGGGATGACGATAGATTTTCTTTAACTCCGGTGGCATAAAAACCATAGATGTATCGCTTCCCTTACAATCGAGAAACGACAGGTGGGTCCTATCCGGAAATTGATTCAAAACAGCCGTCAGACTCTCGATTGGCGACAGCAGACAGGTAAAATCGAGGTTTCTGGCCATGAAATCGACCAGCAGTTCGGTATTCAGTGATTTTTTGCCGACGACGTGGATTATAGTTTCGGTCGGCATTTCAGCGGTTTTGACTTTGGACGCTGCGGCGGTTGCTTGCATCGGTTGACTTCTCATCCATGGTTGAAGTTGTTCCTGCGGGTCGCACCCTTTTATACCATCAAGCCAACATTTCACCTTTCCTCTCGGGACAATTTTGTACCGTTTGCCTCAGCAGACGCCCCTCATTTATCCCCATCGTTGCAAAAGTCGGAGGGCTTCAGGGTCAAGGCGTCAAGGGTGAAGCTGTAATTCCCTACCGCAATCCCTTGACAACGCAGGATCTGAAGTTCTCCGGCTTTACCGCAGGGTAAGCAACATGGCAAAATCGACCCCATCCTTCGAATTAAATGATGGGCTTATTCTAAAATATGCGGTTTTTCTATGAAATTGAATATAATTACAAACTTTTAGCTATCTGTTGCCATGTTGTTTATGCAGCTATGGGGTTATCTCTGCTTGCTTAATGGCCTACTGGATCACCTGTTCAATTAGACCTCCGCGGGATTTCGATCAAAAAAACGAAGGAACCCCACGATAAGAATCTCTTTTGCGCTTATAAAAACGGATTACCGGTCCTCCGTGTGAATGCCCCCCGTTCAGGATGCTCACTTAAATAAGAGGCCGCCCAGACGGCAGCCTGCAGCCGGTTGGACGCCCCGATTTTCTTGTAAACGTGATAAAGGTGGGTTTTTACCGTGTGCTGGCTGACATTCATTTTTTCTGCGATTTCGTCGTTACAAAATCCTTTGGCCGCAAGCCAGAGAGTTTCTTTTTCGCGGCCGGACAGCAGCGTAACAGAGTGATCATCGTCGTTGGAACTCAACACGCACGCGGACAATATGCGTCGAGGGAGCCACATGCCGCCCTTCAAGATGGTCCGCATTCCCCTGATGAATACCTGGCGGGAATCTGATTTGTAAAAAATACCCCGCACCTTATGCCTGTGGACCAGTTTTTCGATGTGGGATGCAGGCTCTACGCTAAAAAGGGCAGTACGAAAGTTATCTGTGTGTGTCGCGCTGCCGGCTTGTAAGCATTTTTGCAACTCTGCCGTTTCGCGCATATAGCAATCCAACAGCAATATTCGTATTCTCTCAGGCGCTGTGTCGATGATTTCCTTAACGCTCAGATCGGTCTGGCAGGTGCACTCGACCTTGAGTTCTTTTTCGAGGAAGAGGGCCAGCAGTTGATTCTGAACAAGGCTCGGACCCACTATGTAAATGTTTGGAAATGATGCGTCGGTGTTGCCGTTCGGCACGTCGAACAATCCCTTTCATTATTCAGTTGATGTGGTTTAAACGAGACCGATGGAGGGCCGGACAATTTATAAATGTGCGCAGACGAAATAACGGTCATATCAATTGTGGGGGTACTGTCCCCGCAAAAGAGGCCGAATTAACTAGTGCCCATCCACGGTTTCATTTAGGGCACTGGTAAGTTTCCGATCCAGAAATGTGCAATTTTCTGCAAGTTCAAGGAACTCAAGGAATTGCGCGGAGGCGTACTTCTGTACGCCGCACAAGCGATTCCAGACCTGTCACGCCCAAGGCGTGATTGACGCCGAAATTGCGGAAAAGGGCCATTTATGGATGGAAACTAACTTCATTCTCCAATTATTTGACAGGATCAACACGATCTGAAGGATTTACCGGAAATTTTATCCCTTCCCGGTTTACCCGTTGTGTCTATCATAGACTGCGTGCCTGCCCGTTGTGTCCATTTTAGACTGCGGGCCTGCCCGTTGTGTCCATTTTAGACTGCGGGCCTGCCCGTTGTGTCCATTTTAGACTGCGGGATGGATTGGAGGAAACCAGTCCCGCCAATAGAACGCTGCCTCGTGGCTTCCCTTTTGTAATCCAGCCGGCCAAACCCCGTTAAACGCCGCTGCATAATGACTGCTGTGTAGATGCGAACCAGGATGTGATTTTAAGGGGGGTAGGCAATGAGTTCTTAAAAGAATTAATCTACTGCAAAATACGAGCCATGCATTGGGGGGTTAATGTTAGAATTTTATAAGCTTGAAATTATAATATAATTTAGATGTGAGAATTTTTTTTCCACGTCTGAATGTAACATAATGTTACATTTAGTAACTATGAATACTTTTCACATATGAAACAAATTAAACATTACATAGTATGAGTTTTGTAGTCGGTCACAGGAATATGTAAGGGTCACGGTAAGAAATAATTCCACAAGATTGCGCCAGATTTGGGCTCGTCTACAAGGCACATCCAGCGGCGCATATCGAGATACGTGTAGGTGAATGTAACGCAGTATAGGGCAAAGGAAAAGCTTTCAGCTTCGTTAGACAAACAAACCACTTATGAGGGTATCTTATGGACAGTAGCAAGTTGACGCCCCTAAAGGCTGCTGATTTTTGCTTTCCGCCCCCTGCCCGCCATCGCTCTCGCTCAGGCGAGTCAGGCGGGTCTCAGCGGAAAGCAAAAAATTAAACAAGTCCTCAGCGTGCTCAGCGTCTCT
>Ga0316189_10006299_pt1 | contig 11318 bp, 8 predicted proteins | sample LowCovwburrow_MG_FD_204930 | JGI IMG/M metagenome (GOLD analysis project Ga0316189, IMG submission 204930) | Coastal sediment microbial communities from Maine, United States - Lowes Cove worm burrow | ecosystem: Environmental > Aquatic > Marine > Coastal > Sediment | place: USA: Maine... | reverse complement strand
GCACTCTCGAAGAACGTCAGAGTTGGCGTTGATATCACCGGGATGACGAACGCTCCAGGCTCGCACGAGGTGGTGCTGGTCAAAGCCCAGACCTTTGAAACTCGCGGAGAAACTCTCCATCAGTCCGGCATATCGATCTTCCGGTTCACCCTGTGTTTGAAGAAAAACCAGGTGACGTCCCGATGTTAGCCGGCTCTTGATGTCAGCCGTCGGATAATCCGGGACAAAGAATGAAAAAAACCGATCAATCGCCAGCTTCAATTGGCCGGTCACGCTGGTGAAGTACACAGGGCTGGCCAGGACGAGCACTTGCGCCCGGGAAACCGCGGCCAGCACCCGGGTAAGGTCATCCGTCTGGCCACAATGGTCCAGATCCGTTTTGCATCGGAACAGGTTCCCGCAACCGTTACAGGACAATTCAGACAAGGCAAATGTGCTTGTCGGTGCGCCGTATCGCACCGCTTGTTGAGCAAAGCGTGCCGCAAGAGTATCGCTGTTACAGTCTCGTCGTGGACTGCCAAGAAGGCAAACGGTCGGCAAGTCGGTGGGAGACATCATTTTACCCTGGTCAAGCAAAGCGCACTTTAGCTGCGTTGCGGAAACCTGTCACTATGGGCTCACAGCGGGAGTCTGCTGCATCGCTGGGCAAGTCATACACTTGCTGGTGAGCCAGACGTCCGCAGGGCAGACAAACCTGGCGCCGAGGATATCCAGACGACTTGCAGCGTGTGGCCCGACCTGGAGATCCGGTTGACGCTTGCAGAAAGCTATCTAACGTCACACGTCACGATATCGTTGGCTTTGTGGCTGCGACCTGGTGAGAATGCTCTTCAGGTTCGCAGCAAGGAGGGCGCCATGGCCGAAGAACACGACCGAAGCATGATGGAAAACCTGTACTGGTGGGGCATCCCGACGATGTTCCGCTGCCCCAACACCGGGCCGGAGGGTATGGATATCGTGCTGGCAGGCGTGCCGCACTCGACCGGCAACGGAACAACCGAGCGCGACCAGCACCTCGGCCCGCGCGCGGTCCGAAATATTTCAGCTCTGCAACGCCGCTGCCACGGCTCGTTTGGCATAGACCCATGGAACAGCGCAAACATTGCAGACATCGGCGATGTGCCGTTTCCACGCGCAAACGACAACGAGCACTGCATCGAGCAGATCACCAGGTTCTACCGCGAGGTAGACGCCGCCGGGGCGCGGCCGGTGTCGGTTGGTGGCGATCATTCGATCACCGGTGGCATCGTTCAAGCCCTGGGCTGCGGCAAGATCGCGGGTGGTGAGCCGGTCAGCTTTCTGCATCTGGACGCCCATACGGACGTGTTCACCAAGGTGGATCACTTCCTTGGCGCGAAGAAGTCGGCCGCCCACTGGGGGGCCTATCTTGCCGACCAGGGCAAGGTCGATCCAAAGCGGTCCATGCAGATCGGGCTTCGCGGGCATCCGCGCACGCTCGACTGGCTCGAGCCATCCTACGAGTACGGCTACAACGTCGTGACCATGAAGGAGTTCCGCAAACGCGGCCTTGAAGACGTGGTCGCACAGGCGAAGCAGGTGCTGGCCGGGCGGCCTGTCTACATTACCTTTGACCTGGACTGCCTTGATCCAACAGTCGCGCCGGCCGTGTCCAACATCGAGCCGGGCGAGAAAGGCTTCGACATTGATGAGGCTGTCGGACTGCTGCACGCGGCACGCGGCCTGAACATTGTCGGTGGCGACGTGGTGTGCATGATGCCAACCAAGGACAGCCCCAACAACATCACCGCCATGACAGCAACCTCGATCCTGTTCGAGATGCTGTCGATGATGGCCGAGAACGTGGCCGCGAGAGGTTAGATCAGCTTTCAATCTTTCCGGCTATCTCGGTAATGTGAACCACCCGTGCTATTCTCTGTCTGGTCACTCCGATACCGTTTTGAGCAAGGTGAGTTTGGCAAAGGAGCGATCAGGTGCTGAAGCTGCAGTATAGCCGGCGTGGTTTGATGAGGGTGATTGCGGTGTTTTCCGGGGCCTGGTGATTTGCAACCAAAGCGTCCGATGCCGAAAAGGAGCTCGTCAGCATGGTGTTTGTCTCTGGTTCACAAACGCCGGAAACAACGGTGAACATAGTCGTCTAAGGCTTCGCCTGCCATGCTCCACCGGGTTTGCACCCGCAGTCGTCGAAACAGTCCTCGAAGCAGTCCAGAGGAGCTTTTCACTGAGGGTCTGGACAGAACCGCTGATGCACGCACAATACATAAGCGGTTCAACAGGAACACCACGGGAGGTTTGGGCTTGAAACCGACAGGGCCTCTTGTCCGGCGATGTATTCAAAGTCTCTTGACGGAATTTCGGGCGGCGAGCTAATTGCACCGTGATGAAAAAATCTGCCGTTCCAACACTCACGCCGCTTTGGTTGCTGATCTTGCTTCAGGCCGGCATTTCCGCATCGAGCCTTGTGGTTGAGATCGTCGCGGGCCGCATGATTGCACCCTATGTCGGTATGAGTCTCTATACCTGGACATCGATAATCGCGGTGGTGCTTGCAGGCTTTTCGGTCGGCCACTGGTGGGGCGGAAGGATCGCCGGGCTTGAGCCTGGCCGCGCGCTGCGGATGACTGGCTGGACAATGATTGCGGCCGCGGGCGCAACAGCCGGGGCAACGTTACTCTTGCGCGCTGTCGCTGGTCCGGTTCTCGAAACCCTCCAGCATCCTTTGGCGGCAATTACGGCCCTAAGCTCGCTGGCGTTCTTTCTGCCCTCGCTTTTTGCCGGAGTGCCCGCACCTGTTCTGACAGTGGCTGCCATGCGCGATCGCGACCAATCCGAACGCGCGCTGGGTGCGATGTTTGCAGCCGGAGCGGTTGGCGCAATTGCCGGGACACTTCTGGCAGGGTTTGTGTTTGTGCCCTGGATGGGGTCGGTGACAACCCTGCTCGTGATTGCCGCAACCTATGCAATTGCGGCAGTCATCTGCTTCTGGCTCGGCAACGCTTCACGGCGCGAGTTCGGGTTCCTGGTCTCGGGGATCGTCATTGCCTTTCTGATCGGCGTTGGCGCCAGCGGCCTGCCGTCGGTTTGCGACCGGGAAAGCAGCTATTACTGCATACGAACCGTTGCCTTGTCAGATGATCCGCAGGCCCCGGTTAATCTGATGGTCGTTGATCATCTTGCGCACGGGATCAGCGCTCGACAAGCACCAAGGGTCATGTACTCCAAACACGCGGCAATGCTGGATGCGCTGCCTCGGATGCGTATGAACCGGACAGATTTCACGTCGTTTCATATTGGCGGGGGATCCTATTCCGTGCCTCGGGCATGGGCGGATCGGGGCATCTCGGGCATCACCATCGCTGAGATCGACCCGGAAGTAACGGCCATGGCCGTCGATCAGTTCTGGTTCAGACCCGAGACCGCGACCATCCTGCACGGGGATGCGCGAGTGGCGCTTCGCAACAGTAATCAACGCTTTGACGTCATCATTGGCGATGCCTTCACCGACATCGCGGCTCCCGAACATATGGTCACGCTGGAGTTTTTCGGCCTGGTTTCCGACCGGCTCGCATCAGGCGGGGTTTTTGCCATGAACTTCATCGACAATGTGGACAGGCTTGATGCACTGGCTGCGGTAGTCGTGACATTGCGCAAGGTTTTCAAGAGCGTTGAGGTCTGGACCGTAGCAAGTCGTCCCGAAGCGGGCGAGCGCCGCGTCTTCGTCTTGCTGGCCGGCGCACAGGACAGCCCGGTGTCGGCAATCGAGACGGCGGCCCCGGACATGACGCGCTTTCAGGCCTTGGCCCCCGGCTTCCTGGACGACATTCTTCGGCTAAGGAAAGCCCGGGTCTTGACCGACGATCACGTGCCGTTGAGCCATCTCATGGGTCTGAATCCCATCGTAGACTGACGCCGCATGCATTGGGCTGTCTGGACGATGAGTTTCAACAGGCAAAATGGTGATGTGTGCAGTCTGAAGCGAACTCGTCTCTGTTGGCTTTTCCCTGATACACGGGAAAATACAGGGAAATTTTACGAACAAAGATATAGATATTGCGAGACGCATTGAAAGGACGCGTTAGCAGGTTCCATGATTGTATTGGAATTCGATGGCGAATACGCGCACGCCTTTACCAACCTGGCAGGCGGGCCTTACGACACAGGACAAGAGACGCTCAACCGGAAAAAACAACTTGAGCAGGAAGGCACCTGTACAGCGGTATCATGATGTCTGCTGTCTTGCGTCAGCCTGATAATCTGTTGAGCATCATCAGCATTTTATGATCAGCTGCCACGCGCAACCGTTCGGCTTGTGTAAGCCATGACAAAGCCTGGCTGCGTGAACATGCGTCTTCAAGTTTTGTTCTCGCTGTCAAAAAATCGGCATCAGGCGAGCCCGGCTCTGTCCGAGGTTGTTCCAGATTGAAAGCTGTCTGCGCAGCAATACGACAATCTGCCTGCGATAACCAGCCAAGGCCATCTTCCGGCAAGTCTGCATAGGTATCAACAAGGCCGTCGCGTCTTGCGATAATCTCTGGAATACCGGTTTCCGGACCAGTTATCAGCACACCCCTCGCCGCGAGTGCCAAACCCGCGTCAGGTTTGCCTGAAAGCCATGACAGCGGGATGGCCACAATCAAACCAGCAAGAGCAGGCGACATCCAGGCAAGCAATGCAGGATCGACGAGCCAAGCAAGAATCGCCAATGTCAATCCGATCAATGTATGCCATTTGTGCCGGACCATGACGGTCATCCAGCTATCACCATCACCACCTCGGCGCTGCGTTTTCCAGCCAGAATCCTTGCCTGTGATGATTTCATAGACCTGACGGGTTTGGGTCAGCATCATGATCGGGGCATAAAGCGCAGACAACAATAATTCGAACAACGCACCGAGAAGGAACTTGCGGCTGCCACCAGCAGCCTTGCGCAAGCGCGGCTGGACAAGCACACGAACCACACCAATAATTTTAGGCAGGAACAGAATGCCCATGGTGAACACAAACAACTGCAGCATCCGCTCAGCATCAAACAACGGCCAGGTCGGATACAACTGATAGTCTTGCGAAAAGTATTCCGGTTTTATGAAATAGGCCTGCAAGGCAAGCAGCATGCCGGTCAAAAGCAAGGACAGCCAAAGCGGTGAACTGAGATAGCTCATGATCCCGGTTGCGAAATGCAATCTGCTTGGCCACGCAAGACCTGCAGCGTTGATGACCCCCAGATGCTGAAGGTTGCCTTGCGCCCAGCGCCGGTCACGGTCAGTGAGGTCGATCAGCGATGGGGGGCTTTCCTCAAACGAGCCGCCCACATCCGGCACCATCCGCACCTTCCATCCGGCCCGCCTGATTAGTGCAGCTTCCACAAAATCGTGTGACATGATGTGGCCACCGATGGGCCTGCGCCCTTTCAACTCAGGCAATCCGGCAGCTTCTGCGAAAGCTCTGGTCCTTATAACCGCGTTATGACCCCAGTAGTTTCCATCATCTCCTGACCATGCATAAACACCTCGTGCCACTACCGGTCCGTAGGTCCAGCTGGCAAACTGCTGCAATCGTGCCAGAAGGGTTTGACCACCTGCAAGTTGTGGAACCGATTGCAGTATGCCGAGCCGGTTATCTGCTTCCATCTTGTGGATCATCGAAATGACAAGGCTGCCCGACATCACACTGTCGGCATCCAGCACAATGAACTGGCTGTAGCGTCCTCCCCAATTGACGACGAAATCACCAATGTTGCCAGCCTTACGGGCGGTGTTTTTCCAGCGCCTGCGATACCAGACAGGCATCGTGGGCTGCAGGCGGTCCTGCAGTTTTGAATAGGCGATGGTCTCGCGCACCCAGGCATCTGCATTGGTTGTGTCTGACACCACCATGATTTCAAATGAACCAGCATGACCCAGGGCTTCAATGTCTCCAGCCATGGCTTCAAGCGCTGCAGCCGTGCGGGCAGGATTTTCATTGTAAACAGGCATCACAAGGGCTGTCAGTGTGGACAAAGGCAAAGACAAATCAGGTTCCAAGCCTGTTTCGCGCTGAGCCATGAGACCTGCGATTGCAGTCATCGCCGCAAATGCAATCCAGCCAAAGGTGATGGCAAACAGCGCCATGAAGAGGCCTTCAAGCACGGTAACACCGCCGACCTCAACAACCTTGTATATTTCGTGGATAGCGTATCCCAGCAAGACCAAGGTACCAAGGTTGACCACTGCACGAGCTGACCAGGTAGACAAATTTGTCGAGCCGGAGATGGGCGAGTTGCCGGATCTGGCGCGCAGATCCTGAACGGGCATCGACATGGGTGCACGAGGCGGAGACCCTTTTCGCAGGTTGCTCGCCCTGTTGGTTCTTGCCATCAAGAAGCGGTCCAGCGGTACAACCAGGTTTCACTGACCGGTTTATCGCCGGTCTTCAATTGCAGCCGCAGTTCGACAAGCTTTGCATCTTCCGTGTCCAGTTCGAAACTGACCCGGGAGCCGCCGCTACTCGGATTGGCCTGCATGACCGTGTTGCTGATTTTACCAGCCGATGTGCTTGCCACAACACTTGCGCCTTCTTCAGGAGCAAACGGCTTGTCGAAGTCCAGTATGAACAGAAGGCGCTGTTTGTCGAAACTCAGTCCCATGCGGGAATAGTTTACCCTTGCCAGTTCTTCTTCATCACCAGGTCCGTTTCCCCAGCGCAACCTGTAGGAGAAGGCAAGTGAATTTCCAGCCTGCAGTGGATCATTGGGCTTCCAGAACGCCACTATGTTGTCACTGGTTTCCAGCATCGTCGGAATTTCCACCAGTTGCACCTGGCCCTTGCCCCAGTCACCGACCGGTTCGACCCACAAGCTGGGGCGGCGTTCGTAGCGTGCTTCAAGGTCTTCAAAATCGCTGAATTTTACCGACCGTTGTATGAGCCCGAAACCACGGATACCATTGTCGACAAACGCGGATACCTGCAGTTCAACCGGATTGGCCAAAGGCCGCCAGATCCACTCACCGGCGCCAGACAGCATTTGCAATCCATTAGAATCATGAACGGCAGGGCGAAAATCGTCGAATTTCTGCCTGTTGGTATTGTCAAACAGGAACATCGTTGTCAGCGGTCCGAGGCCAAAGTTTGTCAAATCTGCACGCGCAAAGATCGTCGCTTCCACATCAACCACTGTTTCAACGCCGGGTCTGACAGTGAAACGGTAGGCTCCGGTTACGGAGGGACCATCAAGCAAGGCATGGATCACGATGAAATTGCTGCCGGGGGCAGGTTTCTCAATCCAGAACGCAGTAAAGTCGGGAAACTCTTCCCCTTGCGCGGTTGCCGTATTGATGGACAGGCCCCGGGTGGACAGGCCGTACAATTGTGCCTTGGCAACAGCACGGAAATAGGAGGCACCCTGAAACACCAGAAACTCATCCCAGACACCGGGGTTGTTGATCTGGTTTCGTACACGAAATCCCGAAAAGGGCAGAGCAGTACCTTTTGGTAACGGAGGTACAGCAGGGCCAAACTGAAACATGCCCGGCGCGGAAACGATCGGAGTGACCTCGCCTTCACTGACAACGCCGATATGAACTGCCTTGGTGAAATAAAAGCCTACCGGCAAAACATCCAGCTGGAACTGGAGATTTTCATCACGCCATACCCTGCTTTCTTCCTTGAAGCGGATATCCCGGTACTGGTCATAAGTCAGGCTGTCAAAGCCACCTGGCAGCTCAGAATCTGGCGCAACATACTTGCTGGAGGCAAGTCGAGACGCTTCCTTCACTAGCCACGCGTTATCGAACGTTGAGCCATCTGGCGGGACAAGCTGAACCGAAGTCGAGACTTCAGCTGCCAGTTTTGCTGAGCCTGCTGTGGCAAGCGCAGATGCCAGGGGCGCTGATGCCAGCCCGGCCAGGAATTGGCGGCGTAACAATTTCAAAGAAGAGCCTCGACCAAGGTTTTCAGTTTTCACAGCAACAGATTGCCGCTGCGAGGTTGCTGCGTCGGCGATTTTGGCCATTTCATTTTTCCCCATGCACTAACGTTGGATATGACAACAGCCAGCGCCTGCTGCTTGTTGAGGACTTCGGTGTTGTTTCATATGAGGTTCATTATGGTAAAGGTGTGGCGTACTCGGTTGGCGTGGACGAAATTGAAGGGTTGATCCAAGGAGATGAACGAGAATTAACCCGACGGACATCATGGCGTAATGTTGGCACGGATAAACCAAGAATCACGGATTATGTGATGCGACTTTGGGCGACAATGCCTGCAACGGACCTGCAGTTTTTGTCTCAACCCCAACATGGAGAACCATGATGTCTATCCTTCAAAAATCCACCTCGCTTGTAGATTTGGCCCCTGTTGCGAGCTGGGCATTTTGTTGAACCATCAAGACCCGGGAAGCTGACCTGCGGCAAGCCCCCGCCACTAAACTTCTGCGCGGTTCAACGCGGCCTCGACCGCGTCGTGCAATGCCCCGTTGCTGGCCAGAAATGACCCCGACGACAGCACAGCGCGATTGGCCCACAGCGGAGTGCACCGCCCGCCTGCTTCCTGCACGATCAACATGCCAGCGGCGATGTCCCAGGGCCCAAGGTTGCGTTCCCAATACGCGTCAAACCGGCCCGCCGCGACATAGGCCAGATCAAGCGCCGCCGCCCCCCAGCGCCGCAAGCCTGCCGTTTGCGGCATCAATTGTTCCAAATCATCCAGACAATGCGAAAGGTAGGTCGTCCGCCCACCCGCAGGCACGCCTGACGCGACAAGGGCCGCACTGAAAGGCACGGCCTGGCTGACCGTAATGGCGCGCCCGTTCAGATAGGCGCCCTCGCCTTTCTCGGCGCAAAACATCTCACCCTTCACAGGGTCATAGATCAGTGCGGCCAGAGGGTCATCCGCCTGAAACAGCGCAATGGAGACCGCCCAATGCGGCAGCCCTTTGAGGAAATTCGTCGTGCCGTCCAGCGGATCAACGATCCAGCGCAACCCACCCTCGCGGCTGGGACGCTCTTGCGTTTCCTCGCCCAGCCAGCCGTAGTCGGGAAAGCGCTGCATCAGGTGATCAAAGATCACCTTTTCCGCATGCACATCCGCCTCGCTGACAAAATCACCTGGCGTTTTTTCCGTGATCGTCAGCCCGGCCAACTGCTCTGATGCCACGAGCAAGCCCTGCCCCGCCAAAAGTGCAGCCTCGGCCATGATGCACAGCCTCTTCGATGCCGTTGCGGGCAGAAACAGATGCGCATTATCCCTCATATCGCACCCGATGACACAGCGTAGACGGGTCATGCAAAATCTCGTCATAGGCAGCGGGCAAATCGCCGAACGCCGTCTCACCGGATATCAGTACATCAAGTGCAGCGTCATTCAGCAGCGCCAGCGCCTTGGCCAACCTGCGCCCAAAACCCCAGCGTGCGGCCTGTCTCGCAGGCACCCGCCCGACCTGAGAGCTGACGATCCGCAGTCTGCGGTGGTGAAACTGACCCCCGAGCGGCACTTCGGTGCTTTGCGCGCCATACCAACTGGCCTCAATCACAGTCGCCTCGGTCCCCGCTAGCGCAATCGCGAGCGACAGACCGGCGGCACTGGCCGAGGCATGGATGACGACATCGGCCACCTCTTGTGCGGTATCGGGGGTAGCAAAATCACAGCCAAGCGTGGCGGCAAGTGCGGCACGGCTGGGGTCAATATCAACCAGCGTCACGTCCGTCCCCGGTATCTTCGCGGCCAGATAGCCAACCAGCGCACCAACAACTCCACAGCCTACCACGACCACGCGATCGCCTATGCTGATCCCGGCATCCCATGTGATATTCACTGCCGTTTCCATATTCGCCGCCAGCACCGCACGGGCAGCAGGCACATCGGCAGGCACAGGCAGCGCCATATGGTCAGGAACGGCAAAGCTTGTCTGATGGGGAAACAGGCTGAACACGACCTCACCCTGCCGGTCGCCGTTTTGCACCTCGCCGACAGCCGCATAGCCGTATTTCAACGGAAAGGTGAAATCGCCCTCCTGAAACGGCGCGCGCATATTGGCATGCTCAGAAGCAGGCACCTGACCATGATAGACAAGGCGTTCCGTGCCACGGCTGATGCCGGTGAACAGGGTCTTGATCTCCAACTCGCCTTCAGCCGCGCGATAGGTCGTGTCACACGTCACCGCCTCTTGCGGGGCAGTGATCCACAGCGCACGCACAATCGTCATAGACTATGACCCGATTTCAGCGCCTTCACCGACAGATACTTCTGATTATGCAGGTTGCGCCCGACGCGCAGGGGCAATTGTTCGACCACAGTGATATCGCTATCATTGAAGGTCTGCACCTTGGCCGGGTTATTCGTCAAAAGCCGGATTGCACAGAACCCCAGCATGCGCAGCATCACAGCGGCTACCCGAAAATCACGCTCATCATCGTCATAGCCCAGACGGTGGTTCGCCTCGACCGTATCAAGGCCCTGCGCCTGCAAATCATAAACCCGCACCTTGTTGGCCAGCCCGATGCCGCGCCCTTCCTGATTAAGGTACAAGAGCATCCCGGCCCCTTCCTGCCCCATCCGGGCCAGTGCCGCACGCAACTGCGGCCCGCAATCGCATTTCAGACTGCCCAGCACATCGCCAGTAAAGCAGGCCGAGTGCACACGCGACAGAACGGGCTGGCTGCGGTCGGGGTTGCCGATCTCGATCGCGTAATGCTCCTTACCGCCATCTGGATCGCGGAAGATATGCAAACGGCCCAGATCATGGGCATCCAACGGCAGCGCCGCTGCGGACACCTGCGCCAGCACAGGCGGGATCATCAAAGCGTCCAAGGCCTCATCGGCGACAAGCGCGGCAAAGGGCAGATCATCAAGGCAGGCATCCCCTGCCACAGCGAACATCGCAACCGCTGGCAACAACTCGGCCAGTTTGACCAACTTGATCGACAGGCCATGCAAGGACGTCTGCGGGCTGCGGATCATATGCAGCGGGCCTGCGGGGCGGCGGCCTGCATCAAACTGCGTATCGGACAGGGCCTTGAACCACTCCAACCCGGCCGGCGCAGGAGGTTGCAGACGCACCAAAGGCTCGTTGATTTCAACGGCAACAGGCATGATCGCCTGCGCGCGCTGTGCCGTCAGGATAAGCTCGGGCGTGCCAAACCGCTGGCAAAGGGCGTCAAACCGCGCCTGTGACAGCGTTTCCACCGCGACAACAACGGCACGGGCGCCTTCATGCGTCAGCAGGCAGGACAAACCCATCGCAAGATCGCCGCGCGCCCGCGCAAGACGCTCTGGCAGGGTCGGCAAAAGACAGTCAGATGTGGTGTGCATGTCAGCGGTCTCGTTTCTGGTTAAAGGCGGGGGCCTTCGGGGTTCAGCATTGCATT
>Ga0316189_10006297_pt1 | contig 11319 bp, 12 predicted proteins | sample LowCovwburrow_MG_FD_204930 | JGI IMG/M metagenome (GOLD analysis project Ga0316189, IMG submission 204930) | Coastal sediment microbial communities from Maine, United States - Lowes Cove worm burrow | ecosystem: Environmental > Aquatic > Marine > Coastal > Sediment | place: USA: Maine... | reverse complement strand
CTTTGATCCGGATTGGCATGCAGTTTCTCTTGTCAGGTGAATGGTGGATCCTCTGGATCCCGACACTGTTCTTGGTGGCGCTCGTAGTGTCGATCAATATTCTTGGCGATTTCCTGCGCGATGTCTTTAATCCAAGGTTGCGGTAGATGCTGAAAATCAAAGATCTTGCGGTGAAGTTCCCATCGCGCTTTGGCGATTTTACGGCAATCGCTGACGTGGACATGACCATTCAGCCGGGTGAAATCCACGGGCTTGTAGGCGAAAGTGGTGCAGGGAAGTCGACGGTTGGGGCCGCTGTCATCGGGCTTTTGTCGACGCCTGGATATGTTGCAAACGGTGAAATTTCTCTCGGTGATACCGACCTACGCGCGTTGACGCCTGAACAGGCGCACGCCACCCGCGGTGATCGCATTTCGATGATCTTCCAAGACCCGCAAACAAGCCTGAACCCTTTGATGACAATCGAGGACCAGCTGGTCGAGACCATCCAAGCACACTCTGATGTAGGCTATGCCGAAGCTCTCAGGCGGGCGGTTGATCTGCTGGAAGAGATCGGGATCAAGGATGCCGCACGGCGGATAAAAGCCTATCCGCACCAGTTTTCCGGCGGCATGCGCCAGCGCGTTGTGATCGCACTTGCGATTTGTACCGATCCTGAACTGATTATCGCCGATGAACCGACCACAGCGCTTGATGTCGCAGTGCAATCGCAAGTGCTCGACCTCATACGCCGCTTGGCCAAAGAGCGGCAGATCGCGTTTATGCTAATTACCCATGACATCGGCGTCATTGCCCAGATCGCGGATCGCGTGACCGTCATGCGCAAGGGGCGCGTGTTGGAGACGGGGGACACGGCGCAGGTGTTGGGCGCGCCGGAACATCCCTACACCCGGGCTTTGATGGACGCGGTCCCGCCACTGGACCACCGCATTGAACGGTTTCGGGTTCCTGATGAAGAGCATGATCAGGTCGGTGTGGCAAAAGGGAATACTGCCGAGAAATGGCTGCTGGAGGGCCAGCAACACGAATTGACAGGGCTAAGCCTGCGCGACGTTTGCATGCGGTTTCGTGGTCCAAGGACATCGCTCTGGCGCAAGCCTGAACCATTTGTGGCATTGCAGGATGTGAACCTTGAGGTGCGGCCAGGGTCCATCATGGGGTTGGTCGGCGAAAGCGGATCGGGCAAGTCGACACTGGCCAAGTTGATCACTGGCCTGATTACACCGTCTAGTGGAACAATGATGCTGGGTGACGCGGCCTTGCCCGGAGGCAAGGCGCGGGGCCGCAAGCACCCTTCGCGGCAACTGATCCAAATGGTGTTTCAAGATCCCTATTCCAGCCTCAATTCCCGCCACCGGATTGGTGCCATTTTGACAGAACCTTTGTGGTTCTACGGATTTGTTGAAGACGCAAAGGAACGTCAGATGCTAGCGGCAGCTATGCTGGAATTGGTTGGCATGGAGCCCGATGCGATTGATAAATATCCGCATCAATTCTCGGGCGGACAACGTCAGCGCATCGCTGTAGCACGCGCTTTGCTGGCTCGGCCACGGTTTCTGATCTGTGATGAGCCCACCTCGGCGCTTGATGTGTCTATTCAAGCGGAAATATTGAATCTTCTCAAAGACCTGCAGTCCATGTTTGGACTATCCATCTTGTTTATCAGTCATAATTTGGCGGTGGTCCGGCAAATGGCGGATGACACAGCAGTCCTGCGCAATGGCGTGATTGAAGAGATCGGTGCGACGCAAGACGTCTTTGAACGCCCACAGGCAGATTACACCCGGAAATTGCTCGCATTGACACCAGTGATGCCAAAAGAGTGGCATTCGGCATAAGCGCAGAGATTAGGCGAAGCGCATAAAAATTATGCAGGGGCGGTGTTATTGAGTGTGGCATGCCGCGATAGACTACCCGCGCGTTGGGGCCTGTGATCAGGTATTCGCAATGCAAGTATGATCCGGTGCAAGACCATCAACCTACGATCCACCTTCCACACCCAAGAGGCGACATTCACCCAACCTAGGGCAATTGGTGCGGCGTCGGTCGTTGTTCAGGCCGACCAGAGCGGTAAGACGCGGCTGGCCAATCTGCGCCAGTCCGGTTGCATGAAGCTTGTGTTCCCAAAGATGTACCGCAACGACATAGAAGCCGTTTTGGTGAATACATCGGGCGGCATTACAGGTGGCGATACACTTGCATTGCAAGCGCACGCCAAGCCGGGTGCAATGCTTACCCTTACCACACAAGCCGCCGAACGTGCCTACCGCGCGCAAGACGGAGAGGTGGGCAAGGTGACGACCCACCTGACTGTTGAGGATGACGCGCAGCTGAATTGGATGCCGCAGGAATTGATTTTGTATGACAACTGCGCATTGTCGCGTCGGTTGACGATTGATTTGCAGGGCACGGCGCAGCTCTTGATGGTGGAGCCGGTGGTTTTTGGCCGTAAAGCGATGCGCGAAGTGCTACACACCGTGTCGTTCCGCGATCGCATTGAGATCCGCCGCGATGGGAAGCCCCTTTATCTGGACGGCATGGACCTGTCTGGCGATGCGGTCCAGCATTTGGCGCGGCCAGCTCTTGCAAATGGGGCAGGGGCCATGGCGAGTGTCGTCTTCGCGCACCCTGATGCGGCAGGTCATCTGCAGGCCGTACGTGCAATGTTGCCCGCTACTGGCGGCGCCAGCATGTTGACTGATGAATTGTTGGTTATCCGGTGCCTTGCGCCAGATAGCTTTGAACTGCGTCGTGCGTTGATGCCTGTTCTCGAACATCTGTCACAGAAGAATTTACCAATCTCATGGAGGCTCTGAGCCATGCAACTAACCCCGCGTGAAAAAGACAAACTGCTGATCGCGATGGCCGCCGAGGTGGCGCGCAAGCGGTTGGCGCGTGGCGTCAAGCTGAACCATCCCGAAGCCATCGCCCTGATCACAGACGCAGTGGTCGAGGGGGCCCGCGATGGCCGCTCTGTTGCTGACATGATGGAAGCAGGCGGCAAGATCATCACCCGCGATCAATGCATGGAAGGGATCGCCGAGATGATCCACGAAGTACAGGTCGAGGCGACGTTCCCCGATGGCACAAAGCTTGTCACAGTTCACAACCCGATCAGGTAGGAGGCACACCCATGATCCCCGGAGAACTCTTTCCCGCTGACGGTGATTTGACGCTGAACGCAGGTGCAACGGCAATTACTTTGATGGTGGCGAACACAGGCGACAGGCCTGTTCAGGTTGGCAGTCACTATCATTTCGCCGAAACCAATCCCGCGTTGGATTTTGACCGCGCCGCCGCACGCGGCATGCGCCTTGATATCGCCTCTGGTACAGCTGTCCGGTTTGAACCCGGGCAACGCCGCGAAGTACAGCTAATCCCGATTGGCGGTGCGCGTCGCATCTTTGGCTTTAATCAACAAATCATGGGAGAGCTGTAAATGCCCCGCGAGATTTCCAGAGCCCAATATGCCGCGATGTATGGCCCAACAACGGGCGACAAGCTGCGCCTCGCTGACACAGACCTCATTATCGAGGTCGAGCGCGATCTGACCACCTATGGTGAAGAGGTCAAGTTCGGCGGTGGTAAAGTCATCCGTGACGGCATGGGCCAATCCCAAGTGACCCGCGCAGGCGGTGCTGTTGATACGGTGATTACGAACGCTCTGATTGTGGACCATTCTGGTATCTACAAGGCCGATGTCGCGCTGAAGGACGGCTTGATCCACGCCATTGGCAAGGCGGGCAACCCAGATACGCAATCCGGCGTCGATATCATCGTGGGTCCGGGGACCGAGGTGATCGCTGGTGAAGGCCGTATCCTGACGGCCGGCGGCATGGACAGCCATATCCACTTTATCTGTCCGCAGCAGATGGAGGACTCTTTGCATTCGGGCGTGACCACGTGTTTTGGCGGCGGAACTGGCCCCGCCCATGGCACGCTGGCCACGACCTGCACGCCGGGCCCTTGGCATATTGGGAGGATGTTGCAGTCCTTTGACGGGATTCCGATGAACATCGGCCTGTCCGGCAAAGGCAACGCCAGCAAGCCGGAGGCTTTGATAGAGATGGTCAACGCCGGAGCCTGTTCGCTGAAGCTGCACGAGGATTGGGGGACAACACCTGCCGCCATTGATTGCTGCCTGTCAGTCGCTGACGATATGGACGTGCAGGTGATGATCCACACTGACACGCTCAACGAATCCGGATTTGTCGAGCACACGGTTGCGGCCATGAAAGGCCGCACAATCCATGCATTCCACACCGAAGGGGCTGGTGGCGGGCATGCGCCCGACATCATCAAGATCTGTGGTGACGCCAACGTCTTGCCATCATCAACAAACCCGACGCGACCATTCACTGTGAACACGCTGGAAGAGCATCTCGATATGCTGATGGTCTGCCACCACCTTGATAAGTCGATCCCCGAGGATATCGCCTTTGCCGAAAGCCGGATCAGACGCGAAACTATTGCGGCCGAAGATATTTTGCACGACATGGGGGCATTTTCGATCATCGCGTCCGACAGTCAGGCAATGGGTCGTGTGGGCGAGGTGATTATCCGCACATGGCAGACCGCCGATAAGATGAAAAAGCAACGGGGCCGTTTGGACGAAGAAACAGGCGAAAACGATAACTACCGAGTCCGTCGCTATATCGCCAAATACACAATCAACCCCGCGATTGCCCAAGGTGTCAGCCATGTGCTGGGTGACATCAGCGTCGGCAAGCGGGCCGATTTAGTGCTCTGGAGCCCGGCGTTCTTTGGCGTTAAGCCTGAGATGGTCTTGATGGGGGGGACAATTGTTGTGGCCCAAATGGGTGATCCAAACGCGTCCATTCCAACGCCGCAGCCCGTTTATTCGCGGGCAATGTTTGGGGCTTACGGAAGATCGCTTACTGAATCGTCGGTCAGTTTTGTCTCAGGTGCTGCACAGGCAGCCGGGTTGCGCGATCAACTGGGGCTGGCCAAGCAGACCGTCGCGATCAAGAACACACGCAATATCGGCAAGGCCGATATGGTGCTCAACGATCTGACCCCCGAGATTGAAGTGCACCCTGAAACCTATGAGGTCCGCGCAAACGGTGCATTGCTCACCTGCGAACCCGCCACGGTCCTGCCGATGGCCCAACGCTATTTTATGTTCTGAGGTCCACCCAATGCATCCGCTTCCCATTGCACAAACATATCACCGTGCTGGCGACTGGTCGGGCAAGGCCGAAGCCTGCGCGCTGGACTATGCCGACCGCTTCTTGCGGCGCAAACGGCTTGAGACAACGAAAGGCACGGCCTTTCTTGTTGATCTGGCGCAGACGACATCGCTTGACCATGGCGATGCGCTGGAGCTGGGCGACGGCACACTGATCGAAATCGCCGCGGCGGATGAAGCGCTTTACCGTGTGACCGGCCCCGATATGGTGCGGTTGGCTTGGCACGTCGGCAATCGGCACACGCCCTGTCAGATCAGCAGTGATCACCTGTTGATCCAAGCTGATCCGGTCATTGGGCATATGCTCGAACATCTGGGCGCAACGGTCACGCCCATCACTAGTCCCTTCACGCCCGAAGGCGGGGCGTACGGCCATGGACGCACGCATTCACACGAACATGTCGCAACTGCTCATGACCACTGAACGAGAAATTTTGACGCTGGCGCAATGGCTGTCGCCTGCGTTTCCCATTGGGGCATTCGCCTATTCGCATGGGTTGGAAGCAGCAATTCACTCTGGCGCAATTGCCTCCGGTGAAGACCTCGCCGTTTGGCTGACCGACATTGTACAGCATGGCAGTGGACGCAATGACTGCATCCTGCTGCGCGCGTCCTATGCATGTGACGATGCAGTAGACTTGACCGATATAAATGACATTGCCCTTGCATTTGCGTCCTCTGCCGAGCGTCGGATGGAGCAAAGTGTGCAAGGTGCTGCGTTCTGCAAGACCACAGACGCAGTTTGGGGTGGCATGGGCGCGTCCTATGTCTATCCGGTCGCTGTCGGTGCTGCAGCCGCGCAGCTAAAAATCGATGTGACACTCACCGCCGCGATGTACCTGCACGCCATCATCAGCAACCTGATCTCTGCCGCAATGCGTCTGATGGCGCTGGGCCAAACTGAGGGGCAAGGCATTCTTTCCGCGCTGACGACGCAGTGCGGCGAAACGGCAAAGATTACCGCAGGCGCGACGCTGGATGATCTGCAAAGCATGGCTTTCATGGTCGACATTGCCGCGATGCATCACGAAACGCTTCAACCAAGGATCTTCCGCACATGACAACAATGAATGGTCCCCTGCGTATCGGAATTGGTGGTCCGGTGGGCGCTGGAAAAACAACATTGACGGCGGCCTTGGCACGGGCGCTGCACCCGCAATTTTCTATCGGTGTGATCACGAACGACATCTACACCCAAGAGGATGCAGAGGCCCTGATGCGGATGCAGATCCTGCCACAAGACAGGATTATTGGCGTCGAAACAGGGGGTTGCCCGCATACCGCGATCCGCGAGGATGCGTCGATCAATCTGGCCGCTGTTGCGGAAATGCAAAGCCGGCACAATGATCTTGAGTTGGTTCTAATCGAAAGCGGTGGCGACAACTTGTCTGCCACGTTCAGTCCAGAGCTTGCGGATATCACCATCTACGTGATCGATGTCGCGGCGGGGGAAGAGATCCCGCGCAAGGGGGGACCTGCGATCACGCGGTCGGATCTTCTGGTTATCAACAAGACCGACCTTGCGCCGCATGTGGGTGCGTCATTGGATGTTATGAAGCGCGACTGCGATAAAATGCGTGGCACGCGACCTTATGCTTTTTGTGCGCTACGCCATGGCGAAGGTGTCAGCGCCGTTGTCGAATTTATTTCAAGGGCGGGCGGGTTGACCGCTGATGAACGTCCATAATCATTCACCAATTTCAAGCACTTCGATGGTTTGCCCGTCTTTCGTCACTTCAACACTGTCGTTGGCAATCGATACAACATCCCATGCATTGATGCGCCCACCTGCTTCGATGCGATAAAGCTGCGGTCCGGTAGAGATGCGGATCAACGCAACTTTGCTGCCTTCCACCCCCAGAATGCCAACCAGTGAAAGCGTGGGCTCGACAACGATTGGTGCGGCAGGCGTCTCTGGGGCGGCTTCTGGTCGGCGTGTCGAATGAAAAAGTGGACGTTCGCTCGTCACAGGGATAAGCTTTGCAAGTTCCTCGCGCGTTGTTGCCAAACGCGCATTCAGATCGCTGGTTGTCTGCGTCTGTGTGGCTCTTTTCACCTCTGTCTTGGGCACCCAGATCCAAGCCGCCAAGGCACAGAAAAGGCCAAGCACGATGAGACCTGCAAGCTTGTCTGGAACGGATTTCATTGATGCCTTTGGCTTTGGAACGGTCATCGTTCTGACACCCCGTAAAGCTGGATCTGGAAAGAAATGCGACGCTGGGGATTTGTCCGCGTGCTGCGGGCTCTACGCAAGGCGATCTGTTCGACCACTACGATAGGTTCAAGAACCGAGAGACCATGAAGGAATGTGCCAAGTTCTGTCTCGGGTGCGACGCCATTCACGGTAAGGTTCAGCCGAACGAACCCGTCAATCTGTTCAATCTGTTCTGTGCGAATGACATCAATATCAATCGACTCTGTCTCTGCGAGGTTTTGTAGATTGGTTTGAAGAAGTGCTTGCGCAAGCTGCGGTGTATCGCCGGTATGGAATGCGCTTGGGTCCAGACCTGTGCCCCCCGCGCCATTTTGGCCTGCCGCATCGGCGCGGGCGATCATGGCTTCCATTTCGGCGATCCGTTCGTTTCGGGCGCTGGTCCCTGACAGAAAAATCACCCCAATCAGCGTGATCACTGCAACAAGCCCATAGCCTGCGAAAAGAACCATGCGCCGGGGCAGGGTGGGTTTGGTGAACCGGAACGCGCTCATAGCTCGGCATCATTCAATGTGGCCGCGATACGGAACCGTTCAAGGGCCTGTGTATTGTCGCGGGTGACCGGAGAGGCAAAACGAATATCGCTCAGTTGTGGCAACGTTGCCAGAATGCGTGTGATATCGGCGGCAGAGGGACCAAAACCGATAATCGTAAGCGTGTCATCATCAATACTTAGCTGATCAAGCCACACCCCATCTGGCAAGAGCGAACTCAGCGTGCCGGTCATCGCCAATTTGTCGGCTGCGTTTGCTAGTGATTGGTCCAACGTTCGGATTCCGGCCGCAGATTGTGCCTGCACGGCAAGAGACGCGCGCGCGGCATCGGCCCGCTCGGCCACTTGCGATTGGGTCATGCCGCCTAGAACAGTCGATGCGATGGCTGATGTGCAAAAGACAACCGCTCCGACCAAGCTAAGTTTCAGCAGTGATGGAAGCCCGCTTGACACACGGCGCGATTTTGGGTCTGCCTCATGTCCCGCCCAAGTCGGAAGGGCCGCAAAGGCGTTGTCTTTGCCGTAGCGGCGTACAACGCCCATCGGGAACCCATGCTCGGTCATCAGGGCGAAGGCATCATCGACTTTGGTCTTGAGCACAACAGCTGCACGTGCGCGCCATTTACCATCAGTTTGTTCTTCGCCCACCCAAAACGAATAGGACACGTTGTCATTAAATGGCGATCTGAACTGGATTTCGTTTTCGATAATCTGACGCAGCTCTGGCAAGAGCGCATCGGGCAATCGAAAGCTCAGATCGATGCAGCTGTTGTCGGCAAAGACCACGTCCAAAGGGAATTTGCCTCGTTCCGTCGCGAGTTGTGCAAGCGATTCTGCGTTTAAAGGTTGAGCATCCGACGTGCCGTTCTGACGCAAAAGAGGTGCGCTGCCGTCAAATGACACAAAGTAATCAGACAGCGGGACATGGTCCACGTTCCGCGCAGACATCTCTTCAGAGCCTTGCAACACAAGGTTCCGCAGCTTGTTGAGCTTTCGGCCATATGACGCGGATGAATCATCGCGCGCTTGCCCGCTGCCACTCTTCGCCACTCTGTCCCTAACCTTATAATTTATTCCCTAGGCCTAGGCCCATACCTCATTACGACATCGAGGAGAATAACCTATGGTCATTGAATGTGTGGTTGGGGAAGATTGTACTGATAAGGTTCTCGTTCATGCCCATGTGTCTGGCCATAATTTCACCGACGATGTCACGGTAGCTTGTCACAGTCGGCAACCAGTTGCGGTCAACGACCGTATCGTCGAGGGTGCTAACGTCTGGAGCGATTGCATGTTGTGTTGGACCACCAAAGGCAAACCAGGCACCACCTTCGCCGTGATCTGTTCCCGTGCTGCCGTTCTCCTTCTTGGTCCGGCCAAATTCACTGCCAGTCAGCACGACGATGTTCTGCATGTCCGTGCCCATATCTCTGTAGAACCTCAAGAAATCTGACGCGCCCTGCGCCATCCGGCTGTGATAAGATTTTGTGGGGTCTGTGAACGGGTCTGCGCCTTCAGCGATCTGGTTCGAATGGGTATCCCAACCGATGTTCCAGTCCAGTGCCGCAACTTCCAAAGGAATACCGGCCTTGAGCAGTTGCGCACAGAGTTTCAATCCACGACCAAGGTCCGAATTGCTATAGTCAGCTCCCAGGTCGGTAGCTGCTGCACTTGGTTGATATTCCGCTTCAGCGCGTGCAACGCCTGCAATTGAATCAAGCATTACTTGCTGGTTGTCTTTCACAACGCCTTCGATCGCTGACAAATCGACGTCGTGCGAGGAAATGCGCCGCATAATCTCTGTCAGTTGATTGTCTGTACAGCCGCCGCCGGTGCAAAAATCCGCGTTGGTTACGGCAAAACTGTCACCACGCACAATAGCAGGTACTTTGATCGCGCCACGGATCTCCGTGCTTGTGGATCCCTTACCTGCAACGATGCCGCGTAGGGGGTCATTTGGACCTGTGACATTCTGAAGATACCGGTTCAAGTAACCGTCAATGAAGTTATTCCGATCACCGGTGCCGATCCAACGCTGACAATCAAAGTGTGACCTGTTCGATCCGGCAAAGGAGGTCGAAGGCGCAATCATCATGTTGAGGTCTTCCCAGATTTCCATCAAGGGCGCAAGGTTCGGGTTCATCCCGCGCATGCCGCCCGCTTCCATGCCAAGATCAAACGCACGATCGCTATCATTTGAACCGTCTGGTGGGGGGACGGCGATATTGGGGCGGTATTCGCTGTAAAAACGGTCACCGTAGAGCGGGAAGAGGTGCAGGCCATCTGCTCCGCCCCGCATAAACACTTTGATAAAGGTCTTTCCGCCGCCCTCTTGTGCAAAGGAAAACTTGGGCGCCCCAGCAACGCCTGCCATTGCGGCGGCGGAGGTCAGGGATTTGATAAAGTCTCTGCGCGTGGTCATGAGAAACTACTCCGTACTGTCGCTATGATAGCGTTATTGCAAAAGGAAGCTGGGGGTGATGAACGTTAGACCCATTGCACGTTCGAGCGCGCGATTTGCTTCAGTTTTATCACCTTCAGTCATTGGCTCAAAGATGCCGTCCGAGCCTCTTAGGGTCGTGACAACTTCTTCGAATTCGTTCAGCGTAAACCTGTCGGCGGTGCCGATTGTTAAGATGTAGGCCGCGACCTCTTCAGCGGTTTCAAGGCCTGCATCTGTGACATCCGTCAGTAGGTCGATGCCATAGCGTTCCCGGCCCTCAGCAACCGTGCTCATACCGTCATACATAGACACCAGTGTTGCAGAGTTTGTCCAAGCGGCGCCCACCTCTGGCAGGCCAGTCGGGGCGCCAAAACGCATCATGTTGTAGCCAGCAGTTTCAAAAATCTGGCGGAATCTTCCGTAAAAGCTGTCGACTTCATCAGCTGGCGGATTTGCACCAAATGCACGAATGGTTGACACTGCATATTCAAACGGCGTTTTTGCTTTTGATCGCTGATATGCCACGTTCCCGATATAACTCGGATCAAGCAGGATCGCGCGCAGTATTTCAACAACTTCACCCCCTGATGTTTCCCAAGCGGCAGAGCATGCACTGACCAGATCCTGTGGCGGCTGATCAGATACAAGCAGTTGCACCAGTTTTCCACAGACGTGGCTGCGCGTGCTGGCGTGCTGGGCTAGAATAGCAATCAATTCTTCGCCTTCTTGAACACCTTCTTCGCCAGCCCGACCGGGGATCAAAACACCCAAGAACGGAACGGCTTTGTCTTCGCTATCGTGTCGGTCAGGGAAAAAGCGGAACGCATATTCGCGTGCAACACCATCGGCATCCGCATTCGGATTTGTCTGCTCGTAAGCCCAACCTGTGAAAATGCGGGAGACGGCGATCACGTCATCGGGGCCGTATCCAGCCTCTACACCGACGGTCGAAAGCTCCAAAA
>Ga0316189_10006296_pt1 | contig 11320 bp, 10 predicted proteins | sample LowCovwburrow_MG_FD_204930 | JGI IMG/M metagenome (GOLD analysis project Ga0316189, IMG submission 204930) | Coastal sediment microbial communities from Maine, United States - Lowes Cove worm burrow | ecosystem: Environmental > Aquatic > Marine > Coastal > Sediment | place: USA: Maine... | reverse complement strand
CGATGCCACGGCTACCCGTTCCGTAACAGCCTTGTCGCCGACATCCACCATGCGCGCAGCGCCGGTGTCATCGATATGGGTTAATCTGGCCATGTCATGTTCCGCCCTATTCTAAACTGCCTTGTCAACGCGGCCAGTGCTGCGCCTGGAGGCGAATGAGTCTATCCAAAGGCGCAGGGAATTGACACAGTGTTGACCGGGAATGTCAGCGAATCTGGCCGCCGGGCCCCGTTTGCCTGCGGCCTGTGTTGCCGTAAAGTAGCGGCATCAACAGGGAGATAAAACATGGCAAAACTTTCACTGGGATTACAGCTGGGGTACTGGGGCGCACAGCCGCCGACAAATCATGTGGAGATGGCGCAGGAGGCAGAGCGCCTGGGTTTTGATTCGGTGTGGACTGCGGAGTCCTACGGTAACGATTGTTTTACCCCGCTGGCATGGATTGGAGCACAGACCTCCCGTATTCGCCTTGGCACCTCGGTGGCCCAGCTTTCAGCGCGCACACCGGCCGCCTGCGCGATGGCGGCCATGGCGATGGACCATCTCTCAGGCGGCAGGATGATACTGGGCCTGGGCGTATCCGGCCCCCAGGTGGTTGAGGGCTGGTACGGCCAGCCCTACACCAAGCCACTGACACGAACCCGCGAGTACATCGATATTGTGCGCAAGGTGCTGGCCCGCGAGGAGCCGGTTACCAGTGACAGCGAGTTCTACCCCCTGCCCTACACCGGCCCCGGTTCCTGGGGCATGGGCAAGTCGATCAAGTCCATCACCCACCCCCTGCGCGCGGACCTGCCCATATTTGTCGGGGCGGAGGGACCCAAGAACGTCGCCCAGACCGCCCGGATTGCCGACGGTTGGCTGCCCCTGTACTACTCGCCCTATCGGCAGGAGGTCTACGCAGACCAGCTGGAAGGCGCCAAAGAGGGGTTTGAAATCGCGGCGCTTTGCCTGGTCAATATCAACGATGACCTGGCCCAGGCGCTGTACCCGGTCAAGGCAATGCTCGGTTTCTACGTGGGGGGCATGGGCGCCAGCAAGCGCAATTTTCATAAGGAACTGATGGCACGCATGGGTTTCGCCGATGAGGCAGAGGAAATCCAGCGGCTATTTTTCGAAGGCAAGCGAGAGGAAGCCATCAACATGGTGCCGGACCAGTTCGCGGACGAAATCTCACTCTCGGGTCCGCCAGATCGTATTCGCGAACGCATCAAGGACTGGGAAAACTCGCCGGTGACCTCTCTTTTGATACACGGTGATGTCGCTTTATTGAGGAATATGGCAGAGTGGGTGCTCTAATGCGACGACCCCACTTCGGGCAGCAACAATAACAACAAGGATGCAGTATTCATGGCAGAGGATCGCCCGGGCGTAACTGAGGATTTTTCCCCCAGGTATAAGCGCTTCGCGCTGGCAATGCTTACAGCGGTTTACGCACTCAATTTCATTGATCGCCAGATCCTGGTCATCCTGCAGGAGCCGATCAAAGCAGAAATGGGCCTGAGCGACGCCCAGCTGGGTTTGCTGAGCGGCTTTGCTTTCGCCGTGGTCTACGTGACCGCCGGCATCCCCATCGCCTATTGGGCAGACCGGGGTAATCGCCGCAACATCGTATCACTGGCGGTGGTGGTGTGGAGCGGCATGACGGCAGTATCCGGCTTCGCACAGAACTTTGGCCAGTTACTGATGGCCAGGGTGGGTGTGGGGCTGGGCGAAGCCGGTGGCAGCCCGCCCGCACACTCCATGATCAGCGATTACTACCCGCCGGAGCAGCGCGCTACCGCCCTGTCGATTTACTCCACAGGGATCTATGCAGGGATCCTGCTGGGCTTCCTGTTCGGTGGCATCATCGCCGACGCCTTTGGCTGGCGAACTGCATTTCTGGTAGTCGGATTGCCGGGGGTGTTGTTCGGCCTGATACTGCGCTTCACCCTGAAGGAACCGCAGCGCGGTCGCTGGGAGTATGTGTCTTCCACCGCCGAGAAACCGGGATTAAGGGAAACCTTCACACTGCTTCGCGACCGGCCCTCATTCTGGTACATGGCACTGGGCAGCGCATTCGTGGCCTATGTCACCTATGGTAATGGCAATTTCATACCCTCTTTCCTGATCCGCAATCATCAAATGGGCCTGGCGGAAGTAGGTACTGCGCTGGCACTGGTCTCGGGCTTGTCCGGCGCCATAGGAACCTTTGCCGGCGGCTACCTCGCAGACAAATTCGGTGGCACAGACAGGCGCTGGTATGTGTGGATACCGCTTCTTGGTGTGGTGCTGGCCTACCTGCCATACAACTACGTCCTCGTTGCGGAAAACACTACGGTAGCGCTGACTATCCTGTTTTTCGCCAGCATCCTCACGAGCTTCTTCCTGGGCCCTTGTATTGCCATGTCCCACGCCCTGGTGGCGCCGGGCATGCGGGCGCTGATATCGGCGATACTGTTTTTTGTCATCAACATGATCGGACTTGGCATGGGGCCCTTCTTTACGGGCCTGATCAGCGACGGGCTGGTAGCCACACAGGGGGAAGACTCATTGCGCTACGCCATGCTGACGACAACGCAGGCGCTGCTGCTGGCTGCCTTGATGTTTACTCTTGCGGCGAAACACCTCAGGGCAGACCTGGCCAAAAACCAGGCAGGGTAATCTACCCACCAATGCATTCAGCGCGCTGCCATGCAAGCGAATAACCTCCGCCGCAAGCTTGTCTACGGATCTGGGGCGATTACCTTCGCCCTCAAGGACGCTGCCTTTGCCATATTCGTCCTATTTTACTACAAACAGGTACTCGGACTCAGCGGCACTCTTACCGGGCTGGCAATAGCGATTTCAGTGCTGTGGGACGCCATTTCAGACCCCCTGGTGGGGGCCTGGTCGGACCGCTTGCGCTCGCGGTGGGGGCGGCGTCATCCACTGATGGTGGCTTCTGTATTGCCTCTTGCCCTCAGTTTTATCGCACTCTTCTGGCCCCCACAACAGGTACTGGGTTCGCAGCTTACGATGTTCTGGTGGCTGCTGGGCACGGTGCTTATACTGCGCACCGCACTGACTTTGTTCATGGTGCCCTACCTTGCGCTCGGCGCAGAAATATCCACTGATTATCACGAGCGCACCAGCCTGGCAAATGCGCGAACCAACCTGGCCTGGTTTGTCGGGGTTTTGGTGCCTGCGACTTCCCTGGCATTCTTGTTCACCTCCGACAGCGGTGTCGACGGGCGCTTTATTGTCAGCAACTACCAGCGATACGGCCTGCTCAGTGCTCTGGGAGTCATATGTGCCAGCTGGATCTGCCTGCGGGGAACCTGGGACTACATTCCCACTCTGCCCAAGGTGTCCGATGCACCTGGAAACGGATTGTGGCGTGATATTCGTGACACTTTCACGAATCGGAATTTTCGCTGGGTGGTCTCTCTCGAGACCATTATCGGCGGTATTGGCGGCATCATCGCCACCTTGCTAATGGTGTACTACACCTACTTCTGGCAGCTCGATACAGCGGAAATATCTTTCCTGTTCGCCGGTCCGCCGCTGCTGGCTGTGCTGCTGGTAACCATCAGTTCACGGTTCGTCAACAAGCGGTTGGAAAAACAGCAACTGTTGAGCCTGAGCTGCATAGGCGGCGCCCTCAATCTTTTGTGGTTAACGCCGCTGGCGCTACTGGACCTGTTACCACAGAACCACACCCTGGTGCTCGCGCTTGTCTCCCTGAACTGGATGATACACATCGCATTCGTCATCATTCGCACCGTTTCGGCTTTTTCGCTATTGGCCGACATCGCTGACGAGCAGGACCTCAGCACTGGCAAGCGGCAGGAGGGCGTCATGTTTGCAGCGGCCTTTTTCGCGGCGAAATTTATCAGTGGCCTGGGCTACATGGTGGCAGGCCCATTCCTCGATCTGATTGGCCTGCAGGCGGGCATGCAACCCGGCGAAACACCCGCCAGTGTTTTTTGGGGACTGGGACTGGTCATGGGGCCGGGGCTGGCATTGACGCTGATGATACCCGCATGGATGACGTTTAAAATAAAATTGAATATGAAAAGCCAACAGGAAACCCAGCAAGCCCTGAGATCGCGCGACCATGTCTGACATTGAGCCCTTCGTCATCTCCAGCCTCGAAGAGGGCCAGGCCGAATTACAGGCCCGCTTTCAGGAGCTGGGGTATCTCTTCTTCAAACGCCATGTTGCCAAAGAGGCCTGTGAAAAAATGCTGGCAGACCTGGTGGCACAAACTGACGGTCAGGTCTCCCTGGACTCTGCGACGGGACTTCCAGCGCTGGAAGGCCGGCCATTTGTAGAGGCCGACCCGGACTGGGATGTGATCTATCCGCGTATCCAGTCGCTGGAAGAGTTTCATGCTTTCTTCCACACTGAGCCAATGCTCGAACTGATGCGACTGGTATCCGGTAGTGAGGTGTTCGTCTATCCGATGAAGATGGCGCGCATCTCCACACCGGGAAAAATCGGCCATGAGACACCGCCACACCAGGACGCCTACTCCCACCACGCCGGGCCGACCATGGCGGGCATCTGGGTGGCGCTCCACGAGATAGACGCGTCAATGGGCCGGGTCAAGGTTCTCCCGGGCTCCCACAAAGGGGGTGTGCGTAAAGTGTTTAGCGCCGAGGGTGTGGGTGGCGTGCAATGCGAAATCTATCCCGATGAAACCTGCTGGCATGTAGCCGACTCGGACCCGGGGGACGTGCTGATATTCCATTCCGGGACGGTACACAGGGCGGAACCCAATACCACCGAGCGCACGGTTCGCATGAGTGTGGATACACGCTTTTGCGACTACGGTGCTCCGGTATTTTCAACCAACCTGGAACCGCACCACGGCTGGCGTATCGACGGCCTGGATTGGGAATTTATTTACCGGGATTGGCAGGCAAAACAGCTGCAATATTACTGGTCTGATTATCCCGCACTATTTTAGCCTGTTGAATCATGCAAAAACTCAGGTTGCGAGACACTCGTAGGCCGCGCTGACCAGGCCCATTGAGCGCGGATCTCCCTCCATATTGAATTGCATGGCGTTCATTACGTAGGCAAAACCCAGCTGTGCATCCGGGTCGGCGAAGGCTAGCGCCCCGCCGGCACCGGGATGGCCAAATGAGCGCGGCCCCGCTCCGGGTGCAAGGCTGGGCTGCAAGCCATAGCCCAGGCCGAAACAGGTCTCGTGGAAGATCACCGCATCGGGGCCACGCACCTGCTGTTCGCAGGCCCTGGCCAGTTGCTCGGGCCCCAGCAACCTAACGCCGTCAACCTCACCTGCCACTGCGGCATAAAGCCGCGCAAGGGAACGGGCGTCACCCACGCCATTGGAAGATGGCATCTGGGCTTGCAGCACCTCGGGGCGATTCCACATCTCGTTGTAACCGAACAGGCCACTGGGGCCGCTCATGACCCGGGCGGTAAGGCTGTCCGCACCCAACAACTGCGCCACTAGATCGTTGCCTCCGACGGGCGGTATCAGGGTGGCGCAATGAGGCAGTTGCTCCGGGGGTAACCCGACCCAGTAACGCAAACCCAGCGGTTGGCAAATATGCGCTGCAAGATACTGCCCCGGCATTTCCCCGGTAATGCGCCGAATCAGCTCCCCCAGAATCCAGCCGAAGGAGCGGGCGTGGTAACCGTGTTTCGTACCCGGTTCCCAGTTGGGCGCCTGAGCGGCGATAGCCTCAACTACCGGCTCCCAGGCCAGCACTTGCTGGAGGGTCAAATCGCCCTGGATGTCTGCCAGTCCCGCCTGGTGGGATAGCACCATGCGCGGTGTGATGTGTTCCTTGCCGTTACAGCCAAATTCCGGCCAGTAGTGGGCAACGGGCAAATCGACATCAAGCCGGCCGGCCTCTACCAGCTGGTGTATACAGGTTGCGGTGGGCCCTTTTGCGGCGGAAAAGACTAACGTGATCGTATCTTCCTCCCAGGGGCGCCCACTGGCCTGGTCTGCCATGCCACCCCAGATATCGACTACCAGCCGCTCTCCCATATACAGGGCGCAGGCTGCACCCACCTCTGAATGCAGCCGGAAGTTATCGGCGAAGGCCTGCGCCACTGGTTCAAAGCCACTGGCTACGCGGCCTGCCACCCGGCCTCTCTCAAGTGGAATATCGATCGTCTTCAGAACCCTTCTCCCCGGTGTAATTGCTGGATTATCAACTGGAGACTGATTATATTGCCTCCTCCTCCACGCACCACAAAAACTACGGAATAAAACCATGGGCCGTGCCTACCAGAACCGCAAAGACTCGATGGCGAAAACCTCTGACGCCAAAGCGCGGGTGTACAGCAAATACGCCCGGGAAATCTATGTTTCCGGTAAATCCGGCGGTACTGACCCGGCTGGCAACCTGGCCCTGCGCAGCATTATCGAGCGCGCCAAGAAAGACCAGGTGCCTACCCATGTTATCGACAAGGCCATTGAGAAAGCCAAAGGCGGAGGCGGTGAAGACTTCGCGGTAGCCAGATACGAAGGTTTTGGCCCCGGCGGCTGCATGTTGATCGTGGACTGCCTGACGGACAACGCCAACCGCACCATAGGTGACGTCCGCACCTGCTTTACCAAGACCAAGTGCAAGCTGGGGACCCCGGGCAGTGTCAGCCACCTGTTTGACCACAGCGCTATCCTGGTATTCTCCGGTGACGATGAGGAAGCCGCCTTGGACGCACTGATAATGGCGGACGTGGACGTCAGTGACCTGGAATATGAGGATGGTCGTATCAGTGTTTTCGTTCCTAACACGGAGCACTTTAAAGCGCGGGAGGCGCTGCAGGAAGCCTTTGGCGAGATCGATTTTGAAGTGGACGAGGTGCAGTTCATCCCCCAGACCACCACCGAGCTCAACGCTGAGGATCGGGAGGTTCTGGAAAAGTTATTGGAGATGCTTAACTACGTCGACGATGTACAGAACGTCTACTGCAACGCCACGTGACCAACAAGGGAACAGCTATGTGGTTAGTTAGCAAACGATGAGTAAACCAGCCTCCACAATACGGCCCGTCATGGGTATCGGTGCCTGCCTGGCGGGTAAGGCGGTGCGCTATAACGGCCAGACCAAGAGCGCCAACAATCACGTGCGCGATATCACAGAAGCTTTCGAGATGCGCTCTTTCTGCCCGGAAATGGGTATTGGCATGGGCGTACCGCGGGCGCCAATACACCTGGTGGGCACCCCCGAAAACGTGCGCGCACTGGACGTCGAAACGCACAGCCATGATTACACCGACCAACTCGCAGGCTATGCCGAAACTGTGCTGGAACTTGCCCCGGAACTGTGCGGCTATATCCTGGTCAAGGGCAGCCCCAGTTGTGGCTACGACCGGGTCAAACGCTATGCCGACAACGGTTACGGTATAGCTTCAGACCTTAAGGGCGTTTTTGCCACAGCGCTGTCCAGGGTAGATCCGTTGATGCCGCTGGAGGACGATGGCAGGCTCAATGATCCGGGGTTGCGTGAAAGTTTTGTGACCAGGGCTTATACCTACCACGACTGGAAACAGCTGTGTGCCGACGGCCTCAGCAGTCACAAGTTAATCGGCTTCTACAGCCGCTACAAATACCTGGTCATGGCGCATCATGTGCCTGGCTACAAAACACTGGGCAGGATGGTCGCCGATGCCGGCAATGTGCCGCTGGCAACGCTGGCCTCGGATTTTATCAAGGAGTTAATGGCCGCCCTGACCCACCGCGCCACCCTGCGCAGCCACACCAATGTGCTGTTCCATTTGTCGGGCTACCTGAAGCGCTCTGTCTCGGCCCAGGAACGCCAACGCCTGAAAGAGCTGATAGAGCAGTACCGCCTGGGCCAGATCCCACTGGTGGTACCCCTGACCATGCTGAAGCATCATTTCGCCAATAACCCCAACGCCTACATCGACAGTCAGGTCTTTATGGCGCCCTACCCCGATGAGCTGAAGCTGCGCAACCTGCTCTAGAAAATATCTCCCAGGGCATCATCAAGCGCGGGCAACGCAAAGCGAAAGCCCGCTGCCTGCAGCCGCGAGGGCAGCACGCGCTGTCCGTTCAACAATAATTCATCCGCCATCTCTCCCACCAGTAACTTGATCGCCGTTGCCGGCATGGGGACAGTGATAAAGGTGCGCTTGTGCCGCTTCATCGCCGTACAAAAATCCCGGCTGGTAACCGGCTCCGGTGCCGTGATATTAAAAGGACCGCTGAGCTCAGTGTGCTCCTGCAGGAACCGGATAGCGGCAACGACATCCCGGCGATGCACCCAGCTAAGCCACTGCGTTCCCGCCCCGATCCAGTTGGCCACACCGAACTTGAACGGCCTGGCCATTTCTTCCATGGCCCCGCCATCGCGGTCCAGCACAACTCCGAAACGCAACAGGCACACCCGTACCCCAAGGGCTGAAGCCTGCATCGCAGCGCTTTCCCAGCGCTGGCAAAGGTCCTGGGAGAAGCCCGGCACGACTGCACCCTCTTCGGTGAGGGGTTCATCACCGTGATGCCCGTAGTACCCGATGGCGCTTGCACTGAGCAGCACCTGCGGGGGCGTCTCCAGGCGCGCTATCAGCTTGAGCAACCGCTCCGTTGTGGCCAATCTGCTGGAAAAAATTTCCTGCTTGTATGCTGGGGTCCAGCGTTTACCGGCAAGGGAAGCGCCAGCCAGGTTTATTACCGCGTCGATGCGGGTATCTGCTGCGATAACATCGAGACTTGTGATAAATCGCAGTGACTTCTGGTCTGATCCCGGACGGCGGCTCAACACCGTAACCGAATGGCCATCAGCCACCAGTGCCGGGACCAGCGCGGAACCAATAAATCCGGTACCCCCTGTGACGAGATAATGCATATGCAGGGTTTTCCTCTGGGTGGTAAACAAATGACGCCTATGCAATGTACGCCGGCTGTGGTGAACGGATCAAAAGCGATTTCCATCGGATTCGCCGACACCCGCGTATAATACCCCAATGAGTCGTTTAAACACCGATGTGCCTGCGCTGCAGCGCTTTGTCCGCGACCACCCGCGGCTGGTGGTGATCACCGGCGCCGGGATCAGCGCTTCCTCCGGCATACCCACCTATCGCGACCGGGAAGGCACCTGGAAGCACAGTGCGCCAATTACTCACCAGGAATTTGTCAGCGACCCTGCACGGCGGCGGCGTTACTGGTCTCGTTCATTGCTGGGCTGGCCCGTGGTGCGCGATGCCAGGCCAAATGTGGCGCACCTTGCGCTCTCTGCGCTGGAACAACTGGGGCATATTGACCTGCTGATAACCCAGAACGTAGACCGGCTTCACCAGCGGGCAGGTAGCGCAAAGGTGGTGGACCTGCACGGCAGGGTAGACCAGGTCCGCTGCATGGTGTGCAACGCAACCACCAGCCGGGAGCGTGTGCAGCAGCAAATTTTGCGCGACAACCCCCACCACAGTCATCAGTTATCAACACCGCGACCGGACGGGGACGCCGAGGTTGCGGCCGAGCTCGTAGCAACACTCATCGTACCGACCTGTGAACGTTGCGATGGCGAGCTGATACCGGATGTGGTGTTCTTTGGGGGCTCGGTGCCCAAAACGCGTGTGGCGCAATGTAACGAAGCTGTCGCTACCGCGGATGCCGTACTGGCCGTGGGGAGTTCCCTGCAGGTCTTTTCCGGGTATCGCTTTTGCCGTCTCGCGGGGCAACTGGGTAAACCCCTGGCCATTATCAACCCCGGGGGCACCCGGGCCGACTCCCTGGCCGGCCTTAAACTATTATCGGATTGCGAACCTCTGCTGCAGGCCCTCGCAGCGGACATCTCTGGCGATGGAGTGCCTACTCCATTCGCTGGCGATAGTCCCAGCTGAACCAGCGCCGGGGCGTAATCGTAATCAGTATTTCGTCTTCGCTGCGCGACAACAGCCATTTTGCCAGGGGCGAGTCGTGGCCGCCCAGGTATCTGCCCAGCAGTTGCTCCAGCATTTGTGCTCCACCCTCAGCTGCAAGTGCCGCATCGCCCTGGCCACGCACGCCGTAATAGGGCGGATCGTTCGGGGCTACTTCAAAGCCCACTCGCGCGCTTGTTCGCAGCAAGGCCACCAGATGCGAGGAGCTATGGGAGGCACAGAACAATTTGCCTTCAAGGTAGGTAAACCATACGGACACAACCCGTGGATAACCGTCATCTCCCACACAGGCCAGGCGCAACGGGTAGCGCGTTTCGGCCAAAAAACCGGCTATTTCCTCAGCCGACCAGGGCCCCTTTAACTTTACGCTCATCTACCGAGCCTCTTTGTGATCATATGCCGGGATTATCCAGTGCGAAGGCGCAAATACCAAGTATCCTGACGCAGTGATCCTACAATCGCGGATTTTCGTACCATGCAGATGACAACACCAATAATTTACTGGTTCCGCCACGACCTCCGCACCAGCGACTTACCCGGCCTGATCGCTGCCGCCGCCACGGGCCGTCCCATTGTACCCTGCTACATCCTGGACGACATTTCTCCAGGGGATGATGCCATGGGCAGCGCCAGTCGCTGGTGGCTGCATCACAGCCTTAAGTCGCTTGCGGGAGAGCTGGACGGCCTGGGAGGCACGCTGGTGTTGCGGCGGGGGCAGGCAGCAGCGGTGCTGGCCGAACTGTTGGAGGAAACAGGCGCTGAATCCGTTTACTGCTCCAGACTCTACGAACCCTGGGCAAACGCGCTGGAGGGAGCCCTACATGAAAAGCTCTCAGGGCAAGGCATCACCTTCAAACGCTACCCGGGTTCATTGCTGTTCGAGCCCGCAAAAATAGCGAACAAAAGCGGCTCTCCCTTCAAAGTATTCACCCCTTTCTGGCGACACTGCCGCAGTGGCAGCCCGCCAGCTCAACCCAAAGATACCCCTGAGGCCGTCAACTGGTACCGGGGGAAGTGCAGCAGCGAGCTGCTCACTTCGTGGCAACTGTTACCCACCTCCCCTGACTGGGCAAACCAGTGGCCCCGGATGTGGCAACCGGGATCTATGGGCGCAGCACAGCGGCTGAAGGTATTCCTGGGCGGAGCCGTGGCGGATTACAGTGAGGGGCGTAACCATCCTGCTAAAGAGGCCACCACACGGCTGTCCCCACACCTGCATTTCGGTGAAATATCTCCGCGCACTATCTGGTATGCAGCCACGGACCTGGCAGCAAGGCAGCCTCAGCAAGCAGGCCAGATAGACAAGTTCCTCAGCGAGATGGGTTGGCGTGAATTCTCGCATCACCTTCTGTACCACTACCCGACAATTACCCGGGAACCCTTCAAGCCACAGTTCACCGACTTTCCCTGGCTGGGCAACGAGTCGGCCCTGAAGGCCTGGCAACGGGGCCAGACTGGCTACCCCATTGTT
>Ga0316189_10006295_pt1 | contig 11321 bp, 11 predicted proteins | sample LowCovwburrow_MG_FD_204930 | JGI IMG/M metagenome (GOLD analysis project Ga0316189, IMG submission 204930) | Coastal sediment microbial communities from Maine, United States - Lowes Cove worm burrow | ecosystem: Environmental > Aquatic > Marine > Coastal > Sediment | place: USA: Maine... | reverse complement strand
CAGCGATGTACACGCATTCACCGAGGCGCTCCGGGCCTCGGCCTTGGAGGCCAAGCAGCGGGGCTTGCCGGCGCTGCTGCTGCACCCGACAGGCGACGTCCTCGCAGTCGCGGACAGCGCAGGCCACCTCAAGACCTGGTCCCGACTGCACGTCGACGTTGATGACGAGGAGGAGCTCGATCTCGTCTACGAGGGCGACGGCTGGTTCGAGGCGCGCGGGGTCACCTACTACGTCCACCGAGCGCGGCCGTACGTCCTCCTTCGCCATGGGCGGCTGGCGATCACCGAGGTCGACGTCCTCCCCGACGGGACCAGGCCGATCCCACCGGAGAGGCTCGACGCGTTCGCGTTCGCGGCGGCGGAGGCGATCGAGCACTACGTGGCGGCGAGGCGCGGCGCGGCGACTGATCGTCAGCCCGGGGGCTCCCCGCCAGTCTCTGGGTGAACGCTGGCCCTGTGAACGCTGGCGGGAGACGTAGAAGCCGCTCGGCTTCCTGCGAGGGCCCTCTGGGTCGACGATGTCGCGAATGCTCTCGCCGTCCTGCCTGTTGACGCGCGCAAGGTGCTATCCTCGCCCCGTGCCAAGCCCCCGCTCAGCGCAGACCTACGAGGAACTCGCCCGTCGTCTCCAGGCCCGCGACCCCGACCTTATCGCTGCGGTGGACGAGGTCGACTGGACACTGCTGCGCTGGTCGCTCGGGCTCAGCCCTCTCGAGCGCCTCCGGGCCTGCTCGCAAGCGACCCGCACCCTCGGCCGACTCCGTGATGCAGCCGCCGCCCAGCGTTGATCTCGAAGGCCTCCTGCGGGCGCTCAAGGCCGCTGACGTCCGCTTCGTGGTCGTCGGCGGCGCGGCGGCGGTGCTTCACGGTGCGCCGACGACGACCCAGGATCTCGACATCGTCCCCGAGCAGTCGGAGGCCAACACGGAGCGACTTTTCCGGCTCCTGCGCGAGCGCCGAGCGGTCGTACGCGACCTCGGAGGTCGTCGCATCGAGCCGACGCTCGCGGCGCTCCGCGGCCGCGGCCAGGTCCAGCTCATCACGGATCTCGGGCCGCTCGACTTGCTCTGCCGGCTCCACGACGGCCGCGGCTACGACGAGCTGGTCGCCCACACCAAGATCATCGACGCCGGCGAGCTCGACCTGGAGGTCATTGACCTTGAGACGCTGATCGAGATCAAGAGCGCGGCGGGGCGGATCAAAGACCGGATGGTCGTACCGCTGCTCCTGGCGATCCTCAAAGACGGCTCTTCCGACTGAAGCGGCTGCGCGCCATCGTTAGGCGTGGGGTCGCCGTGGTGGGCGTCGAGGTTGTGAGGGAGGTGATCTAGAACGGCTCGCTGAAGCAGTAGAGACGCCAAGTGTCGATGCACGAGGCCATGAGTTCCTGCTGCGTCCAGCCGATGCCAGTCTGATCGGAGCGGCCAACGATCGCGGCATCGCCATCGTCCATCGAATGGAACGATTGGCAGTCGGTGTCCTCGCTTGCCGCGTCACCGGAGGGCGTGGTGTTCGTCCAGACCTTGCTCGTGCCGATCGCCTTTTTGGCCTCAGTGATGTTGATCGGGCTCTTGAGCTTGCCGCTGAAGAGCTCGTCGCTGTTCTCCGCGATCTCCACGCCGTCTAGCCGGTAGTAGGGGTCGCTGACCTTCGGGATGCGATTGTTGGCTGTGTCGTCGCCGACGCTGATCCAGGCACGGTACCCCTCGGGGTGGACGAGGCCGGCCGCGCTCGCGAGCGTCACGCACTTGTCGTCCGCACCGTCGGCGCCGCCAAGATTGCCGGCGTAGGCCGCGGATGTGACGAAGGCGATGACCCCGGACCAGGTGCACACATCCGTGCAGACGGCGGCCTCGACGAGCTCTTCGTCGGAGGGGTCGCACGGTTCGCCAAGCTCGGATTGGGTCACTCCATCGCCGCAGAAGGGCTGTTTCGTGCAGTCGAGGTTGCAGCCGCCGTAGTCGCCGTCAGTGTTCCCTTCGCCGTCGTCACACTCTTCTCCTCGCTCGACCTCGCCGTTTCCACACTGGGAATCGCCATCTGTGGTCGACCCGACTGTCGTGGTGTCGTCTGTGGTCGAGCCGCTCGTGTCTTCGCCGGTGGTGGGGCCCATAGTTGTGGTCGTGTCGGTGGGGGCCCATGTAGTATCGGAGTCGCTGTCGGGTGCGGTCGTGGACGTCGTTGTCAGCTCATCGGGTTCCGTGGTCGACGTTGACGGTGAGGTCGTGGTTGGGTCGCTATCGGAGTCGCCAGCCGTAGCGCTCGACTCTGTCGCGCTCGTGCTTGGGTTTTCATCGTCTCCATCGGGGCATCCCGCGAGACTGAGAAGCAGAGCGCTGAGCGGAAGGAGAACGACGCTGCGCTGGATGTTCATGGCTCAGTCCTCGAAGCAATAGAAATGGGCCAATCCGAAGCACTCGAGGCCGAGGTCCGCGAGGGTCCAAGAGCTGTCGACGTTGGGGCTGAAGCCGCGGCGGCCGATCGAGTCATCGGCGACGGACCAGTCGCCGCAGAACTCGCCCGTGTCCACCGCCTCGCCGCTCGCCTCCGTGCTGGTCCAGACCGCGACGTTGGCCTCGCTGCCGTCGGGGTAGGCGTTGATCGGGTGGCTGAGCTGGCCGTCGGTGAGGTCGTCCCAGTCGTCGGCGATGACGGAGCCGTCGATGAGAACGTAGCGGGCGCCGCGGGTCTCAAGGCGGGTCGCGGGCGATGACTTGGAGTCGGAGAGCCAGGCGCGGAAGCGCTCGGGGTTGGCGAGCCCTGCGGCCTCAGCCTCGACAACACATCGCGCGTCCGCGCCGGCGATCCCCATGACCTCTTCGCCCGTCGGCGCGGCGAAGCTGACGAAGACCTGGCGGTCGCGGACGCACTCGGCGTTGCAGCCATCGTCGGGGTCGGTGTTGCCGTCATCGCACTCCTCAACGCCGGCTTGCAGGACACCGTCGCCGCATGTGGCGAGGAGACATGCGCTGAGGCAGCCGTCGCTGTTGTCCTCGTTGCCGTCGTCGCACTGCTCGGCGCCCTCGTGGGTGAAGCCGTCGCCGCAGGTCGCCCATGTGCAGGTGCTCGGGCACATGTCGGTGTCGTCGGCGTTGCCGTCGTCGCACTCTTCGACGCCGGCTTGGATGGCTCCGTCGCCGCAGGAGGCGAGCTTGCAGGTCGTGAGGCAGTCGTCGGTGTCGTCGAGGTTACCGTCGTCGCACTCTTCCCAGGCGGAGTGGACGATGCCGTCGCCGCAGACGGGGAGGGGGGTGCAGAGCTCCGAGCAGCCGCCTTGGCCGTCGGCCTCGGGTTTGTTGGCGGGGCCGTCGTCGCAGGCTTCGCCGGGGTCGAGGTTGCCGTCACCGCAGGAGACGAGCGTGCACTCTGGGGTACAGGGTCCTTCGGCGCGGTTGAGGTCACCCAGGTCGCAGGCCTCGACGCCCTCGTGGACCAGGCCGTCGCCGCAGACCGCAACGACGCACTCGGCGGTGCAGGCTGCACCGTCGTCGTTCGCGTCACCGTCGTCACACTCCTCGCCGTTGGCCTCCTCGACGACCGTGTTGCCGCAGACGTTGATGTAGGGGTTCTCCTCCGTACAGGCCGCGGCGGCAGAGCCGAGGACGAGCCCGGGAAGGATGATCCTGAGCCAAGGGTGCATCGGCGGGAGCGTATGCGCATGAGCGGGGGGGAGCAAGGCGAGGAGCAGGCTCTGTTGGGGGTCATTGGAGTGATTTCGGTGATTGGCCCGGCCCTCGTAGGGGCTGAGGACGACTAGGTCGGCCGTGCTCAGTCGGTGTTGCAGGGCACGGATAAGTCTCGACAAGGACAGGGCTCCTCAAGAGCGATGGTCGATGTGTCGGCTTGCGTTGTGACAGGGGTCGTCGTCGCGTGGGCCGGTCGAGATTGAGTTTCGAGGGCGAGCTCTGGGTGGGGGGAGGTTCGCGTTCTCGCGGAGCGACAACATCAAGCGCCTGCTGCGGGGAGTTTGATGTCGCCTTGGTTGCAGGCGAGGCCGGCGGCGAGGACGAGGCGGCGGCGTTGCGGCCGGAATGTGAAGCGTGAATCGCGCGTGAGTGTCTTTTCGGTGTCCCGCCGATGTCGTGTCGGTGGCGAAGCTGTGACTGCTACCGGTGGCGAAGCGGTGTCCGTTCGGTGACCAACCGGCGTCGGTTTGGTGACTCAGATGAGCCCGTTCAGCGATCTACCGAAGAGGCTTCTGGAGCGGCAGGGAGTAACCGGGGAGCTGCGCGAACACCCTCATCCTCGGGGGACAGCCCTGTTCACACGCGGGATGGGACGTCAGCCGCGACTTCGACGGACGATCGTACCGTCCGGGAGGTGAAGCTCGAGGTCCTTGGTGGGCTTCCCGCTGGCGATGAATTCTACCCCGGCGCGTGTCAGCGCGGCTTTGAGGCTGTCGATGGTTCTCGGAAGAACGCTGTCGCCGCCCTCAAACCTTCGGATCGTGTCCTTGGAGACCCTGGACTGGGCCGCGAGGTCCGCCATGCTCCAGCCAAGGAGCGTTTGGCGCGCGAATCGGCATGCCTCGGGACTCACGTCGCGGACTATCGCCGATTCGCCCGGTCAGGGCCAAGCCAGCGACAAAGAGAGCTTGTCTGTGTGCCAAATTAAGTACATTGTACTTTTATCGTTATGCGATGCGTCATCTTTCCCATCGTCGTCTCTCACAGACGGGCAGCCCACATCCGAAGGAAGGACGCCAGAAGGCGCCGTTGGGGTGGGGCGTGACGTCTCCCGGGCGCTGGTCGATCCAGGGGCCTGATCTTCGCGGTCAGGTCTTGGCGGGCCGCTATCTCTTGGAGCGGGTTGTCGGGATCGGCGGCACGGCGAGCGTCTACGCTGCGGTCGACAACCATCTTCGACGACGGGTCGCCGTGAAGGTGCTTCATCCCGAGCATGCCCGCAGCGACGAGCAGCGTCGACGGATCCGGGAAGAGGCGCAGCTCGCCGCCTGCGTTCAGCACATGAACGTCGCGACCCTGCTGGATCTGGGCGCGGAGGAGCGAGCGGACGGAGAGAGGCTCTTCTTCCTCGTGATGCCGCTCCTCGAAGGGCGGACCCTTCGGGAGCTCGTGCTCAGCGGTCCAATTCCGTGGTCGCGCGCGGTGGCTTTGGTCCGCCAGCTCCTCGCTGGCGTCGCCGCGATTCATCAAGCGGGGGCACTCCACCGTGATCTGAAGAGCGGGAACTGTCTGGTCGGTCCGAGCGAGGGTGGCGAGCGCCTGTGGATCCTTGACTTTGGGCTCGCGAAGGCCTTGGTCTCAGGGCTGATCTCGCGAACACATCGGTCGCGCGAAGGCTCCATCGTGGGGACGCTCCCTTACCTCTCGCCTGAGCAGGCTCGCGGTCTCACGCTGGATGTCCGCTCGGATCTCTACGCGGTCGGCGTGATCCTCTTCGAGCTGCTGACCCGGCGGTTGCCCTTTCGGGGATCCGACTACGACGTGCTCACCGCGATCGTGAACGAGCCGCCACCCTCACCGCGCGAGCTGGCGCCGCAGGCAGGGATCCCCAAGGCTCTCGAGGCTGTGGTGATGCGCGCCCTCGCCAAGGAGCCGAAGATGCGCTTCGAGAGCGCGCTCGACTTCAACGCAGCGCTGGCCGATGTGCCGGTCGGCGAAGTTGGGACGGAGCGCGTGATCATGCAGTCCTGGTTGCCTTCCCACGCTGGCTGTGCAGAGGCCGAGGCGTCCCTCGCGGCGTGGTCGTGCTTCGAGTACGGACGCGCGCAGCGGATGGCGAAGCGGGCGATGCGGATCAATCGCGCCTGGTCACCGCTCGCGCTGCTCATGAGCCTGGTGCCCGAGGAGGGCTAGGAGGCGAGCGTGATAGAGGCGGGTTGCTCTGTGGCCTCTGTCAGAGTTAACAGAAATAGCGCACGAGACTTCTCGGGCTCGACCTTCGAAGGGGTGAAGGTCTGCAGCCGGCGAGCGCAGGCGGTGGTCAGCGGTCCTCGGCGCACCCGCAGGCGCACTCGAGGCGATCGTCCCACCAGCACCACGACCAATCGAGCGGGAACTCGAAGCAGAATTCGCCTGCGAGGAGCTCGATGCCGTCCGCTGTTTGCCGCCAGAACTTCGCGCAAGGTCCCGTGCAGCCGGTCTCCGGCGCCGCCGCGAGGGTGATACATACGCCGGCGATCTCGGCCTGGGCACACTGGCCGCTACAGCCAGGGAAGCGAAGGACATCGAACCAGGCGCACGAATTGGCCGCGCACGTCGCGGGGTCGACATGGACCTCGCAGGGGTCGGCTGCGGGCGGCTCCCCGGAGGACTCGCATGCGGTGTCCTCGGTGGTGGAGTTGCCATGGCTGGACTCGCCCGTCGCCGTATCGGTCCCTTCACCGTCGGTGGCCGACCCATCGGTTTTGGGGCTACAGGCGAGCGCCGCGGACCCGCAGGCGGCCATGATGAGTCGCGCGAGGGCGGTGAGCGGCGGCATGCTGTTCTCAACATATCACCGTCGAATGAGGAGTCGCATCACCAGCTCCCTGACGGAAAGACCGCGCTCCTCAAGCCGATCAAGATCGTTTGGTCGTCCGTGGGGTTGCTTCGAGGATGGGCGCTCGGTGTCGGGAGCGGCGGCGAGCCGCCCGGTCGCTCTGTGGATTCTGTCAGAGTCGACAGAGAGATGACTCGAGACTTCTCGGCGACGAACGCTCGCCAGCGCCGCGCTGACGAGGGCCGGAGCAGGGTGGGGACCAAAGTCGCCTGCCGGCTACGGGTCCTTCTTCGACCGGAAGAGGACCCGACCGATGCCGCTGGCGAGGTCGAGGATGTCGGCGGTCTGCCCGAGGTCGCGCAGGCGCTCGGCGAGGGCCTCGTTGGCCTCGATCGCCCTCGCCAGCTCGGCGGTCAACTTGCCCTTGTCGGCGAGGGCTGAGGCGTGCGCATCGCGGAGCCTCGCGACCTCGCGCTCGAGCTGCGCAACTTCAGCTCTAAGGTCGCTGCTCTCGTTGTGCTTCTGTCTGAGCCTGGCGAGGTCGCGCTCGGCGTCGCGGAGATGCTCGGCGTTCTCGGCCGCCGCGGAGAGGACGCCCGTGAGCGCGCTCGACTTCTCCTCTAGTTGTCGCTCGAGCGCGGCGAGCTGCTCGCGTTCCTGAGCGCGGCACGATCGCTCCGCGGCGAGAGCCGTGGTCAGCTCTTGATGTGCGGTGGCCAGCTCTCCGTGCGATCGCGGCTTCGCCCCAGCGATGGGCGCGCAGACGCGGAGCTGACTCGGCGGGGTCAGCTTCTTGATCTTGGCGAGCATGTCGTCGTCGAGGAGGTGGACGATCCGACGCCTTGGCGATCAGCTTAGGCACCGAGCGGATCACGCGGGCACTCGGGACCTGCGTGAGCAGGCCGTACTCGACCGCCTTGGAGAACACCTCCGGCCCGGACCCCGTGAGGTGGGGGACTCGCCGGCGGCAGGCGTCGGGGAGCGCCGCGAGGAGCTGCGCCGCGACCGACACCCCGACGACTCCGCGGGGGAGGTTCGTTGTGACGAAGCGACAGTGGCCGTCGATCCAGGGGAGCGCCGCGGCGAGGTGCTCGTCGGCGGCGGCGACGAGCATGTCACGGCCGCCGGCGGACATGTTGTCGCCTTTGTCGAACGTGTTGCGGCCACCGCTGGACATGTTTGCCCTGTCGGTTGATCTCGCGTCGTGATTTCGCCGGGCCATCGCCACCATCCTCGCCCTCGGGAGCGCCAGCACCGGAGGCGACACCCGAAGTGGCACCTAGTCTTGCAGTCAGGTGACGTCCTGTCGACGCTTGAGCCGACCGCCAAAGGACACCGAAGATGACACCGGATCCGTCACGCACGGGAGCGCGCGACGGGTTCGTAGGCGCGCCGAGAGGCGCGCGAGTTGGCCCCCGTTCGCTGATGTCGGGCCCGAGACATATTCCAGCTCGACGCGCCAGTGCGCGAGATCGTTGGGGGGAGCGGACCCGCTGATGTGCGTATATCGCTTCCGCGATCCGCCTGAGCATCGGCCGGAGGGGCGACACTAGGTTGCCAAGTAGGGCATCGCGGCCCGCGAGATTGCATCCTCGAGCGCCTGCGACCGGTCTGCAGGTGGTGACCGCTGGCTCAACCTCCATGCCGCCGAGCGTCGATGTCGCAACCTCATGAGCGCCCTGTGAGCGATGACAGACGAGGGCGAGTTGGCTACCTGCGTTACGCGGCCGACGCGATCCTCGTGCGGCCTGGCCTACGCAGAGAACGAGGATGCGCGCCCGTTCCGCGGAGATCTCCGTGTATCTCGGGCTCGCGAATCGTATGCGGTCGCGATCCAGAAGTGCCGCATCGGTATAGAAAGTCCGCAGCACAGAAAAGCCGCGGCACAGAAAATCCGCGGCACAGAAAATCCGCGGCACAGAAAGGCCGCACCGGCATAGAAAAGCCGCACTGGCACAGAAAAGCCGCATCGGCACAGTAGGGCCTCGATGGAGGGTCGCGACATTCCACAACGTGGGTTGTGCTTGGTTCGCTACCGCCCCAAGGATGGGGCGTGAGTGATCCGAGCCTCGCAGGGAGCAGGGCCCTTTGTTCGGGCGCTCGTGCTCGTGCTCGCTCTCCGCTGGCTCTCATACGCAGTGATGCGTCGAAGGGGTTCGTCGGATCTGCTGACGAGGTCTTCGAGCATGGGGGCGAGCAGATGCGAACCTGCGCGCAAGTGCCCATCTCAACTCGACGAGGAGATCAGCGGGCGATGCCGGCCTCGTCACATCGATTAGATGGATCTGACGGAGACGCCGCAGGGGCGTGAAGTCGCCACGGGTGCCCATCACCGATCCCCGGGCGAACCCGGTCGTAGAGCAGGCGGGCCCAGGTGTTGATCGACGGTACGCTCGCAGCCTCGGCGTTCGGCGCGACCTGGCGTGCGCGGTGGATGGGGGGCCACGGCGAGTCCGGCCTCGCGAGGAGGTGACCAGCTGTGATGCCTGAGCGCATTCAGTCCCCGCACTTTTGCGACCTCCCGAGCTGGCCTCGTGGGGTGGTATCGGACACCTGCTGGGTCCTCGATGCCCCGCTGTCGGGCGCATAGTGAGACCTCCTTGAGGAGTAACACTATGGTTCCCGGGCTTTATGTCGAGGCCATCTCACAGAGCGTCGCGCGGCCCGCTTCAAGCCAGCGCGAGCGCTCGCTGTGCGGGCTCTCCGTGTTGCGTAATCGCGGTCAACGTGATGGGTCCATGCCTGCCAGGCTGGTGACGCACCGGACAGCAGGGCGACCTCAGCATCCGCCAGGTGGTCCGCCGAATTTCGTCGCATCGGTCACCAAGAAGGCGGTGACCTTTCACCCGATCGCCGCGCCGAATCGCGGCACCCGTCAGGCGGGTCACAGACCCTACGGCCATCCTGCAGGCACCGATTACCAGGTGGTGGGTGCACACCGAGGGAGGCAGTGACCGCCCGAAGGAGCGCTACACCTGTAGCTCTCGTGTCCCCACGGGTGTGGCGCCTTGTCTGGCGACGGCCGTAGCCCTTGTGTAGACACGCTCGTGGACCTTCACGTAGCCACGCGTCGTGGACCTCGCTCGGTCGACCACAGTCGCCCTCGTCGTAGCTGGGGGCGCCGCCAAGGTTGGGGCTTTTGCTAGGGCCCTTTGCGTGGCAACACCCGTGGCTCCCGAGCGGACTACACTCGTGGTCCCAGCTCGGGCGACACCCGTGGTCCCAGCTCGGGCGACACCCGTGGTCCCGGCTCGGGCGACATGCGTGGTCCCGGCTCGGGCGACATGCGTAGTCCCGACTCGGGCGATGCCCTTGGCTCCCTGTCGGTGGTGCGCGTAGCCCTCAACCTCCAGTCACCGCCTCGCCGCCCTCGCAAGGCGAGCACCAGACCGCGGGCGGGCGACTGGTGATGAAGCCCATTCTCGCGATCACGCGAGGCGAGACGTCGGCGGCGAAGGGAGCCGATACCTCGACCGGGAGCGAGCAGGTCTCACACTAGAGATCCAACCAGACGCGCTGCGGCTTGCCGTCCGAGACGTAGCGCAGCTCGAACGCCGTGTCCGGCTCGTTCTCCAGCGACGCTATCGACACCCCGGTCTCGAGCGGGTGGTGCAAGACCATCACCAAGGCGATGAGCAGGGCCGGCAAGAGCACGCACCCGCCGGCGGCGATCGCGACGATCAGCGCCCTTCTCTTCGATCCAGACTAGGCCCATGCCCCCCTACGACACTCGCGAGGCACACCTTGACTCCCTCCCAGACGAAGCCGTCGCCGCAGCGGGCGTGCTCGCCGGCGGAGGTGGAGGCGAGGCGGCGTGAGACCGGTAGGCGTCGCCGCCGGAACCGCTGTCGCGGTCGGTGCCGTCGGCCTCGGCCTCTACTGGCTCTACTCGCGCGCCGCCGGCGGCAACGGCTGGGGCTTCGGTCTCGGAGGCGGCGGCGGGGACTCGATCCTCGGCGTCCATCCGCCCGGAGGCCCCGCGAGTTCCGAAGGCGGCGACGGAGGCACCGCGAGCGAGCCCGGCGGAGGCCAGGCCAACCCGGGAGGAGCGGGCGGTCAAGGTGGCCAAGGCGGCGCCTCGTCGGGCTCAGGCCAAGGCGGCAAGCCGAGCGGAGGCAGCGGCGGGACCGGGGGCAGCGGCGGAGACTCAGGCGGCGGCGGCCAGGGAGGCGGAGGTGTCGGCGGTGGCTCAGGCGGCGGTGTCGGTCAGGGCTCCGGCTCCGGCACCGCGGGCGGCGAGGATGAGGGCGGCTCCACCGGCGACGACAACGGCGGCGGCGCAGACGAGGGCCACCACGATCCCTGGGGCGGCGCCCTCATCGACGCCGACCTCCCGCCCCCCGACCTCTCCGCCGGCAAGCTCAGCGCCGTCCGCCAGACCGTCGAGGACCTGGTCCTCGGCGCCGTGCTCGACCCCGGCGCGAGCTCGCCCGGCCTCCCCGCGCCACTGCACTCCTTCAACCCCGACTACGGCGGACTCCTCCTCTTCTGGGCCGACGTCGCCCTCCACCACACCTACGACCTCCCGCCCGGTCGCCTCGACCCCGACATCCCTAGCCACATCCCGTGGATCAACCTCTGGCTCGACATCCTCGCCTACGTCTCCACCATCGAGGCCCAGGTCAACCCAGGCGGCGAGATCGAGGCCAGCGCGAGCCCTGCCTGGGCGGGCCTCGGCAGTCGCTCCGCCACCTACTGGGCGCTCGACCACCACATCATCGCCAGACGCGGCTACCGACGCAGCCCGCTTTGGCGCCTTTTGAGCGTCGATACCGGCAGCGACGCCAACGCTGCCTGAAAGCCCGCGAGGTACGACATGGAACTATCACAGAGCCTACGAACAACAGGCCAGGCGGTGAAGAAGGTCGGCACCGACA
>Ga0316189_10006294_pt1 | contig 11321 bp, 12 predicted proteins | sample LowCovwburrow_MG_FD_204930 | JGI IMG/M metagenome (GOLD analysis project Ga0316189, IMG submission 204930) | Coastal sediment microbial communities from Maine, United States - Lowes Cove worm burrow | ecosystem: Environmental > Aquatic > Marine > Coastal > Sediment | place: USA: Maine... | reverse complement strand
GTCGCCTACTTTGACGAAAAGGGGAACCCGGTCTTGAACAGGGATGGCTATCACCGGTTGAAGTTGGCGTACAACCTGCGTGGGAATGTAGTCTCAGTGGAACGGCTCGATACCGACGGGGCTTCCATCCTCCGGTTCAACCACAAATGATTTTCCGTGTGGCTATCAAGGTGTTTCCTACGCTCGTTTACGCTGTACATCGCGTTACTTTTTATCGCTGACAGGAAAAAATCCACGCAGCACCATATCGGTAAAGCTGACAATACCGACCACCCTGCCGTGTTCCAGCACCGGCGCACGTGACAGGCCAAACCTGTCAAACAGGCGCGCACAGTATCGTATATCCATATCGGGCTGCACCGTAATCACCGGCTTGGACATGATTTCGTAGACGTTCACACGATCCGGAGAGCGATCCACGGCAAGCACATGCTTGGCAATGTCCGACAGCAACACCATGCCGTACTCATCATTGTCGTGGCGCTTATCGACAATGAGTGTTTTGGTTTCCACATGCTTCATTCTCTTGAGCGCATCCGCGACCGTAACCTTGCCGTCGATCAGGTCAAAGCGTGACTTCATTACATCAGAGACACGAACCACTTTTTCTTCACTCATAATATATCCTCCACGCGATCGACCAGCTCTTTGACCTGGTGTGCAACACCAACAGCGTCTTCAACATCTATCTGAATTGCGATGCCGGATCCGTCCGTATCGTCCAGTTTCCCCACATCACATATGGTCTCGAGAATGTGCCGGCTCAGATGTTCCTCGACCAGAAACAGCAATACGTCCCGCTGAGTCTCCAGTGACAGACCAAGAAAGGTTTTACTTTTTGTTAATCCTTCACCGCGCGCATTACTGATAACTGTTGCACCGGTAGCACCGGCGATACTCGCGGCATCCATCACCTTGTGGGATCTGGAGTCTTCGACAAATGCAATAATAAGCTTGAAGTGCATGACTCTGTACTCGCTTCTCTCTATTCGGGAGGTCTGGTTCGCTGACGGTAGGCCCTGTATTCAGATATCTGCGCATAGGCCATGACGCTCATTATGGGAAACAGGCTGGCGAAAGCAATCAAGCCAAAGCCGTCGATCAATACGTTGCGCCCGGGCACGGTTTCTGCCAGGCCCAGGCCGAGTGCCGCGACCAGGGGCACGGTTACAGTTGAGGTTGTTACTCCACCTGAATCGTAGGCCAAGGGGATAATCAGCCGTGGCGCAAAAATGGTCTGTATTACCACCACAACATAGCCGGCGATGATGAAGTAATGAATCGGCAAACCGGTCACGATGCGGTAGGCACCAAGTGCAATACCGACCGCAACACCCAGTGCAACAGCGATTCTCAGACCCCATGCACCGATGGCGCCACCCGATACCTGATTCGCCTTCATGGCGACTGCCATCAAAGAGGGTTCCGCTATGGTCGTTGAAAATCCGATGGCAAAAGAAAATATATACACCCAGTAATAATCCGTCCAATGAATAACACCGGCCATCCGCTCAATGCCGGAATAGATGAACTCCGGATTAGTCAACTGGGTCGCCATCAACCGCCCCAGTGGAAACAGCGCCTGTTCGAGCCCAAGCAGAAACAGTGACAGTCCGACAAGGACATAGACAAAACCAATCACTACACTACGCAGATTGGGCATCGGCCTGCGGATCACCATGAACTGAAATACAGCAATCATGACGATGATCGGCAAAATATCCCCTACGGTATCCAATAGCGTTTGAAACACCTCGGACCACTGCATCAGTGCACCACCATACCGAATATCATGACGAATATTATCGGTGTTAATGATGCAAACGCAATCAAGCCGAAACCGTCGATCATCGGGTTGCGTCCACGAATGGAAGAGGCCAGCCCCACACCCAGGGCGGTCACCAGGGGGACAGTGATTGTCGACGTGGTCACACCGCCGGAATCATAGGCGATACCGATAATCTCGCTCGGTGCAAAAGAGGTAATGATAACCACCATCACATAACCTGCAATGATCATCCAGTGCATGGGCCAGCCTTTGACAATGCGTATCACACCAATGAGTATTGCAATACCCACCGCAAAGGCGACGGTCAGACGCAGCCCCTCTGCATAGGCTTCCTGTGCCGCTAGATTGTTAGCGATCGCCCCCGCCTGGGCTGCAACCTCGGAAGCTTCTTCGGCAACGGCAATCAACGCCGGTTCAGCAACTGTAGTGCCAAATCCCAATAAGAATGCAAATATCAGCAACCAGAACAGACTACCCTTGCGCGCCAGGGCATGAGCCAATGACTCGCCGACGGGAAACAATCCCATCTCCAGTCCGTTAATGAAAAAGGTCAAGCCCAGTACTACCAGCAGGATACCCGACATCAGCTGCAGCAGGTTTGGAATCGGCTGCTGCAGCACGACCAACTGGAAAAACACAACAACCACAATAACCGGCAGCAGGTCGCGCAGACTGCTGATCAGAGGCCTGGCCAATCCCCTCAGTGAGATATTCAATGGAAAGCTTTTACTTCAGGAGGCCTGCGCAACGCGCACAACCAGCTGCACGACACCCCATACAGCCAGGACAAACAGAAGTGTTGCAACAAGCCCAACCACAATGTAAGTGCTGGCATCACCCTTTACAAAATCTTCTTCATGCTTGCTGCTGCTCTGCACCCCGAACATGGACGCCGAAACGCTGCGAAACACACTGGCCAGTGACTGCCGCCCTTGCGACGGCGCTTTATCATCCTGTTGTGACATGCAGACTCCTCATCAATATTCCCGTAAATCAGTGTAACAGACGATGACCTGTCTAAGCTTATTGAAATCATACGCTTAAGTTTGACCCAATTCTGCCGCTAGCTACAAGCAGCACGTAATGAGAAATTGTAATTCTCTACATTTCAAAGCGTTAGGGAGCACCCCCTCGCCAAAGCGGCCGGCACGGAGGCTCCAGTGTTATCCATATGCTGTGATGAATCGAGGACGAAACATACCGCATGTCGACAATAGTCATATTGGACCGGGAATCATCCCGGCAGAAACACCTACTCAAGCTTATACGGCGAATCGATCCGCAGCTTCACATCGAGGCGTTTATCAAACCGGAATCGGCCTTGTCCTGGCTGCATTGGCACAACGCTGATCTGCTGGTCTGCGACAGCCTGTTCCCGGACATCGGTGCAGCAGAATTGGTCCGGCGTATACGGCAACTGCCCGATGGTAACGACTTGTCTGTACTCATGATGGCACCCTGGAGTGACCGTAATCGTCGCCGCCAGGTTCTCGACGCCGGTGCCAGCGATTTACTCGCAACACCTGTCGATGACTTGGAATTTCATGCCCGTTGCAGCAATCTGCTCACCCAACGCAGCCAACAAAGAATCATTCGCGAGCGGGCAAACTGGCTGGAACAACGCATCTCGCAAGCAACCAGTGAAATTCGACTCCGGGAACATGAAACCCTGCTGCGCCTTGCCAGGGCTGGCGAGTTTCGTGACGAAGAAACCGGCAACCACGTCATCCGCATGGCCAAGTACTCACGCATCATTGCAGAACAACTTGGCCAGTCACAGGCAGACTGTGAAGCCATTGAACTGGCCGCACCCATGCACGATATCGGCAAAATCGGCATAGCGGATGAAATTCTGCGCAAACGGGGTCGCTTGACGCATGATGAATTCGAGATCATGAAAACGCACACCATAATCGGCCACGAAATCATCAAAGACAGCCCGTCGAAATATCTGCAAATGGGTGCTGTCATTGCACTCAGTCATCACGAAAAATTCAACGGTACAGGCTACCCCGATAAACTGGGCGGCACTGATATCCCGCTACCCGCCCGTATCGTCAATGTTGCCGATGCCTACGATGCACTCACTTCTGAACGTCCCTATAAAACCAAATGGCCAATAAAAAAAGCACTGGACTATCTCCATCAGCAACGGGGTAAATACTTTGACCCGGACTGCGTGGATGCCTTCTTATCCCAACTCGACAGGGTCAGTAATATCCAGTTCATGCTGGGTGACAAACCAGACGCTGTAGCCGTGGGTCTCTGACCCGCTAAGTATCACCTTGAAGGCGTACCAGCGCAGAACGTAATATGTGTTCCCAGATGAATGATTGGGAACATTGCTTTTGAGTTTTCCGGTTCGACTCAGTAACCTGACGATAAAGATCCTGACCCTGCTTGCACTCGGCGCACCTGCACTTTCAAGCATCGCGTCGGACAGCATTCACCTGCTGCTGCCAAAACATCGTATCTATGCCAATGAGCTGGCGGTCATCATCAACGATAGCGATCCGCTGAGCACCCGCATCGGCCGCTACTATCAGAAAAGCCGGAATATTCCAGCACAGAACATCCTGCACGTAAGTTTCAAACCTGATCGCACCACCATGAGCAGACGGATGTTCGAGCGCATCAGGGCACGTGTTATCGCGCATACTCCGGACGGGGTTCAGGCTTATGCCCTCACCTGGGCTGAACCTTATCGTGTTGCATGCATGTCAATCACATCAGCGTTCACCTTCGGCTTTGACAAAGCCTACTGCTCCAAACAACGCTGTGCAGCAACCCGAAGCAGTCCAGTTTTCAATCACCCGACCTCAAGCCCCTATACGGACTACGGCATACGCCCGACCATAAGCATAGCCGCGGCCAGTTTTGAACAGGCCAAAGCCCTGATCGACCGAGGTATCCGCTCTGACAACAGCCAGGCTGACGGAACAGCCTACCTGCTCAGCACCAGCGACAAGGCGCGCAATGTCCGTTCTATCAACTATGAAAAAATTGAACACCGCATGGCGGGCTGGATTAAAACCGAAGTAGTCCAATCAGACGGGCTGAAAAACACCGAAAATATCCTGTTTTACTTCACCGGCAAAACCAGGGTGCCTTACCTGGAAACCCTTAAATTTCTCCCGGGAGCCATCGCAGATCACCTGACCTCCGCGGGAGGCCAGCTCAGCGGCAGTAAACAGATGAGCGCCCTGCGCTGGCTGGAGGCCGGTGCCACCGGCAGTTATGGTACGGTCGTGGAACCCTGCAATCTGTTAGGCAAGTTTCCAAGCCCTGGTCTGGCAATGGAAGTTTATGGTGCAGGCCGAACCTTGCTGGAAGCTTACTGGCAGAGTGTTCAACAACCGGGAGAGGGTATTTTTATCGGCGAACCGCTGGCGGCTCCATTTGACGGATATGAAATAGAAGAGCGGCAGGGCAATATTCTGTTACGTACTCGAATACTGTTACCAGGCCTGTACCGGCTCTCCCATGCAGAAAACCCGGTCGGGCCTTACCGGACTCTGCCCGGTTTTATAAAAGTCGTTTACCATCAACGTAAAATCACGCTGCCCAAATCAGGGCCGGGTTATTACAGACTGGAATCGGTCAGCATCGTCAGTCAGCCAACGCATAGCCGGCAAGGATCAGGCACCGCCCGTTCAGACGCTACTCAAACGGATGGCGTTTGATAATGGTCTCTTCACGATCCGGCCCCGTAGAAACAATATCAATCGGCGCACCACAAAGCTCTTCGATCTTTGCCAGGTAATCGACCGCTGCCTGCGGCAGTTTATCCATGGACCTGGCGCCAGCTGTGGACTCACTCCAGCCCGGCATCTCAATCAATACCGGTTCACATTTCTCAAAAAGATCGGCGCCCACTGGCGGAATAACGATTTCCTTGCCAGCGAGCTTGTAGGCGACACAAATCTTGACCGTCTCCATACCGTCCAGCACGTCCAGCTTGGTGATGCACATGCCGGTTACACTGTTGACCTCCAGCGAACGGCGCAAGGCAACAACATCCAGCCAGCCACAACGCCGCTGGCGGCCGGTGGTGGCACCGAACTCATGACCCCTCTCACCCAGATATTTGCCGTCATCATCAAACAGCTCGGTCGGGAACGGACCGGCACCGACCCGGGTAGTATAGGCTTTGACAATACCCAGAATATAGTCCAGCGCACGCGGGCCCACGCCGCTGCCACTGGCGGCGCCACCCGCAGTGGTCGTTGATGAGGTCACGTAAGGATAGGTACCGTGGTCGATATCCAGCAACGCACCCTGTGCACCTTCAAACATAATGCTCTTGCCTTCCGCTCTCAGCTTATGCAGCACGCCGGGAATATCTTCCACCAGCGGTGCTATTTGTTCAGCCTGCGCCAACGCTTCATCGAGCACGTTCCGGTAATCAACGGGTTCCGCCTTGAAGTAGTTTTTCAGCGCAAAGTTGTGATATTCCATCACCTCAGCCAGGCGCCCCCTGAAATGGTCGGGGTCGAGCATTTCCCCCAGGCGTATGCCACGACGTGAAACCTTATCCTCATAGGCAGGACCGATACCACGCCCCGTGGTACCGATAGCCTTCTTGCCGCGTGCCGTTTCACGCGCCTGATCCAGTGCGATGTGGTAGGGAAGAATCAAGGGGCAGGACTCGCTGATACCCAGTCGCTCACGGGCCGGCACGCCACTGGCTTCCAGCATCTGGATTTCTTCCAGCAGGGCCGTCGGCGACAACACGACGCCGTTGCCGATCAGGCAACGCACACCGGCGCGCAGTATGCCGGAGGGAATCAAATGCAAGACCGTAGTTTTACCGTCGATGACCAGCGTATGGCCGGCGTTATGGCCACCCTGAAAACGCACCACAGCCGAGGCGCGATCCGTTAACAGATCAACAATCTTGCCCTTGCCTTCGTCACCCCACTGGGTGCCGATCACTACCACATTTTTACCCATCGATCTTCAACCTTATCAGTTACAATACGCTACCCAAATCAATACTTTTGCCACCAAAAAGGTATTACCAAATCGGAAACAGGGTGGGCGACACCCCTTTGCGGGACTGTCGGCAGCAGGGATGCTGCCGTCAAGCGTACAGGGACGTATTCACCGCGTGTCCCGTAAAGGGGTGTCGCTCACCCTGTGTACTCATCAATATGAATCCAATTTCCTGTAACCACCTAATCGACTAAACCGTGCATTGACCAGACGATAGACCTCTGCAGTACACGCCGTAAATACGTCCATGTAGGCTCGACGGCAGCATCCCTGCTGCCGACGGTACTGCAGAGGTCTATCGTCTGGTCAACGCACTCACTGAACTGTCAGGGACTCAACCACCCATTCCGAGCCATTCCAGCGCAACACCCGCTCGCAACCCGTTTCCACAAAACTACCCGCTTGGCCGGGCAGTTGTTGTATCACGGCTTCACCTTCGGCGCGCAAAGCCTGCACCTTGCCTGACAGTGCCGCATCATCCTCGGCGGGCGCCAGTATGGCACCGGCCGACTGCGGCCAGCCACGGTGGCCCAGCTGCATTAAAGTGCGCAGATCCGTGCTGAACCCGGTTGCAGGGCGGGCCCGGCCGAATACTTTACCAATTTCGTCATAACGTCCACCACGGGCTATTTCCTGCCCACAATCTGCAACAAAAGCGGCAAACACGGCCCCGGTATGGAACTGGTAGCCGCGCAGTTCCGCCAGATCAAAGTGCAGCGACAGCTGTGGCAGTCGCCGTTGCGCGAGACCGGCAATTCGGACCAGGTTTTCCAGTGCCGATTGCACCACGTCACCACTGCCCTGTAACAATGCCCGCGCCCGTTCCAGGACGTCCGCTCCACCGTTCAACGTCGCCAGACCTGCGAGTCGCTCACGCTGTGCCGTCGACAGGTCCAGCCGCAGCAGGAATTCATTGATCTCCGGAATTGCCTTGCGCTGCAGGGCCTCAAACAGCAATGCCTCCTGCTCCTGGTTCAGACCGGCATCATGGGCCAGGCCGCGGTATATGCCGACATGACCCAGGTCGATATAGACATCTTCGACACCGCATAGCGTCAGCGTGGCGACCATCAGCTCGAGAATTTCGACGTCGCTTTCGGCACCGGCGTGTCCGAATAACTCGGCGCCTACCTGCATGGGACTGCGTGAGCCGGCAAACCCGTCAGGAAGCGTGCGCAACACAGTGCCGATGTAACACAAACGGCTGGGTGCCTGCCGCTGCAGACGGTGCGCATCAATGCGGGCCGCCTGCGGCGTCATGTCTGCGCGTAACCCCAGCAGACGCCCGGAAAGCTGGTCAATCAGCTTGAAGGTCTGCAGGTCCAGATCATGGCCGGTGCCGGTGAGCAAGGAATCCAGATACTCAATAAACGGCGGCTGGATCAGCTGGTAACCCCAGCTGCGGTAGAAGTCCAGCAGGTCACGACGCAACTGTTCCAGTTGCGCAGCCTGTTCGGGCAGCAGATCTTCAATGCCTTCCGGTAATAACCATCGATTTTTACCATTCATCGGTTAATGCACCAAATACAGTAAAGCCACGCCCGCCAACATGCTGATCAAGCCCGCGATACGCATACTGCGGTTATCCATCTGCATCAATGTCGCCAGCATACGCCGCAGGGTGTCAGGACTTAGAAACGGCACCATGCCCTCCAGTACCAGCATCAGCGCCATCGCCACCCATAAATCGTTCCACATCGGCTTTACCAAAAAAAAGCCGGGCGACCGTTCATCGCCCGGACTTGGTGTACGCGCTCAGTTCCGACCTGACTGTCTACTGCCCACCCCGGTTGAAATACTCGAAAAACTCGCCATCGGGTGTCAGCAGCATCAGATCATTGCTGCCGTCAAAACTTTCCTGATATGCGCGGAGGCTGCGAAAGAAGGCGTAAAACTCCTTATCCTTGCTAAAGGCATTAGCATATATCTCCGCAGCCCGCGCATCACCCTTACCACGGGTCTGCTCAGCCTCGCGGTAAGCGTCGGCGATGAGCACCTGACGCTTGCGATCTGCACCAGCGCGGATTTTTTCCGCTTCCTCAGCGCCCTGCGAGCGGAACGTCTTGGCGACACGGGAACGCTCCGCCTGCATGCGCCGGTAGACCGAATCACTGACTTCGGAGGGCAGATCGACGCGTTTTACCCGCACGTCAACAATCTCGATACCGATCTGACTGGCCTGCGCGCTGACGTCGATAGTGAGATCCTTCATGATCGTGTCACGTTCCCCCGACACCACTTGGCTGACAGTGCGCTTACTGAACTGTCCACGCATGGCATCCTTGATGGTCTGCTCCAGCCGTTGACGGGCGTTGCGTTCATCACCCATGACCGCCGTGTAGAAACGCTTTGCATCGGCGATACGCCACATCACAAAAGAGTCCACGATAACGTTCTTCTTTTCCACTGTCAGAAAACGCTCAGGCTCCACATCCAGTGTCAGGATCCGCCCGTCAAACTTGCGCACGTTATTGACGAATGGAACCTTGAAATGCAGCCCTGGCTGTACGTCGGTTTTAACAATCTCACCGAGCCGGAACAGTATGGCTTTTTCCCATTCTGCAACCTGGTACATGGAGAAAGCGCCGGTCACCAGTAACACCAGCGCCAGAACCACAATAAAACCGATGCGATTAGCCATTAACGGGCCTCCCTTGATTTGCGCGTAGGTCGAACGCCCTGTTCCGCCGTGCCGGACTGCGATTCGTTATCAGCGCTGTTACTGCCGGAGAACTGGCGCACACCGGGCGCCTGTTTCATCAGCTGGTCGATAGGCAGGTACATCAGGCTGTTGGCGTTCTCGCTGTCCATCAGAACGACGCCGGTTCTGGCCAGCACCGACTCCATGGTCTCAAAGTACAGACGTTTGCGCGTGATCTCCGGTGCCCTCGCGTACTCCTTTAACAGCTGACTGAAACGGCTGGCCTCACCCTCTGCCTTGGCGATCAGGGCTTCCCGGTAAGCCTCTGCTTCCTGAATCTGGCGAGCAGCGGCGCCGCGCGCTTTCGGGATAACGTCATTGGCATAAGCCTCGGCTTCGTTCTTGAGTCGCTCCTTGTCCTCGCGCGCCTTGATGGCATCGGAAAATGCAGCCTGAACCTCTTCCGGCGGCTGCGCGTCCTGCAGGTTCACGTCGGAAACCAACAGTCCGCTGTTATACTTGTCGAGTGGTTTCTGCATGACCTGCTTGACCCTGCTGACCACCTCGGCACGCCCTTCTTTGAGGACAAAATCCATTTCATTCTGGCCGATGGCTTCCCTGATGGCACTTTCCGCCACCTGCTTGAGGACTGAATTGGGATCGCGCACATTGAATAAATACTTGCGTGAATCACTGACCTGGTATTGCACCGCCAGCTTTATATTGACGATATTCTCGTCTTTCGTAAGCATCAACGCTTCGCGCGGCACCGCGACCCTGGTCTGTCCTGCATCACCGGAGCGATAACCGAGTTCCACAAAACGACGCTGCTCTACGTCAACGATCTCCACCTGGTCGACAGGATAGGGAATGCGCCAGTGGGGCCCGGGCATGGTGACTTCGTGAAAAGCACCGAAACGCAATATCACGCCCTGCTTACCGGCATCGACGATATAAATGCCCGAAAACAGCCAGACTACTGCCGCGATCCCGGCAATAAGCCCGAATCCGGTAAAACCGGCACCGGAGGAGCCACCGCTACCGCCGCTGCTTTTTTTGCGGCCGCCAAACAATCCGCCCAGCTTGTCCTGCATTTTACGCACGACTTCGTCCAGATCCGGCGGGCCCTGGTCACCGCGACCACCCCAAGGATCCTTATTGTTACCGCCTCCCGGCTCGTTCCAGGCCATGTTTAACTCCGTAGCGTGGGAAAAAAATGAGTGATTATCAAAAAACCTAAAGATGTGAATTCTAGGGAGCTTGGGCTGCGCCCGCAACATCAACCGGCTCCCGGCTGGCGTAGAGGACGTACTGCTGTCCGTCTCGCCGGTACAAGGCTTCGAGTTCGCGCCGGCTGATTCGCACCTCCAGCCACCAGCCACCCGACTCATCCGCAACATCCTGCAATATTCTGCCGGTCTGGTAGATAGCCGCCCGCAATCGCCCCGCGCTGGCGGGTAACTGCAACCAGCCTTGCACCTGATCGCGCAGAAAATACTCACCCAGCGCCTGCTCCAGCAACTCGAGACCTTCGCCGCTGCATGCCGAACACCAAAGGCGTGTGACCCGCCCCTGCACATCGCGTAACAGGCGAGGCGGTTCGGCGCTTAGGTCGATCTTATTGTATACCAGGATCTGTGGGACGGCATCGGCCCCGATAGCAGCGAGTACTTCGTTGACCTGTTCGATACGCGTATGCCGTTCCGGATCGTGTGCATCAACCAGGTGCAGCAATAAATCAGCCTCCAGGGTTTCTTCCAGGGTGGAGCGGAACGCAGCGACCAGTTCGTGCGGCAGCTGGCGCACGAAACCAACCGTATCGGCCAGCACCACGGCACCGAATCCCGGCAGGCTGAAACGCCTCAGGGTGGGGTCGAGCGTGGCAAACAATTGATC
>Ga0316189_10006291_pt1 | contig 11325 bp, 8 predicted proteins | sample LowCovwburrow_MG_FD_204930 | JGI IMG/M metagenome (GOLD analysis project Ga0316189, IMG submission 204930) | Coastal sediment microbial communities from Maine, United States - Lowes Cove worm burrow | ecosystem: Environmental > Aquatic > Marine > Coastal > Sediment | place: USA: Maine... | reverse complement strand
ACACCCATAGCCTTAAGAATACGGGCATGGGGTCCATGGAGGCTACGCGCCGCATCATTGGCGCGGCGCAACAGGCGCTGGCCGAAGGGAAGAAGGTTCAGGTCTCGGTGCAGTCGGCCTTCGGCTGCGGTTTTGAAGGTCCGGTACCCGAATCGCGGGTATTGGAAATGGTCGGTGCATACTTGGAAGCAGGCCTGCACAACATCAGTCTCGCCGATACGGCCGGCCATGCCCACCCGGCCCAGGTCGAGCGGCTGTTCGGGGCAGTGTTTGACCTCGATCCCGTCGTCGAATGTACCTGCCACTTCCACAACACCTACGGACTCGGCATGGCGAACATCATGGCCGCCATGCGTGCCGGTGTAACCTCGTTTGAAACCTCATTCGCAGGCCTGGGCGGCTGCCCATTCACGAAAGTTGCGGCAGGAAATGTAGCCACCGAGGACTTCGTGAATGCACTCCAGTTGCAGGGACTGCGCAGTGATGTGGATCTTGATCGGTTAATAGGGGTGGCCCGCGACGTCGCGGATTATTTCGAGCGCGAGATGCCAGGATGCGTCTACAAGGCCGGGTCAATCCAGAAGAAGGTGGCGGCATGAGCGAACAGATCCTCAAGGGCATTCGGGTCCTCGATCTCACCAACGTGCTGGCGGGGCCGTTTGCCACACTGCACCTTGCACTGCTGGGTGCTGAGGTCATCAAGATCGAGAGGCCCGGGAGCGGTGATCTGGCTCGCAAACTGGGCACTCTTTCCGAGTTGAACGAGCAACTCATGGGGACGAGCTTTCTGGCACAAAACTCGAACAAGAAGTCGATAACGCTTAATACAAAGTCTCCTGAGGGCAAGGAGATCTTCAAGAAGCTGGCCAGGGATGCGGATGTGCTGGTCGAGAATTTTCGGCCGGGCGTCATGGAACGGCTGGGACTCAGCTACGACGTCCTGAAGGAGATAAACCCGGGGCTAATCTATTGCGCCATCTCGGGTTTCGGGCAGACCGGACCCGATGCGCACAAGCCAGCCTACGACCAGATTATCCAGGGCCTCAGCGGGGAGATGGCCGTCAATGGAGACGAGCGGCTGAATCCGTTGCGCGCAGGATTTCCCGTCTGCGACACCGTGGGCGGCCTGAATGGTGCCTTCGCCATCATGGCGGCCCTTTACCACCGCGAACGTACGGGGGAGGGGCAATTTATCGACATCGCGATGCTCGACTCCATCATGCCCCTCATGGGCTGGGTTGCCGCCAACCTGCTCATAGCGAAGCAGGAGCCGGTACCGATGGGTAACGACAATTTCACGGCGGCGCCGTCCGGGGTGTTCTGTACCCGGGACGGACATATCAATATTGCGGCCAACAAGCAGGAGCAGTGGGAGTCCGTCTGTGACGTGCTCGGCCTGCCAGAACTGAAAACCGATGCGCGCTTCCAGAAGCGCGACGTTCGCAAGAAGAACCGCAAGGAATTGACGCCGCTCCTGGAAGCAAAACTGGCGGAGCGCGGCACGACGGAGTGGGTAGAACTGCTTAACGCCAACGGTGTGCCGAGCGGCGCCATCCTGAGTCTCGAGGATGCGCTGAAGCAGCCGCAGATCAGGCACCGCAAGACTTTGAAGGATGTGCCGATCGAGGGCATTGGTACGGTTCCGCTGTTTACCCTGACTGCGAAATTTGAACGAACGCCGGGCGATATCACATCGGCGCCGCCGCGATTATCGGCGCACACTGCTGAGGTATTGGCGGACATTGGTATCACGAAGGACGAACTGTCCGATTTAATGGCAAAGCATGTTGTCTGACAGCTGCTGAGAGAAGGAGATTGATATGGGCATGACGTACGTACAGAAACTCATCGCCCGGGCGTGCGGGATGACTGCAGTGGAGACAGGGGACGTCCTCGAGCTGCCGGTGCACCTGGCGATGTCCCACGAAAACGCCGCACTCGTTATCAACCAGTTCAACGAGATCTACCGGGATACCGGGCGGGAGGCGCAGGTGTGGGATCCGGACCGGATCGCAATCATCTTCGATCACCGTGTGCCCGCCGAGTCGGCGAAGACCGCGACTAATCACAAGAAAACCCGCGGCTTCGTAACGCAACAAGGCATCCAAAAATTTCATGACGTCCGTGGCGACGTGGGTGGCATCTGTCACCAGATACTCCCGGAAAACGGGTACGTGCGACCGGGCCAGGTTCTGGTGGGTACCGACAGCCACACGACGACGCATGGCGCGCTCGGCGCTTTTGCATTTGGCATTGGGGCCACCGAGATGGCAGCGGTCTGGGCTTTGGGCAGTATTCTCAACGTCGAAGTGCCGGGCACGATCAAGGTAGTTGTTAACGGCGAGTTCCCTGACGGGGTCTACGCCAAGGACCTGATTCTGCACCTCGTGGGTCTGCTGACGGCCGAGGGCGCAAACTTCAGGGTGATTGAATTCCACGGGGATACGATCCGTAACCTGCCGACTTCGAGCCGCCTGGTGCTATGCAATATGTCGGTTGAGGCCGGCGCAACCGGTGGCGTAGTGCCGCCGGATGAGGAAACCCGCCGTTACTTGCGGGACGAGGCCGGTGTCCAGGACGAGTTGGATCTGTTCGCACCGGATGCGGACGCCGTTTACGACCGGGTGGTAGAGATCGATGCGGCACAGCTTGAGCCGCAGATTGCCTGTCCCCATACGGTGGACAACGTCAAGCCGATCGGCGAGGTGAAGGGCAAGAAGGTAGACCAGATTGTAGTGGGTTCCTGCACTAATGGTCGTCTTGATGATATCGAGATCGTCGCGCGAACCCTCAAGGGCAAGCACGTGGCAGAAGGAACGCGCATGCTCGTGTTCCCCGCATCGTGGCGTATTTACTCTGACGCGTTGAACGCTGGTTACCTGGGGGACCTGATCGCGGCTGGCGCGGTGGTCTGCAACCCCGGCTGCGGGCCCTGCCTTGGCATTCATCAAGGGGCGCTGGGTGATAACGAGACTGCGCTCGCCACAACGAATCGAAATTTCAAGGGTCGTATGGGCAATCCAGGGGCCGAGGTGTTCCTGTGCTCACCAATGGTGGCAGCGACAAGTGCGTTGACTGGCGTCATTTCCGACCCGCGGGAGGTGAACTGAAATGGCCAAAGGCAAAGTTGTACTGAAACTCGATGACGATATTTCCACGGACATCATCTACCCGGGCAGATACATGGCGACGGTACTCCCAACGGAGACGCCGCAGTTCGCTTTCGCGGACGACGCCGAATTCAATCAAGCGCTCAACGAGAAGCAGTTCGCCGCGGGGAGCTTCATCGTGGCCGGGGACAATTTCGGCTGCGGTTCCTCACGGGAACAGGCTGCCTCATGCATCAAAGGCTACAACCTGATCGTCGTGGCCCGTAACTTCGCGAGGATATTTCTGCAGAACTCAATTAATGTCGGGCTGCAGATGATTATCTGTCCCGGTATCGAGGCCGAGGAGGGCGATGAACTCGAGGTCAGGGACGACAAGGTCTGGAACCTGACCTCTGGCAGGTCATTCGCGATCGAACCTTTGCCGAAGGCCCGCCAGGCCATCATCGACGCGGGCGGACTGATCCCCTTTGCAAGGCAGCTGCTGCTGGAGCGCGGAGCAAAGCCCGTCTGACACTACTTTGTAGTGATTGGAGCAGGGTTTCCGGCTACGAAAGGATATTGCGCGAACCCCCGTGGAACGCCTGTCTTGATGCGCTCTTCCAGGTTGTCGCGATCTTTTTCGGAAACCTTGCTGACACTGACAGCTTCCCAGACCAGTTGCATTCTCTTGGCATCCACGATGTCAATGTTGAACGTTCCTTGCGTGTACTGCGACACATGGGTTTCTGTCGCGTAACCGTAGCCACCCCAGGCACCATAGGCTCCGCGTCGGTATCCGTAGTAGCCGCCCATTGTGGGCCCTGCCGGTGAGGTTGATACCTTGGTCTTATCCTGAAATGTGGCGTTGAAATTCACCAGGAGATCCGGATTGTCTGACTTCGTGTAGCCGCGATTCTCCATTTCGGTCGTGATCGCCGCGACCATAAGTCGAGTAAACATACTCTCGTAATCGCCGCGTCTCGGTCCGGCGTTTTCCACGAAGTTGAAAGTTGTGTAAGCGCCGAAGTCTGCTGTGTCGTCGTAAATCGACCTGATCTTCGGACTGCTGGCACACCCGCTCAGCACAAAGACTGCGAGCAAGAGTAAGACTGAACCGGATTTGCCGGGGGGGATTTGGTTTTTCATTATTGCCTCCGCTGTTGGTGAACTCTGTCAGTTCCAGCAGATCATGGCAAGTTGACGTTGTCCGGCGGATATTGCTCCGCGAGTGCGTGCAGCCGTTGCATGCGGTCCTCGCATTCCCGGCGTGTCGTGTCCAGATCGATTTCGTCGTCCACGAAACGGCGCTGCCGGTGGAAGTACTCGGCCGGATCGGTCCCGTCGGGCTCGATGTTGATTCGATAGGTAGAGCCGTCAAATACCTCGTAAAGCGGGAACAAGCCGCTAGCCACTGCAAGACGCACGAGTTTCACGGAGTCTTCGGGCTCGGATTTCCAGCCAGTGGGGCACGGTGAGTGCAACAAGAGAAAGCGCATGCCCTGCAATGATAGTGCGGTAGACATCTTGCGGGCGAAGTCATCAGGATGTGCGACTGACAGAGTTGCCGCGTAGGGAATCCGATGGGCGGCCATGATCGACATGATGTCTTTCTTGCGCTCGGACTTTCCCCACGGCGTGGTCGACGTTCGGGCTCCGGCAGGCGTCGCCGAGGAGCGCTGTCCACCGGTGTTGCCGTAAATCTCGTTGTCGTAGCAAATGTAGATAATGTTTTCGTTTCGCTCGGCAGCCGCTGACAGCGTCCCCAGGCCAATGTCGTACGTTCCGCCATCGCCTGCCCAGCAAATAACTTGCCCAGGCTCGTTGTTGAGATCGCGAATTGATGCAACCCCCGAAGCCACGGCGGGTGAGGACGCGAACGTCGTCGCGATCGTCGGTACGCCGTAGCTGGTTGTCGGGAATGCACCCGCAGTTACGATTCCGCAACACGCTGGGATCACGAGCGAACAGGATTCGCCTGCGTCAGTAAGTGCCCGATCCAGCATGTTCAGTCCAATGCTCATTCCGCAGCCGCCGCAATTTGTATTGCCGGGTCGGAGCAGACATTCGCGGTCTCGAGGGATTGGCTGCGCGGTTACGTTCATTGAATTGTCTCCTCGCCGGAGTCGATGCCCATCCAGGACGGGCTGCCAGCCTCAGAGCGTGCAGTGATGTCGGCAAGGATTTCGTCGATCAGTGCCGGTGTCACATCATCGCCGCACAGACCGGTGAGGTAATTCTGAATAAGCAGGTCGTCGCGATGCCCCTGGAATGCAGCCCGCGTGTCCTGCCAGAATATGCCGCCAGCGCCCGCGGCATAATTACGATCCAGAACTGCCAGTTTAGTCGCTGACTGACAGGCCTCGCGTAGCGCTTCCTCCGGGTATGGCCGAAACATCTTCACTTTCACGAGGCCGATTTTCTCGCCTGCTGCGCGTCGCTGTCGCACGACTTCGCGCGCCGTCGTGGCCATCGTGCCACTCACGATCAGGATCAATTCCGCATCTTCGGTGGCAAACGTCTGGATAACATCGCCAGGGTCGCGACCGAAAACCTCGATGAAACTCTCCCGGCATTCCTGGTAGACGCCTGGCACGCGCTTCATCGCCTCATCGATCTCCAGTCGCATAGACAGTTCTTCATGGGGCCAGGTGAGCCCACCGAGCGTACGCGCCTCGTCAGGATGCATGCGATGTGGCAGGTCGAGGTCCGGGAGGAATCGGTCAACGTCACCCTGGTCGGGGAGATCGGTTTCCGTCTGCGTGTGAGAGACGATAAATGCGTCCATGCATGTCATCACCGGCAGCAGGATGCGCCGGTCCTCCGCCAGCTTGAAGGCGAGCAGTGTGCTATCCAGAACTTCCTGGTTGGTCTCACAATAAAACTGCAGCCAGGCGAAGTCCCTGAGCATCAGGGAATCGCCCTGGTCAGCCCAGATATTCCAGGGCGGCCCCAGCGTGCGATTGACGGCGACCATCACGATTGGAAGCCGGTAATAGCCGGCAACCATGATGTTCTCGGCCATGTAGGCCAGTCCGTTCGCCGAGCTTGCCGTGAACGCCCGTGCACCGTTTGCCGAGGCGCCGATGGACACGGCCATTGCGCTGTGCTCGCTTTCGACCGGCACGACGCGCCCCTTGCTGAACGGGAATTTGGCGACGTACTCGACGATCTCGGTTTGCGGGGTGATCGGGTAGATCCCGCAAGCGACGCCGCGGGCAGTCCGGTTTGCCTCGCCAGCGCTACTCAATGCGTAGCCAGCTGCGTGGTTTCCGGTGATGACCTGTAACGGCATAGTTTCTCTCCGTCCGGGCTAAAGGTGGCTCATGAAGATAACGTTACGCGCGCATTCTGCCGCGCAAACGCCACAACCCTTGCAATACGCGTAGTCGAATTCGAGGCGGTGGCCGACTCGTTTCAACACACCCTCCGGGCAATACGTGCAGCAAAAGTCGCACTCGTTACAGACACCGCACGACAGGCAGCGGGCTGCTTCGGCGGTACCCTCGAGGCCCAGGTGAACTTCGTCGAAAGTGGAGCGTCGCTCATTCATGCCGAGCGACTCGCCGTGCGATACGGGTTGCCGTTCAAACAGGTGCAGTTTCATTGCATCAGCGCGGATGACGTTGTCGTACCAGACATCCACGTCACGCGGCGCATCGGCATGTTCCGTGATGGCCACCTGTTCTCCGCTTAATACGTTGTGAACATGTACCGCGGCGCGTCGACCGCTGCCAATTGCGGCAGCCACAGTCCCGTCGCGCGTAGCGAGATCCCCGATCGCGAACAACGGTGTCTCCAGCAGGCCGAGGAGCTGAGTTCCTTCCCTGACCTCTGTGCCCTCCGGGAATACCGACACGTCCGGCGACTGGCCGAGTGCGAGGATCAACCGGTGACAGCCCAGTTCAAATTCCGAGCCCGGAACCTCTGCGGGCGAGCGACGACCCGACTCGTCGGGCTCGCCGAGTTCCATGCGCCGGCACGTAAGTCGATAGTGCTGGCGCGTGCCGTCGGTGTTTTCGGGATTCAGGGAAACGGGTTGTGTCAGGAATTCGATAACGACGCCTTCCTCGATGGCTTCGTCGACTTCTTCGCGGATTGCCGGCATCTCTTTACGGGTACGTCGGTAAATCACGCGAACGCTCTCGGCACCCAGTCGCAGCGCAGAACGGGCGGCATCCATCGCAGTGTTGCCGCCGCCTATGACCACAATGTCCTCGCCGTCTACACGCACATCACCTTGATGCACGTGTTCGAGAAAATCGATGCCCTGAACCACACGATCGCTGCCGTTCATTCCCAGCTGCAAATCGCGCTGTACCTGCTGTCCCGTGGCCACCAACACAGCATCATGGCCTCGGCCAAGGTCAAGCAATGACTGGCGATCGATCCGGTGTTCGGTCTCAACCTCAACGCCGAGATTGAGTATGCGATCAATCTCGCGTGCCACAATGTCCTCAGGAAGCCGGAACTCGGGAATCCCGGTTCTCAACAGGCCACCGATTTCGGGTCCGGATTCGAACACTTTGACCTGGTAGCCGAAGCGTGCGAGATGATAAGCGGCCGTCAAACCGGCCGGCCCCGATCCAACGACTGCGACACGTTCGTTACGCTCTGCCTGCGGTTCGACTGTTGCCTGGCCATGATCACCGGCATAGCGCTCCATCTCGCGAACGTTGACCGCACCGTCAATCTCGATGCGGTTGCAGGCTTCCATGCAAGGGGCAGGGCAGGCTCGCCCGCAGATCGATGGAAACGGCGTGCTTCGCAGTAGTATGTCCAGCGCCTTGTCAGGATCGTCGTTGGCCAGGGCATTGAGGAACCCCTGTACATTATTGCCTGCGGGGCAGATGTGATTGCACGGTGGAATCATCTGCTGTCGGTGTGGCTGCTCACTGGCCCAAAGTCCGGTCTTGATCACCGGCAGCTCCGCGCCAGCGCCATCCAGAAAGCTTTCGGCCCGCGACTCGTCCGGGTGCGCGACACTCGTCTCGGCGGGCCCGGTCTTGAGAGGAGTTTCGAGGAGTTGGACTTCTTCGTAGGCGCGCGTTGCGGCAGTCAGGTTTGAATCCCTGAAGCCGAGATGTTCCAGCGCAGCAAGAATTTCTTCGAGCGGGAAGTCCAGCATCCTGCCGACCGCGCCGGCCAGTGCCGTATTGACGATTGGCAGGCTTCGAGTGCCCAGGCTGTTGTCGCGGGCAATCGTCGTTGCATCGATCGTGGCGATACGGTTATGGACGAACTGCCTGGCGAATATCTTCGGTAGCTGTGGTGAGTTTATTAGTATCCAACCACCGGCCTTTAGCCCAGCCACGATAGACGGTCCGACCAGTGTCGGGTCCAGCACGATGACGTGATCCGGCTCGTAGATCAGATTGCGATTCGTGATGGGTGTTTCGGAGAAACGGCAGAATGCCTGGATTGGTGCGCCAGAGCGCTCGGCGGCGTACAGACCGAATGCTTGTACTGACAGACCTCGCAGGAACCGCGACGTGGCGATCAGCTTCGCCAGGGTTACGCCACCTTGGCCGCCGCGCCCATGAATTCGGATTTCTATCATTGCATCACCCGCGGGTGATCTCTCGCCCGCGCCTACTTCCGTGTGCTTGTACGAGGAGTGATTTAGCGGGTAAGAATATACAGATTTCTGACGCCATTCCGAATAAGTAGATTCCTACCGAATCCAGGTGGCGGACTCGCGATTATTGGGCCAGGTTGGCCCAAAGCTGAGATGGAATTTCGGCATGTTGCAGTTCAGTTCATTGGGGTTTTTCGCTCCGGAAGACGCTACGGCGCTCGAAGGCGATCTTCAGCAGCGATTCGCGTGATCAACGAAAAGGGTAGTGCCCGAATTCCTCCGCAGCATCGACCATCGCCAGGACATTCTCGGGCGGGACATCGTTCATCACCGTGTGAACCGCGCCGATCATGAATCCGCCACCTGGGCCCAGGATCTCGATCACGCGCTTCACTTCCTGGCGGACCTCTTCAACCGTGCCAAAGGGCAGAATTCGGTGTGTATCAATACCGCCACAGAAGACTATGTTCGATCCGTGGCGCTTCTTGAGAGAGCGCAAATCAGACATGGTTCCGGCCGAAGTTTGAATAGGGTTCAGAATGTCCACGCCGATCTCAACGAAATCATCGATCAGTGTGGCTACGTCACCGTCCGAGTGAAAAAGTACCTTGGCTTTCGTCCTTGCTTTGATGAAGCTGATGAAGTCCGCATGAATCGGTTTGAGAATGTCGCGATACATGCGTGGTGAGATCATGAGGCTTTCCTGTGTTCCGAGATCATCACCAATCTTGACGATATCGACGTTGTCGCCGAGCTCTCCGAGGAATGGCCCCATCAGCTGTTTGCAGTAGACAGCGATCTTCTTCAGCAGGGCGGCAGCGAAATCACGGTCCCTGGCCATGTTGAGCAGGAATGTCTCCATGCCCTGCATCGCGTAGGCCCGTTCGAAGGGAAACAGCAGCCACGGGGTTGCGAGAATCGCGTACTGGTTCTCTTCGGCCAGGCGCCTGGCAGTGTCGCGGACATGGGCGATGCGGCTCGGGTCGCTCATGTCAGGCCAATCCGAGTACGACTCGAGATCCTCGATGGTCTGCGCTTCCTGAAGGGGATGAACCCCGGGGAACCAGTCTCCGGGAGTGATCTCGATCTGTCCGCTACCCCAGGAATCGATACAGTCGCTGTGCGGTTCGCGCTCACGATTTCGCTGTCGAACTGTCTCGGGCTCCAGGTCCAGTACGCCGCGAACATCGCTGTGGAGGCGGCGCATCGTGTCTTCGTCGACCAGCGCGGTGCCCAGTTCCGGCCAGTCGTAAATGTACTCGTCTGGGGCATCGACGCCGATGATCTCTTTGATGCCCTTGTAAGGCTTCATCTTGATCCCGGTGGCGTTACTAACCCCTATCACGATCGGCACCCGATCAGGTTGTTCGTGGTGAATGGCGGTCAGCACTCGTTCGCGGGGCGTCAGTGGCATCGCTTATCTCAGTGGGTGTTGTTCGGGGGCCGACTTCAGTTTATTCGTGTGGCGCGGACCGGCCAATTCGCATATCTACGCATGCCGGCATTGCGCTGAGTGCTTAGTGTCGTATCGGAATCGAGCGGCTACAATGACCGCGCTACATCTCTATGTTGTCGAATCTTGGTACCTGAGCAGAAAAACAAGAACAAGGCCTCGGTCAGGTCATTGATACAGCACGCGAGACCCATCCGGGTACCTGCGGCTGCGCTGCGTTTCTCGCATACATTTGGCCTTGGCGGAATGTCGCTGGTGCTCTTCCTGATACTGCTGGCAACCGGGCTGTTGATGATCTTTGTCTACGAACCGTCCCCGGAACGCGCGTACCAGTCCATCCTGTTCATGCAGGATGAGACGCTTTTCGGACGACTCGTTCGAGGCGCACATTACTGGGGCGCCAACCTGCTCATAGCGGTGGCTGTACTGCACCTTCTTCGAGTATTTCTGACTGGAGCGTTCCACGGGCAACGGCGGTCCAATTGGCTGATTGGTCTGGGAATGATGTTTCTGATCATGTTGTCCGGTTTCACCGGCTACTTGTTGCCGTGGGACCAGATCTCTTACTGGGCAATTACGATCTGCACCGAGATGCTGGGTTACGTACCCGTCGTCGGGCAGTCCCTGCAGCGGCTCATTATCGGTGGTACGGACATTGGGGCCGCGACGATGCTGAACTTCTACGCGTTGCACACTGTCGTTGTGCCCCTGCTCCTGATTGTGCTGATGACCTGGCACTTCTGGCGTGTGCGCCTCGCGGGCGGTGTTGTCGTTCCACGTTCTTTCAAAAACGGCCCACCGGTTGGTGATGCATATGTGCCGTTTCAACCGGCGCTGGTTCAAAGAGAGAAAGCGCTGGCCTTGATCGTGGTCGCCGTCGTAATCGTCGCTGCGATTTTGTTTGGGGCGCCACTGGATCAGCCGGCAAATCCCGGGCTGAGCCCGAATCCGGCCAAAGCGCCCTGGTATTTCGTTGGCCTGCAAGAGTTGCTGTTGCACTTTCACCCGCTGTTTGCCGTCTTTGTCATCCCGCTGCTCGCCGTATTTGCAATTGTCGGTGTCTCCTACTTGCCGCTCGACGCTACTTTGTCAGGGAACTGGTTTTTGACGCAAAAAGGGCGACGCTTGGCCGCAGTTGCCGCGGTCACCTCGGTGTTGTTCATAACGATGTGGGTTCTGATTGACGAGCTTGTTGTCGGACCCGGTGG
>Ga0316189_10006290_pt1 | contig 11326 bp, 9 predicted proteins | sample LowCovwburrow_MG_FD_204930 | JGI IMG/M metagenome (GOLD analysis project Ga0316189, IMG submission 204930) | Coastal sediment microbial communities from Maine, United States - Lowes Cove worm burrow | ecosystem: Environmental > Aquatic > Marine > Coastal > Sediment | place: USA: Maine... | reverse complement strand
AAAAAATGAGCTTAACAAGATGAACATCCAAACAAACACTGTAGATGTCATGATCGTAAAAGATGCTGAGGATATTGAAGAAAGAGGAGAGCTTACGGATTGGCCTAACTTGGCTGAAACCAATCGCTCCGAAATTGTTCGATTTGAAATATGATTTTACTTGTATCAAATAGTTGAAGGTTTGCCGCAATGCCCCACTGTAAACGACAGATTGGAATACGCTCCTGACATTTAAGACAAAGCCCTGAACTTCCGGTTCGGGTCGGTAGCAGTAATATCTTTGTAAAATCCTAGGGTTGGATACACTGATTCCAAACGTCCGCTGTACTTTGCCAATACTTAGGGTCCTTTTCACCAGAAGGAGGCCTACTGCCTGCTCGCTGATGATCAGCAGGCACTCACTGAGACGGGAAACCCGACATCTAGCAGCCATACCGGACATGCTTTGCTAACCTACTTTATTTAGGCACGATTTCGGAAATCGACCCAACCCGGAAGTACAGAAAACTTGGTTAAAGGTCAGGAACCGTCCTAGGTCGGACGTCCGTATTCAAGCGGCTATCTGATGTCATCGACCCTACATACGACTTTCAGTGGAACATGTCATAATAAGCGGTTCACCTTTGGCTTTTCCGCATGTGAAATATAAAATCCTGCAAGAGAGTGAGTCGAACCGCATACCTAGAATCGTGATAAGTTGGACCAACCTGGCCAACCGTCGTAATTCGGTGGAGACTGAAATATATCTAAAAGATGATTATTAAGGAAAATAATTCTGATGAGCGTGTCTAAGCAGATCCAGCTGTGAGCGTTTGGTTGGCATTCACCACAAGTTGCGTAGATGCCTACGTTGTCTCGTGTTTTCAGAGTTGACCCGATCACTTGTTTTAATATCAAGATTCCCCCGTAATATAAGGCACTGATCGTGCTGTTCTTATAGTTTCAGTAAGGAGAAGAAGGATGAACGAGGCATTGTTGCAATATTCGTTGATTGCTGGCATCGCAGTTATGCTGGTGTTAAATATTTGGGATTTCAAGAGGACAATGCTTAAGTCTCGCTCACGCTGGCGTTATTATTTGGCCGGTTTGTTCTTCCTAATGGTTAACCTGGTTATTTATCTTACGCTCACCTCAGCGCTGTTAGGGGAGCGTCTTGACAAATTAGTTATTGGTGATTATTCGGTGACGAGTGAAGCTGCTAAAGTGCTGATCCCCATCGTGGTTGCCTTTATCTATTTTGGCGCAGGAGCTGGTACCTTTCGGATAGGATCGATGGAAGTCCAGTTTAATAAAAGGTTATTGGAGGCCTTGCAAGGCGCGTTTAATACCCGACTAATCACTCGCGATCAGCTTCAGGAGGTCGAGTCGGAAGAGGAAGAGTTCTATCAGAGACTCAAAAAGCTTGCGGATGATAAGCGATACAAAGCGCAAGATGAGCATTTAAATACCTTGGAAGATAAGTGGAAGGGATACTCCGATGATGAAGATTGGCTTAACGGAGAAATAGACTACCTAAACACGCTGAAAGATAAGCTTAAAACTGTCAAGGACCGACTAAACGTAAGTCCTGATGCAGTGGAAGAACTAGTGAAACTTGTCAATAATATTCAAGCTCGCATAAATACAAACCGGAGGGACTTGGTGCAGAAATTACAGAGATACCTAATATCCTTCGGATTCGAAAACTACCGAGACGAGGCCGCCCTAGAAGAGTGGCTAATCAAAATACAGGCGCTCAATAGGGAGAGCATACCTGCACCACCAGAGGGTAGCGTTCTGACAAGAGCGTTAATGTTCGGCTTCGCGTTTGGCCTGCTTTTTGGACCCATAATGGCCTTTAAAAATGCTAATGCTGATCCAATGATCTATATGTGGGTGGGAGCATTTGGACTTATGACGTTTTCCGGGTTCATCGCACAAGGTGTGCTTTCCACAGACATCACGAAGGTCTTGGCTTGGGGGGCTTTGGGTGGCTATGTGGGACATTTTGTCTTTAACATTGCTGGGAAAAGCGGAGAGCTTATAACAGCAATAAAGTCGGGACCCGACTATAGCAGTCTGGGTAAATTTTTGAGGGAGCCGGTAGAAGGCTTGTTTATCGGAATAGTTACTGTCGTGCTGCTGTATATATTCAAAAATAAGCTAGCAACTAGGATTAATAACCCTATTAGCTGTTCAATTTTGATCGCGATTAGCGGAGCAATATTTTATTCGTTAGTGTTTCTGCTAATTCACATTAACCAGGATATCAATTGGTATACCGTGGGGAAAGTCGCGGTTATAGGGATGGTGGTAACAACCACCATGAACTTTATTACAAAAGCTTTCCGGCCAGGATTGCATGAGCTTGCGCAATAGGCCGCAGAGCACTTTTAAACGGGCAGAAGTTAGCCGATAACCGATGCACGTTTGATGGGCGGGAATGGCAACAATTGGCCGACTCAGGACATATTAGCGTTTCATTAATCAGGAAATGCTAACAGGCGACAGACGACCCAAAGCAGCCCGTACTAAGGTTTCTCGTGTTATCAATAGAAAGGGTTTCCGAATGAAAGACGATCAAGAGCCAAGTATAAGTAATGACAAACCAGCAATAGTCGCATTCTTTGGCACACTCAAACCCACAGGCAAAGTTCTGACATTAGTTGGTCTTGTGTTGCTGATCTTGTCGGCTTTTGCTGTCTTGGCATATCTGTGCTGGATAGTTTGGCTGCCGGATTTGTGGGGTTGGGGATTTGCGGAGCATGACTGGAAAGTACTGAGAGCCGCCGCCGCTGTTTTCGGTGCAATGTACCTGATACTCATACCATTGTTTCCGTTCACTTATGGCCCAAAGGTGTTGGGGCCTTTATTAGCGTTTTATGTGAGAGATCGGTCGCTCCAGAAAGCGGAGGAAGCGAGTGAAGAACAAATCGAACTGGAGCAAAAGTTAATTCAGGACGATACTACCGGTTTAATCGAACTAGTTAAGAATAGTCGCCTGCAATTACAAGAATACTATTATAAGGGACATAGCCAAGCGGAAAAAAGCTTTAGGTATAGCATCCTAGCTATGTGGATAGGGTTTGGCGTAATTATTACAGGGGTGGCCGCATACATCTTTCAAATTTTTGGCACTTCATCCAGCAGTTCAACAGATGACGTTCACATTCTTACTGTAGCCAGTGGAGCAGTAATAGAAATCGTATCCGCTCTATTTTTGTGGGTGTACAGCCGTTCGATACGGCAACTTACATATTTTTACGATCGCCAAAGTTACAATCATCACATAATAATGTGCACAAAGATTGCCGAGAAGGCGGATAAGTCAGATGACATAAGGAAACTTATTGTAGAGCGGGTCTTAGAACATTCGTGGGCATTTTCAGAAGAAGAATCAACAGAGGTTGGTCGAATAGCAGCTAACAAGACAAATGCAGCCGACCGCTAACGCGTCGGCTGATATGTAGCGTTCCAATGTCCGTTTTTTTGTTTTTTCAAAATTCTAAAGGGCTGAAATTGGTCGGATTCGGAAGTACAGCGGGGCTTACACTGGGCGCGACAATAAAACTGCCGCACCTTTCATAATGTTAAAGGGAGAGGATTATGTACCTGATTACAAATAGAGCACTAAATAAGGAGGAAAAGGGGTTGGATGTTTTTGGTAAAACTCCGAACCCCGCGGGACCAAACGAACTCAGATTGATGCGAGTCACAAAAAAAATAGCACCTGGGTGGCCAAAGAAATTAAAGACAAACTTACACCCGCAACCCTTAAAGCCCTGAAGAAAAATCATAAACTGGACATCGATATTTCCAAACCGTGGTATGGAAGTCTTGAGGTGGCCTGCGAGCTTTTTGCTCAGGCGCGCGAGCAAAAGAAGTCGATACTATTTTTTATCCACGGATATAACAATGACGTCGAGGATGTCATGAAGGCAGCCTATGAAATCGAGAGGCTTTACGGGGTAATTGTTGTACCCTTTACCTGGCCAGCTAATGGCGGCGGTAAAATCTCTGGTACTGCGTCCTATCTTAGTGATAAGGCAGATGCACGAGCCTCTTCAGGCGCGTTAAATCGTGCTGTCGGAAAAATCCAGCAATTACACCTGATACTGACTGCAGCGCGCAAAAATCTACTCTTCGAACGGGCGCAGAAAAAACACCCCGATAATGGACAGGACGCACAATCCCACTTTGTGAAACTTTTAGAAAAGGACTGTCCGGTGACCCTGAACCTGTTGTGCCATAGTATGGGTAACTATGTTTTCAAAAACACGTTAAAAACCGGTGATAATGCAACCTCCAAACTGGTATTTGATAATATATGCCTGGTCGCGGCCGACGCTAATAATAAAAATCATGCGCAATGGGTCGGCAAGCTGGATGTGCGAAAAAGAATTAATGTAGTCATTAATGAAAACGACTCGGCCCTAAAGGCTTCGCGCATCAAACCTGGCGATGAGCAGTTGGCACGCCTCGGACATTATACTCGTCAGCTCAACAGTCCTAATGCACATTATATTGATGTTACGGATGCTAAACATGTGGACTCAGAACACACTTATTTTAAAGGCGATGCTGTTGAGAATGAATCGTTAAGGTTTATGTTTAAAGAAATGTTTAACGGTCGTCCAGTGGAACAACATCTAGAATTTTATCCGGACAACAATAGTTATAAACTGGGTAGCTCAGGTATTTAGAAAATCAAGCAGGCTCTACGCTAAAGGTAGAGCCTGCCAATTGCCGATGTATCGCTATGCCAAGAGGCAGAGCTCAACCGATAATCCCTATAGTTAGTCGACCTCGTCGAAAAGTCTGTGTTGATGGTTGCGACTTCACGGGCAGGCCATCCTACAGCGCGCTGACCGATTTTAACGGGAGTCGTGAACAAGCCTCGCTTCACCTTTAGCCAGAGACTCGACCGGGCATCGCCAGTGATTCGGTGACTTGAGGCTCGCGCAAAATTGAGTTGAGAAGAAATTGGTCCAGCATTGTCTATCTCCATTCCGTTCAATGGAGATAAACTATAAAGGGGTAAAATGTGTTCTTAAACACCCTCAATTGCCTATTTGCGGTGTGGTTTAGCTATCTGTGGCGAATTATGACTCAAGCGGCAACCGGGTGTTGGAATAAGCCGCCGCAAGTCGTTTTCCATGCGTAACCACCCATCACGCAAAAGGTCCCAGGTGTTCCTTGCTTATCCGTTCTGCCAGCTTTCCCCCGATGCGCAGCAAATCATCCATGCCTTCGGTGGAATCCAGTTTGCTGACCAGTTGCGGATCCACGTCCGGTAGCCCCAGGTCGTCCAGGCCATTGCGGCTCAGTTCCACGTCGTAGCGTATATACAAAAACTGCCGGCCCAGGTTCTGGTCAAGAGACAGTTTTTCGCCCTGTTCGTCACCGGGTACCAGGTCGCCCACTTCCAGATCCAGCCAGGGGCCGTAGCTGCAGCGACCCACGGTGCGGCAGTTCATGTCCTGATCCACCTGGGCCTGGTTCATGACGGCGGCCAGGGTATTAACGGCGGAGGATGCCAGGTTTTGTTCCGGATCCTCCGACCCGGTTCCAGCCACCGGCGCAGCACCGGTGCCCATGGACACGATCAGCAGTTTATCTTCCCCCGTATCCCAGCCCAGGCGGTAGGCGGGGTGGGTAGCCATGCGATACATCAGGAAGGCGGGGTTGTTGTAGGGTGTGGTGCCGCCATCCACAAACACGAAGTCCTGCTCCGGATCAGACGGGTCCACCCGGATCACCTCCGGCGGAAAATACACTGGCGCAGCCGCACTGGCGCGCACAATCCGCCACAGCGGTATGCGAAGATTGCAGTTGCTGGAAGCGGGATCATTGAACAGCGCGGACGGGTTGCTGCTGATGGGCCAGGCAGAATCGCTGGTCTTGTTACGGGTCACTACCAGCAGCAGGGTCTGCAGGTTCTCTGGTGAAAGATCGGTATGTTCGCCGAAGACCTGTTTCAGCTTCTGCTCCAGTTCCCCGTTTTCATACAGGGATTTCCAGCGTTGGAAAAAGTTACGTTTTGTAAATGCCTGCCTGCCGAAATCCTGGTAGAACACCAGCAGATCCGACACTGACATGCCGGTGGCCAGGGCGGCGGCAATGATTGCGCCGGTGCTGGTACCACCGATGTAATCAAAATAATTGCAGAGGCGGAAATCACTGCCGCCGCGGCCTTTGGCGAGGATCTCCTCCAGCCTCAGTAGTGCCTTGACGGTCATCAGTCCGCGGATTCCGCCACCGTCCAGCGCCAGGATCTTTCTCGGTCCCGGCTGTTGGTAGCGCGCGGCCAAGTGGTTCCAATTGTCCCAATCATTGGACATGTCAGTTCCCCCTGTGGTTTTCAGTTGTGGACCTTGCAGGTGTTCGCGCGGCTGTGTCCGGATCGTTACCTCTCGTCTGGCGCTCTTTCCATTCCGTATGCTCCACGGAGATGACTTCGTTTACGGAGCGGATGAAGCGGAACACCTCTTCCTGGTTGCCGGCCTCGGCTGCACTGCGAACCGAGTCGGATTTTTTCTTCAGGTTCAACAGGTGATCGTAGGTAATGGCGTAGCGCGCTGCATTGCGTTCGTCCTGGTTGAGTCGTGACAGGCTGGTCTGGGCAGTAAGCAGGATCGGCGCCACCAGGCCCACGATGGCAGACGAACTGACCCAGTCCCCGAGTTCCGTGTTCAAGCCGGCCAGGGATGCGGCCACCGCGGCCAGGAAGGTGATCCCGCTACCGATGTTGACAAAGCGGCGCGCGGCTTCAGCGTGTTGCCGGCCCCGCTCATGGTAATAATTCAACTGAACCTGCAGCTGGTATCTCAGAAAATATTCCAGCTGTAGCGGGAGCAACGGCAGTTCATTTTCAGCCAGGGTGGGTGGAACCGGGTATCCCGCCAGTCCACAGGCGGTTTCGAATAGCTCGATACGGCTGGTCTCCGCGCGGGTTCGTTGCTGTTGCCACTGGCGGTATATCGCGCTGTGGCCGAGCTTGTACTTTAGCGCGATGGCCCCCGCCAGACAGAAACCCTGGGCTACCAGCAGGACCGAGCGCGACAGGCCCGGTTCACCACCATCCCCTGAGGCCAGGTACAGGATGATCGCCCCGATGATGGCGGCGGCGCTGCCAAGGTAGATCTCCCAACGCCCGTAGCGCTTGTATTCGGCCTGGTATTCTCCAGCCTTTGCGTTACCAGCCTCGTATTGCTCCAGGATCACCTGCACGCGACTGCCTTGCAGTATCCTTTGCAGCGGACCGGCCTCCCTGGCCATGCGTTGCGCATGGCTGCGGGGATCCAGGTGCCAGTCCTGTGGTTGGTATTCACCGATGGCTTCGGTTGCTGTGATCATTCCGCTGTCATTCCCGGCTGCAGAATCGTCCCGGCCGCGCCTTCTTCCAGCAACAGCCGCAGTTTTGTCAGTTGCTCGTCAGTGGAGCCCTGCATCCAGGGTTCAGGGGCCGTTTCATACAGTGTATTCTTTTCCTGTTCCATTTCGCCGAGCATGCCCAGGCCCAGCATGGCCTCCAGGCGGGTGGCCCCTAACCAGTAGGCTTCGTGCGGATCGCTTGGCTGCCCCGATCTGGCCCGCGGCAGGGAGTCCAGCGTGGCGTCCACGATGTGCAGCACCTGTTGCCGTACCCGTCTGGCAATCACGTGGTCTGCCAACGCTTCATCAGGGTCCGCTTGTTGCGCGGCGCGCAAATCCAGCAGGAAAGCGTAATTGATACCGGTGTAATAATCCCGGCGCAGATAAAAGCCACGCTCATAGGCGGCCACCGAGGTATTCAGATCCGCCATGTTTCCCTGCTCCTCCCACAGGCGTTTGTGGATGGCGCCCCAAAGGCCCAGGGTTTCCGGATCACTGGTGGTGTCCGGCGGCAGGTGCTGCTGGAGGATGGCCCTGGCATCATTCAGTGCCTGCACCGTATCCGGTTGCCTGCTTTTATAAGTGACCAGGGCCTGTTGCTGAATCAGGTAGGGATCACGGGGTTTCATTTTGCGCAGGGTGGTGAGCAGGCCTTTCGCGGCAGCGTAATCACTGTCCGTCCGCACGCCGTGATAGGCATCAAGCAACACGGAAAAGCTCTGCTCATCGACGCTGGTGCCCACCGCCCGCTGAAGGTCGCCTGGACCTCCCGGTGGTGTCGACTTGCGGCTGGGCGGGTTGAGATCCGGCAGGAAAGTGTAGACCGGGCTGTCCACTTCATCAGTATCCAACAGGGTCCGGATTGCGTCCATGAGGTTCTTCTTCAGGCGCTCGGCTTCCTCGAAGTCGATCCCCGTGCCCAGGTGGTCGTAGGTGCGGATCAGCAGGTGGTTCAGATCGAAAGGAAAGCTGAACCGGCTTTCGGCAATCACGATGGTGGTATTGGGCCGCAGTGCGTGGCGCACGCCCAGTTCATAGATGGCATTCTCGTTCGAGGTGGACAGATCGGCGATGGCGATATCCGCCTCCAGCAGCTGCTCGTACATGGGCTTGTCGATGGCACTGGAATGGATGATGTCATCGGCCCGTATGCAGCTCACGCCACAGGCTTCCACCGCGGACTGGATAATCTTGTAGGTTTTATCCAGGTTGAGTTTTCGATCGGTGCGGAAATCCGTTTTTTCCCCGAATCCCATCAGCACGAAACAGGTCTTTGCCATGTTCTCCTCCCTGATTTACTGAAGCATGCTGCGAGCATAGGATGTACTTAAAAGAAACCCTGACCATCCTCAATGGCATGCCGAAGACTGGTTTTAAGCATAACCCGGTTACAGGAGGCTGAGATCAGTTTCCTGATGTGCCTGATATAGCTAAGTTTAGTAGATAATCAGCATGTTTCCGGCACGCTGTCGCGCCCATCAGGCCTTACAGTTATTATAACAGTGAAACCTGAGTGCTTCTCCGGTGTCTGCTGCAGGTGTGGAAGTCTAGTATGCGCATGTTTAAACCGGCAATAATGCTGTTGACCCTGTTGTTAGTGTGTCCTGCCTGGGGTGGGCAGGACGGGCAGTTGCTGGAGCGGCTGCGGGTAGACCATGGAGCCCTGAAGGCAGCCGAACGGGACTTGCTGCGGCATCAGCAACAGGGCAACCTCGGGGTAACTGAAACCCGTGAATATGCCGCTTATGTGGACCGCTTGCGTCAGCGCGTGGTACGGGACTGTGTGGCGCTGGCCGCGGCCGAGGTAGTGGTTCCAGCAAACATCGACTGCCCGCAGCAGACGCCGCCCATCGCCGGACCTGTGGCTATCGATCAGCAGTCTGAACAGACCGATGACGAGCGGGCGGCTGTCCTGGACGCCGAACTCAATGCTGAACTGGGTGAGTTCGATCAACGTTTGTTGCGCGAACAGGAACGGGTGAAAGCAGCCAAACCCCCTGCAGCGGGAGGCGGCAGCCAGGGGGGTGCTGGCTCCGCTACTGAAGGTGCTGAAGGTGCTGAAGGTGCTGAAGGTGGGCGCAGTGGAGACCTTGCAGGCAGCGGCGAACCGGGTGTCACTGGCGAACCACGGGAAAATGGTGACCTGGCTGCGCCGCCCACAACAAGCGGTGCGGCGGGTGGTCCGGGACAGCAGACCACTATTAAGGATCAACCGAACGATGTGCCGGACGGCAGTGATGATGACATCGTTGCCCGTCAGTTTCGTGAAGCCGCCGAGCGAGCAACAGATCCGGAGACGAAGAAAAAACTCTGGGAAGAATATCGAAATTACAAACAGGGAACTCTCTGAGGTAGTAGTCTTGAATATGGCATGGCGCAACCTGCTGTTCATCCCGTTGGTCCTGTTGGCAGGCTGCAGCACCATCAGTTCGCATCGCAGCATCGACAACGACGTGCAGATAGAGAAACCCGTCGGAGAGATAACCGAGAACCAGTTGCTTGATGTATGGATCGAGCTGTTTGATCCCGGCGAGTTGCAGGTAGACGAGAACGACTCGAAGGGGCTGTCTGTGGATATTCGCGAGGCCGAGGCACGCTACCTGCCTTTATTGCTGCGCGACACCATGGAGAAAACCGGTTACTGGGGCGCCGTTCGGGTCGTGCCCCGGGGTACCGAAGGTGGCGAGGTGCTGGTGCAGGGCGTTATTCTTGAATCGGATGGCGAACGGCTGGAACTGAAGATAACCGCGCTGGACGCGAGTGGCAGGGAGTGGTTCAGCAGCACCTACGAGGCCGAGGTTTCCCTGCAGGCGTATCAAGATGCGGAACCGGGCGGACATGAGGTGTTCCAGGCCCTGTTCAATGCCATTGCCAACGACCTGGCGGTGTACCGTGCCACCCTGGAGCCGGATGATATCCTGACCGTTCGCCGTATAGCGGAGCTGCGCTTTGCTGGCGACCTGGCGCCTGATGTTTTCAGTAATTATCTGCAGCGCAGCGATAAGGGCCAGTTCACCATTGTGCGCCTGCCGGCAACGGATGATCCGATGGTGCGGCGCGTGAGCGCTATCCGGGAACGGGATTTTCTGCTTATCGATACCCTGAACGGGCGCTTTGATAACTTCTACCAGACTATGCAGGAACCCTATGTGCAGTGGCGCAAGACGCGCCTCGAGGAGCTTGAGTCGCTGCGTGCCATCGAGCGCGAGGCCAGGAACAGAAAGCTGATCGGTGCTGCCGCAATCATCGGCGCGATTGCGATCGAAGTACTGGGTGGCGACAGTAGCCGTGCCGCTACCGGCACTCTGCGTGACGTCATGGTGATCGGTGGTGCCTATGCCATCAAGACCGGGTTCGACAAGGATTCGGAAACCACTATTCACCGCGATGCGATCGAGGAACTGGGGGAATCGTTCTCCGCAGACACAAAGCCGCTGGTGGTGGACGTGGAGGGGGAAACCCACAAACTGACCGGGTCCGCCGAGGTGCAATACGCCAAATGGCGTGCCTTGCTGAAGCAAATCTATGCTGCCGAAACCGGTTTGCCGGGGACCATAAACTGAGGCAACAGAATGTCATCCGGTGATCAGCCTGGAACAGGCGGGAATACTCCCGACCAGCATCCGCCACTACGCCCGCCCGGGAGCGCAACACAGTCGTCTGTCCAGACCAGTTCCTCGCATCGCTGGATCTGGATGGCGCTCGCTGCTGCGCTGCTGCTGAGTCTGCTGGTTGTACTGGTGCTGCCGCAACTGGTGCCTGAGCCAACCGGAGTGGTTGTGCAGCAACCGGCCGTGGCACCAACCCCTGCCATCGTTAAACCCAAAGCAGCGGCGCGCGCAGCGGCTGAACAGACTCTGCAGCAATTCCTGCATTTGCAGGCAAAACTGGAGCTGGGCAATGCTGCTGTATGGGGGGAGCCAGCGTGGAGCGAGGCGGTCGGGCTGGCAGCATCCGCTGACCGTATATTTGG
>Ga0316189_10006289_pt1 | contig 11331 bp, 14 predicted proteins | sample LowCovwburrow_MG_FD_204930 | JGI IMG/M metagenome (GOLD analysis project Ga0316189, IMG submission 204930) | Coastal sediment microbial communities from Maine, United States - Lowes Cove worm burrow | ecosystem: Environmental > Aquatic > Marine > Coastal > Sediment | place: USA: Maine... | reverse complement strand
CCCTCCAGACCCGACATTTCAAGACTGTAACGGTGTGCCTGTTCGTCCATATTGACGATTTTGAGGATGTAGACGTTTTCCACCAGGCCATCGACTGTTTCGCGGTACAGACTGTTGCGGTCACGAATGATGTCGAGTTCCAGGGGCTTGCGCTGGCTGATTGCATAAATCAACCCGATCGTCAGCGCTGCCAGCAGTATCGTGTACATGATGGTTCTTGGCCGGACGATATGAGTACGCACGCCGGCCATGGCGTGTTCGGTGCTATAGCGTACCAGGCCTTTTTCGTAGCCCATCTTATCCATGACTTCGTCACAGACGTCGATGCAGGCTGCACAGCCGATGCACTGATACTGCAGACCGTCTCGAATATCGATACCGGTCGGACACACCTGCACGCACAGCGTACAGTCCACACAGTCGCCCAGCCCCGTCTGCCTCGGGTCGCTTGCCTTTTTCCGCGAACCGCGTGGTTCACCACGTGCTTCATCGTAGGCGATAACCAGCGTGTCCTTGTCGAACATGGCGGCCTGGAAGCGTGCATAGGGGCACATGTAAATGCACACCTGTTCGCGCATCCAGCCGGCATTGCCATAAGTGGCAAACCCATAGAAAAAAATCCAGAATGTTTCCCAGGGACCGAGATTCCAGTTGACGAAAGAGGTCGCCAGTTCCCGGATGGGTGTGAAATAGCCGACAAAGGTAAATCCGGTGAACAGCGAAAAGGCAATCCAGATGAAGTGTTTGGTGGCCTTGACGCGGAATTTCGCCAGCGACACGTCGGCCTTGTCACGCTTGATCTGCTGGTTGCGTGAGCCTTCCACCTTGCGTTCTATCCACAGAAATATCTCGGTCCAGACCGTCTGCGGACAGGCATAGCCGCACCACAGCCGCCCGGCCAGCGCAGTGACATAGAACAGCGCCAGCGCGGAGATAATCAGCAGCCAGGCAAAAAAGAAAAAGTCCTGTGGCCAGAATGTCATGCCGAAGATATAGAATTTGCGGGCCGGCAGGTCCAGCAGTACGGCCTGGTGGCCTTCCCAGCTCAACCAGGCAACACCGTAATACAGCCCCAGCAGAACGCTTACACCCAGCACCCGAAGGTTGGCGAAGACACCGTGGACTTCGCGCGGATAGACCTTCTGGTGCCTGGCGTATACCTCGTCCCCGCCGGAGCCCTGCTGGGGCGGCGGCGTGGCGGTTTGTGCGGCTGTTGCCTGCTCGCTGGACATGCGTTACCCGCTACTTGTTGGACAGGCTGTAGATATAGGTCGCCAGTACGTGTGCCTTGTCTTCACCCAGGAAGTCGCGGTGCGCCGGCATGCGTCCGTTACGGCCGTCGTTGATGGTTTGTCGGATGACGCCGGGGGATCCGCCATACAGCCAGATGTTGTCGGTCAGGTTCGGTGCACCCAGTGCCGTGTTACCCGTGCCGTCCGCGCCATGGCAGGCGGCACAGTAGGTCGCGTAGTGCGTCTGACCGGCGGCAACCTTGCCGGCATCGGCATCACGTCCGCCCAGGCTGAGCACATAGGCGGTGACTTCATCCACCCCCTGTTCGTTCAGTACCGGGCCCCAGGCCGGCATGGCACCGCTACGGCCATCGAGAATGCTCAGCTTGACCGCCTCCGGTTCACCACCGTACAACCAGTCACCGTCACTCAGGTTGGGGAAGCCGGGGCCGCCACCCGCGTCCGAACCATGGCAGCTGGCGCAGTAGTTCACGAACAGCCGCTGGCCGATCTTCAGGGCATCGGCATCCGCGGCGAGCTGGGGAATGGGGGTGCCGGCGTATTTTGCAAACAGCGGACCATATTTCTGATCGGCAGCTTCCATATCCCTGGCATATTCGCCCTGGTGCGTCCACTTCAGATAGCCGGCATAGGTGCCCAGGCCCGGGTATAGAAACAGGTAGATCGCACCAAATACCATGGTGATATAAAACAGCCACAGCCACCAGCGTGGCAGCGGGTTGTTATATTCGGACAGGGTGCCCTCGTCCCAGCTGTGTCCGGTTACATCACCCTGTGCGGCCTCATCGGCTCTGGGTTTGCCAGTCCAGCGGACCAGCCACCAACAGGCCAGTATATTCCCCACCGTCAGAACGATAATCCACAGGTTCCAGAAATTACTCGTAAAACTGAAATCATTGACAGTCATTTTTGAATACCTTTGCTGTTTTGGTCGATGTCATCGTCTGCGAACGGCAGGTTCGCAGCCTCATCAAAGGAACGTTTGCGCTTCTTGCTCCAGGCCCAGATCCATACCCCAATGAAGGCGATCAGGGCCAGTGCGGTAAAGATGCCGCGCCATGTATTGATATCCACGCTGTTTATCTCCGCGACGAAATGACGGTGCCCATGTTCTGCAAATAGGCCACCAGTGCGTCAAGTTCGGTTTTACCCTCGACGGCAGCCGTGGCGCCGGCGATATCGGCATCCTCGTACGGTACGCCCAGGGTGCGCATGACTTTCAGCTTCTTGGGTGTCAGCTTGCCGTCCAGCACATTATCTGCCAGCCAGGGGAAGCTCGGCATATTGGACTCCGGCACCACATCACGCGGATTGATCAGGTGTACCCGGTGCCAGTCGTCACTGTAGCGACCGCCGACACGGGCCAGGTCCGGGCCGGTGCGCTTGGAGCCCCACTGGAACGGGTGGTCGTAGACGAACTCTCCGGCCACCGAATAATGGCCATAGCGTTCGGTTTCAGCGCGGAACGGCCGGATCATCTGTGAATGACACAGGTAGCAGCCCTCGCGGATGTAGACGTCTCGTCCTTCCAGCTGCAGGGCGGTGTAGGGTTTCAAGCCTTCCACCGGTTCCGTGGTGCTCTTGAGGAAGAACAGCGGAACGATTTCAACCAGTCCGCCGACACTGATGACCAGCAGAATCAGCAGCGCCATCAGACCGATATTTTTCTCGACGATTTCATGACTCATGACAGTACTCCTCAATCAGGCCGTTTGTGGAACCGGGGCATCGACAGGACGTGCACCGGAAACCGTTTTGACGACGTTGTAGGCCATCACCAGCATGCCGCTCAGGAACAGTGCGCCGCCCAGGAAGCGCACAAAGTAAAATGGATACATGGCTTCCAGCGATTCAACGAAGCTGTAGGTCAGGGTGCCATCCTCGTTGACCGCCCGCCACATCAGGCCCTGCATGACGCCCGAGATCCACATGGCGACGATGTACAGCACCACGCCGATGGTGGACATCCAGAAGTGCCAGTCGATCAGTTTGACGGAGTACATCTGTTCACGACCGAACAGTTTCGGGATGAGGAAGTAGACAGCGCCGATGGATACCATCGCAACCCAGCCGAGTGCGCCGGAGTGCACGTGACCGATGGTCCAGTCGGTGTAGTGCGACAGCGCATTGACGGTCTTGATGGACATCATCGGGCCTTCAAAGGTCGACATGCCATAGAAGGACAGAGACACGATCAGGAACTTCAGGATCGGGTCGGTACGCAGTTTGTGCCACGCGCCGGACAGGGTCATGATGCCGTTGATCATGCCGCCCCAGGAAGGTGCCAGCAGAATCAGTGAAAACACCATACCCAGTGATTGTGCCCACACCGGCAACGCCGTGTAGTGCAAGTGGTGAGGGCCGGCCCACATGTATGTGGAAATCAGCGCCCAGAAGTGCACGACTGACAGTCGGTAAGAGTAAACCGGTCGGCCCGCCTGCTTGGGTACGAAGTAATACATCATGCCCAGGAAGCCGGCGGTGAGGAAGAAGCCCACCGCATTATGCCCGTACCACCACTGCACCATGGCGTCGATGGCGCCGGGGTACACAGAGTAGGATTTTGTCAGCGAAACAGGCAGTGCGGCGCTGTTGACCAGATGCAGCACGGCTACGGTAAGAATAAATGCCCCATAGAACCAGTTGGCCACGTAGATATGTTTTACCCGGCGTTTCATGATGGTGCCGAAGAACACGAGGGCATAAGAGACCCAGACGGCGGTGATCAGTAAATCGATGGGCCATTCGAGCTCGGCGTATTCCTTGCTGGTGGTGATACCAAGCGGCAGTGTAATGGCAGCCAGAATAATCACCGCTGTCCAGCCCCAGAAGGTAAAGGCCGCCAGGCCATCGGAAAACAGTCGTGTCTGGCAGGTGCGCTGCACGACGTAGTACGAGGTGGCGAACAGGGCTGAGCCGCCAAAGGCGAAAATCACGGCATTGGTGTGTAGTGGACGCAGGCGGCCAAAGTGCAGCCACGGTAAATCCATACTTAACTGGGGCCACACCAGCTCAGCAGCGATGATGACGCCGACCAGCATGCCGACGATGCCCCACACGACGGTCATCACGGTGAACTGGCGCACAACTTTGTAGTTATACGTGGTTTGTGAATCCATAGCGTTTTCCTATGAGTTGAAAGTTTTTCAGAAAAAGCAGCGGCTTGCGCCGTTGCCGTTAAGGGATACGGAATGCATCAGAATTTATTACCGGCTCCGGGCATAAGTGGCTCTGCTTCTATTATATAGAGGGCGGCTGCAGGTGTAGAAACCGGCACTTCGGCCGAGGTCAGTGCATTTTTTCTGCATGGGCTCATTTTATGAGTCTCCCGAGCAAACGTTTGATACCGGATGCCAACTCTGGGGGATGAGACAACTGACAACATTGATGCAGGTCAATTGTATATCAGATTTTACTAATAATGCTATTGGCTTTTGGAGGGGTGGGGTTGACCGTATGGCTTGGGGTTGCCGTCCGAGCACTGTGCGCCGGAAAATACACACAGGCGGTCACGATTGATCAATTCGATATGTTTGCGGTCGACCCGCAGCAGGCCTTCATTCTGGAAGCGGGTAAACAAACGGCTGACGGTTTCCAGGGCCAGCCCCAGGTAGTTGCCGATATCGCTACGTGACATGCTGAGGTTGAACTGATTGGCGGAAAATCCGCGTCTCATAAACCTGTTGGATAGGCCTATAAGAAATGACGCCAGGCGTTCTTCAGCCGATTTCTGGCCCAGTATGACCATATTACGTTCGTCATCGCGGATTTCCTTACTCATCACGTGCAACAACTGGCTTTGCAAGCCGGGTAATTGCGTGCTCAGCGATTGCAGGTCGTGAAACGGAATTTCGCAGATACTGGTGGTTTCCAGCGCTTTTGCTGCCAGCGGATAGTCGCCTTCCGCGATGGCGTCAAGGCCGATCAGTTCTCCGGGCAGATGAAAGCCCATGACATGTTCCTGGCCGTCTTCCGACGTTGCGTAGGTTTTTAACGAACCGGAGCGTACTGCGTAGAGACACAGGAAGGGATCCCCGATGCGGAATAAATGGTCGCCACGTAGCAGCGGGCGTTTGCGATCGATGATCGAATCCAGACGGTCCAGATCCTTAAGCCCTATTCCGACCGGCAAACACAGCTCGTTCAGGCTGCATGCCTGGCAGGCAACTTTGATATCTTTGAGCGAAACGACTTTTTCGAGTTTTCGGGTCGGCATGCGTGCACACTTTTGGAACACATGGTTTAATTGGAACACATGGTCTAACTTGGAGCAAATTCACGCGTGCAGATCAACTGAACGTAGGAATAGAAGAAGTTTCGCTGCAACGGTTCTCTAAAAGACGGATTTCCGCTAGGATGCAAAACACAGTTGACTATCTGATTTGATTGAACAAAAAATGCCTTCAAGAACATCGCAGATAAAGCGTGATACCCTTGAGACGCAGATCGAGGTAGGTCTGAGCCTGGAGGGTAGCGGTAATGCAAAACTGGATACCGGTGTGCCGTTCCTCGAGCACATGCTGGATCAGGTCGCCCGCCATGGCCTGCTGGACCTGACCATTGATGCAAAAGGGGATTTGCACATCGATGCGCACCATACAGTGGAGGACATTGGCATTGCCCTGGGGCAGGCCTTTGCCGAGGCGCTGGGTGACAAAAAGGGCATCCGGCGTTACGGACACGCCTATGTTCCGCTGGACGAGGCACTATCACGCGTCGTGATCGATTTCTCCGGGCGCCCCGGCCTTGAATACCACGCTGGTTTTGCCCGTGCCCGCATCGGCGACTTCGATGTCGACCTGTTGCACGAATTTTTTCAGGGTTTTGTCAACCACGCAAAAGCCACTTTGCACATCGATTGCCTGCGCGGTGACAATGCGCACCACATTGCCGAGACCGTTTTCAAGGCCTTTGGTCGGGCGCTGCGAATGGCAGTTGAGGCGGATCCCGGTATGGCCGGTATGATGCCGTCCACCAAGGGGAGCTTGTAAGCTGGGGCAAACCGGTTTGTCGGCCAGGCTATCGATCTTTACGTCATGTCAACGATTGCCATTATTGATTACGGAATGGGGAATCTGCATTCCATCGCCAAGGCGGTGGAACACGTTGCGCAGGATACCCGCGTGCTGATCAGCTCCGATCCCGAGGCCATCATGGCCGCTGATCGTGTGGTATTTCCCGGTGTCGGCGGCATCGGCCACACCATGGAGGAGCTCACCCGTACCGGCCTCGGTGAGGTTGCGCAGCAAAGTGTGGCCAGTAAACCGACGCTGTGTATTTGCGTGGGTATGCAGGCCCTGTTTGAGCGCAGCGAGGAAAATGACGGTACCGCCTGCCTGGGGCTGGTTGCAGGGCAAGTATTGCGTTTCCCGGAAAACATGCGTGCTGCCGATGGCGGCAAACTCAAGGTGCCGCACATGGGCTGGAACCAGGTGCATCAAAATCCCCATCCGCTTTGGCAAGGCATTGAACAGGACAGCCGCTTTTATTTTGTGCACAGCTATTATACGGCCCCGGCCGATAAGGGCCTGCAGGCTGCCACGTCTGAATACGGGCGTGAATTCTGTTGTGCGCTGGCGCGTGAAAACCTGTTTGCAGTACAGTTCCACCCGGAAAAAAGTCAGCGGGCAGGCCTGCAACTGTTGCGGAATTTCAGCTCTTGGGATGGCCAGGTCTGAACCGGATTATTAATAGTGATAGTTAAAATGAGGATGGAAGCATGCTGCTTATTCCTGCCATTGATCTGAAGGACGGTAAATGTGTGCGACTCCGCCAGGGGCGTATGGAGGATGAAACCGTTTTTGCCGATGATCCGCTGGATATGGCGCAGCGCTGGGTGGATGCAGGTGCGCGGCGTTTGCACCTGGTTGACCTGAATGGGGCTTTCGCCGGCCAACCGGTGAACGCTCATGTGATTCACCGTATCGCTGACGCGTTCCCGGATGTGCCGATCCAGGTCGGCGGCGGTATTCGCGATGAAGATACGGTACAGCTGTATCTTGATGCCGGAGTGCAATACGTCATTATCGGCACCAAGGCGGTGAGTGCGCCGCACTTTATCAATGATCTGTGTCTGGAGTTTCCGGGACATATTATCGTTGGCCTTGATGCCAAGGATGGCAAGGTGGCCATTGACGGCTGGTCCAAGTTGTCCCACCACGATGTTATCGACATGGCCCAGCATTTTGAACGCGATGGTGTCGAGGCCATCATTTATACCGATATCAGCCGCGACGGCATGATGCAGGGCGTTAATGTCGAGGCCACCGTCAAGTTGGCCAGTGAAATCACTACACCGGTCATTGCATCGGGCGGTATCAGTACGATGGACGACATCAAGACGCTGCGGGCAGTTGCGGAAGAAGGCATAATGGGCGCAATTATTGGCCGTGCACTGTATGAGGGCAGTATCGATCTTGCTGAAGCACAGAAGCTTGTCGATGCATGATGATAAAGCGTGGTTGATCACAAAGGACACAAAACCTTGGTGCGTTTTGTGGTGGTTGACGTGATTTTGCTTTGGTTACGGATAAAAGGTGGGGCACATGCCACTGGCAAAACGAATCATTCCCTGTCTGGACGTCGATGCCGGCCGTGTTGTTAAAGGCGTCCAGTTCGTTGATATTCGCGATGCCGGCGACCCGGTCGAAATTGCTCGCCGTTACGATATGGAAGGTGCCGATGAACTGACCTTTCTGGATATCACAGCCAGCCACGAACAGCGCGAAACCATGGTACACGTGGTTGATCGGGTGGCCGGAGAAGTGTTCATACCGCTCACCGTGGGCGGCGGTATACGCGAACTCGCCGATATTCGCCGCATGTTGAATGCAGGTGCAGACAAGGTGGCGATCAACACGGCTGCGGTGTTCAACCCCGGGTTCGTGCGTGAGGCGGCCGACAAGTTTGGTTCCCAGTGTATCGTTGTCGCTATCGATGCCAAGCAGGTAGACGATGGTTCAGACAGCGGCAAGCCGCGCTGGGAAATCTTTACCCATGGCGGGCGTAAAGCTACCGGCATCGATGCCATCGGCTGGGCAAAAAAGATGGTTGCTTATGGTGCCGGTGAAATTCTCTTGACCAGCATGGACAGGGACGGTACCCGGAACGGTTTCGATCTGGCGCTGACCCGCGCTGTTTGCGAGGCAGTGGATGTGCCGGTGATTGCATCCGGTGGTGTTGGAAACCTGGATCATCTGGCCGAAGGGATCCTGGAAGGCGAGGCCGATGCGGTACTGGCGGCCAGTATTTTTCACTTTGCTGAGTACAGTATTGCCGAAGCCAAACGATATATGGCCGGGCGCGGTATCGAAGTGCGCCTGTAGATGAACATAATCGTGTTCAGAAGGCCGCGTTTTTGCGTGTGGTCTCCCCATGATTGGTGTGCAAGCTGTAGGCGCAGTCTCCCGACAGCGAAAATCTAGCAGGCACTTGAAAAATCCTGCAATGAGCAGTTTATGTTAAAAAACTGGCTAGATGCCATCAAATGGAATGATGACGGTCTGGTGCCTGTCATTGCACAGGACGCCGAAGACGGTCGGGTGTTGATGGTGGCGTGGATGAATCGTGAGGCGCTGCAACTGACTGCACAGGACAACCACGCCGTGTACTGGTCACGCTCCCGGCAAAAACTGTGGCACAAGGGCGAAGAGTCCGGAAACCAGCAGTTGATTAAGGAAATCCGTCTGGATTGCGATAATGATGTCATTATCCTGCAGGTCGAACAGAAAGGTGGAATTGCCTGTCATACCGGCAGGCGCAGCTGTTTTTTCCAGCGCCTGGAAAATAACGAATGGAAGAGCATTGATCCGGTGTTGAAAGATCCCTCAGAGATGTACGGAAAAGGCTGATATGCCGGACGATATCCTTCGACAACTGGCGAAAGTGCTGGAACAGCGCAAACAGGCTGATCCTGATTCTTCCTACGTGGCCGGCCTCTACCACAAGGGGCTGGACACCATTCTGAAAAAAGTCGGTGAGGAAGCCACGGAAACCGTAATTGCAGCAAAAGGCGGAGATGCCGATGAATTGGTTTATGAGACTGCCGATTTGTGGTTTCATACCTTGGTATTACTGGCCCACCAGGGTGTGGACCCTGATAGGGTGTTGAATGAACTGGAGCGTCGTTTTGGCCTGTCGGGCCTGGAAGAGAAGGCGGCGCGCAAGGATTCTTGAAGTTCTGACGGTTGCAGATTTCCAATCTGTCACCGTCACTGGAGAGATATATGGGTATCAGTATCTGGCAACTGTTGATTATTCTCGCCATCGTCCTGGTGTTGTTTGGTGCCAAACGGTTGAAAAATCTGGGCGGCGACCTTGGCGGTGCCATCAAGGGTTTCCGCCAGGCAATGAAAGAGGAAGACCAACCAAAGGGCAACGAGGGCAAACTGGAAGATCAGGACAGTGGTCATGTTATCGATGGTGAAGTGACTTCCAAGGATCACGACAAGGTCTAGCCCCGGCTGGGCTGGGCGTTGAACTATCATGTTCGACATTGGTTTCTGGGAGCTGGCCATTATCGGTGTTGTGGCTTTGCTGGTGATTGGGCCGGAACGCCTGCCGCGAGTGGCGCGTACCGCCGGCCTCTGGCTGGGGCGGGCGCGACGCTTTGTCTCCACGGTGAAAGCGGATATTGACCGTGAACTTGCCGCCGATGCATTAAAGCAGACCCTGGCCAAGCAGGCGGAAGTCCCCGAACTGCACGATATTGTCGAAGACACCAAACAGACGATTCAGAAAACACAGCAGCCAGTCGTCGAACAGCCGCCGGCAAAAAATGAAGCGGTAACAAAGAATTCGAATGACGCAAGCGGATAACAAGCTGCAGCCGGAAGAAGGCGAAGAACAACCTTTTGTCTCTCACTTGATTGAATTGCGCGACCGCCTGCTGCGGGTCGTGCTGGCGGTTACTGTCATTTTCCTCGGCATGACGCCGTTTGCCAACTGGCTGTTTACCCGGCTGGCGGGTCCCCTGATGGCACACCTGCCGGAAGGCAGTTCCATGGTGGCCATTGACGTGGCGTCACCGTTTTTCACACCCTTCAAACTGGCGTTGGTCATGTCGATCTTTATCGCCATGCCGTACATTCTCTATCAGCTCTGGGCATTCGTAGCGCCGGGTTTGTATCTGCATGAGCGTAAGCGCGTTGTCCCGCTGCTGGTGTCCAGCACAGCACTGTTCTATATCGGCGCCGCCTTCGCCTACTTTGCTGTATTTCCGCTGGTGTTTGGATTTCTGACACACACTGCACCGCAAGGCGTCGAAGTGATGACCGATATCAGTCGTTATCTCGATTTTGTATTGACCTTGTTTTTTGCCTTTGGCATCGCCTTTGAAGTGCCGGTTGCCGTAGTGTTGCTGGTGTGGACCGGTGTGGTGAATCCGCAGTCTTTAAGAGAAAAGCGTGCTTATGTTGTTGTTGGCGCCTTTGTCATCGGTATGATGTTGACGCCTCCGGACATCATTTCGCAAACGCTGCTGGCTCTACCCATGTGGCTGCTGTTTGAGGTGGGCGTTTTTCTGGGCGAACGCTTCGCCCCTAAAAAGGATCAGGACAGTAGCGGTCATGAAGAATACGAACCACCCATGACGGACGAGGACATGGAGCGGGAGCTGGATCGTATCGAGGATGAAGAAAAGCAGAAACCCGGTGGATGACGGCTGATGCAATTAGTGTACTGTACAAATTAAATTGGCGATTTCAGGGCCCATATATGCGTCGCAGCGAGCCGCAGCTATGCGGCAGAATACCAGCCTTATGTTCCGCTGCTGCCTTTTTGTACTGGCTCTGGTGGCGGCAAATACCGCCTTGGCCGGCACCGCTGCGCTACAGAATCAGCTCGTCAATCATCCTTCCCCCTATCTTGCCATGCATGCCGAAGACCCGGTGCATTGGCAGGTCTGGAGCCGGGAAACTCTGAAAAAGGCGCGTGAGCTGAACCGCCCCTTACTGGTTTCCATCGGTTATTTCTCCTGTCACTGGTGTCACGTCATGCAGCGTGAAAGTTACCGGGATCCGGTGCTGGCGAAACTGCTCAATGATTACTTTGTGCCGGTGAAGGTCGATCGCGAACTGGC
>Ga0316189_10006287_pt1 | contig 11335 bp, 10 predicted proteins | sample LowCovwburrow_MG_FD_204930 | JGI IMG/M metagenome (GOLD analysis project Ga0316189, IMG submission 204930) | Coastal sediment microbial communities from Maine, United States - Lowes Cove worm burrow | ecosystem: Environmental > Aquatic > Marine > Coastal > Sediment | place: USA: Maine... | reverse complement strand
TTAATCCCATATTGAGTGTGCCAGCCACCGGCTTTAAAGGCCGGTGCCAAATATCGATAATTCCTGAGGCGACGCCGCCCTGCATCAGACGTGGGCGGGGACGTTAAGCCTGGCCGGACGATGCAGCAATGCCGGCGGAACCGGGGATTATACCTCTAACAGACAACCCCAGACTAGGGTGAATAATGCTGACCCTCAGTGCTCAGCTCAGCAGGTCCTGTAGCAGCTGTGCCAACTCTACCTGCTGTCGGGAGGTGCGCAGGCGTTGGCAGCCGATGATGGACTGAAGCTGTTCCAGGGCCGTATCAAAATCCTGGTTAACCACCAGGTAATCTCCCTCGACATAGTGGGACATCTCCTCCACGGCCTTGGCCATCCTGGCGGCGATAATGTCCCCGCCATCCTGACCGCGCGCGGTCAGGCGCTGTTCGAGCGTAGCCCTGGACGGGGGTAAAATGAAGATAGACCGGGTCTCTGGCAGCAGCCGCTTTACCTGCTGGGCGCCCTGCCAGTCAATTTCCAGGATGACGTCGATACCCTCTTCGAGTTGCTGGGCCACCCAGATCTGGGACGTGCCATAGAGGTTACCGAACACCTGCGCATGTTCCAGGAACTCAGCCCGCTCCAGCATGGCGCGGAAGGTCTGCTCCTGAACAAAGTGGTAATTGACCCCGTTTTCTTCCCCTGGCCGCATGGCGCGGGTGGTGTGGGAGACAGAAACCCGCAGGGCGGCATTGCGCTGGATCAGCGCGTTGACCAGGCTGGTTTTGCCGGCCCCCGAAGGTGCGGATACCGTGAAAAGTGTTCCTGTGCTGCTCATGTGAGTCCTTTGACGGTGTTTGTGTATTCCGAAATGGCTGTTTATTCAATATTCTGGATCTGCTCGCGCATTTGCTCAATCAATACTTTGAGCTCGACGGCATTCTGGGTGGTACTACTGGCAATCGATTTCGATGACAGGGTGTTGGCCTCGCGGTTCAGCTCCTGCATGAGAAAATCCAGCCGCCTGCCACAGGGCCCGCCCTTTTCCAGCGTGTGTCGTACCTCGCCTACATGAGCTTCCAGGCGATCCAGCTCTTCGTCCACGTCTGCCTTCTGTGCGAGGTGGACCAGTTCCTGCTCCAGACGATTGCGATCGACCTCGATATCCAGTTCGCCAATGCGCGCGATGATCCGATCTCGCTGGTGTTGCATCAGCGCCGGCAGTAGCTCGCGTGTCGCTGCCACTGCCGCTTCAACCTGCTGTAGTCGATCCAGCAGCATTCCCGCGAGCTTTTCACCTTCGCGCAAACGGTTCTGCAGCATATTTTTGATGGTTTCGTGAAACAGGCTTTCTGCACTCTTTTGCAGATGCTCCTCGGACTCCTCATCAGCGCCGCAGATTCCGGGAAACTGTAAGACGTCCAGTGCGCTGGGTGACTGCGCTCCCGGCATGCGTTCTTTTATCAGGGCCGTGGCTGCCAGCAGTTTGTCGAGCTGCGCGATATTGACCTTGAGCTCACCCAGCTGTGCGGGGTGGCCCTGTAGCCGGATGAGGCAATCGAGTTTGCCCCTGGCCATGGCTGTACCGGCCAGTTCCCGCAGGCGCTGCTCCAGTGGCCTGAGGCTGTCGGGGAGTTTGAAGGTGCAGTCCAGGTAGCGATGGTTGACCGAGCGCAACTCCACGGTGAGGACGCCCTGATCCGTAGCCGCGCTCTCGCGGGCAAAGGCGGTCATGCTGTGAATCATGCGAAAATCCAGGGACAAAATCGAGGTTTTTGAGTGTAGCAGCTTGTTCAGAGTGCTTACAGATGGTCGCTGAACTCTCAAGTCGGTATTTGTGCGCCTGTGAGGCCTCCCCTCACGTATACTGCGCGTGTTTATTCAACAGGAACAAGTTAATGCAAAGACCCAGCGGCCGCGCACCCGGCGATTTGAGGGATATTACGATCACCCGAAACTTTACCCGCCACGCGGAGGGTTCGGTGTTGGTTGGCTTTGGCGACACACAGGTCATCTGTACCGCCTCGGTGGAGCAGGGGGTGCCGCGTTTTATGCGCGGTAAGGGTCGGGGCTGGGTCACCGCCGAGTACGGCATGCTGCCCCGCTCTACCGGAACCCGCATGGCCCGGGAAGCCAGTCGTGGCAAACAGGGCGGCCGTACCGTGGAGATTCAGCGCCTGATTGGCCGCTCTCTGCGGTCCGCTATCGACCTGGACAAGCTGGGCGAGTTCACCATAAATATCGATTGCGATGTTATTCAGGCAGATGGCGGAACCCGGACAGCCTCAATCACCGGGGCCTGCGTCGCGCTGGTGGATGCGATCAATCACCTGCAGCGGCAGAAGCTGATAACCCAGGACCCGCTGTTGCAGATGGTGGCGTCGGTGTCAGTGGGTGTTTATCAGGGAGTCCCGGTACTGGATCTGGATTATCCGGAGGACTCTGCAGCAGATACGGACATGAATGTGGTGATGGGAGAATCCGGGTCGTTTATCGAGGTTCAGGGCACTGCTGAGGGCGCGCCTTTTGGTCGGGGCGAGCTGAACGGTATGCTTGACCTGGCCTCCGACGGTATCCTCGAGCTTATTGCCAGGCAGAAAGCTGCGCTGGCAGGGTAAAACCTGGCAGGGCCTTACAGCTCGATATCGTAATCCATGATGATGGGGGCATGGGTAGAGAATTCCTTGCTCTTGTATATGGCCCCATAGTCGACCGTATATTGCAGGCCCTTGGATATAATATGGAAGTCTGAGCGCCTGCCATTGTTTTCACGGTCGCCCTCCGGCCACCAGCTGAATTCATCTTGGTCTGAATTGACCTCACGAAATGCGTCTACATAGCCTGACTCGAGCAACTCATTCATCCACTGCCGTTCCTCGGCGAGGAACCCGGGGGCGTTGCTGTTGCGCTCGGTATCCTGGACGTCGGCAGCGGTATGGGCGAGGTGCCAGTTGCCGCAGATAATAAATTCGCGGCGCTTATTGCGTACTTTCTGCAGGTGGCCACCCAGTTGCTCATAAAAGGCCATTTTGCGCGCCAGTTGCTCTGCATTGCCAGGCTCCGCAGACGGCGCCAGCAGGCAGCCTACACTCAGGGTTTCATAGTCCGCCTGGATGTAACGCCCCTCCATGTCGAAGTCGGCAAACCCCAGCCCCGACATGATCGCCTTGGGCAGTTTCCGGCAGTAGATGGCGACGCCGTTTGCCTTGCCGTCGATATCATCGAGAAAGTAGGCGTTGTAGTCCTGGGGAAAGAACTTGCTGTCCTGTAAATCGTACTCGGAGCAGCGCAAATCCTGGATACAGACAAAATCGGCATCCTGCTCGCTCAGCCAGTCGTAAAATCCATTTTCCGCGGCATTTATAATGCCGTCAGCACTGAAACTGATGATTCTCATTCGTAGCTCCTGATAATGAGAGCGTGTATCATGGCGCATCCTGCGCCGACAGGGGCATATCCCCGCCAGGCAGGGCGCCCTCATAATACAAAATCCAATTTAGAAAACTGCAGGCAATGCCGCTATTGCTTGTGTAGCAAACTGCCAACAGTAGCGATTATGGCAGAGCTTGTTATCAAGCGGTCATTTCCAATTGTGCGGGGCATTTTATATGGTGAGTTTGCACAATACAAAGACTGATATAAGGACCCGTCACTATCATGCACGCTTATCAAACTGATTTTATCGAACTGGCGCGGCAACACGATGTGCTCAAGTTCGGCGAATTTACCCTCAAATCGGGCAGAATTAGCCCTTATTTCTTTAATGCAGGCGCATTTTGCAGTGGTGGCGCACTGGCTCAGCTGGGCCGTTGCTACGCCGAAAGAATTGTTGAGTCCGGGGTGCAGTACGATGTGCTGCTGGGTCCGGCGTACAAAGGTATCCCGCTGGCCACGACGACAGCGGTCGCCCTGGCGGACCATTACGGTCAGGATATCCCCTTCGCTTATAACCGTAAGGAGGCCAAGAAGCACGGTGAGGGCGGGGTCCTGGTGGGCGCCCCCCTGAGGGGACGGGTGCTGGTTATCGACGATGTAATCACCGCGGGAACAGCCGTGCGTGAGGTGATTGCCATGATTGTGGAGGCAGGCGCAGAGCTGGCGGGAGTGGCTGTTGGCCTCAATCGCAAAGAACGCGGTGCCGGGGAGCGCTCTGCCATACAGGAACTTGAGCAGGCCTACGGAGTCCCTGTTATAAGTATTATCGATATGGACCATATTATCGCCTACCTTGAAGCCGGAGATGAGGGGCTGGCCCCCTCCCTGCAGGCTATGAAGGATTACCGAAGTCGTTATGGGGTCTGACTTGTTAGGAATGGCCACAGTCTTTATATTAACCAGATGAAAATTAACGCCCACGCCAGTTTCGCCCTTTTCACCGTTGCCCTGCTGTTGGCGCCGGCGTCACTGGCTGCCAGCTTGTATCGCTACACCAACGAAGAAGGTGTCACGGTGGTCGATTACCAGGTGCCTGCCGCTTATGTCGGCAAGGGTTACGAGATTCTCAACAAGGACGGGATGGTAGTTGAGGTCGTACCGAGGGAGCTGACCGGCGAAGAGAAAAAGGTGCGCAACGCACAGCAAGAGCTTGAGTTTGAAGCCAGGGCGGAGGAGCGGCGGTTGCGGGAGTGGGACGAATCACTGCTGTTGCGTTACAGCACCCTGGAAGATATTGAGGCCGCCAGGGAGCGGGCGCTGCGTGACCTGCGCATACGCCTGAGCATTCTCAAGGGCAACAAGCGCTCGCTGAAGCAGCAGGTAGAAAGCTACCAGGCCCAGGCGGCAGACCTGGAGCGCAGCGGCCGCGAGGTCGATGTGGCCAGAATCAGCGCTATCGAGGACATTCAGGCGGAAATTGCGACTACCGAACGATCGATAAACGATCGTGCCGAGGAGATTGAGCTGGTGTCCGCAGCCTACCAGAAGGACATCGATCGTTTTAAGCAGTTGTTGGAAGTTGTTGCATTGCGCCAAAGCTTGCTGGCCAGGCAACGAGCTGAACGAGAGAAGGAAGAAGCCGATCCCCGCCGATGAGCTCGTGAGAGACTAGCCGGCCAGAGAGTTGGCTGGCCCCGAGACCGGCTGGCTGACAGCCTCGCGGAAAAAACCCCCCATCAACAACTCCCACTGCTGTGGCCAGTCGGCCGTTGGTGATCGCTGGAATCCGCTGCGAACATACTGGGAAATTCTGCCTTCTGCGGTAGCCATTAACAGGTTGGCTGCGGCGGAGAGGGGGATAACCGGCCGCAGTCCCTCGCGCATTTCAGCCTCCCTGATAACCTGCTTGAGCTGCGTTTCAAAGCGGTCAAACAACTGGGCAACGCGCAGGTGCAGCCGTTCTGTCTCGCCGGCTATAGCGTCACCGGTCAGTATGCGGGTGATGCCGGGATTGCGGTCGGTGAAGGTCAGCAACAGCACCAACATTTTTTCACAGCGCAACGCCGCAGTTCGTTCCTCGCTGAGAATGATTTTGATGCGGCTGAAGAGGGTTTCTTCGATGAATTCGATCAGACCCTCAAACATTTTCGACTTACTGGGAAAGTGGCGGTAGAGGGCTGCTTCGGAAACGCCAACCTCGCGGGCGAGCCCAGCGGTGGTAATGCGATTGCCAGGGTTGGCTTCAAGCATCTGGGCGAGGGCTTCCAGAATTTGCTGACGCCGTTGGGATTTTCTGGGGGGCATGGCATTCCACAGTTGATAGCGTGTCGGGCAATGCTAGCGATTACCTGCCATACCTGCAATAAGTCTTGTTGCAATGAGGTGAGATTTTTACTGCAAATAAAGCTTATTGGCGTCGATTTGTGATCAGGGTCCCTATTCCCTCGTTGGTGAACGTCTCCAGCAATACGGCGTGCGGCACCCTGCCATCGATTATGTGTGCACTTGCGACGCCGGATTTCACTGCGTCAAGAGCGCAGCCAATCTTGGGTAACATACCGCCAACAATCGTGCCGTCAGCGATCAAGGCGTCAACTTCTGCGGTGCTCAACCCTGTGAGCACCTCCCCTGCCTTGTTTAGCAGGCCCTCGACATTGGTTAGCAACATGAGCTTTTCAGCCTGCAGAACCTGGGCCAGCTTGCCGGCAACAAGATCAGCGTTGATGTTATAGGTGCTGCCCTGGGCGTCCGCGCCTATGGGGGCGATGACTGGAATAAAGTTACTGTCCAGGATGAGATTCAGGACTTCCGTATCTATCTTGTCCACTTCCCCGACATGGCCGATATCGATAATTTCCGAGGCGTCCAGTTCAGGGCTGTGCCGGGAAACGGTCATTTTGCGCGCCCGAATCAACTGGCCGTCCTTGCCGGTTACACCGATAGCCTTGCCGCCGTTGCGGTTGATGGAAGCGACTATCTCCTTGTTGACGCTACCGCCAAGTACCATCTCAACCACATCCATTGTCTGGGAATCTGTCACTCGCATGCCGTTGACAAATTCGGTCTGGATATTGAGTTTTGCCAGCAGGGCGCCAATCTGCGGGCCACCGCCGTGAACCACAACCGGGTTCATTCCCACCAGCTTCATCAACACCACGTCGCGGGCGAAGCTTTCATGGAGATCAGGGTCGACCATGGCATTTCCACCAAATTTGACGACGATGGTTTTGCCGGTAAAGCGCTGGATATAGGGCAGCGCCTCGGTGAGCACCCTGGCGATATTGAGCGCTGATTCGCGAGTGAGAGACATTAAAAGTGGAGCTCCAGGGCGGGCTCGACCAGTCCGATCTGTTCTCGAAACTCTGTCATGATGGTTTCCAGTGATTCCTGCGTGTCAGCCTCGAAGCGAGCAGTCAGCGCCGGGCTGGTATTGGAGGCGCGCACCAGTCCCCAGCCGTCGGTAAAATCTACTCTTATACCATCCATAGTGTTGGTTTTTCCGGAGGAAAAATCGCAGCCGTGGATAATTTTCTCCATGATTTCGAATTTGTCTTGCTCTGCTACCGGGATGAGGATTTCTGGCGTGTTTACTGTGGCCGGGAATTCTCCGATGGTTGCATCCAGGCTGTCGCCGTGGGTGCTGAGTATCTCGGCGAGCCTTGCCGCCGCATACATGCCGTCGTCAAAACCATACCAGCGTTCGCCAAAGAACATATGGCCGGAAAACTCTCCGCCCAGCAGTGCGCCGGTTTCCGCCATTTTTTCCTTCATAAAGGCGTGACCTGTTTTCCACAGTACAGGCCGCCCGCCATAGCGAGTGATCAGTGTGGTCAGGTTGCGGCTACATTTGACGTCGAATACGACATCTGCGCCCGGGTTGCGTGAAACCACGTCTTTGGCGAAGATCATCAGTAGTACGTCGGAGCGCACAATCTGGCCGGTGGAGGTTACGACCGCAAGGCGATCGCCATCACCGTCAAAGGCGACTCCGAAATCCGCCTCCTCCTTTTGCACTGCCGCGATCAGGTCCTCGAGGTTGTCTTCGTCGCTGGTGTCAGGTGGGTGGTGCGGGAAGTTGCCGTCCACTTCGCAATACAACGGTACCACCTCGCAGCCAAGATCCTCGAACAGCTGTGGAGCAATTCCGCCCGTAACGCCATTGCCCGCGTCGATGACAATCTTGAGGGGCACTGCGATGGCAATATCACTGAGTACCTCATCGGCGTAGTCGGCCACCACGTTTTCGCGAATCATCCGGCCGCTGCCGCTGCTGTACTGATCCTTTATAACCAGCTCCAGTATCTGCTGAATACCGCCGGCTGCGATGGTTTTCTGGTTCAGCACAACTTTCATTCCGTTGTCTTCGCCCGGGTTGTGGCTGCCGGTTACCATGATACCTGACCGGCAGTTCAGGTGTCGGGTCGCGAAATACATCAGCGGTGTGGGAACCAGGCCGATATCGATCACATCCCTGCCGCTTTCCATCAGCGATTTGATAAGCGCAGATTTTATGCGCGGGCTGGATTTTCTACCGTCGCAGCCGATGATAATGGTCTGTTCGTCCATTTCCCCTGCAAGGGTGCCAATGGCTTTGCCGATGCGGGCAACCAGTTCGTCAGTTAACTCGGACTTTGCGTTGCCGCGAATGTCGTACGCCCGGAAAATATGACTGGGGAAACCGCCTTCGCCGGGAGCCTGATCGTCTTCCAGCGCACCGCTTTTCGACAGATCCAGGTCCAATCCGGCACCATCGTCTCCTTCTTCATCGATAATACTGCCCTGCTGGAACATGGGGTTGGTCAGGTCTGAGCCTGTGCTCGGTATCACTTCCACCTTGGGCTGAGGCATTTCTGACAGACTGCCGGCGCTGCTCTGGCGCAATGTTCTCAGGGTGGCACGACGCAGTTGCTTGGCGATCGATACCAGGCCGGGCAGGCCCAATTCGAGTGGTGATTTCACGTCGGCCGCAGAGATGACCTTATTGATCTGTGTATCCAGTATCCGGGTGAACATTACTACTATGAAAAACACGGCGCCAAGGAAGGCGAGTACGCACAGAGCCAGCACCGAAAACAGTGGTGCCGGGCTGAGAGTCAACTCGCTGACCAGTGCTCTGGAGGGAGTAAATTTAACCAGCCAGTTACTTTCGGGGAGACTGGCTGTGCGGGTAAATTCCTCGGCATCTCCGCTACCCGCCATGGCGATCACATCCGTACGCTCCAGCCCGGTAGGGCTGACGTACACCTGTTCGAGGGCGAATCGCCCTACACTGTTGTCCGTCGACTTGAGTGCATCTGACAATAGCTGGTTATCGATGGTGGCAATGACGACAGCCTGTTGACTGGTGACACGCGGGTGGGTGACCAGCGCCGCCAGCGAAGTCATCCAGCGGTCTTCAAACTGATAGGATTCCGGTTGGGTGGGCTCTCCGACCCCGGCCCGACGCACCAGGTCGATCTCAATATGGTTGCGCAGACCCTGGCTACCGCCCTCGAAATCGGCTGTGCCCATTTCCCCCATGGGAATGATGCGAAGACTGATCACCTCAGGGAAGTAATCCAGCATCGCCTGTTCGACCAGGGCGAGGTCACCAGTGGACTCACTGGCAATTGCTGACATGGCCAGGGGTGACCGGGCAGCGCCCTCCATACGATTTTTGATACGCGTTACCAGGTGGTGCACGCTGGTAGCCTGCTGGGTTGCGAATGACCCGGCAACCCTGTCGATCTGTACTTCCTGTAACATTGGCTCGCGCATCGCGATCAGGTAGGCGAAGCCGGCTGCGACCAGTGCCAGGGATACCAGCAGGGCGAGGGCGGCGATCCTGTAGAGCGCATTACCCTTGGCCGTGATGCCCTGGGGATTGCTGGCGCTTACCCGCCTCTTCCCGGGTTCCTCTTTGGGTTTTTTGTTTTTGCGCTTCAGCATTATTTATTTTGGTCCGGATATATTGGGACAATCATATTACGCGGCGGCGACGACTTAAACGCGCATCTGGATTTAATTGCAATTTGCAGGCTAAGTCATTCATTTCCCGAGCAAAGCTCGCGGGCGATCAGCTGGATAATCTGGCGTGCCATCGACCCCTTGCCAGTCAGTGCAAGAGCCTGTTCACCACCGGGCCAGAGTACGGTGGCCTCATTGTTGTCGCTGTTAAACCCGATGGATTTATCTGATACATCGTTTGCGACGATCATATTGAGCCCCTTGCGCGTCATCTTTTCCCTGGCGTGGGCCAGCAAGTCGTTGGTTTCCGCGGCGAATCCCACGGTGAAGGGGCGATCCTCGCTGGCAGCGACAGCGGCGACGATATCGGGGTTGCGAACGAGCTGCAGCGTGATCTGCTCCGGCCCCTTCTTGATCTTCTGCTGTTCTATGGATGCCGGGCGGTAATCTGCAACCGCCGCGCAGGCAATGAAAATATCGCAGTCGGGCACCAGCGACAGGCATTGGTCCAGCATCTCGGTTGCACTGACAACCTTCACTAGATGGGCATGCTCCGGCACTTCCAGGTTTACCGGACCGCTGACCAGTGTGGTGAGGGCGCCGGCGTCTATGGCGGCCTGGGCCAGGGCATAACCCATTTTTCCGGAGCTGTGGTTCGAGATATAGCGCACCGGGTCAAGAGCTTCCCGGGTTGGCCCGGCGGTGATGACCACTCTTTTGCCCGCCAGCAGGCCTGTCTCGAACTGGGCTGCCGCCGCTGCGGCGATCACTGCGGGTTGCTCCATGCGCCCCGGGCCAATGTCTCCGCAGGCCTGCTCGCCACTGGCGGGGCCCACCATGGTGTAGCCCCGGGAGGACAGGGTAGTGATGTTGGCAGTAGTGGCCTTGTCTCGCCACATTTGCTGGTTCATGGCGGGCGCCAGCAACAGTGGCGCGGCGGTCGCCAGGGCGACGGTGGTGAGCAGGTCATCGGCGCGCCCCGCTGCCAGGCGTGCCAGCAGGTCTGCTGTGGCGGGGGCAATCAGCAGCAGGTCCGCCCAGCGGGCCAGCTCAATGTGGCTCATGCCCAGCTCTGCCTCAGTGTCCAGCAGTTCTGTGTGTACCGGGTTGCCCGACAGGGCCTGAAGGGTAAGCGGGGTAATGAATTCGCGGGCGCCGCGGGTCATGATGACACGCACTGATGCACCCATATCCTGCAGTTGGCGTACCAGCTCAGCGGACTTATAAGCGGCAATTCCGCCGCTGATGCCTACCAGTACATTGCGATTGAATAGATGTGCCATTCACGGGCCCAAACAGGGAAAATAGTCAAAGGGAGTGGAAAGATACCACCCCGTCCACGGATTTGACATAAGCCGGACCGGGCTCAGGGAGGAGCGGGATGGGTATTGCCCAATGGCAGGCAGGGGAAGGGCCCAGGGACAAGCTGCTGGAGCGGGGTGAACAAGCGCTTTCGGATGCGGAGTTGCTGGCAATCATGTTGCGTACTGGCTATCGCAACTGCAGTGCTCTGGATTTGTCGCGGCAGCTATTGCAGGAGTTTGGTGGCCTGTCCGGCCTGATGCGAGTGGAAAGCCCCCGTCTGTTGGCCTGGCCAGGTGTCGGTGCTGCCAAATATGCCCAGTTACGGGCCGCACTTGAGCTGGCGCGACGCCAGGCCTTACAGTCGGTGCAAGCTGGGGACGTGTTGACCAGTCCAGGTGAGACCCTGCGCTTCCTGCAATACCACCTGGGCTCGCGCCGCCGCGAGGTGTTCAGCTGTATCTTCCTGGACAGCCAGCACCAGGTGTTGTGTTGTGAGGACCTGTTTTTCGGAACCCTGGATGGTGCAGCGGTCTATCCGCGGGAAGTTGTCACCCGGGCACTGCAGTATCAGGCCGCTGCTGTGATATTTGCGCACAACCATCCCTCTGGCGTCGCCGAGCCCAGCAGTGCCGATCGGCGTATCACCGAGCGTTTGTGCGCTGCGCTGGCCCTGCTTGATATCCGGGTGCTGGACCATGTCATTGTCGGCCGGGGCCGGGAGTTTTCC
>Ga0316189_10006286_pt1 | contig 11335 bp, 11 predicted proteins | sample LowCovwburrow_MG_FD_204930 | JGI IMG/M metagenome (GOLD analysis project Ga0316189, IMG submission 204930) | Coastal sediment microbial communities from Maine, United States - Lowes Cove worm burrow | ecosystem: Environmental > Aquatic > Marine > Coastal > Sediment | place: USA: Maine... | reverse complement strand
CGCGAGCAGTACCGCCATCGCCCCCGCCAATCACCAGCACCTTCTTGGGGTTTGGGTGTACGAAAAGAGGGACATGGGCGATCATGTCATGGTAGATAAACTCGTCTCGCTCAGAGATCATGGCCAGCCCGTCAATAAACAGCATTTTTCCGAGACCTTTTGTCGTTACCACGTCGACATCTTGGAATTCACTGACCCCATGGAACAAGGTTTCCTCAACGCGGTACTTTTGAATCAAGAAATCTTCATGATGCTCTTCCAGCCACATATTCTTAGGTTGCGGCATGGTGCCCCCCTTCTCTTTCGAAATTTTTTAAACAGATATTGTAGCCCGCCCTGGAAGCCCTGCGTTCACGGGCAAGCAGGTAGCCGGTCGGTTTTTCTATACTCAGGCCATGATTGTGAAAGACCATGACCGAAGTCGATTGAGGTCGAAATACGTCGAGAACCCGCTCCACCGTAAGGCTCAAGTCCTCGTGAAACATGTGGTTGGTCTCGAAGCTGGCGAAGGAGCATTCGTCTTCCGGGGTGACATGGCTGGTGTAGTACTCACGACCGAAAATCCCGTTACAGGAATAACCCAGTGGTTGGAAGGCGTAATCGTCGAGGACGAATTCGGGAAAAATCTGGTCGATCCCCGTGGCGTCGCGGATCTGCCGCGTATCTTTGTTGTAAGCAAAGTTTCTCCGAACGGATGGATCCAAATCATGCATAAGGATTTCCAGGGTCATGTCATCAGGTCTTGCCGTAAATTGGTTGCTGTAGTGGAACAGACGCACATGGTTTCCGCTGGGATCTCCCAAAATCAGGGAGTCCCCACCGCCCAGACAACGATGTAGCCAGGCAACGTCCTGATCGAAGCTGGTGGGTTGTTGATCGGGGAAAATCTCGTTCTTGCGCTCATACATCAGCATTCGGATCGCGGCACAGGGTAGAAAGGTCATCATTTCTTCAATCGCGGAGGCCAAAGAGGTCGTGCCGCAGGTGATCATAACAACCGCCCGATCATAGACAAAAAGACTGGATTCAGAGAGCAGATAGGCATCACAAAGGTCGTTGCTGACCTGCGAAAGAATCGCCGCGCTCGCGCGGGCCACCACCTGCTGCCAGGGCATGCCAGGAGCACGCAAGGAGCCCAGGCTTCCGTCTACAATAATTTCGACTTTTTTTTCCGAGCCTTCAAACACAAGACACCACCCACACAGACTTGACGCCATCTTATAACAATGATTTTCAAGCCTCAAGCCCCAATGAATTGCAACGGCCAAAGAGTACCGTGATCGGAAGTGGCCACCCCTTACAGGAGCTTATCTGCGACGGGGACGCGGGGGTGAAAGTGGGCCGATGACCATGATTTGCGTGATCAAATGATCCATGAGCAGTTTCTTGTTCATGGCCGCTGACTTCAGCCTGATGTCTGTTTCACGCATGAGCTTGAAGGCGGCGCGCATCTCACAATCACTGTAAGAGCGTTGCTGGTCTACCAGGTTGCCGGCAATGCGGGGCGGCACCCCAACAGCCTGGGCGATCATCTTATGGTCCTTAATGCCTTTCATCAACAGCGCCTTAACGGTAAACAGGCGTTTGATATGCATGTTCACGGCAGATAACAGGCCAATAGGGTCTTCCCCACTGGCAATGATGGCATGCATTTTAATGAGGGCGCCACCCAGGTCGCGTTTGCCGATATAGTCGTTCAGCTCCCAGCGCGTTACATGTCTGGTGCGCCCCATTAGCGCTTCAACGTCTTCTTTGTTGATCTGCGAGGAGCCCATTTTATAAAGGCTCAGCTTGTCGAGCTCGCGTTGCACCTTGGCCAGGTCGTCTCCGGCCAGATCGGCAATACAGGTCACCGCCTCTTCGTTGAGCCGCAGTTTCATGTCAGAGGCCAGGTCGCGAATGGTTTCGTTTAATTCCCATGACTTGGGTCGAGCGAATTCAAGGGTGCGCACCGCCTTGGAACGGTTCTGAAACAGCTTGCGACGCCGGTCTGCAGAAGTAAACAGCATCACCAGGCACGCCTGTTCATTGGGGCTGGCCAGGTACTTGGTAACCGCGTCCAGGTCCTTGGCCTTCCATTTTTCGCAATCCGTCACCATCACCATACGGCGATCGCTCATCATCGGTAATTCACAAGCTTTGTCTACAGCCACCTGGCCCTTGGTTTCATTGGCGACCAGTTGATCGAAGTTGAAGTCGGCCATTTCCGGGTCGACCACCTTGCTCTTGAGTAATTTCAGAAAGCGATCGCGAGACCATTCCTCGTCGCCGATGACGATATAAACCAATGCGAGTTGACCCGCTTCCAACTCACGAACCGCAGCCTTGTATACCTTACTCATGATCCTGAACAAACTCCTCGAGCGCCAAGGTTATATTGGTGATCACCAGGTCGGCAACCGTTTTGAGTGCCTCGTCCTGACTGTAGACGGCCTCATCGCTATAAGCATCACGACCCGTAGAAATATTGAACTGGTCGGAATAGCGATAGTTCTTCAAGGTCCAGATCAACCGACCGCTGGTGTCTGTGAGGGAAAAGTTGGCCAAAAGGGCGAACTGAACGCGTTGCGTGCGGCCGTCCACATCGGTGGCAACCACGTATTCCTTATAGGAGATCAGGGTGGTATCGAGTACCAGATCCCCATCTCGATCGCCTGGCCTTAGGCCTGACCCGGCCAGACAGCGCTCGATCAAAGCGTCTCGTAGGCGGACGGTCATTCGGCGGGTCTCGTTGTCGAGAGATTTTACGGGCTTGTTCGTCAGGGTCTTAAAGGTCTCGGAAGACCAGCCAACCATTTTGTATCCGCAGCAACAACAAGCCATAAGCATAAGGGAAAGCAGCGTCCTCTTCATGGAGCAGGATTATAACACAGATTCAGGTCTCGACGTGTGTCAAGACCCGCAGGGTTGTGTGAAGTGGCGTGTCGGCCAAGGGGACGTCACTCCAGGTAGATGGCTCCAGAAAAGAGAATTATTTGCCGTTTGTCTCGGGTTTTTTGAATATGGCGTCGTCGATGGCCACATTGACCTCTATTTTATCGATCACCATTTCCGCACCGCGTCCTCTGCGGCCACCACTCCCGCCGCGACCGCCGCGTCCCAAACCGCCCTCTGTTTTTATGGCGTGGGGAAGCATCACGCCAGCGACCTCTTTGTAGTCGCTGAAGAACGTGGTCACCTTGTTTTCATTCCCTTCCCCGTCGGTCTGTACGATTTCCCGTTTCAATTCCACATAGTATTCCGTGTCAAGGAAACAGTTGGTCACCCGTCCCTCCGGGTCCGTTAGTTGCATTACCACGACTTCGGTGCCCTCAAAGTCTTGTTTGCCCATTGACTTTATCTGCAATCCACGATTCTTCGGGTTGACCAGTGGGCCAAATATTTCGACCTGGCTGAGCACCATTTGGGCACGCCGAGCTTCCAGTACCCGAACCTGAGCTTCACCACCCCCCCGTGACGGCATGATGCCCCAGGCTATTTCACCATCATAGGCCTGAACCATTTTCCTACCTGGTAATTTGGTTTCCAGGCGCACCTTTCCCGGTAGTTTAAGCCAACGTTCTGTGGTTATTTCCATTCCGCGCCGGCTGGTGTGCCCCGTTACCTTTAGGGTCTTGATCGCGTCGATTTTTTCACGCCCTCCCAAGGACGCGACGTGTTTGGCCAGAATTTCGTCAACCGTCTGGCCTGCAACCGGTGCGCAGATCACAATCAGGCACGCGGCTAGAAGGGTCAATTTTTGGTGCAACATGTGTTTCTCCTTATACGGAACATGGGTCGCGGACCCTTCTATTGTGACAGGTCTCCCGACTTGATGTTGTATTGCAACAACAGGTTTTACATGCTTAACATATATGGCCCAAATTTTAACAAATCATTTTTCACGGCTTTAGCTCCAAAAATCTGGCCCCGTTCCAACATTCCCCGAACCTCACTCCTTGATGACAGGGTTACTGCTGAAGAATATGAAAGGAGAACTGTTGTTTAGATATGAAACCGGGAGCCCCACAGCAGCTAGCCGCCGGGGCGGCTAGTTTCCGGCCATCAGGTCTTCGACCTTGATCTGATATTGCTCCAGTTTCTTGTAGAGGTTGCTGCGTGGCGTATCAATTGCCTCAGCAGTCTTGGATATATTTCCGCCGAATTGTTTGAGCTTGGCAACAAGGAACCGTTTCTCCATGGTCTCCTTGAATTTTTTCAAGGTTACGAACGAAGTCATATCCAACTCTCCGCCGCGTGTACGTCCGCCACTGGCCAGCGCTTCCATGACCTCGTTCTCGCCGAGGATGATCATCCTTTCCACCAGGTTCTTGAGCTCGCGAATATTACCGCGATAATCCCGCCGCTTCAAAAACTCGATGGCCTTGGCCGTGAAGTGCGAGGGTTTCATGTTGTTCTCGGCGCAAAAGCGGTCCCTGAAATGATCAACCAGGTCCGCGATATCGGAACGGCGCTCGTTCAAGGGGACAGAGGTCACCGGTATCACATTGAGACGGAAGTACAGATCCTCGCGGAACTGGTCTTTGGTGATCAGGTCTTCAAGATCCTTGTTGGTGGCGGCAACCACGCGCACATCTACCTGCTGGAGCTTGTTAGAACCCAGGCTCTGGAATTCGCCCTCCTGCAAAACCCGCAGGACCTTGGCCTGGGTATTGAGGCTCATATCGGCGACCTCGTCCAAGAAGAGCGTACCGCCGTCTGCCTGTTGGAACTTGCCTAACTGGCTCTCGACCGCACCCGTGAAAGCGCCCTTCTGATGGCCGAATAACTCACTTTCAATCAGCTCTTCGGGGATGGCGGCACAGTTGACCTGGATAAAACGCCCCTTTCTTCCCGAACGCTCGTGAATGCGCGCCGCAACCAACTCCTTACCCGTTCCGCTTTCACCTGTAATCAAAACCGTTGCCTTGGTCGGTGCGGCCAGGTCAACCGTACCCAAGGTCTTCATCAGGCGATCGTCTTTGCCCACGATTTTATAGCGGGAACTGACCTCCTGACGGAGAACCTCATTGGTCTCTTCCAGTTCTTTGCGCTCGACCGCATTGCGACAGGCTATCAGGAGTCGCTCCCGATCCAGCGGTTTTTCCAAGAAATCGAAGGCGCCTAGACGAGTTGCATCAAGTGCAGTCTGAATCGTGCCATGGCCGGAGATCATGATGACCGGGGCGCGTGTCCCCTGTTTGATGAGGGTCTCCAAGACCTCGATCCCATCCATACGCGGCATCTTGATGTCCAACAAGATCAGGTCCGGCTCTTCCTGAAGGGCCAGATTTACGCCCTGAGAGCCGTTGGCGGCAAGGATCGGTTCGTAACCTTCGTAACGCAAAATCTTGTCGAGACTGCGGCGAATGGCCTCTTCATCGTCGACGATGAGGATCTGGCCCTTCCCTTTCCTCATTCCTTTCTCCTGATAAGGAGCAGGGTCATGTCATCCACCATGTTGTGGGAGCTGAAACCCATGACATCGGCCACGATGTCGTCTTTCTCCTGTTCCACAGACCCCTGGCCTTGCTTACAGCGCAGGGTTTCTACCAGACGGTCATCGCCGTACTCTTCTCCGTCTTTATCCATGACCTCAGAGAGACCGTCCGTGTAGATTAACAGTTCGGTGCCCGGCTCGAAATAAACGCTTCCAGTCAGATAGTTGGCACTGGGGAACATGCCGACCACCATGCCGCCCTTGTCGAGCAGGGTGAAGCTCTTGTCCGGCCTGATGAGAATGGGTCGGTTATGGCCCGCGTTGATATAGCAGAGTTCGTGGGTTCGCGGATCAAGGACTGCGTAAAACAGGGTAATGAACTTGTTGCTCTGGGTTGACTGGCACATGTGAAGGTTCAGCTTTTGAATGATCTCCTTAGGCGACAACCCGGAAAAAGAGTTGAGCGCCCGAAGTGAGGCCTGAGCCGTGGACATGATCATGGAAGCGGGCAACGATTTCCCCGAAACATCGGCCAGGCAAACACAGATCTTGCCGCTCTCCAGGGAAATGAAATCGTAGAAATCACCACCAACCAGGTAGTAGGGCCGCATTTCCACGGCCAGTTCGTAACCGGCGATGGCGGGTACGCCTATGGGCAACAGCTTTTGCTGGATTTCGCGTGCCAGTTCCAGCTCTTTTTCCATGCGCTTCTTTTCGGTCTCTTCCTTGAGCAGACGAACGTTCTCCACTGCGATGGCGGATTGCTGGCAGAGCGAGATGATGAAGTCCATGTCTTCCCGGCTGAGTGCCTTGCGGTCAAGCCGCCCGCCCAATAGGAGCAAGCCCACATGGTTGTCCTCGGAGGTGATGGGCAGGGCGTAGCGCAATCGATGCGTCTTCATATAAGCGGCGATACTGGGGCAGGTGACCCCGCTGACCTCGGTTACCTGGCGGGGCCATGCATCAAGTTCCAACTGGTCTTTCGCGGGGCTCATGTCGCTGTTCTTGAGGCCTTTCTGATAGACGACCGTGTAGTGTTTCTCGTATTCCAGCACTGCCGAGCGGCTGATAAAGAACTGGCCCATCAGATTGTTGGCCAGAACCTCGTAGACACCCTCGTTTTCGAAACAGCGCGCGAATGAGCCGGTTATTTCGTAGAGTGTGTTGAGCTGGAAGAGGCGACGCTGCAGTTGTCGGTTGGCCAACTCAAGGTCGCTGCTGTACAGGCTGTTGCCAATGATCACGCCGCCGAAATCGGCGATAGTGGAGAGCAGGCCCTGCTTGAGTTCGGCAACGGGGCCGAGAATGCTTTTGCCGACACAAATGAAACCAACCAGTTTCTCTTCGTTGCGAGCAGGGAACACTAGTTCGAATAAATCGTTGCGCAAGAAGCGGGACAAGTTCCCAGGCAGGTGTTCCGGGTCTTTGATCATGGCTTCCAGTTCGCCGGGCTCATCCAGCGGCATGTCCTCCAGATCGACCGGGGAGTTTCTAAAACCCTTGCCTTTCCCCAGCTGCCAACCCTGGGCCGTTTTTATGTAGATGGCGCCTTTGTGACAGCCATACTCGCCCAGGACCGTGAGTAAGACCACGTCCAATGTTTGTTCCAGAGTTTTGGCAGTATTAAGCGTGGTTAACAGCTCATTGATGCTGATAAGCTCATTCAGGCGTCGCCCAAAAGCGGGGTCCCTTATATTTAAAGACTGGAGCTGGCTGGCCAGGTCCGAATACGATTCTGCTTGCACACTACTTATCCACGTTGCGGTATTTGGTCATCAGGCAGCAGTGTTCCTTGCCGACGAGGAAAACCACCTCGTCCATAAACTGTTTCATGATATACAGGCCTAGCCCACCCCGCTTTCTGGCCTTGATGTATTTCTCCATGTCTGGCAGCTTGATCTCTTCATTGGTCAAGGCCTTGCCCGTATGAACGACCCTCAAGGTAAGGCTTTCATCGGTGATCTTGGCCTTGAGGGTGATCTGTTTGTTCTTATCTCCGCCGTAGGCATGCTTGATGACATTGGTAATCGCTTCGTCCGTTGCCAGCGCGACCTTGCTGGCAATGGACTTGTCGAAACCAGCGATGGTCGCCGCGTTGCTGGCAACAGTTATTGCCATATGCACGTAAACCGTGTCACTGGGAAAAGTTACCTGAATATCACCCGTGAGGAGCTCCTTCATCCGTTTAGTCCTCGTTCATGGCGGAATCTTTCAATTCTTTCAAAGAATTCAAGGCTTCCATTTCCGCATCGAAGACTTTGAAGAGGTGTGTAAAGCCTAAAGTATCGAAGATGTTAAAAACGGTTTCATTCATATCCGAGAGATAGAGGAATCCGTCGTTGTCCTGAATCTCTTCGATCACGCCCATCAGTACTCCGAGTCCGGAGCTGTTGATGTATTCAAGCTCTTTGCAGTTGATCAGAATCCGATAATTCTTCTCGGCGAGTACCGATTGTATCGATTTTTCGAAATCCTGAACGGTATGTGCATTGATGAAACCATTGATGTATAACACCCGTGCCTCATCTTTTTGAGCTGCATGAACTTCCAGTCCTGCTGCCATATAAAAAACTCCCTGACTTGCTTCGTGCGTAGGCCAAAGCTAGTTTTGTTTTACGCGGGACGCTTGATAAAGGTTGCACCCTCCGAAAACCGGTTGTCCTGCCGGCGAATAACCATAGAGAAGGTATTCTATATCATTTGGCGAACAAATCACAGAATAATTAAACACCCCATGTGGCTCCGGCCCATGTATTTTTGCCGTTTGGCGCGCTGGAACCGTTGCTAGTGCCACTTATAGCCTGAACCAGAGCGCGGAAAGCCTCGGCCCGATGTGAGACACGATTTTTTTCAGCCATGTCGAGTTCTGCCATGCTGGGCCCGTTGCGCTCCATGTGAAAAATGGGATCGTAACCAAATCCACCGGAACCGATGGGTCGGTCTCCGATATAACCTTCCAGGCTACCTTCGGCGCTGAGGAAACCACGGCCGTCAAAACCAACGGCGGCGCAGTGAAAACGGGCGGTGCGCAATTCACCTGAAACCTCGGCCAGCAGGCCAAGCAGGTAGGCACATTTTTCGGCGTGGGTCTCAAAACCCCCAAAACGGGCGGAATGGATGCCAGGCGCCCCATTCAAGGCGTCTACCTCCAGACCCGAATCATCGGCGAGGGTGGGGATCCCCGCGAGTTCGTGGTAAAAGCGCGCCTTTTGCATCGCATTTTCTACAAAGGTTGTACCCGTCTCAGGACTCTCTTGCGTGATCGACAAATCTTCGAGGCTGACAACCTCGATAGGCGTTTCTTTCAGAATCACTTGTAGCTCGCGAATTTTACCCGCGTTTCGAGTTGCCAGAAGCCATTTTAGAGAATCCATTCTTCACCTACTCCACAATCTCGCAGTGCACTGGCCTGAACCTCTTGGAGGTTCTTGATGGCGTCGGCACCCATGCTTAGTATTTGAGATAATTCCTCAGAGCTAAAGGGCTCCTTTTCAGCTGTGCCCTGAATTTCGATAAAACGCCCGGAATGATCCATGACCAGATTCAGGTCGGTGCCGGCCTTGAAGTCTTCGCTGTAGTCCAAATCAACCAGCACTTTTCCCGAGCAGACACCGATCGAAATAGCGCCGGCCCTGCCCACAATCGGGATGCGGTCGAATTTGGAATGAATGCGCCATAGGGCCAGTGTCATGGCAATGGCACCGCCCGTTATAGAGGCGGTTCGCGTGCCGCCATCTGCCTGCAGAACGTCACAATCAATCAGTACGGTGCGCTCGCCCAATGCTTCTGTATCCACGCAGGTGCGCAGGCAGCGTCCGATCAAGCGGGAGATTTCTACGGTCCGACCGCTTTGCTTGCCACGGGCCGCTTCTCTGGCAGAGCGTGTCGAAGTTGCTCCTGGCAACATCCCGTATTCGGCCGTCACCCAGCCCTTCTTCTGGTTTCGCAAGAAGGGCGGCACTTTTTCTTCTATACAAGCCGTACACAAAACTTTTGTGTCGCCGAAACTAATCAACACAGAGCCATCTGCATTTTTTGTAAAATCGGGCTGGATCGTTATGGGCCGTGCGTCCTTCTCGGTTCGATTGAAACTGCGCATTGTTCACCTTTGGGTTTATTTTATGTCGGCAAGGTTCCATTCATCAATGGTAAATGGATCCAATATCATTTTCCCGACGCGTTGAAAGGTTTCGCCGACATCTGTTGTCCAGACCCGGGTTCGACCCGGTTCATCGGCGTGTTTAATGCGGCCGCTGGCCAAATCAGCGCGGATCATGTCTGAAATGGCGATGGCCGAGTCAACCAGTTGAACGCTCTCGTCCAAAAGCTCCGCGATGAGTGTTTTCACCACGGGGTAATGGGTACAGCCCAACACGATCACATCGACACGCGCTTCTTTTAAACAAGCCAGGTAGCGTTGCGCCACAAGACGCGTCACCGGATCGTCGATCCAGCCTTCCTCTACCAGCGGCACCAGCAAGGGACAGGCCTGTTGAAAAACCTCTGCCTTGGGGTCCAGAGCATGGATGGCGGCCGGGTAGGCCCCACTGAGAACCGTTGCACGGGTACCTAGAATACCGATCCTGCCCGTTCGCGTGGTTGCCAGTGCTCTACGCGCCCCTGGCCTTATGACACCGTAAATCGGCATGCCCAAGCCCTGATCTTCTTCAAGCACGGTGGATGCCGAATTACACGCCACCACCAGCGCCTTGACGCCCAGGTGCTTCAAGAAGTCGATGTTTTGAACAAGATAACGGCTGATTGTTTCAGGGGATTTGGATCCGTAGGGCAGTCTGGCCGTATCGCCGAGATAATTGTAGGATTCGCTGGGAAGTACGTGCCTGAGGGCGCGAAGCACCGTCAATCCCCCAATCCCGGAATCGAATATGCCTATGGTCGGCATACGACCTCTCCTTTTACAACGGTCCTCGGAGGAGTCCGAAGTCAAGGTATTCTATGCTGTTTTTTCCTAAAACACAAAAAAACAGATGGGAAAGTGGAAAAGTGTGCGTTTTGAACCATTCCTTCCGTCCAAGGGGGCCTGTCACAACGCTCAACATTGAGACCGCAGACGAACTGGGCGCTATAAAGGATCCGCGCACCACTCCAGAGTATTTTCGTCACTGGCAAAACGCGGAGGGCACATGCTGGCAACAGTCTCAACATGACGGTATTGGTAAGTGCCGAATTAGGGCGGCCTCGAGCCACCAGCAAGATGCCGGCGACCCGAGGGCGATGCCCCTATGCGCCTCCTTCCACAACGGTTTGCACGGTTTCTTCGTCTTCTGGTGCTTCCGGTTCGGGACCTTCCTGCTCGAATTCCTGGCTGAAGACAAAGCCGTAACGTCGCATGGTGCGGCGTCGCGCCGAGGGCTCCATATCGGCCAGGTGATAGCGGAAAGTGCGGGCCAGATTCTGCATCATCAGGTCGACGCGCTCCCGTTCGCCCAGGAGTTTCTTTTGCACATCCTGGTAGACCCGGTCAGCCTGGGTCACGGTCAGGTTCGCCGCCTCCGCATTGCTGAGCAAGTCCTCAATCTTCGCCACGCTGGGGTTGCTCATGGCTGGATAACCTTTGTCCACCGCCAGCTTTTCACCGTCGATCAAATCCTCACCCAGTTGGATCCACCGGATTTGGGTCTTAACCTTGGGTCGGCCTCCGTCCGTTGGCAGGCGGTAGTACTCCAAGACGCCGGGTGGGAAGTTCTCGCGCTTGTTGCGATTGGTCAGCGCGGTCCAGAAGTCACGGATATTGAGCGAGAGTTTGTTCAGTTTTCCCGCTCGGTCCGCCACAGCATTGCGGCGCGCGCCAAAGGCCTCCCTGGTCGCCAGCATTGCCTTACGGTAGGGGTCGATGCTCTCACTGATTTCATTCAGTTGTTCCTGGCTGATATGGGCCGTTCCGGCCTCTATATC
>Ga0316189_10006285_pt1 | contig 11337 bp, 11 predicted proteins | sample LowCovwburrow_MG_FD_204930 | JGI IMG/M metagenome (GOLD analysis project Ga0316189, IMG submission 204930) | Coastal sediment microbial communities from Maine, United States - Lowes Cove worm burrow | ecosystem: Environmental > Aquatic > Marine > Coastal > Sediment | place: USA: Maine... | reverse complement strand
GAGCTGATATTCATCCCCATGGCGGACACCATCATGGGCACCGCTATCGGTTACAACAAGGCTGAGTATGGCTCCTTCGACAATGGCCAATGCACTGTTGAACAGGCCTTCGAGGAATACTATATCGTGGACGGTGCACAGGGTGGCGCCCCCGGTCTTGCGACTGTCTGCACCCAGGACCTCAAAGGCGAGCCGCTGGACAATGCCCCGGAGTGGACCGTCAGTTCCCATGTGCAATACGACATGGAACTGAGTGAGAAACTGAACGGGATTGCGAGATTGGAACACAGTTATATCGACAGCTACTTCCTCGACCAGGACCTTGATCCTCACCTGAAGAACGACGAGGTCAACCTGATCAACATGAGGCTGACAGTCAGCAATAAGAGCAACGACTGGGAAGTGGCGCTGTGGGGGCGTAACCTGCTGGATGAAGACTATTACGCGATCGGACTCGACATACCCACGGTGGGCGGCTTTGCGGCTATCACCGCTCCCGAGGCCACGTATGGCATTACAGTGCGGATATACAATTGACTACACTGTAGTGGAGACTGCGAGACCGGAGGAAGGAAGACCGTATGCGTGACGACGCCATCATTACAAGTGACCAGGGCACCGGCCGGGTCGCGAGCGCCAAAAAGTCCGGTTTCTACTACAACTGGGGCCCACAGGCATGGATCGACATGTGGATGTCGAACAGCATGCTGCTCAAAAAAGCCATGCCCATCATAAGTCACACCTTCGTCCCCATCCTGCGCCTGTCCGGCGACAGGGAGCAGGTTGACAGGGATTACGCCGAGATCAAATCGCGCCGGGAACTCGTCAGGCGATTCGAGTCGCCGCGTGAGAAATGGCGCAAACGCTACGGCAATTTCGTGCGGGAAGCAGAGTGGGCGCTGCTGGAGCTGCGCAAATACTACAGCCAGAAGCAGTACGAAGAGATAGTCATCGGTACCTCCGTGGCACTGTCCTACGAAACATCCGCCGACTTCCTCAATATGATGAACAGCATGTCGGAAAAAAATAAGAACAAGAAAGCGCGCGCCAGCAAAGACGGCAGTACCAAGCCGGGCCGCTGGAGCACGTTCCTGTTCGAAACGTTCAACCCCGCTCACTGGCTCACCGGCCCCGCTACCGTAACCGAGTATGACCCGGGCCGCGGTATCACCGTGATGGAGATACCCGATTGCGCCTGGCACAGCTGCGCGCGCGCCAACAGCCTGCCCAACCCCAACGCTCTGCCGGAAGAGGGATGCCTCAATATCTGCAAGGGCCCCTTCGAGGCACTGTTCAACGGCGAGGGCGGCGGCCTGAAGATGGAGTTTGACCCGCACCTGCCGCAAACATCATGCACCGTGCGGATGAGCTGGCAAACCAGCCAGTAAACCCCATGTGGAATCTGTTCGAATTATTCGCGCCACAAAAGCGCCTACTGCAGCAGGAACAGGAAATCGCGCAGCTACGCCGGGAACTGAAGGCAATGCAGACCCGCAACGAAAGCATGCGAGATGGCATGCGCCGCTGTGTCAGCTGCGACTACCGAATCGATTACAAGCGCAGGCAGGATCAGGCGCTGGACGGCGCACCGTAACCATCATCACCTAACTTAACTCTAGACCTGGAGAAATATTATGTCAGTCATACTTGTCACCGGCAGCAGCACGGGCATCGGCCAGGAAACGGCCCTGCACATGGCCCGCAAAGGCCACCAGGTCTATGCAGCCGTGCGCAGCCCACAAACCGCCACGGATTTACGCGACAACATAGCGGCGGAGAACCTGCCCGTCGAGGTGATTGAGCTGGACCTGCTGAAGCCTGACACTATCAACGCTGCGGTGGAACAGATCGTGGCCCGAAGCGGTCGCATCGACGCACTGGTAAACAACGCCGGCATCGGCGACGGTCGGGCGGTAGAGGAAACGCCACTGGAGGTAGTTCGCGAGATTTTCGAGACCAATTATTTTGGCACCGTTAGTGTGCTGCGCGCGGTCACGCCAGTTATGCGCAAGCAGCGCTCGGGCCGCATCGTCAACGTGGGGTCGCTGGCGGGCAAAGTCGTAATGGGCTGCCACGCCCACTATTCCGCCTCCAAGTGGGCGATGGAAGGTATGAGTGAGGCCCTGGCTTTCGAGATGGCAGAGTTCAACGTCCGGGTCGCGGTGATCCAGCCGGGGGTGGTACTGACTCCGATCTGGGGCAAGGGGGAAGTGCCCACTGAGCCCTCCCCCTACGACAATTCCATGCAACGCCTTGGCAAGTTCTTCGAGTTCGGCCTCAACCGCCCGGCCATGCCCGCCGATGTCGCAACGGCCATCGCCCACGCGATTGAGTCAGACAAGCCGCATTTTCGCTACCCGGTGGGACCGGACGCGGTGGAAACCATAGCGGCGCGCAGCAAGGTATCAGATGATGAATGGATCGAAGCCAACTGCCTGCAGGGCGATGCCTTTGCGGATCGTATGGCTGAGCTGGTGGGCGTAGACTACTACCGCTAGGCTGCGCCCTGCCGGGGCTCATAAGTGATATGCAGACTCTTGAGCCCGCGCAGCACCACATTGGGCCAGTGCGTTAAATCGTTCTTGCCCTCGGCCAACTGCACCCTGGTCAGACGCTGCAGCAGCTTTCGAAATGCCACCTGCATCTCCTTGCGCGCGAGCATGGCGCCGGGGCAAAAATGCGTGCCCTGACCAAAGGCCAGGTGATCGTCAGCATTGGCGCGACACACGTCCATCGCCTCGGGCTGCGTGAATACCGTCTCATCACGGTTGCCGGCGGCATAGCGCAGCATCAGCAGGGAGTCCTTGGGTATTGCCACGCCGCGGATTTCGGTATCGCGTGTGACCACCCGCCAGAGGCCGGCGGAGGGGGTTTCCAGCCGAAGTATCTCCTCCACCGCGTTGTCGATCATGCCGGGGTCATCCAGTAACAGCTGCAACTGGTCAGACAGCTGAATCAATGACAGCATGCCGCCGGTAATTGCTGAAGTGGTGGTCTCATTACCGGCAACCAGAAGTTGCTGGATCATGCTCAGCAGCTCTTCCAGCGTCATCAGGCGGCCGTCTTCTATCGTGGTGTTAGCCAGGTCGGATATCATGTCATCGCGGGGTGTGGCGCGCCTGTCCTCGATCACCCGCACCATGTACTGCTGGTATTCGACAATCAATTTGGCATTTTCGATTTCTTCTTCGGGTGTCACCATTCCACCCAGGCGGGAGGCAAACGCGTCCGACCAGGCTTTGATCTTGCGCAGGTCATCGCGGGGCACACCGAGCTGATCGGCGATCACGTAAACCGGCAAGGGGGTGGCGAAGTCGCGCACGAACTCACACTCGCCCTTTTCAATCATACTGTCGATCAGCTCATCGACAATCTGCTCCATGTAGGCCTGCATCTTCTCGACACGTTTGGCGGAAAAGACCTTGTTGATCAGGGAGCGATAAACCCTGTGCCGGGGTGGATCCATCGTCAGCAGCGTATCGACCTGCTCGTAACCGTCCTGGTAGATTTCGGCGGCCGCGGGCGAGGGCTCTGGGCCCTGCAGCAGGTAGCGGAAGTCGCTGGAAAACGTTTCGGTGTCCTTGGCCGCCTGACGAATGTCATTGAGTCGGGAGAGCATGTAAATGTTGGTACCGGGCAGCAGGTAAACCGGTGCCTGCTCGCGCAGTACCTGGTAAAACTCGAATGGAGACTCAATCACCTCGGGAGCGAAGAAATCGAAATCGGCGGGGCACTTGGCCATTCGGCACTCCTTAGCGCAGCACATTGAAGGTTTTATTATTCGGCGGCGATTTGCCGCAACCGAAGCCCCACATTAGCGAAAATAAAATAAACAGTCAATTCTGATTGTTTTTTACAGGGCGGTTTGTTAACTTGCGCGAATGGTGCCGCAACCACTCCCGCCAGCGTTCCCGGAGCGCGTGGCAGGCAGTCGTTTTTTGCGTTGCACCGGCTTTTTAATCCAACTATCCAGCAGCAGGTAAGGCGAACAGCCGATATGAGCAAGAGCGATCGCATCGATGTGTACCTCGTGGCCGGGGGCAAGTATCACAACATAGACCACGCCCGCCTGGAGTTGCTGAAACTCCTGGCAGAACAGCCCAGGATTAAAGTGCGGGTGGGAGAGGACTACTCCGATATCGATGCGATTTGCGCATCTGACTTTATCGTGAGCTATACCTGCGACGTGATCCCCGACGCTGACCAGACGCAGCGGCTGCACAGCTATATGCACCAGGGGGGCAAATGGTTTGCCCTGCATGGCACCAATTCCATACTGGAATTCCTGGCGCCGGATGCAGAGGGTAACCCGCAGGTCGACTGTCCCGAACGCAACACGCCCTTCATGAAAATACTCGGCAGCCAGTTCATGGCCCACCCGCCCATCCAGGAGTACCAGGTACTTGCGACAGAGCCCGATCACCCGCTGGTAAAAGACATCCCTGAATTTACTGTGGATGACGAGCTTTACCTGAGCAAGTTCCACGGCGAGTACCAGAGCCTGCTGCATGCCCGGTGGTCAGAGCCGGTGGCCAATTTTGTGCGCGATGACTGGATCAAGGACAGCGACGTGCAGCCCGTTCTGTACCTGCACCCCTATGGCCAGGGTACGGTACTCTACCTGACCCTGGGCCACTGCCGTGGCAAGTACGATATGCAGCCACTGATCGAGGAGTATCCGGTGCCCGAGGAAGGCGCGTGGCGCTCCCAGGAATTCTATGAGCTGCTGCGTCGTGGAATCCAGTGGGCCATGGCGTCCGACAGCTAGTATTGCAGAGGCCAACATGGACCTGAAATTCACCGACCAGGAACTCGCATTCCAACAGGATGTCAGGCAGTTCCTTGCTGAAAAGCTCCCCGCGCATATCGTTGACGCAACTGCGAATAATTCCAGCGTCTTCGTCGAAAAGGACATTGCACTGCAGTGGCAGGCCATCCTCGTGGAGCAGGGCTGGGCAGTACCGCAGTGGCCCGTTGAACACGGCGGCACCGACTGGACGCCGGCCCAAAAATACCTGTTCAGCAAGGAGTGTTATCTCGCAGGCGCGCCGATGCTGATACCTCTTGGCCTACTGATGCTGGCTCCGGTGATCATGGCCTTTGGCAACGAGCAGCAAAAACGCGAGCTACTGCCAAAGATTCTCTCCGGCGAACACTACTGGTGCCAGGGTTATTCCGAACCGGGTGCGGGTTCAGATCTCGCCAGCCTGAAACTCAAAGCACAGCCTGACGGCGATGACTACATTCTCAATGGCTCCAAAATATGGACAACCCACGCCCACCTCGCCGATCACATTTTTTGCCTGGTGCGAACGGACAGCAGCGGCAAACCCCAGCAGGGCATCAGTTTCCTGCTGGTAGATATGGACCTGCCCGGCGTCACGGTCACCCCGATCCATACCATGGCGGGTGACCTCGAGGTCAACCAGGTGTTTTTCGAGAATGTGCGGGTGCCGAAAAGTAACCGCATAGGCGAAGAGAACAAGGGCTGGCAGTATGCCAAATACCTGCTGGAGTTCGAGCGCGGTGGCGGCTTCAGTGCTCCTCGTATCCAGCACGAGTTACAGCGCCTGCAGCAGCTGGTGGCTCGCGCCAAACAAGGTAATCCCGAGTTCGACGCCAGCGGCGATATCGCCCGACGAATAGCCCGCGTGGAAATCGATCTGAAAGCACTGGAAATAACCGAGCTGCGCATTCTTTCGGCGGTCAGTGGCGGGGGCAACCCCGGACCCGAGTCCTCCATCCTGAAACTCAACACTACCCGACTGGAGCAGGAGATCAACGAGTTGTCAGTGGATGTACTGGGCTACGAGGGTTTTGCCATGAATCCCGTCGCTGACGGCAGTCCAAACCGGCCCGACTTTATCAGCTCGGTGGTGCCGCGCTACCTGAATAACCGCGCCGCCTCAATTTTTGGCGGTTCCCAGGAAGTGCAGCGCAACATCATCGCCAAAATGGTCCTTGGGCTATGATGCAGTTCGAGACCACCACCCTACTCCGCCAGGAAAACTGAGCAATGCACCGACAGCAACAAATCGAAGAACTCAAGACTCTGATGGACCTGGTCGAGCGCAAGACCACCGCCATGACCGACCAGGTAATGGCAATCGATGTAAAAGAATACTACGACCCGGCACAATTCGAACGAGAGAAAATTGAGCTGTTTCGCAACTATCCCCAGTTCATCGGCCCCAGCTGCCTGATCCCCGAGCCCGGTGACTATTTTGCCTTCGATGACACCGGCATCCCCATCCTCGTCGTACGCCACAGCGATGGCGCGCTCAGGGCATTCGTCAATATTTGCTCCCACCGCGGGGCACCGCTGAATGAATGCGCCTCTGGCCAGGCGAAGAAGGGGCGACTGTTCTCCTGCCCCTACCACGGCTGGACCTATGACCTGGATGGCGCCCTGGTCGGCGTGCCCTTCGGCAACGAAGGCTTTGACAGCATAGATCGCGACACCCTGGGCCTGAAGCCACTGCAGGTAGAAGAAAAGGCCGGCATGATCTTTGTCATGCCCAACCCCGACAAGCGATTTGATATCGACGATGTCCTGGGGGGTATCGGCGAGCGCCTGTCGGGGTTTGGCTTCGACGATCACTATTACCTGGGTGCCAAGCAGGTCTTTACCGACTTCAGCTGGAAGCTCAACATGGATACCTTCCACGAGTACTACCACTTTGAGTTCCTGCATCCCGAGACCATCGGCAAGATGGCCTATAGCAACCTGGGCACCTATCACCAGTATGGGCGCAACCATTCAATGGGCTCCGCGGTACTGGAGATCAACGAATTGAAAGAGATTCCGCAGGATGAGTGGATACCGCGTAAATACAGCTCCTACGTAAACTATATCTTCCCCAATACCGTTATATTCGTGGTGGAGGATCACTTCCAGACCTGGCGCGTATACCCCATCAGCCCCGATCGCTCCGTGGTTTACCACAGCATGTTTCTACCCCATGAACCCACGAACGAGGAAGAGCGCCAACAGTACGAAGACTATTTCCAGATGATTAACGACGTCGCGGTGGCGGAGGATTACACCCTGGTCGACAAAATTCATCGGGGGCTCAATGCCGGCATCGAGCGCAAGGTACTGATCGGGCGCAACGAACCCGGCGTGCAGAACATGCACCGCCAGTTACATGACCTGCTCGGGCAGGCCTGACCCGGCTACGCCATACGCGCACACAGTATTTTTTCGCTGGCTGGTAAACCGGTAACAAGCAGGGAACGCGACTGCCACCGCATCATTTTATCTGCGTGAGTATCTTGCACTGGTCCGACGGTGTACGCAGCGCCTCGAATGCGGCCGGCATCTCTTCCAGGGAAACCACCCCGGTCACCATCGCAGAGGCATCGATCCGGCCCTGGGCCAGCATGCTGATCACGGTTTCGTAGTCGCCCCGGTTGTAGGCGATCGCAAAACGCATGGACAATTCCTTGATGAGTGCGGGAAACGGCAAAATCGTGTCAGGCTGCTCACACACCCCCACCGGCACCAGCATGGCGCCGCGCGGCGCAAGTTCGATACACTGCTGCAGCAGTCCGGGAGCCCCCACACACTCAAACAGTATCTCGGGCGGACCACCGGTGATATCGGCAAATTGCTCCGCCAGGCTATCACCCGGCTGCACCACTGCCGTCGCGCCCATGGCCAGGGCAAGCGCCCGGCGCTGCGGCGCCGGCTCACTGACCACCACGTCGCGCGCACCCATGAACCGCGCCCACAAGGCCACGGCCAGACCAATAGGTCCGGCGCCGAATACCAGAACCCGCTGCCCGGCCTGCAAACCGCTGGCTCGCACCGCATGCAGGGCCACCGCCAGGGGCTCTATCAAGGCTGCGTCAAGCGTGCTCAGCTCATCCGGCAACTTCAGGGTATTACACTCAGCGGTGGCCACGTAGTCGGCGAAACCGCCGGGGGCGTCGATCCCGATGCATGACAGGGTTGCACACTCAAAGGGGCGGCCGGTAACGCAGGCCGGGCAGTTGCCACAGCTCAAAAAGGGCAATGCGCAAACCCGATCGCCAGTTCGCCACTGAGCTTGCAGGTCCTTACCCAGCGCGGCAACCTCACCCACAAATTCATGTCCCAGCACCGAGTTACACGGCAGCATGGCGGGGCCTTCCCGCGTCGAGTGCAGGTCGGTGCCACAAATACCGCAGTAAGCCACCTCCACCACCAACTGGCCCGGGCCCGGCGTCGGGTCTTCCCTGCGCGCCACTTCCAGTGGCTGACCCGCTCCCCTGAATACTGCTGCTCTCATCTTGCGCTCCTCATTGGGCCGAAGAAGCCCTTCGACCGGGCGGGTGCACCGCACCCGGGGTAGGCGTCATCATACATCAATATAAACAGGCGCGATTGTTTTTGTAGAGCCTGCAGACCCGCTTCCAGGGTAATCCGGTGCAGGCAAAACCGGGTTGACCCTCGAGATATTGTATTTGTCAAAACTGGTGAGCTGACGCACTCTAGGCAAACCGATTTTTTGTCGCGCCCAGGCCAGCGTCGGGGGTTGCCATGAAAGGAGTTAGACATGTCCGGCTTAGACAAGGTAGTAGGCAGCTATGCAGACGCGTTAGCAGGCCTGGAAGATAACATGACGGTGATCGCTGGGGGCTTTGGCCTGTGCGGTATTCCCGAAAACCTGATCAAGGAGATCAAGCGCAAGGGTACCCGTGGGCTGACCGTGGTATCCAATAACTGCGGCACCGACAAGTTCGGCCTTGGCATATTGTTGCCCGATAAACAGATCAGGAAAATGGTCGCCTCCTATGTTGGCGAGAACGCCATGTTCGAGGCACAGATGATGAGCGGCGAACTGGAAGTGGAACTCACCCCGCAGGGCACCCTGGCTGAAAAGATGCGTGCTGGCGGCGCGGGCATTCCCGCCTTCTACACCGCAACCGGCTATGGCACACCGGTGGGTGAAGGCAAGGAGGTACGCGAGTTCAACGGTCGCCACTACATTCTGGAAGAGGCCATTCAGGGAGACTTCTCCATCGCCAAAGCCTGGAAAGGCGACCGCTATGGCAACCTGGTCTTTCGCAAGACCGCGCGCAATTTCAATCCCATGGCGGTGACCGCGGGCAAGATCGCGGTGGTTGAGGTAGAGGAAATCGTCGAGGTGGGCAGCCTGGACCCGGATGAAATTCATCTGCCGGGCATTTATGTGGATCGCCTGATCCAGGGCACGTTTGAGAAAAACATCGAACAGCGCACTGTGCGCAGCGTATAGCGGAGACAGCTCATGGCTTTGACTAGAGAAGAATTGGCGCAACGCGTAGCGCAGGAATTCAAGGACGGCTACTACATCAACCTGGGCATCGGTATTCCCACACTGGCGGCAAACTACATACCTGAGGGCACCCAGGTAATGCTGCAATCAGAGAATGGCCTGCTCGGGATGGGGCCTTTCCCGCTGGAGGATGAGGTGGACCCGGACCTCATCAACGCGGGCAAACAGACCGTTACTATGGCGAACGGCGCTTCACTTTTCTCCTCCGCCGATTCCTTCGCCATGATCCGCGGCGGCCACGTAGACCTGACGGTGCTGGGCGCCTTCGAGGTGGACTGCCAGGGCAATATCGCCTCCTACATGATTCCCGGAAAACTGATCAAGGGCATGGGCGGCGCCATGGACCTGGTGGCCGGCGCTGAAAACATCATCGTCACCATGACCCATGCTTCCAAGCACGGTGAATCGAAACTGCTGAAGGAATGCACCCTTCCCTTAACGGGGAAGGGTTGCATCAAACAGGTGCTGACCGATCTGGCCCTGATGGATATCAAAGAGGGCAGATTTATTCTCCGAGAGCGAGCTCCGGGAGTGAGTGTTGAGGAGATCGTCAAACTGACCGCCGGCGAAGTGCTGGTCCCGGATCACGTGCCAGAGATGAGCTTCCGTTAACCAGGCGATATCGGGGGCGTACCCCGACCGCGACAGTAAGCCCGACCGCACAGGCCGCTTGACCTGAGGTTATTGCATCTGTGTCATCGCCACACCGACGACACATAAAATACGACTAAATCGGCAACTGATGCTGTATGCTGGCCGCGGGTAAATAGTCCGTTACGTCGCGTTTGGTTCTGTTTAAATTTAGCGCAGGTAATAGGCACGCTGCCTTATCTATCTCGCGAATTGACACAGGGTGTTATTGATGGATGTGAATAAACTTTTCCGCTCGTGGGCTGACGAACGGATTGACCCTTCTAACAAACTTCAATGGCTGGAAGTAGTCGCCAAAGATGACGTTATCGATCGACTCTATGGGGGGCGGTGCCCGATCGCTGCCGAAAAGCCTTTAAAACGGGCAGATGTTCCTCGCGCATCCCACCCGTTCATGATGCAAGCCGCAGACCTGGATGAAGTATTTCGCATGATGGACAGAACTCCCCGATCATTTCTGGAAATCGGGACGTTTCACGGGGACACAGCCATTCTTATCGCCAAAAACTACCGAATTCCGGTCACATGTATAGATACCTGGCTTGGCGATCTGGGCATGTGGACGAATCCAGATCCAAAAAGTTTTTTAAACCAGGGCAAGAGCATTCCGCCGGCGCAAGGCTTTTATAGAAAGTTCTGTGGCAATGTAGCCAAAAACTCAATGGAAAGTTACGTAACACCTGTACGTCTGCCCTCCGCGATGGCCATTAGACTATTGAAAATGAAGCGACTGAAGTTTGATGCCGTTTATATTGACGGATCTCACGACTATATGGATGTTTATATGGATATCATGATGTCGAGCAGCATCTTGAGTCCTGACGGACTGATTTTTGGTGATGATTATCACATCCCCAGCGTTGCGGAAGCGGTAGATGATTTTTGCAAGGAGACAAACTCAGAGGTTACTTTGCTTCCGAAAACTGTGTTTAACAAAAGCAGAGACAGAAACGTCAAAAGAACATACTGGGTACTCACCAGCCCGACCTTTCCAGATTTTTAGCCGATACAGTCGTTACTGACAAGCGACCGTGATTTCGCAACTCTTCATTTTTGGGTCAAAAACTGACCCTGAATCAGCCGATTTTCACAACGCAAGAATCAAAAGATCACAAGAGCCAACCATAAAAACTTTCTCCGGCCGGTTGGCCAGAATTTTTTCTTAAGTTTTAGGTGTGTGCTAATGGCGGACCGGACGGGACTCGAACCCGCGACCTCCGGCGTGACAGGCCGGCATTCTAACCAACTGAACTACCGGTCCACGGCAGTAGAAACCTCTCGGTGAAAAGTGGTGGGTGATGACGGGATCGAACCGCCGACCCTCTGCTTGTAAGGCAGATGCTCTCCCAGCTGAGCTAATCACCCCCTGACCGAGAACGCGCAT